>Ga0102946_1000184_pt1 | contig 21857 bp, 22 predicted proteins | sample SalPon2A_A_D1_MG_FD_78209 | JGI IMG/M metagenome (GOLD analysis project Ga0102946, IMG submission 78209) | Soil microbial communities from South San Francisco under conditions of wetland restoration - Salt Pond MetaG R2A_A_D1_MG | ecosystem: Environmental > Terrestrial > Soil > Wetlands | place... | reverse complement strand
GTCCACAACAAAATCGTGGACATCATTCAGCAGGCCGGCCTCGTCAAACCGTTCATCTGAAAATCCATCGGCAGCCAGCGATAACAAGTCTCGCAGTGAGAGTTCGATACACCGCTCGAGCAATATCCGCAACAAGCCCAACGCCGCCCTGCGCAATGCAAAAGGATCTTTGTTGCCGGTCGGGCGTAACCCGGCTGCAAAAATACCAACCAGCGTGTCCAGCCGGTCTGCAATGCTGGTAATTTGCCCGGCGACAGAGGAGGGCAGACGATCGCCGGCAAAACGGGGCAGGTAATGCTCCTCGATGGCCGTGGCGACGTCGGAACTCTCGTTGGCCGCCAGCGCGTAGTGCTTGCCCATGGTGCCCTGAAGTTCGGGGAACTCGCCGACCATCAGAGTCATCAGGTCGCATTTGCTCAGCAGGGCAGCACGAGACGCAATGGCGCTGTCCGCCGACACAAGTTCGGCTATTTTCTCCGATAATGAAGCAATTCGTCGTGATTTGTCGCCAACAGAACCAATCGTGTCTTGAAAAACAACGCCGTCAAGGCTGGCAAAGTAGGCTTCCAGTGGCCGTTTGAGGTCCTGTTGGAGGAAAAATCGGGCGTCGGCCAGGCGGGGCCGGATCACGCGCTCGAAACCGGCCCGAACCGCCGGTGGATTGCGGCTTTCACTATTGGCAATGGAAATAAACTGGTTGGAAATGCCTGATGACCCCTGGCCCGCCATCACCGGAAAAAACTTCTGGTGGTCCTGCATGCTGGCGACGAGCGCCTCATGTGGCACTTCGAGGAATTCCTTATCGAAAGTACACTCTACGGCGACTGGCCACTCCACCAGGTTGTTGACTTCAGACAGCAGGTCCGGATCGATATGGACCTGTTCAGAGCAAGCCAAAAGCAAACCCCGAATCTTTTCTTTGCGCTTGTCCTGGTCCGCCACCACGCAAGCCCGTTCGAGCACGGCCAGGTATTCTGCCGGTCGCTCAACACGGTGCGGTCCGGGGGAATGAACGCGGTGACCGCGCGTCTCATCGCCGGCGGACTGGCCCAGCAAGGACCCGGTTAACACGGTGGCGCCGTGCATGACGATCAACCAGTGGACCGGACGGACAAAGCTGAAATCATGATCCGACCAACGCATGGGTCGAGGCACCGGCAGGGTCTTCACGGCCTGCTCCAGTACCGGGTAGATCAGTTCGGACAAAGGTTTGCCGGGTATGTGCTGCCGCGCGAATAACCAGTCACCCTTGTCGGTGCTGATGGTTTCAAGCTCATTCACTTCCTTGCCCACCGAACGGGCAAAACCGATCGCTGCGCCGCTTGGCTTGCCGGCCTCGTCAAAAGCCACCGCTACGGCGGGACCCCGGCGCTCCAGAACCTGGTCTGGCTGGGCGGCCGCTGCCGACGCAATGAAAACCGCCAGCCGCCGCGGGCTTGAAAACGATCGGCTGGCGCCTGAATCGAACGTGATGGCCTGTTTCTCGAGTTCCGTCTTGATGCTGCCGAAAAGCGCCTCGCGCAGGGCATCCAGCGCTTTGGGCGGCAACTCCTCACAGCCGATTTCAATCAACAGGTCCCGGGCTGAATCCGGCGAGGCAGCGGCATGATTCATTGGGCGGTCCTCCCCAGGGCGGGAAAACCGAGCGCTTCGCGCCGGGCGTAGTAACTCTGTGCCACTTTTCGTGAGAGATCACGCACCCGCAGAATGTAGCGTTGCCGTTCGGTCACCGATATGGCGTGACGCGCGTCCAGCAGATTGAACGTATGCGAGGCTTTCAGGACCTGCTCATAGGCCGGTAGCGGCAGGTCCAGTTCAACCAGTTTGGCGGCCATGGACTCACAGGTATCGAACCAAACAAACAGGGATTCGACATCGGCGTGCTCAAAATTGTAATGGGACTGCTCCACCTCGTTTTGATGAAAGACCTCGCCGTAGGTCACCACGCGCCCGCCGGTATCGGTCCAGACCAGGTCGTAGACACTGTCCACCCCCTGTAAATACATCGCCAGGCGCTCAGCGCCATAGGTAATTTCACCCATCACCGGGCGGCATTCCAGTCCGCCAGCCTGCTGGAAGTACGTGAACTGGGTCACCTCCATACCGTTCAGCCAGACTTCCCAACCCAAACCCCAGGCGCCGAGGGTGGGGGATTCCCAGTTGTCCTCGACAAAGCGGATGTCATGCACTTCCGGGTCAATTCCCACCGCGGCCAGCGAGCCCAGGTACAGTTCCTGGAAGTTCTCCGGCGAGGGCTTCATCACCACCTGGTACTGGTAATAATGCTGCAGGCGATTGGGATTGTCACCGTAACGGCCGTCCGTCGGCCGCCGGCTTGGCTGGACATAAGCCGCGTTCCACGGCTCGGGGCCAATAGAGCGCAAAAACGTGGCCGGATGAAAGGTGCCGGCGCCCACTTCGAGGTCCAGCGGCTGGACCAGCACGCAGCCCTGTTCAGACCAGTAGGCTTCGAGCTGTTGAATGAATTGCTGAAAAGTCATGTAAGGAACCTCTGATCAATTATACACGGGCGCGATATACGCCTTTATCGACGGAAACGCGCTCCGCGTATAATTGATCAGAGGATCCATTATTCAGTGCGGAGCAAGGCCGCCCAGTATAGTCAATGCGGGCCTTTGACAGAAGGAAAAACGAGTAGCGGGTTGATGCGAATTAAATCAGTCGGCGGGCTCGACGATGAAGATCACGCCATCCACACCGGTTACCCGAACCCGGGTGCCCGCCGCCAGGTCGGGGCCCTTGACACGCCAGGTCGAATCATCGACTTCCACTTTGCCGACGCCATTGACGATGGCGTGGTCCAGCGTGAACAGGCGCCCGGTGTATTGTTGCCCGCGTTGATTCAGCAGGGGCTGATCCGACTCGAACAAATATATTTCACGGTATCGCCGCCAGGCGATCACGGCGACGACGGACAGGATACCGAACAGAACCAACTGCGCTTCTACCGGGATCGTGGGGAAAACCAGCAGCAGAAAACCCACCGCGGCGGCTGCAAAACCCAACCACAGGAAGAAAAATACCGGCGTCGTCAATTCGATGATCAACAACACGCCTGCCAGGATCCACCAGTGCCAGAAAACGATATGGCTGAGCCATTCCATCACCATTTACGTTTTCTCCCCGGGCCGGTCAGCGAAGGCCTCCCTGGCCACTTCGGTAATTCCCGCCAGGCTGGACAGGATGCCGGTTGCTTCCATCGGCAGTAACAGCGTCTTGGTGTTGGAACCGTTGGCGAAAGCAGACAACGCTTCGACGTATTTCAGCGCCACGAAGTAGTTGATGGCCTGCAGGTTACCCGATGCGATGGCTTCCGACACCATCGTGGTCGCGCGGGCTTCAGCCTCGGCGGAACGTTCGCGGGCCTCGGCATCGCGAAAAGCGGCCTCTTTGCGGCCCTCTGCCTCGAGCACGGCCGAGCGCTTGTCGCCTTCGGCTCGTAAAATGAGGGATTGTCGGTGGCCTTCGGCCTCCAGGATGGTCGCACGTTTCAGGCGCTCCGCCTTCATTTGTCGCGCCATGGCCTCGACCAGGTCCATCGGTGGGCTGATATCCTTGATCTCGATACGGGTTACCTTGATGCCCCAGGGTGTGGTTGCCTCATCCACCACGCTGAGCAGGCGGGCGTTGATATCGTCGCGCTTGGACAAGGACTCATCCAGGTCCATCGAACCCAGTACGGTACGAATGTTGGTGACGGTCAGGTTCAGGATGGCGTGCTCGAGACGGAACACCTCGTAGGCGGCCTTGGCGGCATCGAGCACCTGGAAAAACACCACACCATCGACGGTCAGAACGGCGTTGTCCTTGGAAATGACTTCCTGCGAGGGAACGTCCAGCACCCGCTCCATCATGTTGATCTTGTGTCCGATCCGGTTCACGAAGGGAACGATGAAATGAAAACCGGGGCGCAAGGTGGTGCTGTAGCGCCCGAATCGCTCCAGGGTGTATTCGTATCCCTGGCGGACGATGATGACGGCCTTGCGAACGACCGTGACGCCCAGAATGGCGGCAATAACCGCCCAAACCAAAACATTTTCCAGCATGCCTGACCCCTATGCAAAAGACTCAATATATTCTGCCCTCATCGATTTCCTGATGCACAGAAATATTCTCCCACACCAAAGATAGCAAAAGCCGGCGTGGGGGATATGCCCCAGAAGTCATGCCAGCGCGCTGCTGGAATTAACGGCTGGACTGGCAGTGGTTCCCGGCACGGCACCACCGCTCACAACCATGGGTCCGAGTCGAAAAGCTGATCAGGAAACCCCTGGGTCCGGAATCGTGCGAAAATCCGACCCATGAGCCAGAAAGACACACTTTTCGAAGAACTGATCACGGCGGCCGGCGATTTCGTGTTCGATGAGCGCGTGGTGCGCGTTTTCCCCGACATGATCAACCGTTCGGTGCCAGGCTACGGACTGGTGGTACCAATGATCGGCTTGCTCGCCAGGCGCTTTGCCCAGGACGGCAGCACCCTGTATGACCTCGGTTGTTCGCTCGGGGCTGTGTCTCTGGCGATGGGGCGGGCGGTCCGGGCTCAAAACGTGAACATCATAGCGGTAGACAATTCGCCAGACATGATTTCACGGCTGCAGGTCCTGGTGAGCGAGGACCCCCCCGAATTACCCGTGCAGCTGCGGCAGCAGGACATCCGGGAAACGGACATCATCGACGCCTCTGTGGTGGTGCTGAATTTCACCCTGCAGTTTGTTGATCTGGAAGACCGGCCCGTCCTGTTACAGCGAATCGCCCAGGGTTTGAGACCCGGCGGCATCCTGGTGTTGTCAGAAAAACTGCGTTTCGAGAACCCGCGGGAGCAACAACACCTGACCGACTGGTATCACGACTTCAAGCGTACGCAGGGCTATTCCGAGCTCGAAATCGCGCGAAAACGCGAGGCGCTGGAAAACGTGCTCCGCCCGGAGACCGAAACCACGCATCGGGCGCGGCTGTTGCAGGCCGGTTTCGACGAGGTTTACCGCTGGTACCAGGGTTTCAGCTTCGCTTCCTTTGTAGCAATCAAGCAGGGTGCCGATGATTCTGAACCCTGAACGGGCAGCAGCACAGGCCTACGGCGAGTTGGCGGGTTGCTGGCCCGGCAACACCTGGTTGAGCAGTACGGCTGACCTGGCCCGGGAAGCGCTGTCCAGCCACCGCCACGGTGACCTGCCGCGTTGGCTGAATGCGATCGAAGACCTGCCGGGCGTTTCGCCGGCGTTTTCACTCGACGCTGGCCTGCTGTGCCTCGGCGCTGCGCCGGCAGATCGTGATTCCTTGGGCAGCAGCCTGATGGAGCTCCACCCGTGGCGAAAAGGTCCAATGAGCCTGGGCGGCGTGATCATTGACACCGAGTGGCGTTCAGACTGGAAGTGGGAACGCGCAGCACCTCACCTGGAGATGACGGGTCAGAAAGTCCTGGATATCGGCTGCGGTAACGGCTATTTCGGCTATCGAATGCTCGCCGCGGGCGCCGACCTGGTGGTGGGTGTCGACCCGACCCTGCTGTTCGTGATGCAGTGGCTGGCCTGCTGCCATTTTGCCGGAAAGTTGCCTAATTACGTGTTGCCACTGGGTATCGAAGATCTACCGCCGGGCCAGGCCGGGTTCGACCTGGTTTTTTCCATGGGCGTGTTGTATCACCGCAAGGATCCACTGGAGCATCTGCAAAGAATCCGTGAACTGTTGCGGCCCGGTGGCACGTTGGTGCTGGAAACGCTGGTGCTTCCGCGCGGTCGGGACGACGACCTAATGGTGCCCTCGGGGCGCTACGCCGCGATGCGCAACGTCTGGGCCCTACCCGGCATCGCTCGTCTCGAGTGCTGGCTCCGGGGGGCGGGGTTTTCGAATGTTCGGTTGGTTGATGTTTCGGTCACCACCACCTGGGAGCAGCGGCGGACGGACTGGATGCGATTTGAGTCGCTGGAGCAGGCGCTGGATCAGCACGATTCGCGGCTGACACGGGAAGGGCATCCCGCCCCCACCCGGGCCATGCTGTTTGGTACGGCCTAGCTGCGAGGACCGGTGCACCATCCGGGTTAAAAAGACCGCCTAACCCTTCGGGCCATGGGAGTGTGTCGAAGGGTTGGGCGGCAGGCATGAAAAGGTTATTCGTATTCGGAACAATCGAGTTTGCCCAGGCCTTGGCGGCCGCGGCCTTTTTCAGCTCGGGCGGCTTTCTTTTCCTCGTACAGGGCCAGTTGTTCCGGCGTCAGGATGGTGCTGATTTCCGCGTCCGTCCGTAACTGCAATTCACAGAATTCCGGCTTCATCTGCGCCATCACCTGTTCTTGCAGTGCGTCGCGTTCCTGGTCGACTTCCTGCATCACGACCAACAACTGGGCGGACTGTTCATCGGTGAGATCCAGCATCTCGGTCATTCGGGCAACGAGCATTTCCGCATCAGGCGGGCCACGGTGACCGCCGCGATCACCGCGCGGTGGTCCGTCCTGGCGGGCGACAGCGCTCGCCGTTACGAGTAAAAGAGCCGCTGCGAGGGCGATCAGTGACCGGTTTGTCCATGTTTTCATTTCGAACTCCTTCCTGGTTTAAACAGGGTTGCGTGTTGACGGGTTTTTAAACCACGATCGCAGTGTGTGACCAAAATTCAAAGGAAATGTGGAGAAAAAAAGAAGATTTTCAAAAGCGCTTGAACCGTGGCTTGGGCTGGGTGCACGATAACCCAAAAGTTCACCGGGGTGGACCCTGAAATGAAAAGCCTGTTTGCGAAAATTCTGCTGTCGCTGGTTGTCACGGTGTTGATCGCGCTGGCGCTCGTCCTGCTGATGACGCGCGTCAACATGACCCGGGGCATGCTCAAGTATATCGAACAGCAGGAAGCGGCGCAGCTCGCGGTGTTGGTGCCGGAGTTGGCGGCGTTGTACCAGGAAAACGACAACTGGGCGTTTCTGCAAGGATCCCCGCGCCGTTGGAACCGGTTGTTGCGCTTCTCACTGACCGGTGGCGAGCAGGAGCGGGCCGACCCGCCCCCGCGGGAACGTGAACGGCCCGATGACCATCGGCCGCCCATGCGCCCGCCCGGCCATCTGAGGAGCCGGCTTTTTTTGCTGGATGCCAAGCAGGAATGGGTGGCGGGCGCGCCATTGCAGGAAAACGGGATCGTGACGCGGGAGCCCATCACGGTCGAGGGGCGGGTCGTCGGCTGGGCAGGGTTTACGCCGTTGCCGGCCGGCTTGCCGCAGGAAGCGCGCCTGTTCGTCCGTGGCCAGGCCAGGGCCCTGTTGCTCTCACTGGTGGTTGCGCTGGCCGTCGCCCTCGGGCTTGGATACCTGCTGGCGCGTCATTTCAGCCGGCCGCTGCGCCAGCTGACGGTAACTGTGGACACGTTGATTGGCGGCAATTATGACGTTCGCGCCACCGTCACCTCGAAAGACGAGATCGGCCGCCTCGGCGCAGGCGTCAACCAGCTGGCGGAATCACTGGACAGCAACCGGTCGATGCGCCGGCGCTGGATGGCGGATATTGCACACGAACTTCGCACCCCGGTGTCCGTATTGAAAGGCGAGATCGAAGCCATCCAGGACGGTCTCAGGCCGGCGGACGAGAACACCCTGGCGTCATTGGGCGAAGAAGCGGACCACCTGTCCCGGTTGGTGAATGACCTGCAAACGCTGGCCCTGTCGGATGCCGGGGCCCTGGATTTTCGCATGGAGCGGGTTGATCTGACCGAGCTGGTCCGGCAGCAGCTTCACGGCTTTGACAGCCGGTTGCAGGCGCGTGAAATCCATGTGAGCTGTGATCTTCCCAATGGCCTGCTGGTCAATGGCGATGCCCAGCGGCTGCGTCAGCTGATGCAGAACCTGCTTGAGAACAGCAGCCGTTATGTCTCTTCCGGTGGCGCGCTGGAGTTGAAAGCAACGGTATCGGATCGCCAGCTGACACTGTGCCTGGACGATTCCGGCCCCGGCCTGACCGCGGAGCAGATGAGTCACCTGTTTGACCGGTTCTACCGCGCCGACGCCAGCCGCACGCGCGCCCATGGCGGCAGTGGACTCGGGCTTTCGATTTGCCGGAACATCGTCGAGGCGCATCAGGGCAACATCCACGCTGAAGTGAGTCCGTTGGGCGGACTGCGCATCCGCCTGACAATGCCGGCCATCGGCGGGGCGAACGCGTGAGCGCGGTGGAGCCGTCTCAGCCCCTGGTGCTCATCGTCGAGGACGAACCCAAAATCGCCGATCTGCTGGCCGATTATCTGCAGCAACAGGCGGGTTATCGCACATTCCACCTCGATCGGGGAGATGGCGTGGTCGCCTGGGTGCGGGAAAATCAGCCTGACCTCATTCTTCTCGATCTGATGCTGCCCGGCATGAGCGGTATCGATATCTGTAAACAGTTGCGAACCGAGTCCATGGTGCCGATCATCATGATCACCGCACGAGTGGAAGAAATCGACCGTCTGCTGGGGCTGGAGCTGGGCGCAGACGATTATATATGCAAGCCGTTTTCCCCACGCGAAGTCGTCGCCCGCTCCAAAGCCGTTCTGCGCCGGGCTCGCGCCGGCGCCGGGCAAAATGCCTCGACCGGCCTGATCATGGATCGCGAAAATTTCAGCGCCAGCCTGGGGGGCAAGACACTCTCGTTGACTCCGGTCGAGTTTTCCCTGCTGAACACGCTGTCCTCCCACCCGGGCCGCGTCTACTCGCGCGATCAGCTGATGAATGAAATGTACAGCGACTATCGAGTGGTCAGCGACCGGGCAGTGGACACCCACGTCAAGAACCTGCGCCGGAAACTGAGCGACGCTGCGCCGGACAGCGAGCTGCTGGAGTCCGTCTACGGGCTGGGTTACCGGTATATCGGCTGAGCCCGCCCGAGCGGTTCGGTTTGCCGGTCAGAGCAAAAATCCTTCACGGATTCAGGGTATTTGCCGATACCGCTCACCCGTCGCCGACAGTAGGCTCTGGGTATGAAAGAGATAACGACAACCAGGTGGCGCGACCTCCCGTGCACGGCATTCATGGCCCTGCTGATCCTGCTCGGCGCCTTGCCGTTCGAGCTCCAAGCGGACAGCTTTCGATGTGGCAGAAAAGTCGTGCGAACCGGGGACTCCAGCAGCCTGTTGCTGAAGAAGTGTGGTGAGCCCCTGTCCAGGGACCGGGCGTACGAGCAGGTCAAGCTGAAAGAGGGGCGGAAAAACATCAAGGTGGAACGTTGGTACTACAAGAAAAGTGCCCGCAGTCTATCGCGCGCGGTGTTGATCTACCGGGGCAATATCGTGGGCATACAAGTTGGTGAACGTTAGGTGCGGGCTAGCGGATGGTGGCGCCATCCGGCAACGGTTGCAGGGGGATGTCATGCAGCACCTGCAGCCAGGGGAAAAGAGGACCGGGGTCGCGCTTTCGGTACACCAGGGCATCCGGGTTATCGCTGGCGCGAACCTGTTCGATATCCAGCCGCTCATGGCCGGTGATGAAGCGCAGGGCAGGGAGTTTCTGAGACAACAGCAGAATCAGGTCGACCAGCGCATCAATCTGTACCCGCGGATAACTTTCGGTCATCTCCTGGTGGCTGCTGTCGAACCAGTTCGGGTACCTCCCGAGATTCACCAGTTCAATTCCTATGGTGTGCAGATTGTGGTCCCGCACATGATGCGCGACTCGATTGACGGGTACCCATTCTTCCACGCGCCCGTCACGATCGATGTAAAAATGTCCCGAGTTTCCGGTGCCACTGGCCGAATACCGGATGGTTTCGGCATATTCCCGCGCCATAGCCAGATCGGGTAGTTCGGTGCAGTGGATCACGACCAGGCTGACATCGCTGGTGGTTCGCGACCCGAGCTTGCCCGAATAGGAAAGCAGGTGTTCGTGCACCCGGAGTTCAGGGGCAGACATGGGGGAGTCCCGCCGGATTCGGTGAGACTGACACCGGTTACCCTTCCTCGGGACAGGGCCCGGGGGCGTCGCCGTGTTGCATGTGGTCGAGGGCGCTGGCATTGGACAGGGTGAGGGTTTTGACGTCGTCATGACACACAATGGTCTGGCCCGCGCGCCGGTCTTCGATCGTGTCGGTTGCACAGGCCGCCAGCAGGAGCGTTGGCAAGCATAGAAAAGTGATCAGAAGCCGGGTTTTCATTCAGCCGTCCTGCAGCAAATTACGCAGATCGATAATTGCCGCATTGGCGCGGGAAATGTAGTTGGCCATTACCAGCGAATGGTTCGCGAACAGCCCGAACTGGCCGCCATTGAGCACCATTGGACTGTGCAGTGGATATTGTGTGGACTCCAGCTCGCGAATGATCTGACGAAAGCTGACCAGGGCGTTCTTCTTGCGCAGTACATCGTCAAAATCAACTTCCATCGCGTGCAAAAAGTGCACCAGCGCCCAGGCCGTGCCCCGTGTTTCGTAAAATACGTCGTCGATCTTGGTCCATGGCGTTTCGACCAGCAACACATCCGGCGAATCGGTGGATTGCCGGGCCCCCGTATCACCGGAAAGATCGGTGTTGAGTCGAACCTGACCAACGCTGGCGGACAGCCGCTGAGACAGGGAGCCAAGGCGTTTTTCGACAACCGCCAGCCAGTCGGTCAGGTTGTCGGCGCGTGCATAAAACTGTGCTTCCGGCTGGGTGGGCGAAGACAGCCGGGTCAGGTAACCTTCCAGCGCCTCCATGGCCTTGCGGTAACGGCCTTCGGTGTCGGGCGGGAACCAGCGCTCGCTGTCATAATGGAACAGCGGGTCGGCCTGCATCAGGTCGACATCCTCGGTGGACTGGGTCTGCGAACGGCTGAAATCATTGCGCATGGCGCGGGTGATATCCCGGACCTGGGTCAGAACGCCGAACTCCCAGTTCGGCACGTTGTCGAGAAAAACCCACGGAGGCATGATGTCATTGGACAGGTAACCACCGCGCTTGTTGAGCAACACATCCACGGTTTCGATGATGGTCGAGGTGGTCGTGTAGCCGGTCACGAGGCGGTGTCCGTGCGCCTCGGCATGCCGGTTGGCCTGCTCGATGGTGTTGAAATGAGCGGGTTCGTGGTTCAGCCAAAACATCATGCCGCCGCAAATAATCAGCAGGACGGCGGGGATGGAGATCCACAGAATGCGGCTGGTCTGGCTCAGTGAAGTGATCATGACCAAAAGATAACAGATTTTAACGCCACGTCATGTGCCGAAGGCAATATAAGCTGATCAAGAGCCAGCGCGGTTAGGAGTCTGCGCCGTAGAAATATCCGTCGCGAGAAAGCGACACAGTGAGGACAGTTTTTCGCTGTTTTGAGGAGAATAGCACCGCTATTTGACGAAAAAGAGCGGAAAAATGGACCGCTGTGACGCCTTCGCAGCAGGAATACTTTCTATGGTGCAGTCTCCTAACCGCGGTTAGGAATGATGGACTGTTGCACCAGGGCGTAGAGTGAATCCACGTCCGGTTGTGGACTGATAATGATGGCGGAGCCGCGTTCCATGGCGACATACAGTGCGTTCACCTGGTCGAACTCCATGTGTTCACGATCCGTCACGCCGGTTTCCGGCATGTAAATAACGGTGACCAAACCTTCGGAGGTGTTCAGCACCATATGAATACCGGTTCCGTCGGGCGTTGGACAATATTTAATCACGCTGATGATATCTGCCAGGCCCGGGGTAGCGGTCATATTGAACTCAGCAAAAATTTCCTGGATGTCCTGCGCCGAAACGTCACGAGGATGAAGCAACAGGTCCGCGCCATCGTGTCGGTAGTGTTCCATCACGTATTCATCGACTGAGCCCCAACGATGGTTGAGTTTCCAGGTGAAGCCTGCCGCACCGACCGCAATCAGCACGCCGGCCGCAATGGCCAAGTGGTGCCAGCGCCGGGCGGGTGCGGGCTTGTATTCACTGCTGATCGTGAGGATCTGGTCCAGCAGGGCTTCCGGGGCCGGTAGTTGAGTGGCCCGCTGTAATTGCCGCTCGAAAGCCTCAGCATTCACGGCGGCCTGTTCGAATTCCTCGCCGGAGCGGCGGGCGCGCAAAAACTCCGGATCCTGATTGTTCGGCTCCGCTCCCAACCGTCGCAGGAACTCAGAAAAGTCCATGGACATTACCCGTTACCCCATCTTTTTGTAGTTTCGTTTTCAATTGTTCCCGCGCCCTGAAAAGCTGCGTCATCACGGCGCTTTTACTGATGCCAAGCAATTCCGATATTTCTTTGCAGCTATGGCCCATAACAACCTGCATCAGCAAGGGCTCCCGGTATTTCTCATCCAGCTCCAGAATGCTGCGCCGCAACAGTTTGATCTCGGCCTGATCGTCCGGCTCCAGCTCTGTGTCCTCCGGCACCACGACCTGATCGACGTCGGTGAACTTCGGCACCTTGCGCTCGAAGGTCCGGGCGTATTCCCGGCGCAGGATGGTAATCAGCCAGCTCTTGGCGGCTCGCGTGTCCTGGAGTTTATCGAGCGCTTTCCAGGCCCTCAGGTAAGTTTCCTGGACCAGGTCCTTGGCCAGCGCATCATTCCCACAAATCCACATGGCATACCGATACAAATCAATGCCATAGTTTTCAGCAAGCTCGTTAAATCGCGCCTGTCGACCGGCTTCAGTGCTCATGACCGGAATACCCGCTGAAATATTGCAAAAATGGTGTCATTTAGCCTCTTCTGATCAGGAGTTTTCGTAGTGAAGTCAATAAAATCAAACCTGGAAATGGTGAGATGGGTGCCTTCGGGCGATAATACCAGTGTACTGCATCGCAATTAACGGCACATTCAGCGCTGCGAGAAGCCGATAGCTACGATGCAGTACACTGGCTTCGACCCGCTGATTCGACCCATTTCAACAGGCGCCCGCCCGCCGTTCAAACGGCACAGGGCGCGGTGGAACCAGCGGATGGTATATGACTAATGGCACTTAATCCACGCCTCCGGAACACGCATTCTTGCGCTTGATGCGATGATCCGGAAAGCTTACCCTTACCGGTTTGTACTGGATCACAACGGGCCGGAGGCCTGAACAATGAATATGAATTTCGATCGTGCGCGATTCAACATGGTGGAACAGCAGGTTCGCCCCTGGGAGGTCCTCGACAGCCGGGTTCTGGAAGTGATGGAAACCATTCACCGGGAAGACTTCGTTCCGGTCAAGTATCGCAAGCTGGCTTTTGCCGACCTGTCGATTCCGCTGGTTGGCGGTCAGGTCATGATGAAACCAACGGTCGAGGGCCGAATGCTGCAGGCGGTGAATATAGGTGATGACGATACGGTGCTGGAGATAGGCACCGGCAGCGGCTTCATCACTGCTTGCCTGGCCGCGCTGGCCAAGCGGGTTGTCACGGTTGAAATTTCGGATGAACTGCACCAGACGGCCAAAATCCGCCTGGAGGAAAACAAGATAGACAACGTTGAGCTGTTCCAGGGTGATGTCATGAGCGGATGGCAGCCGGAGCAGGCGCACGACGTGGTCGTGGTGACCGGGTCAGTGCCCGCGGTACCGGAACAGTTTCTCGGATGGGTTAACCCGGGTGGCCGGATGTTCGTCATCAGCGGCGACTCGCCAGCCATGGAAGCCAGGCTGCTGACGCGACTGGATGTAACCGAATGGCGTCAAGAGAGTCTATTTGAGACAGACCTGCCACGGTTGGTCAATGCGGAAGAGGCGCCGCAGTTCATATTTTAATGCCAAAAATTACAACCTGGATTCGAAATGGCCTGAGCAAACAGGGCCAGCGAAGACAGGCGAGCAAAATTTGCAGGGAGTTGGATATGTCAATTCGATTAACTTCACTGGGCCTGTGTTGCGTGGCCCTGTTTGCCTCTCCGGCAGCTTTAGCGGTCGATCTCGTCGGGGTGCATGACCTGGCCCTCCAGAACGACCCGCGATTGCGTGCCGCCGATTACCGGCGCCAGGCAACCGGTGAGAACAAAACCCAGGCCTGGTCCAATCTGCTGCCGCAAATTGGCGCCACCGGCACCTGGGACCGAGGCAATTCCGAGGTATCAGTCTCCAGTCAGAAAATCAGTGACGAGGACACCGCAACGCGCAACTACGGACTCACCTTGCAACAGAGCCTCTACCGGCAGGCCAACTACGAGCAACTCGATGTGGCGCGAGGCCAGATGTCCCAGGCGGACGCCATTTATGCGATCGCTTTTCAGGATTTCCTGCTGCGCGTTTCCGAAGGGTATTTCCTGGTTCTGACCTTGACCGACGGCGTCACGTTTGCCGAGGCCGAGGAAAAAGCCCTGCAACGGCAGTTCGAGCAGGCCGAGCAGCGTTTCGAGGTGGGTCTGACAGCCGTGACGGACGTGCATGAAGCCCGGGCCAGTTACGACAATGCCCGCGCCCGCGCCATCGTTGCCAGGAACAACCTGGCCGATGCCAAGGAAGCGCTCAAGGAATTGACTGGCCAGTATTTTGAAGAGTACGACGCTTTGCAGGAAGTTTTGCCTTTGGTTGAGCCGGATCCGATGAACTCGGAAGAATGGGTCGAAACCTCGCTGGCCAACAACCCGGCCGTTCAGTCCGCCCGCGCCGCGGTTGACATCGCCGACTCGAACGTTCGCCTGGCGCGCTCCGGACATTACCCGACGCTGGACCTGACCGCTTCATACTCCAGCTTCGAAAACAGCAAATATGTCATTCGGGATGATTTCCAGCAGCCCATTGGCACCACCAGCCTGGGCGTGGATGACACCGCGGTCAGGCTCTTGCTGAACATCCCCATTTACCAGGGCGGACGCGTTTCTTCGCAAACCCGCCAGGCGCGTTACCTGCTGGATGCGACCGCCCAGGACCTGGACGACACCCAACGTGCGGCGGTCCGTGAGACCCAGAATGCCTTTCGCGCGGTTCTGGCGGGCATCCAGGAAGTACAGGCGTTCGAGCAGGCTCAGATCTCTGCCGAAAGCGCGCTGGAAGCCACCCAGGCAGGATTTGAGGTGGGCACGCGAACCATCGTCGACGTGCTGATCGCGGAACAAAGACGGTTCCAGGCCCAGCGGGATAACTCGGTGGCGCGCCATGCCTACATCATCCGCCACCTGCGGTTGAAAAGTGTTGCTGGTTTGCTGACCTCGGAAGACCTGCAGATCGTCAACCAGCTTTTGCAGTAATCAGCGCCTCTCGACGGGCAACAGTTCCTCAACGATTTGCAGGGTGCGCGCCAGCGCGCCCTGCCCGCTTTTTACCAGGTCCAGTCCGGCTTGCCCCATGCGTCTTCTGAGCTCAGGGTCTTCGAACAACTGCACCGCCGTTTCGGCCAACCCGTCCGCGTCGTGAATGCGCTCGGCAGCACGGGTCGCAACCAGCTGCGCTGTAATGTCTTCGAAATTGAAGGTATACGGCCCCACCAGCACTGGTTTTGAAAGCGCTGCGGGCTCCAGGACATTGTGTCCTCCGATGCGTTCCAGGCTGCCGCCGACGAAGGCGACATCACAGGCCGCATAAAACCGCTGAAGCTCGCCCATGGTATCGATGATGAAGCATTGGCTGGTGGCCGGGCAGCCCATTCCTTCGCTGCGCAGCGATACGCCCAATCCCGCGGCGCGGGCCTGTTGCGCCACGCGTGTAAACCGTTCCGGGTGCCGGGGCGCGACTACCAGCAGGGCGGACGGGAAGGCGCGAAGCATTGTCGAGAACGCCTCGAACAGCACCGCCTCATCACCGTCGTGCGTGCTGCCCGCAAGTAACACCATTCGCTCTCGCCCCCAGTCATGCCGGATGGCGTTGCCTTCCTCAACCAGGCTGGGCGGCAGGCTGACGTCAAACTTCAAGTTCCCCGTGACCTCAAGGCGGGAAGGATCTGCGCCAATCGCAATTAACCGGTTTTCGTCGATCTCGCTTTGGGCGGCGATGCGGGAGACGTGACTGAGGGCGAACCTGGTCATGCCCCGCAACCGCCGATAACCGCCGAACGAGTGCTCCGAGATACGCGCATTGGCGATCATCACCGGTATGCGCCGCCGCGCTGCTTCGACATACAGGTTGGGCCAGATCTCGGTCTCCATGACGATCAGCAGGCCAGGTTGAACGCGGGCGTAAAACCGTTTGACCGCTCCTGGCGTGTCGAACGGGGCATAGACATGAAATACTTCATCGTTAAACAGGTCCCGAACGCGGTCGGACCCGGTTGGCGTGAACGTGGTGACACACAGGGGCCGGTCCGGATAAATGCGGGCCAGGGAACGGACCAGCGCACTGGCCGCGTTCACCTCGCCGACGGAAACGGCGTGGATCACAATTCCGCCGCCGACCGGTGGCGCGCCGAAAAACCCGAAACGCTCCGACCAGCGATGCAGGTATGCCGGGTTGCGCAAACCGCGCAGCAGCAGGTGCATCAGCACCAGCGGCATGACCAGGAATAACAATACGGTGTAGAGCCAACGCATGTCTAGGGCCTGTTAACGCTACTTGAACTCACGCTGCCGCGAGCCGTTTTTTCGACTGGCAAGGCAGAGTGAGCGCGGTGTAGTACCACTACATAAGCGAGTGATAACGCCACCAGGCGGAAAAACGGCTGCGTCCCGAAGGGTTGTGGCTGAAAATGCGCCACTCTGCGTTGCTCGTCATTCATTTGGAGTCACCAAACTTCATTCCTCTCGTCTTGATTGGCACATTTTCAGTCACAACAGCGCGGGTTCAAGTAGCGTTAACAGGCCCTAAACTGTTCGATGGGGTGGGTGTAAATTACACGATTTTCACCGAGGTTTCGCTGTTGCCGGCCCGGTTCGGTTCATTGCGGCGGAGATAATTCAGGCTTGGTTACACCGGCGAGTCCGGTAACAATAGGCGCATGGCAGAATTAGAACTTAAAAGACCCCCGCTCACGCCCGCTTATTGGGCCGGATGGGCCGGCATCGGGTTCCTGTGGGTACTCGGAAAACTGCCCAGGAAAGCCGGATTGGTGTTGTCGGTTCCGCTCGGCTGGCTCATGCCGCACCTGATGAAACGCCGTTACCGTATTGCCGAACGCAATATTTCGCGTTGTTTTCCGGAAAAACCCCTGGCTGAGCAACAGTCCATCCTGAAAGCCTGCTTCTACTCTTTGGCCAGGACCGTGTTCGAAATCGGCTGGTCATGGTCGGCTTCCGACCGGGCGATCAAAAAGATGTCGGAGGTGCATGGGCTTGAGAACCTGCTTGAGGCCCGAAGCGGAGGGCAGGGCGTATTGATGATGACGGCTCATGTCACCTGCCTGGAAATCGGCGCCCGCATCATCGGCTGTCATTTTCACGCGATGAAGGGCATGTATCGTCCACTTAAAAGCCCGGTGCTGGAATGGTATCAAACGCGCGGCAGGACGGCGTATTCAGAAGGTATGATCAACAAGCGGGACAGCCGTTCGGCCATCCGGTACCTTCGCCAGGGCGGGGTGCTGTGGTATGCGTCCGACCAGGACTTCGGCCCGGAACAGAGTGTTTTCGCGCCTTTTTTCAAAATCCCCACCGCCACCCTGCTCGCGACGCGCCGGCTGCCTCAAATGACCGGTTGCAAAGTCGTGATGATGTTCCCTTCGTTCGATGCCCGGACGCGCCGCTACCGGGTCGATATCCTGCCGGCGCTGGATCATTTTCCCGGCGACGATGCCGAGCAAGACCTGGCCCGCATCAATGCCTGCATCGAAACGCACGTGCGAAAGTATCCAGAACAGTACTGGTGGGTCCACCGCCGCTTCAAAACGAGACCCGAAGGCGAAGAACCCTTCTACGACTGATTTCACGCGACCCCAAGACCAACGTGAAAAATGCGCAGCGCCCCTGGTATCCCGTTCACAGCCTGTAGCCCGTCAAAAGCGGGAATGGGGACTTGTTTTCAGGACACGTTCGAGCCATCCCTGGGCACTCGGTCAGCTGCTCCCGGCAGCTGACGGTCCTGAAAACAAGTCCCCATTCCCGCTTTTGACTTCATCGTCTTTATACAAGCACCAGAACCACGTGTGAAGGAGGTATTCCGTCTCACTCTTCAGGACCGTCAGCCGTCGGGAACGGCTGACCGAGCGCCCATGGATGGCTCGAGCGTGTCCTGAAGAGTGAGACGGGATACCTCCTGGGACGCAGACCATTCGCGCGCAAGCACGCTCCTACATCAGAACATCGAGCGCAGCAGGGAGGCGGTGATCAGGGCCACCGTGAGGATGAAGAACAGGCGAATGACGTTTTTCATGGGGATCATTGTACCCGCTGGCCAAAGAACGCCAAGCGTTGCCGGCCACTCATCAGTGGCGGGTATCCCGCTTCAGGTGTTCCAGCTGTTTGGCATGACGTAAAAATGCATGCCAGGCGGCCATGCGGGCCGCGATGAATCCGGCCCAGCCGTTCAGGAACTGGCGCCTGAAGAGATACTCGCGAACGAAGGCCGCGGGTGGTGCAAGCATCATGCGGGTCCGTGGCAGCCGCGGGGCCGGCTGGTTTGGCCTTTCGACGCTGGCCGTGGTGTAGTGATTGATACGCTCGACCTGGCCGCCAAGATCAGCATGTCCATAGTGCCGAAGCCGGCCGGGTAACAGGGGACACATTCGGCTGGACTCCCCGGTAGTCAATTCCGGGGCTGCATGAACCGGGTGCTCTCCCATCTGCACGCAGCGCCGGTCAAACAGGCGTAAATGATCGGTCAGCCGCGTCCCCGGGTGGGGCCAGCACCAGTACAGCCACTCTTCCCGCTGCAGGCGACAGGCATTCGGTGGGCTCGTTTGCTTCAGTACCTCCCGGATGGCCTCGGCGAGTTTCTGATCGACGGCCTCGTCGGCATCGAGCAACAACACCCGGTCATGGCTGGCCAGGTCGATCGCGCGCTGCTTCTGCGGCCCATAGCCCCTGAAGGGTTCCTGCAGGCAACGGGCGCCGAGCGACTGCGCCAACCCGATGGTTCCATCGTCGCTGAACGAATCCAGCACCAGTATTTCATCCGCAAAGGTCACCGACTGAATGCAATCGCCAAGTGTGGCGACATTGTTCTTCGTGGTGATAACCAGGGACAGTGCGCGTCTCATGATGACTCAAACCGTCTGTTGCGCCTGGGCGAATCCAATCATGCGACCACGTCCTTGCGCAGGGCGGCGGCCCACAGACCGATCAGGAACCAGATCAGGGATGAAGTGTAGGTGCCATAAATGGCGAAATGTGAGTTCAGGGGGAACAGGATCAGAATGACGGCCAGGGCAAAAGGAAACGCCTCCCAACGCTCACTGGGCGAAGTCTTACGGCGATAGGCGATGACAAATACCAGGGCCAGCGCCAGCCCTGCCAGTCCGATGCTGCCAGTATCGGACATGACCTCGAGAATGACATTGTGAGCGTGCGTTGCGCCGCTGACGCCGCCGGATTTTTTAATGATGATGTCATCCGGATCGGCAAATTCCATGTACGCCACCGGATAAGCGCGCACACCGACTCCGTTGATCGGGTGCGCCCGATACATGCGCAGTGCGTTGGTGAAGATGGGAATACGCTCCATCGAGGAGGCGTCCCTGACCGCCTCTGTGCCGGTGGTGAAGGCACGGGTCACGTCGAGCCGCTGCTGGAACAGCGGTGAGGCCAGGTAGCTGCCGGCGATCACGATCACCACCAGCACCGGAATGGTCAGCACGGAGCGGCGCAACTCGCGGTTCTCACGCTTGAGCATCAATACCATGTAGGTGCCCAGCACCACGGCCATGGTCAGCCAGCCAGCGCGCATGCCGGCGATCATGACCGCCCCTAGAAGCAGGGTGAAAGCCAGCGCCCATCCCCAGGAAGGCCAGTTCCGGCGGGCATGTTCCAGCACCAGTGGCGACAGCATGGCCAGCGTGGGCCCGAAAAACTGGTATTTCTTGACGAACAGGGCATTCAACCGGTCCGGGTGCATGGCGATACCGAACAGGTCGCGGCCCAGGAACAGCTGAACAAAGCCATCGACCGCCCAGAACAGCAACAACCAGGCCGTCCAGCGCAACACGCGTTCGCGGTCCGATGGCGCGCGTAGTAAGACACTCATGGCCAGCGCCGCTGTCAGGAAGCGCAGCGAAGCGAAGGTGCTCTGCCAGCTTCTTTGTGGGTCCATTGAATCAAAACTGGACAGCAGTATCGGGACCCAGTAGCAGAGGAACAGCGGTAACACAAAGCGGGCTGAGGAGCGGAGTAAAGCCCGGTTGTCCGCTGACCGAAGCAGCACAAAAAAGGAAATGGCAAAGGCTGAAAGGGGCACTTCAGACAGGCGGCTGAAGGGCAACAAAGCGATGAAAGAAACGGCCAGCCAACTGGCCCAGTCGTGTTGGACTCTTCTTAAAAACAGGTTCATGTGTGTTTACCTTCCACAGCTTGCCGATAGACAGCCAGCGTTTTCTGCATGGATTCTTCCAGGCCAAACTCGGTACTTCGCTCGACCACGGGACGATGCAACAGAAACTCCCGTGTGCGATCGACCAGAAGGTTGCGGCTGCCGGGCGTGACCGCTCCACGCGGAAAGAGCCTGGCCAACACCTCCTGCACACCACCGTGGTCCCAGCCGATCACCGGCACGCCCAGGTGCAGCGCCTCGGGCACCGTGCGGCCAAACGCTTCCGGCGGATCAGCGCAGAGGCTGAAGACAATTTCAGCCGCGCTCAGCCAGTCGGCCATGTCGGTGTGGGCACCGGCGAAGGTGATGCGGCCCAGCACGCCGTAGCGCTCGGCCAGGCCCTCCAGTTCGTCGCGGTAGCGCGAGCCGGGCTTGGCCTGGCCAACGACCACCGCCTGCAAATCCGGAAACTCGGGCAACAGGCGCGATGTCAGTTCGATAAAATCGGGATGGCCCTTGTAGCGGGAAAGGCGCCCTGGCAGACACAGAATCCGCCGGTTTTCGAGCTCAGGGAAATCCCGGTAGGTTTGTTCAAACCACTGTGCCGACGGTCGATGCCCGTAGGGAAACGCCCGCCGGCTGATCCCGCCATGAACCGTCACCACGCGGGCGGGGTCCGTTTGGGGGTAGTTGTGCAACGTGTAGTCACGGATATGGTCGGAGACCGCAATCACCCGGTCACCGGATGCCATCACGGCGCTGTAACGGCTGACTGAGTAGTGTCCGTGCATGCTGGTGATGAAGGCCGGGCGTTGGGCCGGATCAAGCCGCCGGATGGCCAGGTGACAGATCCAGGCTGGCAGCCGCGAGTGAACATGGAGCACGTCGGGGCGTTCTTTTTGCAGCCAGGTACTGAGCCTCGAGATGTATCGAAGGGTTCCAAACCGCTTTTTCCCGATCGGCCAGTCCAGCAGCTCGGCTTCACAGGTCCGGAGTCGCTCTCCCAGCGGCCCGTCTGCCGCAATCACGGTGACCCGGTGCCCCTGCGCCCTCGAGTACTCGCTCAGCTCCGTTGCAACCAGCTCGGACCCGCCGAGGTTGAGCGACACCAGCGCCTGGACAATGTGCACAGCCGCAACGCCGGCCTAAGGCCTGTCAACGGTGCGGCGGCCTGTATTCATACGATGCCGCCTAGTCGACCAGGCGGTATTTGGCGCTGCAGTAAGGGCAGGAGGCGGTGCCGGTTTCCTCGATCGGAAGATAGACCCTGGGATGCGAATTCCACACCTTCTGCTCGTGGGTGGGGCAGGACAGGGGCAGGTCAGCGCGGCTGACTTCGTATTCATTTTTCGTGTTGGCGCTTTCCAGGCTGGAATCCGCGGCATCGGTGGGATGTGTCACAATGCGATCTCCCTGTTATCTTCAGTCAGTTGATGGGTAGACGATATTATCCGCGTATTTTACGGCACGGGCCAAAGCAGTGTCAGTAAATTCTGGGCCGCAAGCCTGGTTGTTGCATGACGGCCGGGCCGGTCATTGGCGGCAGGTGCAGGCCCTGGCGGATTTTTTGCCGCTCCGGGCAACGGTGGTGCCGGTGATCCTCAAGCGGCCCTGGCGCTGGGTTGCGCCGTACCGCTTGC
>Ga0102946_1000183_pt1 | contig 21865 bp, 22 predicted proteins | sample SalPon2A_A_D1_MG_FD_78209 | JGI IMG/M metagenome (GOLD analysis project Ga0102946, IMG submission 78209) | Soil microbial communities from South San Francisco under conditions of wetland restoration - Salt Pond MetaG R2A_A_D1_MG | ecosystem: Environmental > Terrestrial > Soil > Wetlands | place... | reverse complement strand
CTGACCAGGTCGCTCCGGCGCTGGCGCGAGCTGGCCGACGTCGCCCCCGGGAAGGTGCTCAGCGGACGCGCCGGGGCGGATCCGGCCCCGCACCCGCTCGTCGGCGCGCTCGCCCGCTTCGAGTTCGCCGCGGAGGGCGACACGGGCAGCGAAGCGATCGCGACCGTCGGCCCGATCGAGATCCTGCCCTCGGACGAGCTCGACCCGGACGCCGTCGAGGCCCGGCTCGAGGAGCGCCGCGAGAAGCTGCGCTCCGAGGTCGAGCGCGGTGAGCGCAAGCTCGCCAACGACGGATTCGTGGCCAAGGCCCCGGCCGAGGTCGTCGAGGAGGAGCGCGCCAAGCTCGCCGCCTACCGGGCCGAGCTGGAGGAGCTGAGCGGATAACGGGCCGAGATCCCGAGGGCTATCTGGCGGAGCTCGAGCCGGTCGGCTGGAAGCTGGGGCTCGAGCGGATGCGCGCGCTCTGCGCCGCGCTCGGCGACCCGCAGCTCGAGTACCGGACGCTGCACGTCGTGGGGACCAACGGGAAGGGCTCGGTGGCGCTCGCCTGCGAGGCGATCCTCGAGAGCACCGGGTTGCGCACCGGTGTCTGCGTCTCCCCCCATCTATGGGAGTGGCGGGAGCGCACCCGGATCGGGGGCGGGATGATCGGCCGGGCTGAGTTCGAGGCCGCGGTCGCCGACGTTGCCGTCGCGGTCCGCGAGCTCGAGCGGAGCTGGGCGGATGATGAGCGCGTTACCCAGTTCGAGGCGGCGGTCGCTGCCTCGTTCGTCGCCTTCCGGGATGCGGGCGTCGACGCCGCCGTCATCGAGGCAGGACTCGGAGGACGGCTCGACGCCACCAACGTGATCTCGTCGACGGCGACCGCGCTGACCTCGGTCGCGCTTGACCACACCGAGTGGCTGGGCGAGAGCGCGGAGGAGATCGCAGGCGAGAAGCTCGCGGTGCTCGAGCCGGGGACGACGCTGGTCACCGGCCGGCTCGAGCCCGAGATCGCCCGGCTCGCCGCTGAGCACGCCGATCAGCTCGATGCCGAGCTTCGCGTCGCCGGTGAGCTGCCCGAGGGCGCGGGGGGAGAGGACCTGGTCCCGTACATGCGGCGGAACGCCGCCGTCGCCCACGAGCTCGCTTCGGTCGTGGCGAAGCCAAGCCTGAAGCAGGTCCACGCCGCTCTCGCGGGGCTCGGAATCCGGGGCCGAGCGGAGTTGATCGACGGGCGTCCCCCGATCATCGCCGATGCCGCGCACAACACCGAGGGCGCCGAAGCGCTGGCCGAGGCGCTCGAGCAGATCGCGCCGGGGCGCCCGCGCGTTGCCTGCATCGCGCTGCTCTCGGACAAGGACGCCGATGGGATCGCCGCCGCGCTCGCGCCGGCGCTGGACAGGGTCGTCTGCAGCGAGGCCCGCCCCGGCCCTGCGATGGGGCGCCCCGGCGCCGAGCCGATGCCCGCCGCCACGCTCGCCGAGCGCTTCGCCCGGTTTGGCGTCGAGGCCGAGGCCGTCGGGGATCCGCTCATGGCGCTCGATCGTGCCCGCCGGCTGGCGCTCGATCTCGATGGGGTGGCGATCTGCGCCGGGTCGCACTACCTTTTGCGTCACCTATGGACAGGGAAGCGAGATCAGAGCTCCTCCACATGATGGGGTTGGTCGCCGCCGTGGTGGCCGGCGTCATCCTGGTGTTCTTCGTGCTCGGCTACCTGTTCGGCCGGTTCCTCCTCTAGGACCACTAGACTGACGCGCTTCAAGCCATGCTTACAGCGCTCTTTGGAATCAGCGATGGCTCGCTGAACCTCGCGGTCAATCTTCTGATCCTGGTTCTCGTGGTCATCTGGATCTCGCTCATCTGGTGGACGTATGCCGACGCCCGCCGCCGGATCGACGATTCGGTTCTGGTCACGACCGCGACCGCCGCGTCCCTGTTCCCGTTCATCGGGACGATCGTCTACACGATCCTCAGGCCGCCCGAGTTCATCGAGGATGCGCGCGAGCGCGAGCTCGAGACGAAGGCCGCGGAGCTTCGTCTCCGGCGCCTCGCCGAGACCTCGTGCCCTCGCTGTGAGCACCCGGTCGAGCTCTCCTGGCTGCGCTGCCCGGAGTGCCAGCACCACCTCAAGGACCCCTGCCGCTCCTGCGGACGCCCGGTCGATCCGCGCTGGTCGATCTGCCCGCACTGCGAGACCGCCGTCTCCGGTGGCTCGGGCTCGGGCCAGGCGAGGCAGCAGCGCAAGCGTCCCGCCCGCTCTTCCCAGCAGCGCCAGCGCCCCGCCGCGAAGCGGCCGGCGCAGTCCTCGGAGGCGCGGACCGCGCAGACCAAGCAGGCGGAGAGCGGCAAGCGCCGCGCGCCGTCGAGCGAGGGCCGCAGCGACGGGAGCCGTCGCTCCGAGCAGCCGTCCGGCAGCGGCTCGGACCCCGAGCGCCGTCCCCGGCGCAAGCCCACGAAGCGAACCTAGAACCCCGACCTGAGAGGGAGCCCACCGATGCCCGATACCACCCGTACGCTCATTCTGATCAAGCCCGACGCCTTCGAGCGCGGCCTCACCGGCGAGGTCATCAGTCGCTTCGAGAGCAAGGGCCTGAAGCTCGCCGAGATGAAGCTGATGACCGCCGACGAGGCGATCGCCAACGAGCACTACGCCGAGCACACCGACAAGCCCTTCTTCGGCGAGCTCGTCTCCTTCATCACGGGCGGCCCCCTGGTCGCCCTGGTGCTCGAGGGGGTCGAGGCCGTCAAGGCTGCCCGCCAGCTGATCGGCGCGACGAACCCGGTCGAGGCGGAAACCGGCTCGATCCGCGGGGACTTCGGCACCGAGGTCACGTTCAACCTCGTCCACGGCTCCGATTCGGACGAGTCCGCCGAGCGCGAGATCGGAATCTGGTTCGGCAGCTAGCCGGTCGCGAGCCCCACCGGCGCCGCCTCCCGCATCCGATGAAGCTCGTTCTCGCCTCCTCCTCGCCGAGGCGGCGCGAGCTGCTGCCGCTGCTGGGGCTCCCGTTCGAGGTCATCGAGCCAGAGGTCGAGGAGCTGACGACCGGCGACCCGCGCGAGGTCGTCGCGGCGAACGCCGAGTTGAAGGCGCGGGCCGGAGCGGGGTTGGCAGGGCCGGGGGCGACAGTGCTCGGCGCCGACACCGATGTCGTCCTAAACGGGCTGGTGCTCGGCAAGCCTGCGGACGAGGCGGAGGCGCGCGCCCGTCTGCGGAGCCTCGCCGGCAGGGATCACGAGGTTCACAGCGGCGTCTACGTCGTCGGCCCCGCGGGCGCGCGCAGCGGGACGGAGGCCACCACGGTGGGCTTCCGCCGGCTCGGAGACGATGAGATCGACGCCTACGTCGCGACCGGGGAGTGGCGGGGCCGGGCCGGGGGCTACGCGGTGCAGGGATACGGCTCGAGCCTGATCGCCTCGGTCGACGGCGATCTCTCGAACGTGATCGGACTGCCGCTGCCGCTCGTCGCCCGCTTGGTCGGGGACTTGCAGACCAGTTGACAGATCGTTAGGCTTCCATGTGCGTCTGCTCACAGTTTGCCCTTTTCTCCTGCACTCCGCTAGACTGCGCGACCGCGGCTCGCCGGCCGCCAGGGGGCGTCCCCACGCCTGCTGCGGGCGGGAAGGCGCGGCGTGCGGCAGCAGTCGGGCCAACCGGGTCCCGCTGACGCGCAGGCCCCTGACGCGGGGCCGGGCGGCCGCAGCGAACCCAGCAACCTTTCCCCTACCTCCGAGGCTTTTATTCCAAGATGGGCATCTTCAGCTACATGACCGGCTTCGGCGGCCGCGACATGGCCGTCGACCTGGGCACCGCGAACACCCTCGTCTACGTCCGCGGGCGCGGAATCGTGCTCTCCGAGCCGTCCGTGGTCGCGGTCGACTCCCGCAACGGGGAGGTCCATGCCGTCGGCATGGAGGCGAAGCGGATGCTCGGCCGCACGCCCGGCACGATCCAGGCGATCAGGCCCCTCAAGGACGGCGTCATCGCCGACTTCGACGTGACCGAGGAGATGCTGCGGTACTTCATCCAGCAGGTCCACCAGAACCGCTTTGCGCACCCGCGCGTCGTCGTCTGCGTTCCGTCCGGCGTGACCGGCGTCGAGAAGCGCGCCGTCGAGGAGGCCTGCCTGGCCGCGGGCGCGCGCCAGGCCTACCTGATCGAGGAGCCGATGGCCGCCGCGATCGGCGCCGGCCTGCCCGTCGGCGAGCCGACCGGCTCGATGGTCGTCGACATCGGCGGCGGCACCAGCGAGGTCGCGGTGATCTCGCTCGGCGGCATCGTCGTCAGCCAGTCGATCCGCGTGGGCGGCGACGAGATGGATGACGCGATCGTCAACCACTGCAAGACCCACCACAAGCTGATGATCGGCCAGCAGACGGCCGAGGAGATCAAGCTCGAGGCGGGCTCCGCCACTGCGCTCAACGAGGAGATCAAGACCGAGATCCGCGGCCGCGACATCGTCAGCGGCCTGCCGAACACGGTGATGCTCAGCTCGGAAGAGGTCCGCGCAGCGCTCGCCGAGCCGGTCAACGCGATCGTCGGGGCGGTCAAGGAGACGCTCGACCGGACGCCGCCCGAGCTCGCCGGCGACATCATGGACCGCGGGATCACCCTCGCCGGCGGCGGCTCGCTGCTGCAGGGCTTCGATCAGCGGCTCCGCGAGGAGTGCCAGATGCCGGCCCAACTCGCCGACTCGCCGCTCACCTGCGTCGCGGTCGGCTCCGGCCGCTCGCTCGAGGAGTTCGAGGTCATCCACCGGGTCAGCTCCGGCAACGGCGGACGCAAGCGGCGTTAGGGCGGTTGGCCGATGTACCGCAAGCAGGTACGCCGGCGGCGCGCGACCCTCGTTCTGCTGGTCGTCGCCTGCCTGGTGATGATCAGCACCTCGTTCAGCGAGGGGGATGACGGGCCCCTGCACAGCGCCCAGAACGGCGTCGGGTCGATCCTGACGCCTCTGCAGGAGGGCGCCGATCGTGCCCTCAAGCCCTTCCGGGACCTGGTCAACTGGTTCGACGAGACCTTCGACGCCCGCGGCGAGAACGAGCAGCTCAAGGAGGAGAACCAGGAGCTCCGCGACGAGCTGACGAAGGCCCAGGAGCGCTACGAGGAGGGCCTCGAGCGCAAGAAGATCACCGACGTGACCGCAGCCGAGGAGCTGGCGTCGCTCGAGCGCATCGACGCGACCGTGATCGGGCGCTCGGCCAGCGCTTGGACCCAGACGCTGCAGGTCGACAAGGGCCGCCGGGACGGGGTATCCGTGGACGATGCGGTGGTCACCGGTGACGGGCTGGTCGGCCGTGTGGCCTCGGTCACCGGCGGCAGCTCCCGCGTCGCGCTGCTCACGGACCAGGAGACCGCGGTCACCGCCCGGGTCTTGAAGCGCGGCCCGCTCGGCGTCGTCGGCGCCGAGGTCGGCGATCCCGATGATCTGATCCTCGAGCTGATCGAGGGTGGGGAGGAGGTCGATCCGGGCTCCGAGCTCGTGACCTCCGGCTTCGCCAACGAGGAGGGACTGCGCTCGCGCTACCCGGCCGGCATCCCGATCGGCGAGATCCGCGAGTCCGATCCGGGCGAGCAGGCGCTCCAGCAGCGCGTGCACGTCAAGCCGTTCGCCGACCTCGACCGCATCGTGCACGTGGCGGTGCTCGGCCGTGGTTCGGGGGACTCCGGATGATCTTTACGCCCCGCATCACCGCCGCGGTCGGCCTGATCATCCTCGCCGCCGTGCTCCTGCAGCTCGCGTTCTTCTCGCAGGTGCCGCTGCTCGGCTCGGTCGCGAACTTCGTCCCGGTCGTGGTGGTTGCCCTCGGCCTGCTCGGCGGCGCCCTCCCGGGCGTCGTCTGCGGGTTCATCGCCGGCCTCTTGATCGACTCCGCCCTGGGGACGACGATCGGCGTTACCTCGCTCTCGCTGATGGCTGCCGGGTACCTGGCCGGACGCTGGCGGGAGAGCTACGACATCGTCAGCTCCCTGGTCCCGCCGCTACTCACCGGGGCGCTGACCGGCGTCGCCGCCGCCACGTATGCGGCAATACAGCTGATGCTCGGCGTCGACGCACCCGTCAGCCTGCTCGTCCTCCGCGAGATCGTCGTTCAGGCGTTCCTCGGCACTCTGCTCGCGGTGCCGACTTTCCCGCTCATCAGGCGGGTTCTCCGCTCCGCGCTCGTCGATGACGCGCGTCCCTCGCGCCGGCGCCCCTCGCGTGGCATGCTGGGAGTGACCGCCTGATGTTCAGACCCGAGGAACAGCGCCCGATGACCTCCCAGTTCGCGGTCAGGGTGGCCGTCGTCAGCGGGATCGCGCTCGTCGCCTTCACGGTGATCTTCTTCCGGCTCTGGTACGTGGAGGTCCTGAGCGGCGAGGAGTACCGCGCCCAGGCCGAGAACAACCGGATCCGCGAGTTCACGGTCCAGGCCCCGCGCGGCGAGATCCTCGACCGCAACGGCAAGGTCCTCGTCGAGAACCGGACGGCGCTCGCGCTGCAGGTGCGGCCCGATCAGCTGCCTCAGAACACCAAGAAGCAGAACGACCTGCTCAAGGACCTCGCCAAGGTCGCGCCGATCTCCTACGCGAAGATCAAGCGTGAGATCAAGCAGCAGAACACGCTGCTGCCGGCGAGCCCCGTGACGCTTGCCCGAGACGTCGACCAGGAGCTCGTCTTCTTCCTGCGCGAGCGCCAGGACGAGTTCCCGGGAATCACCGCCAAGGAGGTCACGGTCCGCAAGTATCCGAAGGAGACGCTCGCCGCGCACCTGTTCGGCTTCGTCGCCGAGATCGGCGAGGACCAGCTCGATGTTCCGCAGTACGAGGGTCTCAATCCCGGCGATCAGATCGGCGCCGAGGGCATCGAGCTCACCTACGACAGCGCGCTGCGCGGTCGCAACGGAGCGGTCCAGGTGCCCGTGGATGCCTCCGGTAATCCACGCGGGCGCCAGCTCTCGGAGGTCACGCCGGAGGTCGGCAACAACCTGGTGTTGACGATCGACGCCGAGGTCCAGGCCGCCGGTGAGGCCGCGCTCGCGAACTGGGGCGCGGGCAAGCCGGCCGCATTCGTGGTCATGAACGTCAACGACGGCGCGATCCTCGGCATGGGTTCGCAGCCGAGCTTCGACCCGGGGATCTACACGCCGCCGGTCTCCCAGGAGAAGATCGAGGCGCTGACCAATGCGGAAAACGACCCGCTCTTCAACAAGGCGATCTCGTCGGAGTACCCGACCGGCTCGACCTTCAAGGCGATCACCGGCACCGCCACCCTCGAGGAGGAGCTGGCGACGCCGTCGACCGTGATCACCGACGGCGGCACCTTCGAGTACGGGGGCCGCACCTGGACCAACGCGGGCGGCGCCGCCTACGGGCCCGTCAACATGGTCGACGCGCTGCGCGTCTCCTCCGACATCTACTTCTACCGCCAGGGACAGGAGGCGCAGCAGGTCTACAACGAGAGCGAGAAGAACGTCTTCCAGGACTGGGCCTCGAAGCTGGGCTTCGGCTCGCCGACCGGGATCGATCTGCCCGGTGAGGCCAGTGGCCTGGTGCCAACGCCCGAGTGGCGGAACAAGCTGTTCGAGCAGTTCTCCAAGTCCGACTCCGAATGCGGCAAGGAGATCGTCTTCGACCCGGCGCGCGATTGCTACGAGACGGTCGACCGAATCTGGACCGACGGCGACAACATGAACCTCTCCGTCGGCCAGGGCGACCTGCAGGCCACTCCGCTGCAGCTGGCCGTTGCCTACGCGGCGATCGCCAACGGCGGCGACGTGGTCCGCCCGCACGTCGCCCAGGAGGTCCAGAACCCGCTCGGCCAGACCGAGGAGCAGTTCACCCCGGCGCCGCGCCGCGATCTCGACATCTCCGACTCGACCCTGGCGACGATCCGCGAGGGGCTGCGCCAGGCCGCCAGCGAGCCCGGCGGCACCTCGGTCCAACTGTTCGGCAACTTCCCGGTCGAGATCGCCGGCAAGACCGGCACCGCCGAGCGCGGAATCGGCAACCCCGACCAGAGCTGGTACGCGGCGTTCGCGCCGTTCGACGCCCCCGAGATCGTCACGATCGCGACGATCGACGGTGGCGGCTTCGGCTCCGACGCGGCGGCGCCGGCCGTCAAGGACATCCTCACCACGTACTTCGGCTTCAAGGGCAAGCAGCTCGAGCAGGCGACGGAGTCGGCCGAGGGGAGTGCCGGTGCGACCGAGTAGCCGCCCCCCAGCGCGTAAGGTTCTGCCGATCCGATGATGGAATCGGCCACATCCACCCGCACCCGCGGCCGCCCGCGCGTTCGCAGCTTTGGCGACGAGCGCGAGGTCGGCCTGGTCGAGCGCAGCGGCTTCCTGCGCATGGATCCGTGGGTCGCCGGCGCTGCGATCGCGCTGATCGTGACCAGCGTGCTCGTGCTGGCCTTCACGACCAAGGGCGACGTCCAGGGCAATCCCTACTTCTTCGTCATCAGGCAGAGCATCTACGGCATCGTCGGCGTCGCGCTGATGTTCGCCCTCGCCCGGATCGACTACTCCCGCTATCGCGAGCTCCGCGTCGGGATCTACACCGCGATGGTCATGTCGATCACACTCGTGCTCCTCGTCGGCGCTGCCGCCCGCGGGTCGAAGCGCTGGATCGAGCTTCCCTTCTTCACCTTCCAGCCGTCCGAGCTCGGCAAGCTTCTGCTTATCGTCGCTCTGGCCGGCTTCGTCATCGACCGGACACGCCGGCAGTCGGAGATGCAGCGAACCGCTCGCCTCCTGTTGTTGGGAATCGTGCCCGCACTACTAGTTGCATTGCAACCCGATCTCGGCACCGCGTTGGTGTACGGGATCATCACCCTCACCGTGCTCTTCATCGGGGGGATCAGCTGGACGCACTTTGCTGCGCTCGGCGGCCTCGCGCTGGCGGCGGTGGCGGTTGTGCTCGTCGTCGCGCCCGCTGTGGGTATGCCGGTGCTGACCGGCGAGCAGCAGGATCGCATCACGTCGTTTCTCAATCCGAGCGATGACCCGAGCGACTCCAGTTATCAGACTAATCAGGCATTGATCGCGATCGGATCCGGTGGAAAGACCGGGCTCGGCGACGATGCCACGCAGGCGCGGGCCGGCTTCTTGCCGGAAGGCCGCACGGACTTCATCTTCGCCGTCACGGCGGAGCGCTGGGGATTCGTCGGCGCCGCGTTTGTCCTATCCCTACTCGCCCTGCTGATCTGGCGGGCACTGCGGATAGCCACTCTCTCGAAGAACTTGTTCGGCAGCATGATCGCGGCAGGCGTCGCGGCGATGTTGCTCTTCCAGGTTTTCGTCAACGTCGGCATGAATCTCGGGGTGATGCCCGTCACGGGCATGCCCCTGCCGTTGATGACCTACGGCGGATCGTCGGTGCTGGTCACCTTTATGGCGATCGGCCTCCTGCAGAGTGTCTATGTCCAATCGCAGCTTGCCGCGCCGAGCAGGGTCCGAACCCATGCTCTGTGAGGTGAGCTCACTTGAAGAAGAAGATTCTCGTATCGGTTGACGCCGGGGAGACCCGCGTTGCCGTTCTCGAAGGCAAAGGCAGTCCGGCCAGAACCGGCAAGGGCGGCGACAAGAAGAACAGCAAGAAGGACGGCGGCCAGAAGTCCAAGCAGGGCGAATGGCGCGTCGGCGAGCTGTACGTCGAGCGGAAGGGCTCGAAGTCGATCGTCGGCAACATCTACAAGGGCGTCGTCGACAACGTGCTGCCCGGCATGGAGGCGGCGTTCGTGGACATCGGCCTCGAGCGCAACGGCTTCCTGCACGTCGATGAGATCGTCACCCCCGACGGCAAGGCCGTCCCCAAGCGCGGGCGTGGCCAGGGCCGCCGGATCGACGAGCTGATCAAGCGCGGTCAGGAGATCGTCGTCCAGGCGGTCAAGGACCCGCTGAAGACCAAGGGTGCGCGCCTGACCATGCAGCTCTCGATCGCGGGTCGCTACCTGGTCTACATGCCCCAGGGCGGCGGCATCGGCGTCTCGCGCCGGATGCCGGACTCGGAGCGGACCCAGATGCGCAAGGCGCTCGGTCAGCTCCACGACCCGAAGAAGGACAAGGGCGGCTACATCGTCCGCACCGCCGCGCAGGGCGCGAAGAAGGAGGACTTCGCCCGGGAGATCAAGTACCTGCACAAGCTCCACGACGTGCTCGATCGGCGTGGGAAGGACGCCGAGGCCCCCTCCCTCGTCTTCCAGGAGGCGGACCTCTCGATCCGCGTGCTGCGCGACGTGCTCGGAGCCGAGTTCGACGGCGCCGAGATCGACGATCAGCAGCAGTTCGACCGGGTGACGAAGTTCTTCCAGCGCACCGCGCCGGAGCTGGTCGACTCGGTCGAGCTGCATCAGCGCAAGGAGCATGTGTTCGAGAGCTACGGCGCCGAGCAGGCGTTCCGCTCGACCCTCTCGCGACGGGTGGACCTGCCCTCGGGCGGCTACCTGATCATCGACTACGCCGAGGCGCTGACCGTGATCGACATCAACACCGGCTCGTTCACCGGCCGCGGCAAGGGCGGCCGGCTCGAGGACACGATCACTCGGGTCAACGTCGAGGCCGCGGAGGAGACCGTGCGCCAGCTGCGGCTGCGTGACATCGGCGGGATCATCGTCATCGACTTCATCGATATGGCGAAGGCAAAGAACCGCGACCAGGTCCTGAAGACGCTACGCAAGGCGCTCGACGAGGACCGCACCAAGAGCTACGTGGTCGAGGTCTCGCCGCTGGGCCTGGTCGAGATGACCCGCCAGAACGTCACCGAGGGCGTCCGCGAGATCCTCACGACTCAGTGCCCGACTTGTGCGGGCGAGGGTGTGGTCGAGTCGGCGGAGACGGTCTCGATCGAGATCCAGCGCAGGCTGCGCGACCTGGTGGATTCCACGCCCGAGCCGGAGGCGCACCTGATCAGGGTGAATCCGAAGGTCGCACAGGAGCTGCTCAAGACGGACAGCGGCCTGCACGAGCTCGAGTCCGAGACCGGCAGGCACTTCCTCTTCGAGGGTGGGGAGGCGCTGCCGATCGCGACCTTCGAGGTCGCCGAGTCGGGCACCAAGGAGGCGATCGAGCGCCGCGCGTTGCCCTTCGCGCCGGGGGACGAGGTGCTCGTCTCGATCGAGGAGCCGCACATGTACAACGCCGGCGACGCGGTTGCCAGGCTCGACACGTTCGTGATCACGGTGACCGGTGCCGCGCCGCTCGTGGGCGAGCGCAAGCTCGTCAGGATCGAGTCGATCGAGCGTTCCGCCGCGGTGGCGTCGCTGGTCGATGGGCCGCCTCCCGCCGACGCGGGCACCTCTTCCGGCGGCGAAGGTCTAGAATCCGGCGCTCGCCGACGCCGCGGCCGCAGGGGCGGCAGGCGTCGATCCCGCGCCTCCAGCGGATCAGCGAGCGGCGACGAGGGCTGAGAGGCCCGCGCCCAGACCGACAGAACCCACCGAACAGACCTGGATTGAGACATGAGCACCTACGCGATCATCGAGACCGGCGGTAAGCAGTACCGCGTCGAGGAGGGGCAGGACCTGCTCGTCGATCGCCTGCCCGACGACGAGGGCGCGAAGGTCGCGCTCCGGGCCGTGATGCTGCGCACCGACGACGACGTGGTCCTCGATCCGGCGGGGCTCGAGAAGGTCAAGGTCGAGGCGAAGGTGGCCGCCCACGAGCGCGGCGAGAAGATCAAGGTCTTCAAGTACAAGGCCAAGAAGGGCTATCGGCGCCGGCAGGGCCATCGCTCCGAGCTGACCCGGCTCGAGGTGACCGAGGTCAAGCGGCTGAGCCGCAAGCCGGCCGCAAAGAAGGACTCGGATGCCGAGTCCGCCGGGGAGCAGGATTCGGCCGGGGAGGCCCCGCCGAAGAAGACCGCTGCCAAGAAGAGCTCGGCGGCGAAGAGCTCGGCGGCGAAGAGTTCGGCCAAGAAGTCGGCCGCCAAGAAGAGCTCGGCGAAGAAGAGCTCCGCCAAGAAGTCGACCGCGAAGAAGTCAACGGCGAAGAAGTCGACCGCCAAGAAGTCGACGACGAAGAAGTCCGACACCAAGAAGGAGGGCTAGAGGCGATGGCTCACAAGAAGGGGCTCGGCTCGAGCCGCAACGGACGCGATTCAAACCCCAAGTACCTGGGCGTCAAGGTGTTCGCCGGCCAGCAGGTCAGCGGCGGCGAGATCATCGTCCGCCAGCGCGGGACCAAGTTCCGGCCCGGCGACGGCACCGGGATCGGCCGCGACCACACGATCTTCGCCAAGCGCGCCGGCACCGTCGAGTTCAGCTCCGGCCGCAAGGGCCGGATCATCACGGTCGCCGAGGGCTCGTAGCCCGCTCGGCGTCGGACTGAGATCCTGGGACCGTGTTCCAGGATCGCGCAGAGATCTACGTCGAGGGCGGCGCCGGGGGCAACGGTGTCGTCAGCTTCCGGCGTGAGGCGCACGTCCCGAGGGGCGGTCCCGACGGGGGTGACGGTGGGCGTGGGGGGGACGTCGTGCTGGTCGCCGACCGCTCGCGCCGCGACCTGGCATCGATGCGGATCTCACGGCACTACCGCGCGGAGCGCGGCGGTCACGGCGAGGGGGGCAATCGCCATGGCGCCCGCGGCTCCGACCTCGTCGTCGAGGTGCCCCCGGGCACGATCGTCGAGGGGCTCGAGGGCGAGCGCTTCGACCTCGTGGAGGAGGGCCAGCGGGCAATCGTCGCGCAGGGTGGGCCCGGCGGGCATGGGAACAAGCGCTTCGCGTCATCGACCCAGCGGGCCCCACGTTTTGCCGAGAAGGGCCTGGCCGGCGCCTCGGGGTGGATCGAGCTGCAGCTGAAGCTGCTGGCCGACGCCGGCCTGGTGGGCCTGCCGAACGCCGGCAAGTCCTCGCTGCTGGCGCGCCTCACGCGCGCCGCCCCGAAGGTCGCCGACTATCCGTTCACCACGATCCAGCCGGTGCTCGGCACGATCGAGGGCAACGATCGCCAGCTCGTCCTCGCCGATATCCCCGGCCTGATCGAGGGCGCGGCCGAGGGCGTGGGGCTCGGGCACGAGTTCCTCGCGCACGTCGAGCGCTGCCGCCTGCTCGTCCATCTGCTCGAGATCGGGCCGGACGCGGACCCCGAGTCCGCCTACGGGACCGTTCGCGGCGAGCTGGCCGCTCACGGTGGCGGTCTCGAGCGCCTGCCGGAGCTGATCGTGCTCTCGAAGGCGGATCTCGTCCCTGAGGGTGAGCGGGCCGAGCTGGTCTCGGGGTGGCGCGAGCGGGCGCCGGGGGCGGCGGGCGTCATGGCGATCTCCTCCGCGGCCAGCATCGGGCTCGACGAGCTCGTCGGAACGATCTTTGCCGCGACCGAGGCAAGCGCGACGGGCGAGGCCGGGGCCGGCGAGCCGGTCGAGCCCGACGCCGCCTTCGAGACCGAGCATCGCGTCTACCGGCCGGCCGCCGCCGACGGCTTCAGCGTCGAAGAGATCGATGCCGGGGTCTACGCGGTCAGTGGGCGCGGGATCGAGATGCTCCTGGAGCGTCACGACCTCGGCAACCCGGAGGCGCTGGCGTACGTCGAGCGCCGCCTTGCCGAGATCGGGGTCATCAAGGAGCTCCGGCGGCACGGGTTCGCCGACGGCGACGAGGTCGTGATCGGCGAGGAGGCCTTCGAGTTCCACCCGGGCGGCTGACGTCGCAGCTCGCCGCGCTCAGCGTGCTCAGAGCGAGGGCAGGCGGATGAAGTCGTCGACGCCCAGGCAGCCCCGCAGGCGCGCCGCGCTCATCGCCTGGCCCGGCCGGCGGGCGCGCCAGCAGTCGTCGCGCACGCGGATCAGATAGCGGGGGTCCGGGCTGCTCGCGGGGTCGCGGACGACGCAGGCGAAGTCGCGCTCCCGCTCCCGGCACCGTGAGCTGCCACCGACGAAGCCGATCTCCTGCTGAACGGAGTAGGCGAGCGCCTCGTCGCCGACGCCGAGCAGCTTGTGGGGGTAGAACAGCAGCGCCGCGCCCGCCGCCAGGGTCACGGCAGCGATCGCGAAGGGCAGCATCACGAAGACGCGGAGGAGCATCTGCCCATCAGTTCGATCCGCGGCGGGCCGTCCCTTCCGCGCGGCCTAGACTGGCGCGACCATGACGCTTGTGGTCAAGCTCGGCTCATCGATCGTCGCCGCCGACGACGGCGCGCTGCGCGGGGACGTCCTCGACGAGGTCTGCTCTCAGGTCGCCGCTCTGCATGAGGACGGCGAGGAGGTCGTGATGGTCACATCCGGAGCGATCGCGCGGGGGATCAGGGTGATGGGGCTCGGCGGGCGGCCCGCCGCGATCGACGAGCTGCAGGCGGCCTCGGCGGTCGGGCAGGGATCTCTGTTCCGCGCCTACGAGGACCGGCTCGCGAGCCGCGAGGTGCGCGCCGCACAGGTGCTCCTCACGGCGATCGACATGGCCGAGCGCATGCACTACCTGAATGCCCGCCAGACGCTCCAGCGGCTGCTCGCCTGGCACGTCGTGCCCGTGATCAACGAGAACGACACCACCGCCACCGACGAGATCACCTTCGGCGACAACGACTTCCTCTCCGCGCAGGTCGCGATCATGATCGAGGCGCGCCGCCTGATCCTGCTCACAAATACCGGCGGCCTGTTCACGGCCGATCCCGGCAGCGATCCGGGCGCCGAGCTGATCGGCGAGGTCCGGGACTTCTCCGAGCTGGATCGGCTCGAGATCGGGCTCCACACCTCGAAGTTCGGCTCCGGCGGGATGCGGAGCAAGGTCGTCGCGGCCGAGATGGCCAGCGGCGCCGGCATCCCGGTGACGATCTGCGACGGCACCGAGACCGGCTCGCTTCGCCGGGCTGCGGCGGAGGAGGCGATCGGGACCAGGTTCGTTCCCCACACCCACCGTGCCCCGAGCTTCAAGCTCTGGCTGCGCCACGCGGCGCCCGCCCGCGGCCGGATCGAGGTCGATTCCGGCGCCGCGGCCGTTCTGCGGGAGCGCGGCTCGTCCCTGCTTCCGGTCGGCGTCGTCGCCGTCGCGGGCGAGTTCGCGGCGGGCGATCCGGTCGAGGTCGTCTGCGACTCCGAGCTCGTCGGCAAGGGGGTGGCGGAGCACTCCGCGGCGGTCATCGATCGGCTGCGGGGCAAGCGGAGCGAGGAGGTCGCCGAGCTGATCGGCGAGGGGGCGCCCGAGGCCGTCCACCGGGATCGCTTCGTGCTGCTCTGAGCGGCCGGCTGAAGGCCGCGCGGGGATGGTTGCGTCGCCAACCGCTCCCGCTACCCTTCTCTGAATGGCTGTAGCGACCGAATCGATCAGCGATACGTGCAAGCGGGCCCGAGGCGCCGCGCTGCGGCTGTCCGCGGCGCCGACCGAGGTCAAGGACGACGCCCTGCGCCGGGCGGCGGCGCTGCTGCGCGAGCGTACGGATGAGATTCTCGCCGCGAACCTGGCCGACGTCGAGTCCGGCCGCGACGCGGGAATGGACCCGGCCCTGCTCGACCGGCTGGCGCTGGACACCGAGCGCGTCGAGGAGATGGCGGTCGGGCTCGAGGCGATCGTCGAGTTGCCCGATCCCGTCGGCGAGGTGCTCGCCGAGCGGACGATCGAGGGCGGCGTCGAGCTCGAGCAGATCCGCGTGCCGATCGGCGTGGTCGCGATCGTCTATGAGGCCCGTCCCAACGTCACGATCGACGCCGCGGCGCTCTGCCTGAAGAGCGGCAACGCTGCGGTCCTGCGCGGCAGCAGCTCGGCGGCGGCGTCGAATGCCGCGCTTGCCGGCATCTTCTCCGAGGCCGTCGAGGCGGGCGGCCTGCCCGCCGGTTCGATCGAGCTGATCGCCGGTGGCGGCCGGGCCGAGCTTGCGGAGCTGGCCAGGCAGGAGGATCTGATCGACCTGATCATCCCCAGGGGCGGCGAGGGCCTGAAGCTGGCGCTCAAGGAGCTGGCGACCGTCCCGGTCCTCTACGCGGCCGGAGGCAACTGTCATATCTACGTACACGCCGACGCCGATCTCGAGATGGCGCGGCGGATCGCCTTCAACGCCAAGGTCCAGCGGCCCGGAGTCTGCAACGCGGCCGAGACGCTGCTCGTGCACGCCGATGTCGCCGCGGAGTTTTTGCCGGTGATCGCCGGTGAGCTGTCCGCGGCGGGAGTCGAGCTGGTCGGGGACGAGCGCGCACGCGCGCTCGTCGGCGACACGGAGATGGGAAAGGCGACCGACGAGGACTGGGACACGGAGTACCACGGGATGAAGATGGCGGTCGCCGTCCTCGACTCGCTCGAGGGGGCCATCGATCACATCAACAACCACGGGACGGCCCATTCGGAGGCCATCGTGACGGCCAGCGAGCGGGATGGCGCCGCGTTCACGCGGGGAGTGGATGCGGCCTGCGTCTACGTGAACGCCTCGACTCGGTTCACCGACGGATTCGTGTTCGGGATGGGCGCCGAGATCGGCAACTCGACCCAGAAGCTGCACGCGCGTGGACCGATCGGGCTGCGGGAGCTGACTTCGACCAAGTACGTGCTCCGCGGGTCCGGCCAGGTCCGCGAGTAGCCGCGGTGCCGCGGTGAGCCGTGCCGTCGGCGTCCTCGGGGGCGCCTTCAACCCGCCGCACGTCGGCCACATGGTCCTCGCGCAGGAGGCCCAAGCCGAGCTCGACCTGGACGAGCTGATCCTGGTCCCGACCGGGCAGGCCCCGCACAAGCGGATCGAGCCGGAGCCCGGGGCCGAGCTGCGCCTCGAGATGGTCGGAGCGGCCGCGAGCGGGGAGCGGGGCCTCCGGGTCAGCGATCTCGAGGTCCGCCGTGACGGCCCGTCCTACTCCTACCGTACGCTTGAGCAACTGGCGGATGAGCTACAGGGAAGCCAACTGACCTTCGTGATGGGCGCCGACGTCGCAGCCGGCCTTGCGCGGTGGCGACGACCCGAGCGGGTCCTGGAGCTCGCGCGGATCGCGGTGGCGGCCCGGCCGGGCTTCGACCGCGACGGGCTCGAGCGCGAGCTGAGCGCCCTCGGAGCCTCGGAGGCGCCGCGACTACTCCGCATGCCCGAGATCGGCGTCTCCTCGACGATGATTCGCGAGCGGGTCGCGGCGGGGCGGCCGGTGCGCTGGCTGGTCCCGGACGCAGTCGCGGAGCTGATCGCTGAGCGCGGGCTGTACCGGTCGGGAGTGCCCGCATGACCGCCGCCGAGCTCGCCCGCCGGATTGCCGGGATAGCTGACGCCAAGCAGGCGAGCGAGATCGTCGGCCTCGACGTCTCGGCGCTGGTCGGCTACACCGACGTGATCGTGATCTGCACGGCGCGCAACGAGCGGCTCGCGAAGGCGATCTGCGACGACGTGCACCAGCAGCTCAAGCACGAGGAGGACCTGCTGCCCTCCCACACGGAGGGGGTCGGCGAGAACCGCTGGATCCTGCTCGACTATCTCGACTGCGTGCTTCACGTCTTCGTCCCGGAGACGCGCGAGCGCTACCGGCTGGACCAGCTCTGGGGGGAGGCCGAGCGGATCGAGCTCGGGCTCGAGGAGGCCTCGGATGCCGTCCGGGGCTCAGCCTAGTCTCGCTGCATCGGAACCCAGCTGAGGAGATCCCTGTTCGGCCTGCGCCGCTCCGATGTAGAGCGCGTGATCGCCGAGGCCGAGGCCGACTCGGGCCGTCAGGCTGAGGCCGCGCGCGCCCAGGCCGCGCGCGCCGGCCAGCTCGAGATCGCGCTCGAGGAGACCCGCAGGGCGTGCGCCGCGCGCGACCGCCGGGTGGCCTACCTCGAGGCCGAGCTCGACCTCTCCCGCTCGAACGCGGCCAGCCAGCTGCGCGCGCTTGCGGCGCTGGGCGCGGAGCTGGAGGAGCTGCGGGTCACCGCGCGCGGCCAGGCGACGCGGATCAGGCTCGGCGCACTGCGGGAGGCCGCCGAGGTCAGCACCCGGATCCGGGTGCTCGCCGGCGCCCCGGAGGCGGCGGCGGAGTCGATGCTCGCCGCGCTCGAGCGCGCGGTCGAGCGGCTCGGCGCGCCCGAGGGCAGCACCGCGGCCGGCGGGGATGCCGACGAAGTTTCGATCGAGCTCGGGTCCGATGGCGAGGGACCGGGGGCGGAGCTTGCGGCGCTCGAGGCGGCCCTGGAGGGCGCCGAGGCGAGCGCCGTGGCCGTGGAGAGCGCCGAGGTCGCCGAGGGGCGGCTGGTCAGCGTCGACATCGGGCCGTTCACCGACTTCTCGCAGCTCGTCACCTTCGAGGACGCGGCGAACGCGATCGCCGCGACGAGCGAGATCTCGATCCGCCGCTTCTCGGAGGGGAGGGCGAGCATCGACGTCTCGCTCCGCGAGCCGATCGATCTGATCGAGGAGCTCGAGTCGCGCTGCGAGCTCGACTTCGACATCCGCCACCGCGACGGCGGCGCGGTGATCCTGGACCTGCGCGACTAGATCCCGGTCCTCACGCCGGCTGCGGGGGGCGACGCCAACGCTTGAGCGATCGCATCTCGGTCCAATCGAGGCCAGCGAGCCTAAGAACGCTCAGCGTGCTGGGCTACACTACGCGACCGATTACGAGGTCCCTGGGGCTGTAGCTCAGCTGGGAGAGCGTCCGGATGGCATTCGGAAGGTCGTGGGTTCGAATCCCATCAGCTCCATTTCTGAATGCCCTGACAGCACCGCGTGTGAGGTCGGGGCCCGCTCTAGACTCCCGGCCCGTGGACGAGCAGGAGATGCGATACGACCCGGGGCCGATCGAGGCCCGTTGGCAGGACGTCTGGGCCGAGGAGAGGACCTGGGAGGTCGCCAACCCGGGCGAGCCGGGCGCCGAGCCCGGCAAGCCGAAGTCGTACGTCCTCGAAATGCTCCCCTACCCGTCGGGCGAGCCGCACGTGGGGCACCTCAAGTGCTACGCGGTCGGCGACGCGATCGCCCACTTCCGGCGCCGGAACGGCTACGAGGTCATCCATCCGATGGGCTACGACGCCTTCGGCCTGCCGGCCGAGAACCATGCGATCAAGACCGGCGAGCACCCACGCGACTCGACCGAGCGCTCGATCGCCGCCTTCCAGGAGCAGTTCCGCCGCTGGGGCGTCTCGATCGACTGGAGCCGCGAGGTCTCCTCGCACCGTCCCGACTACTACCGCTGGACGCAGTGGCTCTTCCTCCGCCTCTACGAGCAGGGCCTCGCCTACCGGACGGAGGCCGCCGTGCAGTGGTGCCCCAAGGACGCCACGGTGCTCGCCAACGAGCAGGTGATCGAGGGCCGCTGCGAGCGCTGCGGCACCCTGGTCGAGCCGCGCCGCCTGGACCAGTGGTTCTTCAAGATCACCGACTACGCCGACCGCCTGCTCGCCGACTTCGACCTGCTCGAGTCCTGGCCCGAGAACGTCGTCACCATGCAGCGCAACTGGATCGGCCGCTCCGAGGGCGCCGAGGCCGTCTTTCGCTGCGACGACCTCGAGCTCGACTTCACCGTCTTCACGACCAGGCCCGACACGCTCTTCGGCGCGACCTTCTTCGTCCTCGCGCCCGAGCACCCTGACATCGAGCGCCTGATCGAGGGGACGCCGAACGCCGACGAGGTGCGCGCCTACGTGGCCGACGCGATGCGCGCCTCCGATACGGATCGCGGCGACGCCGACCGCGAGAAGACCGGCGTGCGCATCGAGCGCAGCGTGACCAACCCCGTCAACGGCGAGCAGATCCCGGTCTTCGTGGCCGACTACGTGCTGATGGAATACGGCACCGGCGCGATCATGGCCGTCCCCGCCCACGACGAGCGCGACTTCGAGTTCGCCCGCAAGTTCGGCCTCGACATCCGTCAGGTCGTGGCCCCGGCCGACGGTTCCGCGGTAGAGCTTCCCTACGTCGAGCAGGACTCCGAGGATGTGCTGGTCAGCTCGGGAGAGTTCGACGGGCGCACTCCCGCCGAGGCCAAGGACGAGATCATCGAATGGCTCGGACGCGACGATCGCGGCGAGCCCGCGGTGAACTATCGCCTCCGCGACTGGCTGCTCTCGCGGCAGCGGTACTGGGGCTGTCCGATCCCGGTCGTGCACTGCCCCGAGTGCGGGATCGTCGCTGTCCCCGACGACCAGCTCCCGGTCGAGCTCCCCGACATCGAGGACTACCAGCCCAAGGGCCAGAGCCCGCTCGAGGCCGCCACCGACTGGGTCGAGACCGACTGCCCGGCCTGCGGCGCCGGCGCCCGCCGCGAGACCGACACGATGGACACCTTCGTCGACTCCTCCTGGTACTTCCTCCGCTACCTCGACCCTCACAACACCGAGCTCCCGTTCGACCGCGAGATTGCCGACCACTGGATGGCGGTCGACCAGTACATCGGTGGAGTCGAGCACGCGATCCTCCACCTGATGTACGCGCGCTTCTTCATGAAGGCGCTCAGCGACGGCGGCTATCTCGACGTGCAGGAGCCGTTCATCAATCTGTTCACGCAGGGAATGATCACCCGCGACGGGGCGAAGATGTCCAAGTCGAAGGGCAACACGGTCAGCCCGCGGGAGTACGTGGAGCGCTTCGGCGCCGACTCGGCACGCACCTACATCTGCTTCATGGGCCCGCCCGAACGCGGCGGCGACTGGCTCGATGCCGGGGTCGAGGGGGTTCATCGCTTCCTCTCCAGGCTGTGGCGCCTCGGCATGGAGGTGGCGGAGCGCACGGATCCTGCCGATGCGGGGCCCGACGGCGGCGAGGGCGCGTCCCGCGAGCTGCTCGCGAAGGCACACTGGGCGATCGACAAGGCGACCCGCGACTTCGAGCGCGGATTCCAGTTCAACACCGTGATCGCGGCTGTGATGGAGCTGGTCAACGACGCCTACCGCCTCAAGGACGGGCTCTACGGCGACGAGGCCGGGGGCGCCGCGCTCCGGTTCGCGACGTCAACGGCCGCCTCGCTGATCTTCCCGTTCGCCCCCCATCTCGGCTCGGAGATCTGGGAGCTGATCGAGGGCGGGCGGGTCTGGGAGCAGCCGTGGCCCGAGGCCGACCCCGGACTGCTCAGCGCGGAGACCTTCACCCTCGTCGTCCAGGTCAACGGCAAGGTGCGGGCGAAGATCGAGGCGGAGGCGGGCGCCGACGAGCCGGCCCTGCTGGAGCTCGCGAGGGCCGACGAGCGCGTCGGCGAGCACCTCGACGGCAAGGATGTGATCAAGGAGATCGTCGTCCCCGGCAAGCTCGTCAACATCGTCGCCCGTTAGATCGGCGGCCCGCCCGTCGCCCGCCTTCACCGGTTCGTGACGCGTCCACGGGCGAGCGTTTGGTACAAGTGAAGCCGAATGCTCGTCAGGCGACTCTCCGAGGCGGCGGTAAAGGACTGGCACCAGCTCAGCTCGCACATCCTCATGGATGCGGGCGAGCTCGGCTCGCGGCATATGACCGTGACCTGGATCGAGGTTCCTTCGGGCACGAGCCAGACGCTCCATTCCCACGAGGAGGCCGAGCAGGTCTACATCGTCGTGCGGGGGATCGGAACCCTGACGGCGGCCGGTGACACCGAGACGCTCGAGCCGGGCGATCTCGCCCTGATCCCGCCGGCCAGCGACCACACGATCGCCAACGGCGGGGAGGGAGAGCTCGCGGTGGTCTCGGTCCAGTCGCCCGCGGTATCGGTCGAGGAGAACTTCGGTCGCCAGATGGCCGAGGTCGCCGGCTACGAGGACGAGGACGAGTACCAGTGAGCCTCGCCCCCCGGGGAAGGGGGCACTGATGGAGGCGAGCGAAGCGGTTCGCCGCAGGGTCGTCGCCCACGGTCAGGTCCAGGGGGTCTTCTTCCGGGCCTCGCTCAAGGAGCGCGCCGAGCAGTACGGCGTCGCCGGGTGGGCCCGCAACCGAGCCGACGGCTCGATGGAGGCCTGTTTCGAGGGCCAGCGGACCGCGGTCGAGGCGATGGTGAGCTACTGCGCCGACGGTCCCGAGAAGGCACGCGTGACCCGTCTCGATGAGATCGAGGAGGATGCGATGGGCAT
>Ga0102946_1000182_pt1 | contig 21932 bp, 12 predicted proteins | sample SalPon2A_A_D1_MG_FD_78209 | JGI IMG/M metagenome (GOLD analysis project Ga0102946, IMG submission 78209) | Soil microbial communities from South San Francisco under conditions of wetland restoration - Salt Pond MetaG R2A_A_D1_MG | ecosystem: Environmental > Terrestrial > Soil > Wetlands | place... | reverse complement strand
TACCAGGCGCTGGAGCACGGCTGGATAAGCCGCATTAACACCGATCCGAGCGGAAAAAAAGTCCTGGTGATCGGGGCCGGGCCGTCGGGCCTGTCCGCCGCCTGGCACCTTGCACACCTGGGACACGAGGTCGAGACCAGGGATGCAGGGCCATTGCCCGGGGGCATGATGCGTTTTGGCATCCCTGCCTATCGCATGCCCCGGGATGTGCTGGACCGCGAGGTCGCGCGCATCGAAAACCTCGGTGTAAAAATCACGCTCAATCACAAGGTCGAAGATGTGCTTGCTGAAAAAGAACAGGGCGGTTTTGACGCCGTGTTCATTGCCATCGGCGCCCACATTGGCAAACACGTGGACATCCCTGCCCGCGATGCCGGCAGGGTTCTCGATGCGGTGAGCTACCTGGAGTCGGTTGAAAAAGGTCAAGCCCCTAAACTCGGCCGGCGTGTAGCGATTTACGGCGGTGGCAATACTGCCATGGACGCTGCGCGCACGGCCAGGCGCCTGGGCGCCGAAGAGGCCATGATCATCTACCGCCGCGACCGGGATCACATGCCCGCGCACGGTTTCGAGGCAGACGAGGCCGAGGCCGAGGGCATCAGGATTAACTGGCTGCGCACCATCCACCAGATCGACAGCACCGAGTTCACCGTCGAGGTCATGGAAGTCAATGACGAGGGCCGCCCGGTGCCCACCGGGAAATTCGAAAAACTCGAAGCCGACAGCCTGGTGCTGGCGCTGGGCCAGAACGTTGACACCAGTATCCTGGAATCACTGTCCGGTGTTGAAATTGACGACGGCGTGGTCACGGTCGGGCCCAACATGATGACCGGCTGCGGGGGCGTGTTCGCCGGCGGCGACATGGTGCCGTCGGAGCGCACGGTTACCGTCGCCACGGGCCATGGCAAGAAAGCAGCGCATCACATCGATGCGTGGCTGCGCGGCGAGGTTTACTCGAAAGCTTCCAGCGAACCCACTGTCGATTTTGACGCGCTCAATATCAGCTATTTCGCCGAGGCCCAGCGCCGCATGCAGGCCAGCCTGTCACCGGAATCCAGGACCACCGGTTTTGCTGAAGTGACTTCAGGACTGTCACGCAGCGAAGCGCTGTTCGAAGCCGCCCGCTGTTATTCCTGTGGCAATTGTTTCGAGTGTGATGGCTGTTACGGTGCCTGCCCCGAGCGGGCCATCGTCAAACTGGGCAAAGGCAAGCGCTACCAAATCAACTACGACAGTTGCACCGGCTGCCAGGCCTGCGCATTGCAATGCCCCAGCCATGCCATCGAGATGGTGGACGAGGCGGTGCAACCATGACGGGCCCCATGATCAGCGTTGACGGCAATGAAGCTTGCGCATGGGTTGCCTACCAGCTCAGCGAAATCTGCGCCATTTACCCAATCACGCCTTCCTCGACCATGGCTGAACTGGCCGACGACTGGGCGACGCACAAGGTGCCCAACCTGTGGGGCAGCGTGCCCACCGTGATCGAGATGCAGCACGAGGGCGGCGCCGCGGGTGCAGTGCACGGTGCGCTGCAGGCAGGATCACTGTCGACCACGTTCACGGCATCGCAGGGTCTGATGCTGATGTTGCCGAACATGTACAAGATCGCCGGCGAACTGACACCTTGTGTTTTCCACGTGGCAGCACGTTCACTGGCAACCCAGGGCCTGTCGATTTTCGGTGACCACCAGGACGTGATGGCGGCACGCACCACCGGCTTTGCACTGCTGTCATCGGGCACAGTGCAGGAAGCCCAGGACCTGGCCCTGGTCGCGCATGCAGCCACTCTGCAGGCGCGGGTGCCTTTCATTCATTTCTTCGATGGTTTTCGCACCTCTCACGAGGTCAACAACATCCACCAGGTTGAGGCAGATCAGCTACGCGCCATGGTCGACGATGATCTCGTGCTGGCTCACCACGATCGGGCCCTGAACCCCAATGACCCGGTGATTCGCGGGACGGCCCAGAACCCCGATACCTATTTCCAGGCCCGTGAAGGCGTCAATTCTTTCTACGAGGCAGTACCTGGCATCGTCCAGCAGAAAATGGATCAGTTGGCCGCGATGTGCGGCCGGCACTATCACCTGGTCGACTATTGTGGCGATCCCGGGGCCGAAACCGTCATCATCATCATGGGTTCGGGTGCATCAACCGTGCGCGAGACGGTGGACTGGCTCAACCAGCATACCGGCTCTCGTCTGGGTGTTGTGGTCATCCGCCTGTTCCGTCCCTTCCCGGCAGAGGCCCTGATCGATGCACTGCCGGAATCTGTAGAGAACATTGCCGTACTCGACCGCACCAAGGAGCCGGGCGCCAATGGTGAACCGCTGTACCAGGATGTCCTGACCACCATCTCCCAGGGCGTAGCCGATGGCAGCAGGACGACGATGCCACGCGTGATCGGCGGACGCTACGGCCTGTCCTCCAAGGAATTCACACCGGCCATGGTGCGGGCCGTGTTGGACGAGGCAGCAGCGAAATCTCCACGGCGCCACTTCACGGTAGGCATTATTGATGACATCACCCACCTTAGCCTTGATTACGATGCTGCGTTCAATATCGAGAAGGAAGAAAATGTGCGTGCCCTGTTTTATGGGCTGGGCGCTGACGGTACGGTGGGCGCCAACAAGAACACCATCAAGATCATCAGCAGCCAGCCCGGTCGCTATGGCCAGGCCTATTTTGTTTACGATTCGAAAAAATCCGGTGCCCAGACGGTGTCGCACCTGCGTTTTGGCCCGGCGCCCATCGATGCACCCTACCTGGTGCAGTCGGCCAATTTCATCGCCTGCCACCAGTTCGAATTCGTCTACACCACCGATCTGCTGGCCACCGCAGCACAAGGCGCAACACTGCTTCTGAACAGCCCCTGCCCCGCCGGTGAAACCTGGTCCCGGCTGCCCGCCCCGATGCAGCAGCAGATCATCGAGCGTGACATTCGGGTCTATGCCATCAACGCCTACGACGTTGCAAGTACGACCGCCCTGGGCACCCGGATCAACACCATCATGCAGGTCTGCTTTTTCAAACTGGCCAATGTCATGGACCCGATTGAAGCCATCACCGCCATCAAGGAAGCCATTGGCAAGTCATACAGCAAGAAAGGCGATGACATCGTGGAGAAAAACTTCGCCGCGGTCGACCAGGCGATCGCTCATCTTGAGCAGGTCAAAGTCAACCCGAAACAAGGCAGCGATGCGGGCCAGCGCAGGCCGATACCGCACCTGGCGCCGATCTTTGTTCGCGATGTTACCGCCGAGATGATGGCCGGGCGCGGCGATGATCTGCCGGTTTCGAAGTTGCCCGTGGACGGCACGTATCCCAGCGCCACCAGCCAGTGGGAAAAGCGCAGCATCGCGCGGTTCGTTCCGGAGTGGCTGGAAGACAATTGCATCCAGTGCGGCAATTGTTCTTTCGTCTGCCCGCACGCCGCCATCCGGGCCAAGTTCTGCCACGAGGACAAGCTCGGAAACGCACCGGGTTCCTTCCAGTCATCGCCCATCTCGGCGCGGGGATTTCCAGAGATGCGCTATGTGCTGCAGGTCTACCCGGATGACTGTACAGGTTGCTACCTGTGCGTCGATGCCTGCCCGGTGCGCGAAACCGATGAGAGCGGCAATGAGGTCCGCGCTTTGCAGATGCGTGAGAAGGAAGACGTACTCGAACCCCTGCGGGCCAACCTGGAGTATTTTGATACGCTCGAATGGAACCCGCGGCAGGACGTGGACTTTTCCAACGTGCGCGGCGTTCAGTTCCTGCAACCGCTGTTTGAGTTCTCGGGTGCCTGCGCCGGTTGTGGAGAAACCCCCTACCTGAAAGTGGCCACGCAGCTGTTCGGCGACCGCATGATGGTGGCCAACGCCACCGGTTGTTCGTCGATTTACGGTGGCAACCTGCCCACCACACCGTGGGCAAAGGATTCCAGGGGTCGCGGCCCGGCCTGGTCGAATTCATTGTTTGAAGACAACGCCGAATTCGGTCTGGGCATGCGCCTTTCGGCCGACCACCACCGGCGCCAGGCTGAACGTGCGCTCGAATCACTGCGAGGCGACCTGGATGGCGCTATTGTTGATGGCATCCTGGCGGCGCCGCAACGCACCGAATCAGAAATTGAAGCCCAGCGTGAACGCGTGAGCGATCTTAAATACCGTCTCACCCTGATCGACTCCCCCGAATCCCGGGCGCTGGAGTCGCTGGCGGACTACCTGGTAAGGCGTTCGATCTGGATCGTGGGCGGGGACGGCTGGGCCTATGACATCGGTTCTTCAGGTGTTGATCACGTGCTGGCGTCGGGCCTGGACGTTAACATCCTGGTGCTCGATACCGAGGTGTATTCCAACACTGGCGGCCAGATGTCCAAGTCCACGCCCCTGGGCGCGGTGGCCAAGTTTGCCGCCGGCGGCAAGCTGACCGGGCGCAAAAACCTCGAGCAGCAGGCCATCGCATACGGCAACATCTACGTCGCCAGCATTGCCGTTGGCGCCAACCCTCAGCAGACCCTGCAGGCCATGCGCGAAGCGGAAGCCTATCCCGGCCCTTCCCTGCTCATTGCCTATTCCCACTGCATCGCGCATGACATAGACATGGAGGCGGGATTGCAACAGCAAAAACGCGCTGTCGATTGCGGCCACTGGCCCCTGACCCGCTATAACCCGGTGATCCGCGAGACTGGCGGCAACCCTTTCATGCTGGACAGCCTGCGCCCCAGCCTGCCGCTGGTGGATTACCGAAAATGGGAAGGTCGCTTCACCCGGCTGGCCAGGGAAAACCCCGCCGAGGCCGAACGCCTCATGGCCATCGCCCAGGAAGTGGTCAAGCAACGTTGGGCGCAGTACGAGGAAATGGCAACCCGCAACGCTGATGATTTTCATCCGGACGCGCGTCGTGAGCACGACAGTTAAAAGGAGCCTGGTTTTGAAAAAATACGTCTACCTGTTCAATGAATTCGATGACATCCGGGCCCGCCTGGGCGATGACTGGGATGCCGTGCGCGGCCTGCTGGGCGGCAAGGGCGCCAACCTGCTGGATGCGACCCACATTGACATTCCTGTGCCGCCTGGCTTTACGATCACTACAGAGGCCTGCAACGATTTCCTGGCGGCCGGTGAAACCATGCCGGAGAAACTGTGGGAACAAACCCTGGAGGCGATCCGCAAGCTGGAAGAACAGACCGGCAAAAAATTTGGCGATGTCAGCAATCCCCTGCTGGTTTCGTGTCGCTCCGGTGCGCGCTTCTCAATGCCGGGCATGATGGACACGGTGTTGAACATCGGCCTTAACGAGGAAATCACCCGCAAGCTGGCGACCAGAACCGATCGCCCGAGGTTCGCCTATGACCTGTTGCGCCGGCTGGTGCAGATGTTCGGCAATGTCGTGATGGGCGTGCCGGACGAGGTGTTTGAAGCCGTGTTATCGGCACAACGCCGTACTTCGGGTGTCACAACGGATGCCGAACTGAACGCCGACGCCTGGACTGCGGTCATCGCCCGGTTCCGGGAGATCATTCGCTCCTATACCGGAGAGGAGTTTCCCAGCGATCCGCTGGAGCAGTTAAAAAGGGCCACCGAGGCAGTTTTCAAGTCCTGGAACGGTCGCCGTGCCATCGACTATCGCGCGGCTGCAGGCATACCGGACGACCTTGGCACCGCCGTCAATATTCAGACCATGGTCTTTGGCAACGTGGGTGAGAACTCGGCCACCGGCGTCTTTATGACGCGCAATGCCACCACGGGCGAACCGCAGCTCGAGGGCGACTACCTGATCAACGCCCAGGGTGAGGATGTGGTTGCCGGAACCCGGGCGACCCTGCCCATTGCCCGGCTCGGCGAGGACATGCCCGAAAACTACAAGTCACTGGAATTGATCGCCCGGCGCCTGGAGAAGCATCATCGAAATATGCAGGACATGGAATTTACCATCGAGGAAGGCACCTTGTGGTTGCTCCAGACCCGCGATGGTAAACGCACCGCCCAGGCCGAGGTACGCATTGCCGTCAACATGGTTGAAGAAGGACTGATTTCACGCGAAGAAGCGGTCGCCAGGGTGAAGCCTGCCCAGGTCGACTTCTTCCTGCACCCGCAACTTGATGCCGAGGCCCTGCAGGATATTCAGCCTGTCGCTTCTGGGCTGAATGTCTCTCCCGGCGCGGCGGTGGGCGTGGTTGCTTTTGACCCGGACCTGGCCGAACGGTGGGGCAGTGAGGAAGGCCGCGACGTTATCCTGGTTCGCCCCGAAACCCGACCGGACGACGTCCACGGCCTGCTGGCAGCCAAAGGCGTGGTCACCAGCCGTGGTGGTCGTACCAGTCATGCAGCGCTGGTGGCACGCCAGTTTGGCCGCCCGGCGGTTGTCGGCGTGGAGAAAATAGAGATTGACCTGGAAAACCATCGAATGAGAATCGGCGAACTGGTCATCGAGGAGGGAGAGCACCTCTCCATCGATGGTAATTCCGGGCTGATTTACCAGGGCAAGTTACCGACCGTTGTGCCGGACATCGCCAATCCATGGCTGATCAACATTCTTTCCTGGGCAGACGACATCCGCCGGCTCGGGGTACGCGCCAACGCCGATTACCCTGAAGACGCGCGGCGTGCACGCGAGTATGGCGCCGAGGGCATTGGCCTGTGCCGTACCGAGCACATGTTCTTCCAGGAGGAGCGCCTGCCTATTGTCCGCAAGATGATCATGGCGACAACCCAGACCGAGCGAGCCGAGGCGATCGCCAGCCTTTTGCCCATGCAATGCTCGGATTTCGAGGGCTTGTTCCGGGCCATGGACGGGCTTCCGGTGATCATCCGGCTGCTCGATCCGCCGTTGCATGAATTCCTGCCGTCAGAGCATGAACTCGCACTCGAACTGACTGATCTCAAATTGCAGTTACAGCACGCGGCCGACCTCCAGCAACTGGATAACCTGGGCACCGAAATCAGCAAGAAGAATGATTTGCTGGAACGCGTCCAGGCATTGTCCGAATCGAACCCGATGCTCGGCACACGCGGTGTACGTCTGGGCCTGCTGATCCCCGGCCTTTACAGGATGCAGGTCAGGGCAGTTTTCGAAGCTGCTTGTCGCTGCCATGCCGACGGCGTGGACGTGAAGCCTGAAGTGATGATCCCCCTGGTTTCCAATGCCTCCGAGCTTCGGGCCATGCTTGAACCGCTGAAAAACACTGCAAAAGAAGTGATGAAGCAACATGGCATGGAATTTGGCTACCTGTTCGGTACCATGATCGAGATTCCGCGGGCAGCGCTGACCGCCGGTGAAATCGCACAGGAAGCGGAATTCTTTTCCTTTGGCACCAATGACCTGACCCAAACCACCTATGCCATTTCACGCGACGATGCGGAATCCGGCTTCATGATGCACTACCTGAAGAACAAGCTGATCCGTGACAATCCATTTGCCACCATTGATCCGGAAGGCGTCGGTCGCCTGATGAAAATTGCGATCCGTGAAGGGCGTGAGCAACGGGACGGCCTGGAAATCGGGGTGTGCGGAGAGCACGGCGGGGATCCCAAGAGCATCAGGCTCTGTCATGAACTGGGCGTGGATTACGTGTCCTGCTCACCGTTCCGCCTGCCGATCGCGCGGCTGGCGGCTGCTCATGCGGTATTGAACGAAAACCAGCCAGACAGGTAACAATATAATTGGGGTCAGAGTAAAAATTGGAAATTAATAATTTTTACTCTGACCCCAATTATGCTAGAAGCGATAGGTCGCCTGCGCGCGAAGGTTGAGAACATTGTAATGCGGGCTGATGATTCCGTAAGTGAGGACCGCGTCCACACCATCAACGCCGATGCCGTCGAACGCCCAGTCAGAACTGTCGAAGCTCTCGAACTCGGCATAAAGCCTGTAACCCCATTTATCATTCAGACTGTGGCTGAAGTGCAAACGCACATTCTTTAGCGTGGTTTTCAGTGTCGGGAATGGTGATGGGCCATTGGTGGTGACATCAATATCGCCCTCGGAATCTGCCCAGACCAGGTCGACACCAAGTTTCCTGTTTTCATCAATCATGATGCTGTAACCCGCTCCAGCTGTCGAGATCTGGTCATCAGTCGATCCGACCCAGGCCAATGAATCACTCATGCCGAACAATTCGGATTCGATCTCTTCACCGGAAACAAAGGCGTAGACCGATGATTTCTCATTGATCACATAGTCCATGCTCAGGGTGGCACCGCGCACCTCGCTGCTTTGCAGGCCAAGCACGGATTCCTCGTACTCGTCCTCTGCCCCATAGACAGTCAGGTTAAGGCCGAGACCATTGGTGGTGGCATAGAAGGCCTCGAGGTTGCCCTTGTTGCGGTCACGATCCGCCTGGTTATATTTACGAAACAGCGGGTGATCGACCCGGCCACTGTCGGTGACTGGCTGGTATTCGGACGTATCACGACTGGACTGTTCAAAAGTTGCCCGGACGTGGGTGCGGGAGACGGGGGTGAATTTGGCCTCAGCCCACCACGTGGACTCGTCCGCTTCCTCGATGGATTGAAAGGTACGGTCTATTTCCTGGTAGCGCCCACCGCCGCTCAGGCGCAGCTTGCGAAACGCCCGGAAGCGCACATCCGCGGAATACTGGCGTCGCTCAAAACCATAGGGGCGGTTTGTACGTGGCCCGAAGATGATGAAATCAGAGTTGACCGGGGTGTAGACATCCACCGGGGTCTGGTTATCACGTTCATCATATTTGGCCCTTGCGTTGATGCTCAGGCGTGAATTGATGCGGGCGAAGAATTTGCCGCCCAGGTTGGCAACACTGGTATCGACCTTGCCATCCAGCGAGGTTCGGGGCAGTGTCAGGCCGTCAAACTCCGGGTTGATGGAGTAAGGCAGGAAAGCCTCGTCCTGGCTCATTTCACCCATGGAGGCGTAGCCGGACAGGTTCATGCCCGGCCTGATGGTCCAGGCGCCGGTCAGGCTGAACTGGTAAAACTCGTTGGAGGGCTCCAGGGCTGCGCGAAAATTGTCGGTTTGCGGCGGTCCGGTAAACGGATTTTCCCAGGTCAGGGAATTACGGTTATTGTCGAATTCCGATGCTGAAAAGCCGAAGATCAACTGGAAAGTCTTGCGGCTCCAGTTGATACCCACATCCACGCGATCCGTGGTGAAATCAACGGGCGCCAGGATCTGCGATGCGTTGTTGTAAAAAACACCTGCGCCGCCAAAAGGCCGGGTCCCGCTCTTGTCCTGGCGCTGGGCGTCGACGTCGATCGACCAGTTACCCGAAAGCCTGAATGTGCCACCCAGATTCAGTGTTTTACGCTGGAGTTTCATGGGCGCTGGGTTCAGGCTGCTCTGCAGGGCCGTCATTTCGCCCGTTGTACGCCCGTCCACCCAGTCAGAAGGCAGGGTGAGGCTGGTGCTGCCCTGTCCCTGGAACGGGGTCTGCGCACCGTAGCCCCGGTATATGGGAATCTCGTTCAAGGAAAGATTCAGTGTGTAGCGCCCTTCCCGGCCGCCCTCGATTTCAACTTCACGGTTGTCCAGCGCCAGGTCTTTTGCGGAAAAATTGACGTATCGCCCCTGTGAATCGCGATACTTGCCTTCCCCGTCCAGGGGCAGGTAAGCGCCCTCATCTTCCAGCCCCCGGTAGCTGCCGTAGCGAAGGGAACCTTCCGAAATCCACCCCAGCCCGAATTCTGCGAGTACAGACCACCCATACTCTGGCTCGGGACAGCGTTCACAGGTCCAGTCGCTGAAATCCGGGGCTGTCGAAGATTCGCCGCTGGCTTGCTGGGCCATTACGCCTTCAGCCGACAGGGCAATAAACAACATCAGCGCCGATATCACGCCTCCGGTTACTTTCGTGAGCTTTGAACCTGTTCGAATCAAGATGCGCCCTCCAGCTTATCAGCGTTCCAGCGAAGCGCCGGATGGGTGATTGGAGCCATGAACCTGCGTGTGGCAATTGGTACAGGAACTGCCCAGGAGAAACCGTGAAGCATAGTCATCCTCAATAGAATCACTGGTATACGCCATGCTGGGATGTCCTGATGGCATGTGGCATTGCTGACACAACAACGGCGGACGCTGCTTGAGCAGTGCTGCATGGTTGCTTCCGTGGGCATCGTGGCACAGCGAACAGTCCTCGGTGACCGGTGCATGCTCCCACAGCACGGGCCCACGTTTTTCTGCATGGCATGTGTAGCAGGTGTCGTTGACGCTGGTCTCGACCAACTGGTAGTCGTTCATGCCATTGTGGGGATCATGGCAGCTGGAACAGGCCATCTCGCCAAACCTCAGGGGATGGCTGCTCGGCATCAGGGACAGCGCGCGGGTGCGCGGATGACAATCGAAACACACATCCTGCTGTGCAATGGCATCCTCCATGCGGTCTTCTTCGGAGTGAATCTTGTGGCAGGAAACACAGCCCACTTCTTCTTGATCATGGATGCTGCCAATCCAGCCCATCCGGCCATGGTCATTGTGACAATCAAGACAGACCTGGTTCTGCTCTTCGACAGGTGCGGCAGCGTCCGGGCCGAAGTTCCGGGGTTTGTCGTCACCACGCGGCCTTCTCTGGTGCGCCCCGGCCGGACCGTGACAACTTTCACACTGGGCGCCTGCAAATGGACTGTCAGGATGCGTGAGAGAGCCATGCGGCGTTTTGAATATGTCCAGAACGGGGAATTCACTGCGCTCGCCGTGACAGCGCAAACATGAATCCGCACCGTCGCGGCTGTAGCCTGGTTCGGCGGCCCGGGTTTCTGCGTTTTCGGCAATGGCCGTTGCGGGTTCAGCGCTTTGGGGCTCAGTGCTCTCCTGGGCCACGACCGGCAACATACCGCCTTCCAGCAGTAGCAATCCCAGGATGGATAAACCAGCGAACAACTTGTGTGATAGTTTCATACCGGCTTTGAAGTGTCTGATTTCGAAACGATGGTACAGCTTGCTATAGCGGCAATTAATGACGTATGTCAATTTTGTTGAACACGGGCTCGGCTATTCTGTTTTCCGATATTCGGTCCGAGGACACCGCGCAGCATCATCTTTTAGTCACTGCCCATCCGGATCAATGGAAACCCAGTCGTCCATGAAGACATTCACCCCCTACCTTTTGATTTTTGTCGCTTGTTTGATTGGATCGCCGAGCGCCCCGGCACAAGCCACCGGCTCTGCCCAGCCCGTGCGTGAATTTGAGCGTGAGGCGCTGTCGCCAACAACAGAAATGATCAGCCTGGGTCAGGCCGTGGCTGAATCCCACTGCGCCAGCTGCCATGGCATGGATGGCAGGCTGACCGGCGACGGACAGCCTTTCCTGGCGGGGCAGCGAGCTGTCTACCTCTACCGCGTCCTTGAGGGCTATCGGGAGCGTGGCCGTCACAACGAATCCATGAGGCACATCAGCAGCTCACTGAATAACGAGGCCATGCTGGCTGTTGCCGCCTATTACGCCAACCTGATCCCCGGCCGCGGCATCGAGCCTGTGGCGGAAAGCGATGCAGCCACTTCACTCGACGATGACCCGTTCGCCGCAATTGGCAGCTCGCTCAGAAAATGTATCAAGTGCCATGGCGAAACCGGTAACAGCGCATCATCCGGCATGCCCAACCTGACCGCTCAACACCCGGATTATTTTTTTACTTCCATGCAGGCTTACATAGATGGCGGCCGCAGTCACCGGCTCATGGGGCGGCTGGTCGGCACCCTGGACGAATCAACCATCCAGCAGATGGGCCTTTACTATGCCGTGCAGGAACCGCTGGCCAGCGATACCCGTGGTGACGGCAATGTGGAAGCAGGACGCAGCAATGCGGAGGCCTGTGCCAACTGCCACGGTTCGGATGGCAACGCCAGTGGCAATGAAATGCCAACTCTGGCAGGTCAGGATGCGCGCTATTTCGTCAAGGCCATGGAGGCATACAGGCAAGGTGACAGGAAACACGAGGAGATGTTCGCGGCAGTTGAAGCACTCAGTGATACGGAAATCGATGATCTTGCCGCATTTTATGCCAGCCAGGCACCACTTCGCCGGGATGTCCGTATGCCTATCAGCACGGCTGAATGGGTGGTGCGTTGTGAACGATGCCACGGGCTGGATGGAAACAGCACGGACCCGCGATTCCCGATGCTGGCCGGGCAGAACAGGACGTACCTGGAGCGCGCCCTGGCGGCATACGCCAGGGGCGATCGGCAGCAGTCGATCATGCACGCGATGGCCAGCCCATTGACCGGGTCAGACGTCGCACAGATCGTGGATTTCTATGCCACGCGAGAACCAAAGCCCGCAGTCTTTTTGCAGTTACCCTGCGTGGAAGAACACGCAGATTAAGTTGGAGGAGCACAAAATGTTTGCCAGAACACTGATTTTTACAGCCGTATCAACATTGATGTTTGCCACGGGCGCAGTCCATGCAGAAGGGGATGCCGCCAGGGGCAAGGAATTGTCTCTTGATTGCGCAGACTGTCATGGCGAAGACGGCAAAGGTGATGAGTTCACCGTGGGTATCGCCGGGCTTGACGAGGCGTATCATGTCGAACAGCTTAAGAAGTTCAAGTCCGGTGAGCGCACGGACGAGGATGAAATGATGATCGTCTACACCGAGGAACTCAGTGAACAGGACATGCAGGATCTGGCCGCTTATTACGCCACGCTTCCCAAACAATAGCCGCTGAATGAAAAACGACTCCTTCCATCGGCTGTACCGGCATTTTCAGGAACTGCCGATCAGCATGCGGGTGCTGTTCAGCAGCGCTTTGATGGTGCTCGGACTGGGATATGCCTTTGCAGCACTTTATGTTTTTGCGGCGCATTCCGGCGCCGACGGCGAGCCGGGCTTGTCGGTGGAAGACATCAAAATCACTTACAGCGGTAACGCCGAAACCACCCAGCTTGAAACGGCATTACGGGGGGCGATGTCAGGCATGCTGCCACAGCGTGAGTTGTCCGCCATGCTCAGCTGGATTCGGGATGGGGCGGACAAGGCAGCTTACACTTCAGACATCGAAACGATTGTCGCGGACAATTGCCTTGGTTGTCACGATGGCAGCAATCCCCACCTTTCCAACCTGGACGGTTATGAAAATATCCAGACCGTCGTTGCCGTGGACACCGGCGCCGATTTGTACACGCTCGTGCGGGTTTCGCATATCCACCTGTTCGGCCTGACATTCATCTTCTTCCTCATCGGGTTTATTTTCAGTCATGCCTATGTACGTCCGGTGTGGCTCAAGAGCCTCGTGATTGCGGCGCCATTCGCGGGTGTGATCATCGACGTGCTGGGGTGGTACATCACCAAGGTGTACTCGCCCTTTGCCTGGGGCGTGCTGATCGCAGGCCTGATCAACGGGTTGTCATTCGCGGTGATGTGGTCCATTTCCATGTACCAGATGTGGTTCTATAAACTGCCAGACCATGTCCGGCTAAGGCACGGCGGTGACCCTGATTCGGACCATTGAGCCTCAGTTCTGACCGGAATCTGAAGAATAGTAAGCGGCAAGCGCCTCGATCGTTTCGTCACTGTAGCTGGCGCTCATCTTGTGCATCATTGAACTGCCACGGTTTTCATCTCGATAGGCTTTCATCGCGTTGACGAGGTATTCCTGGTTCTGTCCACGCAGCGACGGAACAGCAATAGACAAGGTTCCGGTGGTTGAGGCATGGCAGCGATCACATTTTGCAGCGAGCTTCTCGACTTCCGCCAGGCGACTGACTGCCGGCTCCGCACTCTGTACAGCGTAGAACGCAGCAATATCCTCGATCTCGGCATCAGTCCTGTCCGTCATCATGACATCGTGATCTCGCCCGTGGTCGCGATAAGCCCTGATGGCATCGGCCAGGTAGTTAGGTTCCTGACCAGCAAGACTCGGCACAAGCGGCTCGTGGCTGATGCCGCGCGCTCCGTGACATTCACCGCAGGCTGCACTCAGTGGCTCTCCCCTGGCTGGGTCGCCAAACGGTGCCTGCCCCCGAACCGGCGGTGATTGCGCGGCAAAGTAAAAGGACATTTTTTCGATGTCGACTTGTTGCAGGCCCTGCAGCATCGCTTCCTTTTCAGCATGGCCACGGCTTCCATTGACGTATTCCAGGGTAGAAACAATCAGGTAGGCTGGTTGCTGGCCCGCCAGGCTTGGCGTGCCCGGCGTCTCGCTGTATCCATTATCGCCGTGACAATCCGTGCAGATTTCCGCGATCGCTTTGCCTTCATGATAGGAGGACCCGGTCACAGACTGTGTCACCTGGCTGGTGCCGGCTTCCAGTGGTGGCAAACTCGAATAATAGAGGGCGAGACTGGCAATGGTCGTCTCATCCATTTCCGAAACAAGGTCCCGCAGCGCCGCATGGTGACGCCTGCCATCCTTATAGGCAGTCAGGGCATCGGCAAGATATTCAGTTTTTTGACCGGCAAGATCAGGAATGTCGGTTGCCAGGCCGCGCCCGTCCAAACCATGGCAGCCCGAACAATGCTCGGCTGCCATCGTCTTTCCGGTTTCGATATCTCCGGCCGGCACCTGCGACGTCTGCTCGTCAGAGCAGGCTGCCAGTGCAAGCAGCGCAGGCACCATCAACAGGAATTTTCTCATCAACATGCTCACCTGAAATCTGTGCCGAAGGCTGAGTGGAATGTGAGTGCACAATCACAGTCTTTCGACATAGATCAAATCATACATTTCTATTTGGTCCTAATGTCAATCGCCGCGAGTGCCGTTTGGGGCCCCAAAAGCTCTGAAAAGCCTTTGCATGAGCGCCTCATAAGTTCTGGAAAAGCATATGTAACAATGATTCGCGCCTATTTGTGCGGCGTCATTGATACCCGACCAGACCCCCACCCTGAGCGCAATTGATCTGGATCAAGAAAACCGCAAAAAGATGCCAAAGAGTGCCAAAAGTTGATCTCTATCCGGGTTTCTTCTGCGTTCTGATCGGTAAGATATTTGAGTGAGAGTTCACTGCACTTGCGGAATCTGAAGTGGTCATTCGGGCAGTCCTCATTGGGAGTAGAAAATGAATTACAAGCGAACCGCCTTCATCATGACCGGTCTGTTGGTACTGACCGGTTTAACAGGCATTCTTTCAGCCAGAGACGATACCGGAAGCCCTGGTTCCTCTACCATTGAGGCGTCGGTTTATCTCACCGAAGAAGACATAGCCTTCATCAGGCCAGGGCTGAACGTGACGGTTCTGGATGTAACCATCCCCTCCGACCGTCAGCCGGAAGTGCGATTCATGCTGACCGACCCGGGTGGCCAGCCACTCGACCGGGATGGCATTGTCACGCCGGGCCCGGTTTCAGTCTCGTTTGTACTCTCGTACATCCCCGAAGGTGAGACGGCTTACGTGGCCTACACCACGCGCGATCAGACCAGCCCCATCACAGGTGATACCGCCACCCAGGCAACCTCTGACTCCGATGGCGTATTTACGACAGAGGAAATGGGCACCTATCATTACAAATTCGTCACTGAACTTCCCGCAGACTACGATGCAGATGCAACCCATACACTGGGAGTCTATGCCCGTCGGGACCTGACCGAATTTTCACTGGACCGTTACGTGGATAACACCCTGGAGCACTGGGTGCCGTCCGGAAACGGCACTGCAGTGCCGCGCGATATCGTGACCACCCAGACCTGCAACGACGGCTGCCACGATCCGCTGGCTATTCATGGCGGGCAACGCACCGAAGTCGGTTTATGCGTGTTGTGTCACAACCCCACCCAGAGCATCGATCCGGATACCGGCAGCTCGGTCGATTTCCCGGTGATGGTTCATAAAATTCATGCGGGCGCCGAGTTGACCAACGGCTACAGGGTGATTGGGTTTCGCCAGTCTGAACACGATTATTCTCACGTTGAATATCCCGGCATCCTGAACGATTGCGAAGCCTGCCATACGGGCGGAATACCGACCCCGGAAATTCCACTGGTAGCCAACCCCGGCACCGCTGAGTCCTGCGATCGTAAAGGCAAGGGCCAAACCACCCTTTCCTGGGACTACGCCGAGGGCAACCCTGTCACGGTGCGAATCAATTCACCCGACGGAAAAGTATTTGCACGCGGCGGCCCCAAGGGGTCCAGAACCACTGGAAACTGGGTCAGGGACAGCATGAATTTCTTCCTGGTTGATGAAACCACCGGGGAGACTGTCCAGGAACTGGGCGTCGACACCACCGTGTTCGGTTGCAATGGACCGGCGCCCGGCAGCCCCGTTGGGATACCCGGTACACAGCACACGGCCTGGCTGACCAACCCCAACCGTGCCGCCTGTGGCGCCTGCCATGACGATGTCAACTTCGCCACCGGCGAGGGCCATTCCGGAGCCAACCTGGAAGTGGAAGACGACAGCACCTGCTTTCTGTGTCACAAGCCGGATACCGGTGTTGAGTACGACCGCAGTATCCGCGGCGCCCACACAGTGGAATACAAGTCCAACCAACTCGCGGGCATCCTGGTTGAGATCGACAAGGTTACAAACACCGGGCCCGGCCAGCGACCGATTGTCGATTTCTGGCTGAGCGACAAGAACGGCCTGCTTGATCCGAGCGACCTTGGCAGGCTGCGATTTAATCTCTCCGGCCCCAATGACGACTTTGATTTTTATGTCCAGGAGGACGCCCTCACTCCGGATGCACTGACCGGTATTGGCGCGGGTAAGTATTCCTACCAGTTCGAGGCACAACTGCCTGGCAATGCCAGCGGCTCTTACTCAGTAGGCGTTGAAGGAAGAATCAATGGTGTCGCGATCAATCCAGGCACCGACAAGGAATTCACCGTCAACGACCAGATGCAAAACTTCATCAGGGCCTTTGCAGTGACCGACGAAGAGCCGGTTTCCAGGCGGATGATTGTCGATGACGCAAAGTGCGAATCCTGCCATAACAACCTCAGCCTGCACGGCGGTAACCGGCATGAAGCGCAGTATTGCACCACCTGTCATATGCCCGGCGCAACCGATGAGGAAGTCAGGCCGGGAGAGGAACTGCCTGCCGAATCGATCCATTTCAAGTACATGATCCATAAGATCCATCGTGGCGCCGAACTTGAGAACGGATATGTCGTTTACGGTTTCCGCAGCAGCGTCCACGATTTCGGCCATGTCGAATTCCCCGGCGACCTGAGCAACTGTGAGACCTGTCATGTCAATGACTCGCAACAATTACCGTTGCCAGATGGTGCGCTGGATACCCCGACGCCCTATGCATTCTTCGACTACATGGAGCCCGAGACTGCGTCGTGCCTGTCCTGCCATGATAGTTTCGATGCAGCTGCTCATGCGGCAGCCAATACCGGGGCACTCGGTGAGTCCTGCAGCACCTGTCACGGTGAAGACAAGGCATTTTCAGTCGATTTCATACACGGTCGGTGAACAACCGGAGATAAGAAATCTGACCACAAAAAAAGGGCGGCTCACAATGAGCCGCCCTTTTTTTATAAAGTGCTAACGAGCCCTAGTTGTTTTCCGCGCCCTGGCTGATCCAGGTGCGGATGGTCTGAATGTCCTGTTCGGGAATGGTCTCACCGGAACCATGCGGCATGCTGATTGAAGGATCGGCACGGCCTTCCATAAGAACCAGCAGGTTGCTGCCCAGAGTGTCGCCCGGAACCACCATTGGCCCGTTGCGGGTGCCTTTCATGAGGTCATCGTAGGTTTCCATGCTGAATCCGCTGGCTTCAAACCCTTCGCCACCCTGACGATGGCAGGCAAGACAATTGTCATCAAGAATGGGTTTGACCTGGGCACTATAGCTGACCACCTGTTCACGGTCACAGCCAGTTGCCATGACCGCCACGGCGGCAATCAGCAACGATGAAGTCAGTTTGGATCGCATCATATTTCGGTCCTCAAATCGAACGTGTCAAATTGCAACACGCTAAAACTATTTCGGCGTCTCATCGTGACAGGCCAGGCAATCAACCGTTCTTTCGACATCTTCCTTGTGAGGAATCTCTTCAATATCCAAGTGACAGTCGATACAGGCAAATTCCTGGTGGACTTCTCCCTCGACAGAACCGTCTGCAGGGTTATGTACCTGCTTGCCCTCGACTTTCAGTAAACCTATGTGTTCCTGGTCGAGGTGACATTCGGCACAAGTCTCGTTGTCGTCAAGATCTTCAGTATCTGCGCCAGCCAACGACAGGCCGGCAATACCAAACACGAAAGACAGGCATGCCAATGGCAAAATAGCGGTTCGGACGATAGATCCAGTGTTTAATTCAGACATCCACATGCCTCCTTGTGCGTTATGGCAATAGGTTTATAGCAATCCATTGTAGATATTAACGCCAGAAACCTGAAATCATCCTGACATGGATCAAATGTTGGCTGTTAAAAATATTTAATAATTCGCAAGGCCAATACGCATGGAGAACGAATAAGAAGATGCTGTCGTTGACGCGCACTATTTCGAAGCCACCTGTCACAGCCGGGGGCTGGCAGTCCACAACAGCCACCCTGTTTGGACTGTTACTCATCGCAATTGGCCTCTGGCTTCCGGCCATCCCGGCCGACGCGAGTGCGGAGTTTTTTGCCAAGAACGACCGCAGATGTGTTGCCTGCCACCGCCGGCTTTCCTTCAAGGAACCCCCGCCTCCGGGTGAGGAGCGGAAAGTGCACATCGGGGTGGATGAGTTTATCCAGGAAACGCACGAACCACTCAGCTGCGTCAGTTGCCACCAGGATTTTGAAAAGGCCCCGCACCGTGACGATGCCGTCCTGGAAGTGGATTGTGTGTCCTGCCATCGCCGTCACCCGGAATTTGTCCTGCGGGATCAGGGGGGCGAGCCGGTGCTGGAATCAGGATTGCCATTGTCGACCATCAGGACCTGCGGTGTATGCCACGACACGGATTACATCGAATCCTCAAGTGATCATGCCAATGCCGGGGCCGACCAGTTGTATGAAGGAGAGCGCCCCAACTGGTGGGAGGCCGGCCCGGGATATTTTGGCGGCTGGGACCCGATGCGTTATGACGCGCCGCTGGATCAATCCGGGAAAATCGACGAACAGGCCTGGCTAAAAAGCATGGGGCACAGACACGTTGGCGGAGGACCTGTCGGCCACCTGGTCGAAATGGATTGCCTGTTGTGCCATGTCAACATTGATGACCACTCGGCCCGCGCCCGGCTCCTGGGTGAAGGTGAATTTGACTGGGCCAATTCTGCCCCCTTGCAGGAAAGCAAAATCCTGATATCAGAGGAAGGTGAATGGAAATGGAACACGCAGGCCTTCCAGGAAGACGGTCGTTTACACGTCGGTGTACTGAATATTCGCAACCCGGACACAGGGCGTTGTGCACAATGCCATGGCCTGGCCAGCAGCGATGCGAGTTTGCCGTTGTCGCTGGATGGCGGAATCCAAGGATACACAGTCACACAACGCACGGGGCAGATCATCGCCCCGCATACGCTGGAAACCAGCGGGCTGCAGTTTGCAGCCGATGAGTATGCGCAACACCCCCTGGATGTACATCTGGCCAATGGGCTGGAATGTAACAGCTGCCACTATCTGCTCAATGACCCGGTTTTCTTCCAGCAGGACCCGGAACAACGGCCCGACCACATTCGTTTCGATCCGCGCCGACCCGAGCGCTCGGATTTTCTTGACCGACCGACGCACCAGTTTGCCAAGGGCCAGTCGATCCATGGACTGGCGGCCGAGGGGTCGGTCAATACACTGCGCGACTGCAAATCCTGTCACGATGCTGATCGCGTGCATGACTGGTTACCCTACCGCCCGCGTCATTTTGAGGCGCTCGCCTGTGAATCCTGCCATGTTCCATGGGTACCCGGACCGGCATTGAAGGCGATTGACTGGACGGTTGTAGACGAAAGCGGCGGGCCATTACGACAATACCGCGGTGTCAACGGCGACCCCGACAGCGAAGATGCCGAGTTTTTCGGCTACAGGCCGATACTTCTGCCCCGATTTGGACGCGAAGGGACACGCGAACTCACCCCTTATAACGGTGTTACCTCGTGGTACTGGCAGACCGGCGACCCGGCCCGACCGGTTACGCGGGAAGAATTGCGTGCTGCCCTCCTGGAGGGTGAAGGACATCACCCCAGCCTGGTAAGCAAGCTCGATGGCGACGGCAATGGCCGTCTTGATGAGCAGGAATTGCGGCTCGAAAGCGCCGAAGCACAAGCGGTGATTCGCGAACGACTTGAAGCGCTCGGCCTGACGGAACTCGCAATCGGAACGGAAATTACACCCTACCCGATCTATCACAATGTCGGCAGCGGCAACTTCGCCAACCGGGAATGCAGCTTTTGCCATGAGCGCGATTCAACCTTGCAAAGCCCGTTCGAACTCTCTGCCTACCTGCCGGGTGGCGTCATGCCATCGGCACGGGGCTACGAAAACGTCGAATTGCTTGGATCGTTGGTCGTCGATGAAAACGGGGCGCTCAGCGGTATACCAGACCTGGGCCAAAGCGGATATTACATCCTGGGTCTGCATGATGTTCCGTGGGTGGACCGTCTCGGCCTGCTGATACTGCTTGGTGTCGTACTCGGGGTTACTGGACACGCAGTTCTTCGCTATGTCTTCGCTCGCAAACGTCCGCAACATGAAGGAGTGCTTGAACGAGTGTACATGTACGAAGTTTATGAACGACTGTGGCATTGGGTCCAGGCCTTCATGATCCTCTACCTCATTTTCAGCGGCCTGCTCATCCACAAACCACACCTGTTTGGCGGGTTGAGTTATCCCTTCCTGGTCCAGACGCATAACCTGTTTGGTTTCATATTGCTGATCAATGCAGGCCTGGCGCTGTTTTACAACCTGGCCAGCGGCCGCTTCCAGAAGTACCTGCCCGAACCCCAGGACTTTTTTGCGCGATCCATCATGCAGGCGATTTACTACACACGTGGTATTTTCAAGGGTGAATCACACCCCTTCGAGAAGACGCCGCAAAAGCGCCTGAATCCATTGCAGGAGATCACCTACTTCGCCATTCTCAACGTCCTGTTGCCGGCCCAGGTCATCACAGGCGTGATGATTTACTGGGGTCAGCGCAACTGGCCCAGGTGGGTCACCGAACTGGGTGGCCTGTCGGTGCTTTCACCGCTGCACACGGGTATCGCCTGGCTGTTCGCAGCCTTCATCGTGATGCATGTTTACCTGACCACGGCCTCCGGCCGGACTCCGCTGGCGGCCATCAAGTCCATGATCGTGGGGTGGGAGGTGCTGGAGAAGCATCCAGACAAGAAGGCTGACTAAACCAGTGAACGCATTACCCCGATTCCGGCACTGACAAGGGTGCGCTTATCAGGCTCGCTAACACCATGATGTCGATTCTCAACGGACTTATTGCCGGCATCTGCGGCCTCAGGTGATTTATAGCGGGCTGCTGCCTTACCCTGGGGGAAACTGATACCAAATGTCCGCATCTGATACGGTCTTGTCCCTGACCACCAGCCCCACTGCCAACAGGAGAATGGGCTAACCCTGTGGGTCTTAGCGTCTATACTGAAACCATCATGTTGCTCAGACAGAATTCATAGGAAATGCACCCGGATTCGGCCCAGGATGCGGGTATCGATGTATTCCGGGTTGGCGACCTGGCGGTTGATTTCGTCCGGCGTGAAGTTCGGCGCGGGCAGGACGTTTTGCCCGTCAAGGGTCTGAGTTTCGAACTCCTTGCCTGCCTGGTTCGCCACCATCCCGACCTTGCCACCCTGCGCCAGATCAACGAGGAGGTGTGGGGCGAGAACGTGGTCACGCCTGCTGCATTGAGCCAGCGGGTCAAGCTGCTTCGGGAGGGACTGGGCAGCTCAAGCGAATACCCGCAATACATCGAAGTGGTTAAAAGCCGTGGTTACCGCCTGGTTGTGCCGGTGGAGGCATCAGATTCTGCGCAGGATTCATTCACGGCAAAGCCACCTCAAAACATCCGATACCTGGTCCTGATTGTCGCTGTGATGGTGATCGCATTTGCGGCCTACCTCGGCCTGGGTGGACCGGATAACGATCCGCAACAGGC
>Ga0102946_1000181_pt1 | contig 21933 bp, 18 predicted proteins | sample SalPon2A_A_D1_MG_FD_78209 | JGI IMG/M metagenome (GOLD analysis project Ga0102946, IMG submission 78209) | Soil microbial communities from South San Francisco under conditions of wetland restoration - Salt Pond MetaG R2A_A_D1_MG | ecosystem: Environmental > Terrestrial > Soil > Wetlands | place... | reverse complement strand
TCTCGCCGGTCCACGTGATGACCCTGCAAGAAAAGCTTTTCTTATTCTTGGATCCATCGTGATCCTGTTTTCGTTCACTTTTTACGTTGCTTCCCAGTTCCAGGCAGCAGGAACCACTTTTGCGGCAGTGCTGGGAATATCACAACACCTTGCCATCATGCTCGGCGCTGCGGTCGTACTGGTCTATGTCTGGCTGGGTGGTTTCTGGGCCGCCAGCGTTACGGACAGCCTGCAGGGATTGCTGATGGCTTTGTCTGCACTTGTTTTGCCTGCCCTTGCTGTTGTCGCTGTTGGCGGATTCGCGCCGGTGTTCGAATCCCTGACGGCCGGTGATGCAACAGGGCCAATGCTCTGGACAGGACAGCCAGGATGGGCGGCAGCATTTGGATTCGTTATAGGTCTGTTTGGAATTGGCCTTGGCTACCCGGGACAGCCCCATGTGGTCAATCGGTTTATGGCGGCCGACAGCGAGGAAGCGATCAGGCGAGGTCGTGTGGTTGCCATCAGTTGGGCCGTGATCATCTATTGCGGCATGGTCCTGCTGGGATGGTGTGGTCGGCTGCTGCTGGAAACGCTGGGTGACGGCGAGCAATTGCTTTTTGTTCTGGCTGCAATGTTATTGCCTGCTGTACTTGCTGGTGTCATGGTTTCTGCCATCCTGTCGGCAATCATGTCGACCGCTGACAGCCAGTTACTGGTTGCGGCTTCGAGCGTAAGCCATGACCTGCGAGACGGCAAAGCCAATGACACAAGGAGTCTCCAGCTTGCAAGACTGGTCGTGATCATCGTCGGTGTGCTGGCAGTTCTGTTGGCGACCATTTTCCCGGAAAAGATTTTTACACGGGTGTTGTTTGCATGGCAGGCGCTTGCCGCTTCATTTGGCCCGTTGCTCGTGGTCACCTTGTGGCGTGGCTATGTTCAGCCAAATTACAAAATCGCAGCACTGGTCACCGGTTTTACCTTAACAGTACTGCTCAGCTGGACAACCGAATCACCAGGTGACTGGCTGGAAAGATACATACCCATGTCCCTGGCTCTTATTCTCGCCATTCTGGGTAGCCGAAGAGTTCTGTAATTATTTTCCAATCAATACTTGCAAGGTTATTATCATGGTGTTATAGTTCACTACAACACTACTTCGATTAAGAATGTTGAAAACCATGATCAGATTAAACGGAACAACATCGACCAACATACGCAAGCCCTGGCGCCGTCGTATATCCAATCAAATTGCGGTCATTGCAGCGATTATGTTGTTTGCAAGCACCCAGATCGGTGCGCCCCAGGCAGCAGGTGAAGGGTTCAATACAGAGACCGAAGTAGCAGCGCAGTTTACCAATTCAGCAGCCAATTCGGGTTCGCTTGAAAGCAGCGTTGTACTGAGCCCTGCTTCTTCAGACTCATCAAAGAACGTTTCCACGAAAAGCAAAAAGCGCAAGCGACTCAAACTCGACCTGTTCCTTTTCCGTCGCTGATCCAGAATCATCGATGTCCACCCATTGGAATGACAGCCAGCCCATCTACTGGCAGCTAAAAGAACGCACGGTTTCAATGATCCTTGACGGGACGCTGAATGAGGGCGACGCCCTGCCCTCGGTCAGGACAGTGGCCGCAGAACTGCAACTCAACCCCATTACCGTATCCAAGTCCTACCAGACCCTTGTAGATGAAGGGCTTGTCGAAAAACGACGTGGGCTCGGAATGTTTGTGTGTGAAGGTGCCCGGGAACAATTGATCATTTCAGAGCGCGAGAAATTCAAGATTGATGAATGGCCCGCGACACTCAACCGCATTGAGCAACTTGGCCTTGATGCCGAAACCCTTTTGGCCGAATTGATTGCCGAAAAGAAAATCACCCCTGGACACGAATGAACGAGATGCTTGAAACCATGGACCCAATCATTTCTGCACGCGGACTTACCAAGAAGTATGGCCGAACGGTCGCTGTCGACAACATCGACCTGGATGTCCCGGTGGGACGCATCATCGGACTGATAGGCCCCAATGGTGCAGGCAAAACCACGGCACTCAAAGCCATCCTTGGACTTGCGACTTTCGACGGCGAATTGAGTGTTCTGGGGCTCGACCCATCGCGCCAGCGCTCGAAGCTGATGGAAGATGTTTGCTTCATTGCTGATGTTGCAGTGCTGCCGCGCTGGATTCGCGTTTGGCAACTGATCGACCTGACCGAACAGATTCACCCCCGGTTCAACCGTGATCGATGCATGGAATACCTGGCAAAAACCAAGATCGGGCAGGACAAGAAAGTCAAACACCTGTCAAAGGGTATGGTCGCCCAGTTACACCTGGCATTAGTGATGTCTATCGATGCACGTTTGCTGGTGCTGGATGAACCGACTCTTGGCCTGGATATCCTCTATCGAAAAGCTTTCTACACCAATCTTCTCAATGACTATTTTGATGAAGAAAGAACCATCCTGATCACGACCCACCAGGTTGAGGAAATAGAACATATTCTGACTGACCTGGTGTTCATTCAGGACGGAAAAATTGCGCTCGATTGCAGCATGGAAGATGTCGAAACCCGCTACTGCGAGTTGATGGTGACACCCGAAAAGGCAGACCAGGCCAGAACGTTGGGTCCACTCACCGAGCGCCAGATGTTTGGACGTCACATCTTCCTGTTTGAAGGAAAGGACAAGGCTTCGCTTTCTGAATTGGGAGAAGTCCGCACACCCAGTGTTGCCGACCTGTTTGTGGCAACCATGGAAGGAGGCGCGACATGAATCGCTTTCTCGCTCTGTTACAAAGAGAGTTCTGGGAAAATAAGGGCGCGTTGCGTACGACCCCGATCGTGATAGGCGGGATTTACGTGATCGGAGCATTGATGGCCGTATTTACAACGGCCCACATAGACAATGAGTTATACACTTTCAAGGAAGCTGTCCGGCTTGCTGCGCAGCAGTCTGTCGATTTGCGTGCTGACGTTCTCTACCAGATGCTGCTTGGCAGTTCCGTTTTCTTCACCATCGTGCTCTGGTTCGTGGTGTTCTTCTATTTGCTCGGTGCACTCTACGACGATCGCAAGGATCGCAGCATTCTTTTCTGGAAGTCACTACCAACCTCGGACACGCTGACCATTGCCTCAAAGCTGATGACTGCGATGGTGATTGCGCCAGCTGCGTTTCTGGCTGTGCTGATCCTGACCCACATCGTTATTGCATTGATCGGCTCAGTCATGATTTTGTCTGTGGATCACAATCCGTGGACACTGTTCCTGAGCATTTCTCAACCTTTCAAAGCCTGGGGCATGATCGGCCTGACCTATTTCGCCGGTGCCATCTGGGCTTTACCTGTGTTTGGCTGGCTCCTGCTTGTGTCGTCGTTCGCTCCGCGAGTGCCATTGTTGTTTGCGGTGCTGCCGCCATTGGTATTGTCAGGCCTGCAAATCTGGATAGGATTCCTGCGCACATTCACTTTTGATGACAACCTGTGGGGAATCATCGCCCGGTGGTTCATTCACAGCCCGTCAATTTTGACCGCACAGGTTGAAGACGGCGATCCGCGCGGAGGTGTCGCACTTGGCGTTCCATTGGATGACAAGTACGACTACTCAGTGACAGCGGCCAATGTGTTTGATCGATTGTTCAGTCTCGAAATGCTGGTTGGGCTGATCCTCGCCGCCATATTCCTGGCGGGCGCCCTCTGGTTCCGTCATCGCGCTACAGATAATTAGTATCTGAGCAAGATGAGCCATCCATGGCTCATCTTGCTACTACTATTCCGCCCATCTTGCTCATTTTATTTCGCTATGCCGCCCCTGGTGAGCTCAAGGGGGTCGAGGAGACGGTCGAGCTCTTCTGCTGACAAATCCGTTGTGTCCAGGGCCACGTCCTTGATTGGCCTGCCCTCCTTGTAAGCCTGTTTGGCTGTTGCTGCGCCGAGCTCATAACCGATGACATGATTTAGCGCTGTCACCAGGATGGGGTTGCGATCCAGCGCTCTCTTGATGTTTTCTTCGTTGACCGTAAATCCGGCAATGGCTGAATCACCAAGCAGGCGACTGCTGTTGGCCAGGATCTCAAGGCTATCGAGCAAATTCAAAGCGATCACCGGCAACATGACGTTCAGTTGAAAAAGACCTGACTGTCCGGCCACGGTGATCGTGGTGTCGTTTCCAATCACCTGTGCACACACCATGCTCATGGCTTCCGGAATAACTGGATTGACCTTACCAGGCATAATCGATGACCCGGGCTGCAGTGCCGGTAATTCGATTTCCGCAATTCCGGCCAATGGTCCTGAATTCATCAGGCGCAGATCATTCGATATTTTCATCAGGCTGCATGCAAGAGTCTTGAGCTGGCCCGATAATTCAACGGATGCATCTTGTGAGCTAATCGACTCAAACTTGTTCCTGGCAGACTTGAATTTATGACCCGTCCGCTGCGACAGTGTCTTTGCAATTCGCTCTCCGAATTCAGGATGCGCATTAATGCCTGTTCCTACTGCAGTACCGCCCTGCGGCAATTCCCGTACCCTCTTCAATGCGCTCTTGATGCGCTTGATGTTCGAGGTGATCTGGGATGACCAGGTGCCAAGCTCCTGCCCGAACGTAACGGGCATGGCATCCATGGTGTGGGTACGACCCGTCTTGGTGGTGTTTTTTAGCTCCTTTGCTTTCTGATCACAAACAGAACGAAGGTGCCTGAGCGCAGGCAATAGCTGTTCACGGGCTACCAGTGCTGCACTGAGCTGAATCGCAGTGGGGATGACGTCATTCGAGCTTTGACCCATGTTGACGTGGTCGTTGGGATGAACACCAATATCAGCATCCTGGTTGGCCAGGTGAGCAATCACCTCGTTGGCGTTCATGTTTGAACTGGTGCCCGATCCTGTCTGGTAGACATCGATCGGAAAGTGAGCGTCATAGGTGCCTTCCGCCACTTTGCGTGCAGCCTGCATGATGGCGTTGGCTTTGTCTTCATCCAGAAGGCCAAGATCCTGGTTGACCATTGCAGCGGCTTCCTTGATCAGGCCCAGCGCCCTGATGAATTGCCTGGGCATGGCCTGGCCGCTAATCGGAAAGTTGTTTACAGCCCGTTGTGTTTGTGCACCCCAGAGGGCATCGGCAGGTACTTTTAACTCGCCCATGCTGTCTCGCTCAGTACGAAATTCACTGCTCATTTTTTGCTCCCATTATTGTTTCATCCCCATCCGGATTATATGTGGGCAATGACCCCCGATTTCTATTGCATAGCCAATCAGGAAGCCCCGGCTTTGGGTGGGATATATGCTTTAAAAACACGCCATTAATACATCCCTGCAGGCTCGGATGATTCATCCCTGAATCATACGGTTTTGAAAGCATATATCCCACCCAAAGCCTTGCGCAGCGTGTAAAATGTGATGCTGTTCATTCAGTCTTTCGGCAAACTCATGGAACTCACTCCTCTCACAGCGATATCCAGCGTTGACGGCCGTTACGCAGGCAAGACCCAATGTCTGCGCGAAATATTCAGCGAGCACGGCCTTATTGCACGCAGAACCCTGGTCGAAGTGCGTTGGTTGCAGGCGCTGGCGGCACACCCAGGAATAAAGGAGTTGCCCCCGCTGAGCGATGCAGCCAATCAGTTCCTGAATGAACTGGCTAACAATCATTCTCTGCAGGCATCACAACGGGTCAAGGAGTTTGAGGCCACCACCAATCACGATGTAAAAGCCGTGGAGTATTACATTAAGGAGCGAATGGCTGAGAACGACGAACTGGTAAAGCACCAGGAATTCGTCCACTTTGCCTGCACCTCCGAGGACATCAATAACCTGGCCTATGCGCTGATGCTTCGTGATGCCCATCGGGATGTAATACTGCCGGCATTAGAAAACGTTTCTGACACGCTTGGAGCGATGGCCCAGGAATATTCAGATATCGCGATGCTTTCGCGTACCCATGGTCAACCGGCTTCACCCACGACGTTGGGTAAGGAACTGGCCAATGTGCAACGAAGACTCAAGCGTCAGGCAGAATCTCTCGCTGCCATGATGCCTTTCGGCAAAATCAATGGTGCCGTTGGCAATTTCAATGCCCACGTGATCGCTTATCCCGAAATTGACTGGCCGGCATTTGCCGAGACATTTGTGGATTCTCTCGATCTCAAATGGAATGAATTCACAACTCAGATTGAACCTCATGACTGGATGGCTGAAGCGTTTCATGCGTTAATGCGGGCTCAGACGATCCTGATCGACCTGAGCCGGGATATCTGGGCGTATATCTCAGTGGGTTATTTTCGACAAAGTACCGTCGCAGGTGAGGTCGGATCATCAACCATGCCGCATAAGGTCAACCCCATCGATTTCGAAAATGCCGAAGGCAACTTCGGTGTATCAAATGCCCTGCTCGATCACCTTGCCCAAAAACTGCCAATATCACGCTGGCAGCGTGACCTGACCGATTCAACTGTTCAAAGGGTGATCGGCACTGCCTACGGACATACCATGGTCGCAATGTCGTCTCTGGCAAGAGGCCTGGGCAAGATTGACCCTGATACCGAATGTATTGAACGTGACCTTGCTGAACGCTGGGAGTTACTGGCTGAGCCGATACAGACGGTGATGCGACGTTATGGCGTGGAAAATGCCTATGAGCAACTCAAGGAACTGACGCGGGGCAAAGGCATGGACCAGCAACGACTTAAGGCTTTCATTCAGTCTCTCGACATTCCTGGTGAAGCGAAAGTCAATCTTCTGGCGTTGTCACCATCAGGCTATACGGGTCTGGCTGCAGAGCTGGTGTCGTCCCTCGGGAAAGACTAGCGCCACCCCGACTTGATTCCATCCTGGCTGCTGCCACATTTATGAAAGCTGCGACGTTTGTGAAACGTTATAATGTCCGGCCGCACAGGACATGGTGAAGACCAGGAAAAAGCTTTGAGTCAGAGTCTTAAACAACTTTATGAATCTTCCCATTTGTATGGCAGCAATGCGCCGTACATTGAGAGCTATTACGAAACCTGGCTTTCTGACCCGGAAGCAGTGCCTCAACAGTGGGCAAAAGTATTTCGGGACATGCACAACGGGTCCGGGGAGGCTGAGTCTGAATCGGGACGGCTGGCCGTTGAAGCGCGCTTTGAAGCGCTGGGCAAATTGTCCACCCTGGCCACTGACACGAAGGTTGCAGATCACAAACAGGCCGGTGTTCTCAAGCTGATCAATGCGTACCGGGTGCGTGGGCATGAAAATTCAAACCTCGACCCGCTGGGCCGACCTCACCATTCACCAGTTCCGGATCTTGACCTGCAGACCCATGACCTGACCGAGGCTGATCTTGACCTCGAGTTCGACACCGGGTCTTTGGCGGCCCCCAAGCGAATGAAGCTCAGGGATATCATTGACCTTTGCCGGAATGTTTACTGTGGGAATATCGGTGTCGAATACATGCACATTGTCGATACGGACAAACGCAGGTGGCTGCAGGAGCGACTTGAAGGCAGCAAGGGCGAGTACTCTCCCACAGACGAAGCGAAAAAAGAAATTCTCAGGCAGCTACTCGCTGCTGAAGGAATAGAACGCTATTTGCATACCCGTTACGTGGGTCAAAAGCGTTTCTCACTTGAAGGTGGCGACAGCCTGATTCCGCTTCTCAACCAGGCGATTCGCCATGCCGGCAACCAGGGAATCCACGAGGTCGTCGTTGGTATGGCGCATCGGGGGCGGTTGAATGTCCTGGTGAACGTGCTTGGCAAATCACCCTCCGTGCTGTTCGACGAGTTCGAAGGCAAGCAAAAATCACATGATCCCGGCTACACCGGTGATGTGAAATATCACCTTGGATATTCCTCAGACATCAGGCTAGAAAACGGACAGGTTCATGTGGCACTGGCTTTCAACCCGTCACACCTGGAAATTGTGGATCCGGTGGTGGTTGGCTCTGCACGCGCCAGGCAGGACAGGCGTATCGACCTGGGCAATGATGCAGTCATGCCAATCCTGGTTCATGGCGATGCAGCATTTGCCGGACAGGGCGTCGTGATGGAGCTTTTCCAGATGTCTGAAGTTCCAGGATTTGCAGTTGGTGGCACATTACACGTGGTGGTGAACAACCAGCTCGGCTTCACTGTCATGCCGCGCGATGCACGCTCAACCATGTATTGCACAACCATAGCCAAGATGGTTCATGCCCCGATTTTTCATGTCAATGCAGATGACCCGGAAGCGGTGATACACGTCATGGAAATTGCCTGTGACTTTCGCAAGAAGTTCAAGAGAGATGTTGTGATTGACCTGATCTGTTACCGACGTCATGGCCACAACGAGGCTGACGAACCCGCGGCAACACAACCTGTGATGTACCAGATCATCAGGGACCTGAAGTCTACTGCGCAGCTCTACGCCGACAGGCTTGTGTCTGAAAACGTGCTTGGTCAAAGCGACGTCAGCCAGATTATTGATGACTATCGCGATCGTCTTGACCAGGGTAAACAGGTCGCACCGGATGTCATCGAAACAGGCAAAGTGCAAAGAGAATACAGCCAGGACTGGTCGCGCTTCAGGGACACAATCTGGTCTGCAAAAACTGATACAACTCTGCCGGCAGAATTGCTCGAATCACTTGCCACCAGGGTAACCACCCTGCCTGACGGTTACAAGCTTCATCCGCGGGTGGAAAAAATATATGAAGATCGCAGAAAAATGACAGCCGGCGAATTACCACTGGACTGGGGATACGCTGAAACCCTTGCCTACGCCAGTCTCATTAACGAGGGGCATGGTCTTCGACTGGTCGGGCAGGATTCAGGTCGCGGCACCTTTTTTCACCGCCATGCGGTTTGCCACAACCAGGAAACTGCCGAAGAATATATTCCGCTGACGCACCTCAATCCAGACGTAAACGTGGCAATTATTGACTCCTTGCTGTCTGAAGAGGCTGTGCTCGGCTTCGAGTACGGATACGCCTGCTCGGAACCCGAAAAGCTGGTGATCTGGGAAGCGCAGTTTGGCGATTTCGTCAATGGTGCACAGGTTGTGATTGATCAGTTCATCACCTCAGGTGAGGCGAAATGGGGCCGTCTGTGTGGCCTCGTTATGTTCCTGCCACACGGTTATGAGGGACAGGGCCCGGAACATTCCAGCGCACGTCTTGAGCGATTCCTGCAACTTTGCTCGTTCAACAACATCCAGGTTTGCATTCCAACCACGCCGGCCCAGATGTTCCACATGCTGAGACGCCAGTTGAAACGCGACTATCGCAAGCCTTTGGTGGTCATGACACCCAAGAGTCTTCTGCGCAGCAAAGCGTCTACTTCAACACTTGATTCTTTGACTACGGGCTCATTCAAAACTGTCATCGACGATGTCAGCGTGAAGGAATCATCTTCCGCTAAGCGAGTGGTGCTCTGCTCAGGAAAGGTCTTTTATGACCTCGATAAGGTCAGGCAGGAAGAGTCCATTGAAAATGTGGCGTTGGTCCGTATCGAACAGCTTTACCCATTTCCCGCAGATGATGTCAATGCGGTACTCAGAAATTATCCTGATGCGAACGAGCTGACCTGGTGCCAGGAAGAACCACAAAACCAGGGTGCGTGGTATTGCTCAAAGCACCATTTCGAAGAATGCCTGCAGGACAATCAGACACTTTTTTACGCGGGCAGAGCAAGTTCTGCCTCACCGGCCGCTGGCAGTTTTTCCATGCACATTGAAGAACAAAAGCGCCTTGTTGAGGAAGCACTCACCACTGGTGCCGGACAAAAACAGTGAACAGCCCAATGACCCTTAATTGGAATTTGAAATCCAGGAGTAAATGGCAGGCATGAGCAAAGAGGTGAAAGTCCCGGTTTTACCGGAATCGGTTGAAGACGCAGTGGTTGCTGCCTGGCACAAAAAACCCGGCGAAAGCGTACGCCGGGATGAAAACCTGGTTGACCTTGAAACGGACAAGGTTGTGCTCGAAGTCCCCTCCCCGATCGATGGGACCCTGGGTGAGCTGCAGGCACAGGAAGGCGAAACAGTCACAAGCGGGCAGGTTCTGGTATCTCTTGAGGAAGGCATGGTCGAAGAACCTGAGTCTGATAGTGATGAGACTGACGAGAAGGTCGGTTCTGAAGAGACGCCAAAGCCGGATGATTCTGCAAAACAATCCTCTGATACCAGGGCCACTGAAACAAAAACTGAAGCGGCCAAAGACAAGGGCACTGAAAAATCATCTTTGAGTCCGTCAGCCCGCCGGCTTGCCGAAGAAGAAGATGTTGATCCCGGGAAAGTCCCGGGTACTGGCCGGGGCGGTCGCGTCACGAAAGGCGATGTTCTTCAGTTTCTGAAAGGAGCGGGTTCCCGAACTGAAGAGCGAGTCAAGATGACCCGGCTGCGCAGTCGCATTTCTGCACGGCTCAAGGAAGCCCAGAACACCGCGGCGATCCTGACGTCCTTTAACGAGGTCGACCTAAAAGCCGTGATGGAACTGCGCAAGAGGCACCAGGAAGAATTCACCGCAAAACACGGTGTGAAGCTCGGCTTCATGTCATTTTTTGTTAAAGCCTGTTGCGATGCGCTGCGCAAGTATCCGATCGTCAATGCGTCAGTCGAGGGTGACGAAATTATTTATCACGGATACCAGGATATCGGGATTGCAGTCTCCACCGAACGAGGTTTGATGGTTCCGATTTTGCGAAATGCGGAGAATATGAGCCTGGCAGAAATTGAACTCGCCATTCGTCACTTTGCAGGACTGGCCAGGGATGGAAAAATTGCGCTTGAAGACCTTCAGGGCGGCACATTCACCATCACCAATGGCGGCGTGTTTGGCTCGCTGATTTCAACACCGCTTATCAACCCGCCACAAAGCGCCATCCTGGGCATGCACAACATCAAGGAACGTCCTGTTGTTGTGGATGGTGAAATTGTCGCAAGACCAATGATGTATACCGCAATCAGCTACGATCACCGAATTATCGATGGTCGTGAAGCAGTTTTATTCCTGGTTGCGTTAAAAGATGCGCTGGAAGACCCATCGCGCCTCCTGCTTGGGCTCTAGCAACAAAATTAAATGGAGTTAGATTAAATGTCTGAGAAATATGATCTGGTTGTGATTGGTGGCGGGCCTGGTGGCTACGTGGCCGCCATCAGGGCCGCACAACTTGGCCTGAAAACAGCCTGTATTGATAAATTTACCGGCAAGGATGGCAAGCCGGCTCCAGGTGGAACCTGCCTGAATGTTGGCTGCATCCCATCCAAGGCGTTGCTGGATTCAAGCAAGCATTTTCACCATATTCAGCATGATTATGCCGATCACGGTATCAGTGTTTCAAACCCATCCATGGACATCGAAAAAATGATTTCCCGAAAGGATGGCGTGGTCAAAAAGCTGACTGGTGGTGTAAGCCAGCTGTTTAAGGCAAACAAGATCACTTACTTTCACGGAACCGGCACCCTTGGCGCCGACCGCAAGGTGACAGTGACGCCTGTCGATTCAGGTGAAACCCAGGAACTCACCGCTGACAACGTGATTCTCGCTTCAGGTTCGGTTCCTATTGCCATTCCCAATGTCGAATTTGACGGAAAGCACATCATTGACAACGAAGGTGCACTCGACCTGACCGAGGTCCCCAAGCGCCTGGGTGTCATCGGCGCAGGCGTTATTGGGCTGGAGCTTGGTTCGGTCTGGAACAGGCTTGGCTCCGAGGTGATCCTGCTGGAGGCACTCGACAGCTTCCTTGTAGCGGCTGACCAGGACATTTCAAGACAGGCAGCGCGCGAGTTCGGAAAACAGGGCCTCGATATTCGCCTGGGAACGCTGGTTAAAAGCGCAAACGTGGTGGGTGACGAAGTTGTCGTGGTGGTCGAAGACAAGAACGGTGAAAGCCAGCTGACTTTTGACAAGCTGCTGGTTTGTGTGGGTCGCAAAGCCTACACCGAGGGGCTATTGGGTGACGATGCCGGCGTTGAACTTCTCGACAACGGTCAGATCAAGGTAGACGAAAACTCTCACACCAATGTTTCGGGCGTTTGGGCCATCGGCGATTGTGTTCGCGGACCGATGCTGGCGCACAAGGCCTCCGAAGAAGGCGTGGCCGTCGCTGAGCTGATTGCCGGTAAATCCGCGCATATTCATTTCGACACCGTACCCTGGGTTCTTTATACCGATCCGGAAATTGCCTGGGTGGGCAAGACCGAGGCACAGTTAAAGGATGAGGGCATCGCCTATCGCACCGGTTCATTTCCATTTGCCGCCAATGGCCGGGCACTTGGCGGAGGAACCTCAGCGGGTCTGGTCAAGATGCTTGCCGATGAAGAAACCGATGAGATCCTCGGCGTCCATATCTTTGGCGCCAATGCATCAGAACTGATTGCTGAGTGCGTGGTGACCATGGAGTTCCAGGGTGCCAGTGAAGACCTTGCCCGGATTGTTCACGCACATCCGACGTTGTCAGAAGCCGTGCACGAGGCAGCATTGCATGTGGACGGACGCGCGATCCACAGGGGTAACTGAGTCAAATGAGCGAAGTGCCAGAAATATTCAGAGCTTTTCGCATACACAATGATGAGAAGGGTTACCGGTCCGGAATCGATGAAATTTCACTGGATGACCTGAGCGAAGGCCAGGTTACTATCCAGGTTGAATGGTCAAGTATCAATTACAAGGATGCACTGGCCGCAACAGGAAAAGGCCGCATTGTCAAAAATTATCCGCTCACCGGAGGCATCGATGTGGCAGGTACCGTTGTCGAATCTGACGATGAGCGCTTTGAGGCAGGTCACCGGGTTGTCGCAACCGGCTGCCAGCTATCTGAAGAATTCGATGGTGGATACACGGAATATCTCCGTTTACGGTCAGAATCAGTTGTTCCTCTGCCCAATGGCCTGACCACGCGTGAAGCGATGGCGCTGGGGACCGCAGGATTCACTGCAGCCTTGTGCCTGTATCGGATGGAAGCGAACGGCCAGACCCCGGAAAAAGGCCCGATTGTCGTCACTGGCGCCACCGGAGGTGTTGGCAGCATTGCCATCGACCTTCTGACCAGGGCCGGGTATGAAGCCCACGCCATCACGGGAAAGGCGGAACACTTTGAGTGGCTGGAAAAACTCGGCGCCCGACAGTGCATCTCACGTCATGATCTTCACTGGGGACAAAATCCACTCGAAAAGTCACGCTGGGCTGGCTGTATCGACAATGTCGGCGGCGACATGCTGGCAGGCATTACTCGAGTGATTGACCTGTGGGGAAACATCGCCAGTTGTGGAATGGCGGGAGGAATTGGGCTCAATACCACCGTGTTTCCTTTTATTCTAAGGGGTGTCAGCCTGCTCGGCATCAGCTCCAACAACACCCCTTATGAAATTCGCAAACTCCTGTGGGACCGACTGGCAAACGAGTGGAAACCTACTCACCTCGGGGAAATCTGCAATAAGGAGGTTTCACTGGATCAGATGGATTCCGTGTTCAAAACCATGATGGAAGGTCGTTCACTGGGCCGGACCGTTGTCAGAATTGGTTAACATTCATAGAGATGCGCACTATGTTCCGGGGGCGATTTCGGGCATAATATTGCCAGTGCCGGGGAGATAGGTTTTTTTGGAGTATGTAAATGCCCAAGATTTTAATTGTTGATGATTCTCCGGCTCAGTTGTATAGCCTGAAAAGAATCGTAGAAAAAGGAGGACTGGAGACCGTCACCGCTGAAAGCGGAGAGATGGCACTTCAGCTCGCAACTTCAGAGATGCCCTCTGTCATCCTGATGGATGTGGTGATGCCCGGCATGAGCGGCTATCAGGCCACCCGAAAACTCACACGTGATGAAATCACCTGTAACATCCCGGTTATTTTTGTGACCAGCAAGTCCCAGGAATCAGACAAGGTCTGGGGCATGAGACAGGGGGCAAGCAATTACATCACAAAGCCCGTCAATCCCAATCACCTGCTTTCCGCAATACGGGAAGTAATGGCTGCCTAGCTTCCGGATCGGAACAGGGCAAAACCCAAAATACCATTTTCAAGGAGCTTCGATGACGATCAAGGCCGGAGACCGCATTCCTGACGCCACACTTTCTGTAATGACCAGTGATGGGCCATCGCCGTTGTCAACCAGTGAATACTTCGCTGGTAAACGTATTGTTCTTTTTTCAGTGCCGGGCGCATTTACACCGACCTGTTCAGCAAAGCATTTGCCTGGATTTGTGGATCACGCGCAGGATATTCTCTCCAAAGGGGCAGATGAAATTGCCTGTATGTCAGTCAATGACGTATTTGTAATGAATGCATGGGGCAAGAGCGCCAATGCTGACAGCATTACAATGCTGGCTGATGGAAACGGTGATTTTGCGAAAGCGCTGGGCCTGGAAATGGACGCAACCGGTTTTGGCATGGGGCATCGCTCTCAACGTTTTGCATTGATCGCAGACGATGGGGTGGTGACCAAATTGTTTGTTGAAGCGCCTGGAGAATTTCGGGTCAGTGCGGCCGAGCACGTCTTAAACGAACTTTAATCAGCCGCTTCCTCTACTGCCTCAACGACTTCGGGATCGTCTTCTTCCTCGATCCTGGCCAGGCCAACGAGGTGCTCGTCGTTTCTGAGGCGAATCAGGGTCACGCCCTGGGTATTTCGACCCATGGTGGAAATTTGCTCAACGGATGTACGGACCAGCGTGCCGCCGTCTGAGATCAGCATAATATCGTCACCGTTCAAAACCTGTATCGCTGAAATCACTCGACCATTGCGTTCTGATGTCTGGATACCGATCACACCCTGGCCACCCCTTCCCTGCTGAGGATGCTCATCAACCGCGGTGCGTTTTCCGAAACCGTTGGCAGTAACAGAAAGAATCTCACCTTCACTCAGCACCAGCATGGAAACGACATCATGCTCTTCCGGCATACGGATGCCGATGACACCTCGAGCAACACGTCCCATCGGTCGAACATCTGATTCCCGGAATTTGATGCATTTACCCGAGCTGGAAAACAGCATGATGTCCTGCTCGCCATCTGTAAGCGCGACGTTGACAAGATCATCATCATCAGCCAGGTCGATGGCCCAGATTCCGTTTGCACGAGGTCGTGAATAATCTGACAAAGGTGTCTTCTTCACGATTCCGCGCCTGGTGGAAAAGAATACAAACTTGTCATCCGAGTATTCCCGAACCGGTAATACGGCGTTGACTCGCTCTTCTTTTTCCAGCGGTAACAGATTCACAATCGGCTTACCACGACTGGCATGACTCGCCTGCGGTAATTCATAGACCTTGAGCCAGTGAATGCGGCCATGACTGGTAAAGCACAGCAATGTGTCATGAGTGTTGGCGATAAACAGCTCATCAATGAAATCTTCATCCTTGACCTTGGTGGCCGATTTTCCGGTACCACCGCGACGCTGTGCCTTGTAGCGGTCAAGGGTCTGTGACTTGGCGTATCCAGCATGTGAAAGAGTCACCACCACGTCTTCTTCGGTGATCAGGTCTTCCATGCTCAAATCGAGGCGCGACTGGATGATGTCGGTTCTTCGCTCGTCCCCGTATTGTTCCCGAATCTCCTCCAGTTCCTCGCGAATGACTTCCATCAGTCTCGAGGGGTTGGAAAGAATTTCCAGGAGCAGTTGGACCTGTTTCAGAATTTCGCCGTACTCATCGGTCAGCTTCTCCTGCTCCAGACCAGTCAGGCGATGCAGACGCATGTTCAGGATTTCCTGTGCCTGTACAGGCGACAACTGGTATCCCTTTTCATGCAATCCGAAATTTTTGTCCAGATCTTCCGGACGTGAGGTTTTTGCACCACCCTGCCCCAGCATGGCACGCACCATGCCAGGATCCCAGAGCTGGGCCACCAGGGCTTCCTTTGCCTCTGCGGGCGTATTGGAAGCCTTGATCATCGCAATCACCTCATCAAGGTTGGCAAGCGCGACAGTCAGGCCTTCAAGTACGTGGGCACGGTCTCGAGCTTTGCGCAATTCGTAGAGCGAACGACGCGTCACAATTTCACGTCGATGCCCGATAAACGCCTGCAGCACCTCCCTGAGGTTAAGGAGACGCGGCTGCCCATCAACCAATGCAACCATGTTGATGCCAAAGACGGTCTGCATCACGGTCTGTTTGTAGAGATTGTTTAGAATGACCTCCGGAACCTCACCGCGCCTCAGCTCGATGACAATCCGCATGCCGTCCTTGTCAGACTCATCGCGCAGCTCCGTGATACCCTCGATCTTCTTTTCCCTGACCAGCTCGGCGATTTTCTCAAGCAAGCGAGCCTTGTTTACCTGGTAAGGGATTTCAGTGACGATGATGGCTTGTTTACCGCTTGACTCGTTGGTCTCTATCTCGGCACGTGACCGCATGTAAATGCGCCCACGACCGGTGCGATAGGCTTCCTCAATACCGCTTGCGCCATTAATGAAAGCTGCAGTGGGAAAATCAGGTCCAGGCAGGTGCTCCATGATCCCTTCGACTTCAAGATCCGGATCATCAATCAGCGCGATGGTGGCGTTAATCACCTCGGTCAGGTTATGCGGAGGAATGTTGGTGGCCATACCAACAGCAATACCGGCCGAACCGTTGATCAGCAGGGTCGGGACACGAGTCGGCATAACGACAGGTTCGCGCTCAGTCTCGTCGTAGTTGGGCGCAAAATCGACAGTTTCCTTGTCAAGGTCGGCAAGAATCTCATGAGCCAGCCTGGCCATGCGTACTTCGGTGTAACGCATGGCTGCCGGAGCGTCTCCGTCAACGGAGCCGAAGTTACCCTGACCGTCAACCAGCAGGTATCGCATGGCGAAAGGCTGCGCCATACGAACGATGGTGTCATAGACAGCTGTATCACCATGGGGGTGGTACTTACCGATGACATCACCAACGATTCGAGCCGACTTCTTGTACGGCCGGTTGTAGTAATTTCCCAGCTCGCTCATGGCAAAAAGAACGCGCCGGTGAACCGGTTTTAAGCCGTCCCGAACGTCTGGCAAAGCACGTCCGATAATGACGCTCATGGCATAGTCCAGGTAGGACTTGCGCATTTCGTCTTCGAGATTGACCTGGAGTACTTCTTTGGCGAGTTCAGCCATAGGTTAAATTAGTTTAATTATAGTGTTTATGTGATTGTTTTTTATAATTATTATTATCCGCATTTATGCGGAATACCCGGTATTTTTCGAGGGCTTCGATGCGGGAAATGCAAGTGTTGAATTATACCACAAATTGCCTGTCAAAAGCGCTTCACAAGGCTTGGCAAAAAGGCCGGTATCACGTCTTTTGCTGGCCGCGACGGGCGCGCACCAGTATCATGCCCTTTTTATTCCACATGAGCAGGAATACTTGCCTGCCAAATGCAGAGGATTTGTTGCAATGAAGTTTCGATCAGTTAACACGAGCGCTTTACTCCTTCTGGCTTTTACAATGATGAGCACACAGGCCTGGGCACAGGACGACGCCGAAGAAGCGGCTTCCGGGACCATCGAAAACCCAACCGTGGTCATTACAACCAGTCTCGGCGAGATCACCCTTGAACTTTATGCAGAGGAGGCGCCGGCTTCTGTCGAAAACTTTATTTCTTACGCGAATGAGGGTTTCTACGAGGGAACCGTGTTTCACAGGGTGATCAGTCATTTCATGATCCAGGGCGGCGGAATGACAGAAGACCTCAAGCCGAAGGCCACAAGGGAACCCGTTGTCAACGAGGCAAACAATGGAATCTCCAATACACGTGGCACAGTCGCCATGGCCCGCACCTCCGATCCTGATTCGGCCACTTCGCAGTTCTTTATCAATGTCCAGGACAATGGATCACTTGATTACAATCCGACTTCTGCGGGCTACACCGTTTTCGGACGCGTCACTGAGGGAATGGAAGTGGTTGACGACATTCGCTTTGTTGAGACCACCTCCTACCCGCCTTACCATGACGTCCCGGTCACACCAGTCATCATAGAGAGTGTCGAGGTTGTAACAGCCGAATAATCGATCCGGATGGCAGTACTCTTCATTTCAGATCTGCACCTTGAAGAAAGCAGGCCGCAGATAAGCGCCCTGCTTCTCAGGTTGCTCAATGGCCCGGCCAGGGACGCTGATGCTTTATATATCCTGGGTGATCTGTTCGAATTCTGGATTGGAGATGACGTTCTCACAGAAACAGCCAGGCAAGTGGCGGAAGGAATCAGGCGATTATCAGATTCTGGTGTTCCGTGTTATTTCATGCATGGAAACCGCGATTTTCTGATCGGAACATCTTTCACCGAACTGGCAGGTTTGGAACTGCTACCGGAAACGCTCGTTATCGATCTTTACGGTGAGCCGACACTCGTGCTTCATGGCGACACCCTTTGCACTGACGATGTGGAGTACCAGGCCTTCAGGAAACAGGTGAGAAATCCTGACTGGCAGGCCATGTTCCTGGCCCAGTCGGTGGAATCAAGACTGAACATTGCCCAACAGGCACGTGATGCGAGCAAACAGCATACCGCCGGGGCCAGCATGGAGATCATGGACGTCAATCAGAAAGCTGTCATTGCGGCCTTTCAGGATCACGATGTTAATCGAATGATTCATGGCCATACGCACCGTCCTGCTTTTCACAAACATGTACTTGACGATGGAAGTGAAGCCAGGCGCACTGTACTGGCGGATTGGTACGAAAACGGAAGTGTTCTTTGGGTCTCAGAGGCAGGGCAATCTGAGCAATCTCTCGAAGTAACAGACCAGGACTAATCCGGTTTTCGACAAACCCTGAGCACCAGGGGCCATTCAACTGTCTTGGACTCTTCCGGCTTCCCCCATACCTCTGATAAAGTCCGCCGAGCATTTTCCAGCGGGTTGTCGTTATTGACTTTCCGGTACCGCTTCAATGCAGACCAGGTCCCCAGGTAGCCCAGCAACTGGTCCAGCCTCCATTCGACAGTCATTGAAAACCCCTGAACTGACAATTCCTGCCAGGGCAAGCTGAAATCCGCGTAATCCCGTTCGATGAAGGTTCGCTCTTCAGGCCAGTACTGCCCCAGAACATTCTCGTAAAGATCATAGACCAGAGCATCAATGCCTGCATTGATCATGGCCAGCTTGTAAGTCCAGACTGCGAGTAAGCCACCAGGTTTCAACACCCTTTCGACCTCGCGATGAAACCTGTCATGATCAAACCAGTGGTAGGCCTGCGCGACGGTCACCAGGTCGACGCTTTGTCCCGCCAGACTGCTGTTTTCTGCGGCTTCAACCCGATAGTCAATTCGAGGATGCTCAGATGCATGTTGCAGTTGCTGTGAACTTGCATCACTGGCAACAACCGCATCGAAATACTCCACCAGTGCCTGGGCAGCCTGGCCATTGCCGGAAGCACAATCCCAGGCGAGCCTATTTTGAGGTGAGTGCTCTGCCAGCCATTGAAACAAGGCTGTGGGGTATGTGGGCCTGAAACTGGCGTATTCTTCAGCGTGGCCTGAAAAGTGATCCTTGAATGGAGTCTGATTGTTGCTCAAGCAGCCTGATCCTCGAGCGCTTGCAGCTCCTCGGGTGTGAACCCGGCCAATAACCGAGCATCAACATTGAAGGGCCCTCTTGGCTTACCAAAATGCCTGCGCAACAGCTCCAGAAATGTTGACAGTGGATCGCGTGAGTCACGCTCACAACAAAATCGAAACCAGTGCGTACCAATCGCAACATGACGTACTTCTTCTTGCAGGATGACCTCAAGAATTTCGACGGTTGGTGTGTCGCCCAGGAAAGTGAGACGCTGAATCATCCCGGGCGTGACATCCAGTCCCCTCGCCTCAAGAACCCTTGGCACCAGGGCCATGCGTTCCAGGCAACTTGCTGATGTCACTTTGGCCATTTCCCAAAGACCATCATGAGCCGGAAAATCGCCATAGGCATAGCCAAGATCTGCAAGGCGTCCCTGCAACATCCTGAAATGACGAGCCTCATCAGAAGCGACAGAGAGCCAGTCAGTGGTGAACTGTTCCGGCATCTCCCGAAAGCGGTAGGCTGCATCAAGCGCAAGATTTATCGCGTTGAATTCAATATGAGCGATGGCATGAACCAGCGCTGCACGCCCTGTCTCGCTTCCCAAACGACGACGCGGTACTTTCGCTGGTTCCACCAATTCGGGCAACGCCGGCCGCCCCGGATCCCCAATGTCATCGACAGGCAAATCGCGACCTTCAAATGAAATGTTCGGGTTGGCGCCCAGGGCCAGTGCGGCATCGCACTTACCTTCGGGGTCACTGTTACGAAGGGCGTTATGAATCTCTTCGAAAATACCTGTCATGACCCGGATTAAAGTCGTTGTATTAACGCGTCTGCAAAACCCGATGTGGATACCTGGGTGGCACCCTCCATCTGGCGCGCAAAATCGTAAGTCACCAGGCCATCAGCGACTGTTTTCTCAAAAGCTGCATTGATCAGGCCAGTAACCTCGTTCCAACCGATGTAGTCAAACATCATGGTTCCGGAAAACATCAGTGAACTCGGGTTGACCTTGTCCTGATTGGCGTATTTCGGTGCTGTTCCATGGGTGGCCTCAAATACAGCAACATGGTCAGCCATGTTGGCTCCAGGCGCGATGCCCATCCCGCCAACTTCAGCAGCAAGCGCATCTGAAAGGTAGTCGCCATTCAGGTTCATGGTTGCAATAACATCAAACTCAGCCGGCCTCAACTGCATCAACTGGAACATGATGTCAGCAATGCGGTCCTTGATGACCACTTTGCCTTGAGGCACTACTCCGTCGTGGTCGCTCCAGAGTTCATCCTCGGTGATTGTCTGATCGGCAAACTCTTCTTTTGCCAGTTCATAACCCCAGTTTCGGAAAGCACCCTCGGTAAACTTCATGATGTTGCCCTTGTGAACCAGGGTGACACTCTCGCGATTGTTATCAATGGCGTACTGTATGGCTTTTCTGACCAGGCGCTTTGATCCGAAAGGAGAGATGGGCTTGATGCCCAGGCCTGCATCTTCAAAGAAATCAACACCCATTTCTTCGCGCAGGAACTTTGCCAGTTTCTTATTTTCATCAGTGCCGGATTTGTACTCGATGCCGGCATAAACGTCCTCGGTGTTTTCGCGGAAAATCACCACATCGACATCTTCAGGTCGCTTCATGGGGGACGGCACACCGGTGAAGTACTGAACCGGCCTGACGCAGGCGTAGAGATCAAGCTCTTGTCGCAATGAAACATTCAGTGAACGAAAGCCGCCACCTACTGGCGTGGTCAGAGGCCCCTTGATCGATACATTCAGGTCCTTGATGGCCTCAAGGGTTTCTGCCGGGAAATAGTCACCGTCATAAATTCCAGCGGCTTTTTCGCCCAGGTAGAGTTCTGCCCAATGCACTTTGCGACTGTCGCCATAAGCTTTTTCTACCGCTGCATTCCAGATGCGCATACATGCCGAGGTAATGTCAGGTCCGATGCCGTCGCCTTCGATGAATCCAAGTATCGGATTATCTGGGACGTTTAACTTTCCGTCTGTGATGGTGACTTTCTGACCTGATTCAGGGATCTGGATGTGGCGATAGCTCATGCGATGTCCTCTCTATTTGCTAGCCGGCCATTATACCGTCTTGTGGCCTTGGGCTTCAGGACCATTTGATGACCTACACGACAACGTGAAATCGCTGGTTGGGTTGCTTTCAAAACCGTATGATTCAGGGACGAATCATCCGAGCTTACAGGGATGTATTCAAAGCGAGTTTTGAAAGCAGCCCATCCCGATTTCATATACATGTTTTGTTCCAAAACCACCTGCAATGTCGATTAGCTTGTGAGAAATCGGAAAAGATCTTCGGCAAAACCCGTCGTGAATACATCCCTGTAGACTCGGATGCGGCCGCGACGGCGTCGGCTCCTAACTACGACGCTTCGCGTCTTGCGTCACGTCGCCTTGAGCCTGCTTCCCTGCCGCATACGGTTTTGCCGAAGGTCTTCTCAACGATTTCTCATCATCGTGACGCTTACATCAAACCATCGTTTCTTTAACAAGACTTTAAACACACTCGGGCATAATTCCTCG
>Ga0102946_1000180_pt1 | contig 22034 bp, 19 predicted proteins | sample SalPon2A_A_D1_MG_FD_78209 | JGI IMG/M metagenome (GOLD analysis project Ga0102946, IMG submission 78209) | Soil microbial communities from South San Francisco under conditions of wetland restoration - Salt Pond MetaG R2A_A_D1_MG | ecosystem: Environmental > Terrestrial > Soil > Wetlands | place... | reverse complement strand
GCCAAGTTGATCAGCAACCGCATGGCCAACCCCTCCGAGACGTTCAACGCCAAGGTTATCAGCAGCACTCTCTTGCAAAACCTTGCCCCCCTGTTTAGAAACTGCCCCTTCGGCGACAACGATAATGGAAAACTTACTGCCATTGGTTCGCCGCGTTTCTACGGCACGACAGAGCAGTTCGACGTCGTAAGGGATTTCCGGAATCAGGATCACGTCTGCGGAACCGGCGATCCCCGCTTCAAGAGCGATCCATCCCGCATCACGCCCCATCACTTCTACAATCATGGCCCGATGATGACTTTCAGCAGTGGAATGCAGGCGATCGAGGGCTTCGGTGACGATGGCAACGGCAGTTCGATAACCGAAGGTGATATCTGTGGCACGCAGATCGTTGTCGATGGTCTTTGGAACGCCAACAACCTGTAATCCTGCTTCAGACAACCCCTGGGCGATTTTCAAAGTTCCATCGCCACCGACAGCAATCAGGACATCAGCGCCAATGTTATGAAGGTTCTGCAGCACCTCGGATGAGATGTCAACCAGTTCTGTTTTGCCATTGCGTTGCACAGGAAAACTGAAGGGATTGCCACGATTACTGGTCCCGAGGATAGTTCCGCCGCGTTGCAAAATTCCTCTGGCTGAGCCCAGAGTCAGCTCACGCCAGCGCACCTCACCGACCAGACCTTCGAAGCCATCCTCGATGCCTATAACTCGCCAGCCGTAACGTCTGATGGCAGTCCTGACTACTGCACGAATGACGGCATTTAAGCCGGGGCAATCCCCGCCGCCAGTGAGTATGGCAATCGTCTTGCTCATAATATCGCTCCAGTGTTGAAGTCCTTCTCATAACCTTTTTTATAAACAACTACAGTTCTTTCTCGGTGGCAATCGCCAGTTTTTCAAAACCTGATTCTTTCGCCAGATTCATCAACTGTACCACACCACCATGCTGCGCCTCTCGATCAGCCATCAATAGAAACATGGTCTGGGCAGGATCGTGGTAAAGAGCAAGCTCTGTCTGCAACGTTTCAAAGCTGACTTCTTCATCCTGCAGGAATATCTTTCCCTCCCTGGAGAGGAAAACCTGCACCTTACCGGATTGATGCTGAAGAATGGTTGGAGAGGCTTTGGGAAGTGTGATCGACAACCCCTGTGTTTCGATGAAAGTCGTAGAGATCATGAAGAAGATCAACAACAGAAAAACGACGTCGACCATGGGCGTCAGATCTACGCGAGGCGCTTCTTTTATGCGACGACGAAAAGCCATTGATCAGTTCCCGACCAGGTCGACAACCTGCATCGAACATTCTTCAAGGTCGAGGGTCAACCGATCGACACGACTGGAGAGGTACTTGTGCAGCAGAATCACCGGCACAGCAACAGACAGACCAGCGGCCGTGGTAATCAAGGCTTCCGATATCCCACCCCCCAAAGTAGCCGGGGTGCCACCCCCCGCCGTGGCAATCATGTTAAAAGCACGGATCATTCCGAGCACTGTTCCAAGCAGGCCAAGCAGGGGGGTTATTGTGGCGATAGTTCCAAGCAAACCCAGGTAGCGTTCCAGCGCGGCGATCTCGCGTCCACTCACCTCTTCCACCAGGGTTTTTATATGATTTCGACTCGAACCAGCTTGGCGCAATGCCACGATTAAAAGTCGAGCCAACGGCATCGGTGTGCGCTGACAAAGGTCGATCGCCTCTTCGACACGATTGGAACAATAGAGCCGTTCAACCTCCAGAGTCAGCGAGCGCAAATGTTTTTTGATTTGATGATAACTCCAGAGCCTTTCAAAAAAAATCGTCCAGGCAATCATCGAACAGACCAGAATCGGGTACATCAGTGGTCCGCCTTTATCGAAAATTTCAAGCATAATCCGGATCAACCTTCAAGAACACAGTTAGTGCAGACATTAACCAAGTGAGATAATTTCCCCTGTAATAGCCCCATTTTCAATAGTCAGAATTCCTACTGTGTGAGTCGGTGCAGAGCGCCGGTCGGTAGGGCTTCCGGGGTTGAAGATCAGCAGGTCACTCTGCTGACTACAGACAGGGTAATGACTATGACCATAGACCAGGCAGTCGATTCGCTTGCCTGTGAACTCATCAACCACCCGCCTTTCAAGACCGGTCCGTGCACCCCAACCGTGAATGAGCCCGATGCGCAACCCGTCGAAACCGACCACCCTTTTGTAAGGGGTTCCTGCGGATGGCTCATCCATATTCCCCCGAACAGCATAACAGGGGACCGGGTCAAAGCAGTCTGTCAACTGTGGGTGAACCATATCCCCCGCATGAAGAATAGCATCGACATCTGCGAACGGTCCCTGCAAAAGAGATGTTGCCAAGTCAGTTGCATCAGCAAGAGAGACGAGATGAGTATCCGATAAAACACCTATTTTTTTCACGATCTCCCACCCAGCATAACCTATAAGTGAAAAGATAACAGCCATCTAAGACACATCGGCTATTTTCCGCCACAATGTGTATATTTTGCTATTTCCTACGGTAACTTCTTAACAGTAAAACTGGATTTACTTTCAGAATCTGTATTTAAATACAGCCATTTCCCATTTTTCGGTTATTATTACCCAATTGGCACTACCATTGCGAACAGACGCATTTAGTATACGGCATTATCTTGACATTTTTTTAGTTTGACTATATTTTTTCAGTCCAACTCAATCTACCCACTAGCAGGAAAGTTTATCACATTGAATATTTTAGGTGATAAAGTCAATTTCCAATCTGATGTACGCTTCCAGACATCACCAGGCCAAAAAACTTTTTCCGGAGGAAAATGAACATGTCGAAAAAAAGCGATGCGCTCGAATATCACAGTATGGGCCGTAAAGGCAAAATTGAAGTCATTACCACCAAACCCTGCGCGACCAGCCGCGATCTTTCACTGGCCTACAGCCCGGGCGTTGCTGAACCCTGTCTGGAGATAGAAAAAGATCCCAACGATGCATATCAGTACACCGCAAAAGGAAATCTGGTTGCAGTCGTATCCAACGGCACCGCCGTTCTCGGTCTGGGTGACATCGGCGCTCTTGCTGGCAAGCCGGTCATGGAAGGTAAAGGCGTTCTGTTCAAAAGTTTCGCTGACGTTGACGTCTTCGACATCGAGCTCAACACTAAAGACTCCGACGAGATTATCCGCACGGTCAAGCTGCTTGAGCCGACTTTCGGCGGGATCAACCTTGAGGACATCAAAGGCCCCGAGTGCTTCTATATAGAAGAGGAACTCAACAAGATCATGGACATTCCGGTCTTCCACGATGACCAGCACGGCACTGCGATTATCTCGGCAGCAGGAATGGTCAATGCACTTGAGATCGTCGGCAAGAAAGTCGAAGATGCCAAGATTGTCGTTAACGGGGCCGGAGCCGCTGGTATCGCCTGCGCCAATCTGGCTATCACTATGGGCATCGACAAGAACAATGTCATCCTCTGCGACACCAAAGGCGTTATTTACAAAGGCCGCACCAACGGCATGAACGATTATAAAGAGCGTCTTGCTGCGGAAACCGACGCGCGAACCCTGGAAGACGCTATGGTCGATGCCGATATCTTCTTCGGCGTCTCAGCAAAAGGTGCGCTGACTCCAGCCATGCTCAAATCGATGGCCAAGGATCCGATCGTATTCGCCATGGCGAACCCGGACCCTGAAATCACTCCGCCGGAAGCCAAAGCGGTCCGTGATGACGTTATTATCGGTACCGGTCGTTCCGATTACGAAAACCAGGTCAATAATGTTCTCTGTTTCCCCTTCCTGTTCCGCGGCGCACTCGATACCCACGCCAGCGCGATAAACGACGAGATGAAGTTGGCCTGTGTTAAAGCCCTGGCTGAACTGGCCAAATTGGACGTTCCTGACTCGGTCCGAAAAGCTTACGCGGGTGAGGACATCAAGTTTGGTCGTCAGTACCTGATCCCGAAACCGTTCGATCCACGGGTTCTGCTGCACGTTGCTCCGGCTGTCGCCCAAGCGGCTATGGACAGTGGTGTCGCCCGCAAGCCGATTGAAGACATGAACAAGTACCGGGAGTCCCTGGAAGCTCTACAAGGTCGCTCCAAAGAAGTGATGCGCAACCTGATCAACAAGGCCAAGTCTAATCCGAAACGTCTGGTCTTCCCGGAAGGCGTAGAGGATAAGGTCCTGCGCGCCAGTCAGATTCTGGTTAGCGAGGGCATCGCCAAACCGATCCTGCTCGGCAATTTGGAGAAGATCGAGCTCAAAGCCGCGTTACTCAATATTGACCTGACCGGTATCAGCATCATCGATCCAACCATCAGCGAAAAGCGCGGCGAGTATATCGACGCCCAGTTCGAAAAGCGCCAACGCAAAGGAATCACTCGCGCTGAAGCCAAGAGGATGATCAAATACAACACCAATTACTACGGCGCGATGATGGTCGATCGCGGTGATGCTGACACCCTGCTCTCAGGCATCGATCAGCATTACCCGGAGACCATCCGTCCAGCGCTGGAGATCATCGGCAAGAAAGAAGGCCTGTCCAAGGTTCACGGAGCCTACATGATGGTCAGCAAAAAGAACGTTGTATTCTTCGCCGACACCACTGTGACCATTGAGCCGACTGCCGAAGAACTGGCCGAGACTGCCATTCTCACTGCCCAGGAAGCGAAGAACTTCGACTTTGAACCACGCGTGGCAATGCTCAGCTTCTCCAACTTCGGCAGCGCGATCACTCCGCAAACACAAAAGGTTGCCAAGGCGACTGCCCTGGTCAAACAGCAGGCCCCAGACCTGATCGTTGATGGTGAAATCCAGGCCAATGTTGCCCTCGATCCGGATATGATCGAGCGCCAGTATCCTTTCAGCAACCTCAAAGGGAACGCCAACGTCTTCGTTTTCCCCGACCTTCAGTCCGGCAACATCAGCTACAAGCTGCTCAACAAGTTGGGCGACGCCGAGTCGGTCGGTCCGATCCTGATGGGCATGAAAAAACCGATTCACGTACTGCAGCGCGGTGACGATGTCGCAGACATCGTCAACATGGCAGCAGTCGCCGTCGTCGATGCTCAAGCTCACGGGTAGTTTTTTTTGCGGAATAGATTGATGAAAAAAGAGGAGAGCCGAATGGTTCTCCTCTTTTTTTGTAAAGAAAGAGTGTGTAGGTTCTAGGCCCGAGGTTCTAGACGCTAGGTTAATCCTAAATCCTAGAACCTACCTCCTAGAACCTTTATCCTTTATCCTTTATCCCTCCTTTGCTAAGATGTGCGCCGCACGAATAAATCCCAAGGAGATCCCATGAAATATCGTTCAACGCGCGGCCACGTCAGCGGCATATCCTTTAAAGATGCCGTCATGATGGGACTGGCAGATGATGGCGGGCTGTTACTGCCGGAGAGCATTCCAACTTTCTCAGCCGATGAATTAAAAGAGATGGCTGCCCTCCCTTATGCGGAGCTGGCCTTCCGGGTGATTTCCCGCTTTACCGATGATATCCCGGCCGCTGATCTGAAAGACCTGATAGACCGCTCCTATGCGGCCTTTAGTCATGACGATGTCACCCCGGTTGTCAATCAGGGCGATTGTCATATCCTCGAGCTGTTCCACGGTCCTACCCTGGCATTCAAGGATGTCGCGCTGCAGTTCCTCGGCAACCTGTTCGAATATCTGCTGAAAGAACGCAACCAGCACATGAACATCATCGGCGCAACCAGCGGCGATACTGGCAGCGCAGCAATATATGGCGTACGTGGCAAACAGAACATCAATATCTTCATCCTCCATCCCAAGGGTCGTGTTTCGCCGATCCAGGAAATGCAGATGACCACGGTCACCGATGACAATGTTTTCAACCTTGCAATCGAAGGCACTTTTGACGACGCTCAGTCGATCGTCAAGGAGATCTTTAGTGATCTCGACTACAAAGAAAAACACGCTCTCGGAGCTGTCAACTCAATCAACTGGGCACGGGTGCTGGCACAGGTCGTCTATTACTTCTACGCCTACTTCCAGGTACAGCAGAAAACCAGTGCCGGGGAAGTCGAATTCTCCGTCCCCACTGGCAACTTCGGCGACATCTTCGCTGGTTACGTTGCCCTGCGCATGGGTCTGCCGATCCACCGCCTGATTCTGGCCACCAACGCCAACAACATCCTCAGCCGTTTCGTCACCAATGGTGATTACTCAGCCGCTGATGTAAACCACTCCCTCTCACCATCGATGGATATTCAGGTCGCCAGCAACTTTGAGCGCTATCTCTTCTACCTCTACGGTGAAGATGCCGGGCGTATCTGCGCAGCCATGAAAAACTTCAGCAAAACCGGAAAACTGGAATTTTCTGTGGAGGAGATTGAACAGGTTCAGCAGATATTCGCAGCAGCGTCGGTAAACGATACAGAGACACTGAGGACGATTAAAGATTTCCACCAACAGACAGGATATCTGCTCGATCCACACACCGCTGTCGGTGTCGAAGCAGGCCGTCAGGTCCGCGATAAAAATTGCCCGTTGATCTGCCTCGCGACTGCGCACCCGGCCAAGTTTGGAGATGCGGTTAAGGACGCGATTGGGTCTGATCCGGAATTGCCGCCAGCGTTTCAGGGAATTGATAAACTGGAGAGACGGGTCGAGGTATTACCTGCCGAGATTGAGCAGATCAAAGCCTACATCGATCAGCACGCACTCTAATGCAAAGGCGATTCACCAAAGGAAAAGACGCCGGTTGCCGCGTAGCAACAGCGTCTTTTCCTTTATCCTCTTCAACCGTCCTCCGGTTCACGGAACGGGTGCAGCACATCGCGGCCACCACGTTCCCTGAGCCCCTTGATCAACAGTAACAGCAGGTGGACTAAAAAAAGCAGCATGAAGGAAAACGTCACCCAGCCTGAGACATGGCCGATACCAGCCTGCTGAAGGTAGTCATCCCAACTGTTAACCTCGACAGGGTGGATTTTGATCTTCATCAGCCAGCCGACAAGAAGCATCAGGAACAGGTAGATATAGTTGGCGCCGACACGCCGACCCAGAGCGTAAATCATATTCATCTTATACTGTGGATAGCGAAGGTCCGAGGCGAGTTCCGCTCGCCAGTAGGTTCCCTCGTCACCAAGCCCCGGATCTTCATTCAGGGTACCGTGTGCGACCACCTGATAGATAAAGTTCTGATGCAGTAGACGCACCCGATATTCATAGGCATCGTAAAAACGATAGCGGCGGGCTTCAAGCAGCAGCAGAATGTAAATAATCGCGATGCCGAACAGAAAAAAACTGTGAGGAAATTCTGGGTGGGCGAATCCGAAGCCGAGGAAGGCTACCGTCCCGCCAACCGCCCAATTGGTCGTTCGATCAAGTCGTTCACGCCAAGCCAGGCTGCGTTGCGCTTCGGCCCTATAGTAGTGCACAAGCGTGGTGATCATTTCGGTGTTGCTCAGTCTCTTTTCTTCTCTTTGGCTTTCCATACTTAAAAGATAACAGAAAGTTTTGCATTGTCCCTGTTCTGCAATACTGACATGATAACAGCAGATCACGTGGACCAAGCGTGCGTTGAGATAAAGGTAAGGCAGTGGCAAAATTATTTCATGCAACAGGTCTGTGATCTTCTAAGCTGGAGCGATTCAGAGTTTCCAGGCGACGACGTAACATGGTAAATAACCTGTTGAACCAAGACCCTATCTTTACCCTCGAACTAAGAACAAGAAAAAAGGCTTATAAAACATGAATGTCTTACCGAACTGCCCTGAATGCAAATCAGAATACACCTACGAAGACCGAGATATGTACGTCTGTCCGGAATGCGCACATGAATGGTCGATGTCCTCGTCTGCAGGAGAGTCCAGCGATGAAAACTTAATACGTGATTCCAATGGGAATATTCTGCAGGACGGGGACAGCATCACGGTCATCAAAAATCTGAAGGTTAAAGGAACGTCGCTGGTGGTCAAGATAGGAACCAAAGTCAAAAACATCCGACTGGTTGAGGGCGATCACGACATCGATTGTAAAATTGACGGGATCGGAGCCATGAAGTTGAAATCGGAATTCGTCAAAAAGCTTTAGAGCGTCTCACTCTCTTCAGTTTTGTGTCAAAGCCGTCTGCGCCAGTCAAGGGCAGGCGGCTTTTAAATTGTGCTGGCAATAAGACTAGCGACTCCCGAAGCTTATGCTACACTTTCTCAAGTATTGAAATATCCCTAGCGGCTTTACAAATCCCAGAATAAGGGAGGAAAACATGGAAGGAATATCATCCGAAACGGCTTTTGAACTTTTCCAGAACTACGCATTGCCACTGGTGTGGGCAGTCATCATCTTTGTTGTCGGTCGGATTGTGGCGAAAATACTCACCACCATGGTCGGTAAAATGATGAACAAAAGCAAGGTCGATGAAACCTTGATCAGGTTCGCCGAGAGCATGACCTACATCGCCCTGATGGTGTTTGTCATTTTGGCCGCGCTGGGAAAATTAGGGATTGAAACCACGTCATTCGCTGCCATTATTGCGGCAGCAGGTCTGGCAATCGGCCTTTCGCTACAGGGGACGCTCGGCAATTTTGCCTCCGGGATCATGCTGATCCTCTTCCGTCCGTTCAAGGTCGGGGATTTCGTCGAAGCAGGAGGAATTTCGGGGATTGTTGAAGAGGTGCAGCTATTCAGTACCAGGATGAGAACAGGCGATAACAAACAGATCATCGTTCCCAACGGACAAATTGTCGGCACTACAATTACCAACTATTCAGCCAAAGAAACCCGACGCGTCGATCTGGTGATCGGGGTCAGTTACAACGATGATCTAAAAAAAGTCCGTGCGGTTCTGGAAGAGGTTCTGAAAAAAGATGATCGGGTTCTCGCTGAACCGGAGCCAACCATCGGCCTGTTGGAGTTGGGAGAGAGCAGCGTCAATTTTGCAGTTCGCCCCTGGGTAAAGACTGCGGATTACTGGCCGGTCCTGTTTGATGTCCAGGAAGAGATTAAGCTCCGCTTCGATGCAGAGGGTATTTCGATACCCTTCCCGCAACGCGACCTGCATATTGTCAGTGGTTCTGCAGCCTGAAGTCAGGTACATTCAGCAGATGACCACTTTTAACCATTCACATAGACGTATTATGACAGTAACCTTCGGGTTACTGTCGTTTTTATTCTGGGGTCTTCCGGCGTTGAGCGCTGAGAAAGGTGAAATTCTGATCAATGTCGAAGGGATCAAGGCCGCGCAATCGGGACAGTTGATCATTGCCCTGTTTGCTGAAGAAGATAGCTGGCCGAAACATGATTCAGCGCTGAGCCGAAAGAAGATTGCAGTGACAGGAACATCGGCACAGGTTCGCCTGGAGGCTGTTGATAGCGAAACAGATTACGCAGTGCAGGTGTTACATGACAAAAACAGCAACGGCAAGCTCGACTTCCGCTGGTTCCCCTACCCCAAACCCGCCGAAGGTGTTGGCGTTTCCAACAACAATCGAAGAATAGGTCCACCTTCTTTTGAAAAAGCTTTATTTCGGATTGACGGCAAGAAAACAACTATCACGATTCAATTAAGTTATTAGGACAGACGTCAGGCATCAAGTAACTCTGATGCCTGACGTCTGTAATATGTTTTTTACCGATATTCAACCACCGGAGTACGACGTTCAGAGCTTGGCTTCCCTTTATAGGGGCCACTCGACTTTCCAGTCTTCTTCCATGCGGGCCTGGCACCATGACCCGAACCGGCAGGCTTGTTCCCGGCTCCACTGCTGCGACGATGTGATTTTTTGCGCGGTGGCGCCGCAAGGGTTGTCAAAGGCTCAAGCCCGGAAATTACCTGCAGGGGAACCTTGTTACCAATATATTTTTCGATCCGCTGCAGCTTCAGAACGTCTGATCTTGAGGCGAAGGAGATAGCAATCCCTGTTGCCCCGGCACGACCGGTTCGACCGATACGATGAACATAGTCTTCAGCCGATTGCGGCAGGTCAAAATTGATGACATGGCTGATCCCTTGAATATCAAGGCCACGGGCCGCGACATCAGTCGCCACCAGCAGACGAACCCGGCCATCACGTAACTTCTTCAATGTTCTGTTGCGCGCGCCTTGATTCATATCCCCATGCATAGCAGCTGCATTGTGTCCTTTCTCGACCAGACTCTTGGCCAGCACGTCGGCATCACGCTTGGTCGCAGAAAAGACAATCGCCTGGGTCAAGGTTTTATCCTCAGCCAGATGTTCCAAAAGCCGTTGCTTATGTCGCAAGTTATCGGTCACATGCAGACGCTGTTCGATGGAGTCCAGAGTATTCTTTTTCCCGGCGATGTCGATTCGTACGGGATTTTTCAACATTTTTCCCGCAATTTTAGCCATGGCGTTGTCCATGGTTGCGGTGAAAAGCAGAGTCTGACGACCCGCTGGAGTCTTGCTGATAATCTTCTCCATATCATCCTGAAAACCCATGTCGAGCATCCGGTCAGCTTCATCGAGGATCAGAACTTCGATCTTCGACAGGTTCAGGCTGCCCCGCTTGACATGATCGAGAAGACGACCAGGTGTTCCGACGACCAGATCGACGGGTTTGGACAAGTCACGGAACTGGTTCTGATATGGCATGCCGCCGAGAATAAAAGTGCTGCGAAACTGCACATACTTACCATAGGATCGGGTTGCCTCGGTGACCTGACCTGCCAGTTCACGAGTCGGCGTCAGAACCAGAACACGCGGAGAGCCTTTGGGGTTCTGCACTTTGGTCGAGAGGCGTTGCAGGACAGGAAGCATGAATGCAGCGGTTTTTCCGGTACCGGTCTGGGCACTGGCAATCAGGTCTTTTCCTTCCATGGCGGCAGGAATTGCTTTTTTTTGAATCGGAGTTGGTTCACTGTAGCCGCATTGAGTCACAGCTTTTAAAATTTCGGGATGAAGATTCAATTCTACAAATGACATGTATGTTCCTTTGTCTCCACTTCAAACGACAGAAAGGTCCAGGGCAGACACAGGTCAGCCCGGGTTTCTGCAGAAGAGCAGAGCAATAAGTCGTTGTGACAGACGCAGGGGCAAACAGATGTCCCAAAAGAAACGCCGGTGCACATCAGGTTGGTGCCTATCTAACAAAAGCTACAGGCACACATTTTGGCATAAACGTATCGTCGCCAACCTGAGTAAGCTGCCGGATAAGGGCGGGGTCAGGGATCGATAAAGCGGGAACAGAACAATGAGGAGAGCTGTCTGAGGTCGAATCTCGCTGGAACGTTAACCAGAACGGATGTGACTATACAGGTTTTTTTATACAAAACAAGGGGTTTTTAAGGCTGAGAATAAAAGAACAGAACAAAAAGATAAAATCAAAAAAAAATAAACCTCAGCTATTTTTACCACCTTTGGCTTTTATCCTGATTTGACACAAAAAGCCCCTGTCAGAGACAGGGGCTTTCTGATCATTTAACCAGACGACTTAGCAGTCGAAATAAAGAGCAAACTCTTCCGGGCAAGGACGCATACGGACAGGGTCAACTTCTGCTTCTGTCTTGTAGCTGATCCACATGTCGATGACATCTTCGGTAAAAACATCACCCTTGAGCAGGAAGTCATGATCCTTGGCAAGGTTATCGAGTGCATCTTCCAGAGAACTCGCAACAGTCGGGATATCTTTGAGCTCTTCTGGAGAGAGACCGTAAATATCTTTATCCAGAGGCTGGCCCGGATCGATCTTGTTCTCGATTCCATCAAGACCTGCCATCAACTGGGCAGCAAAGGCCAGGTAGCCGTTGGCGGACGCGTCAGGGGTACGGTACTCAACACGCTTGGCCTTTTCATTGTTGGTGACCGGGATACGCAGGGAAGCGGAACGGTTACGGTTGGAGTACGCCAAATTAACCGGAGCTTCGAAACCTGCAACGAGACGTTTGTAGCTGTTGGTGGTCGGATTGGTGAAGGCACAGAGAGCCTTGGCGTGCTTCATGATTCCACCGATATAGTACATGGCGGTCTTGGACAGTCCACCGTAACCGTCGCCGGCGAACAGGTTCTTTCCATCTTTCCAGAGTGACTGGTGACAGTGCATACCGGAACCGTTGTCGTTATAGATAGGCTTGGGCATAAAAGTAACAGTCTTGCCATTGCGGATGGCAACGTTCTTGATGATGTACTTGAACCACTGCAGGTTGTCACCCATTGCGAGCAGGGAATCAAAACGCATATCGATTTCGCACTGACCACCGGTAGCAACTTCGTGGTGGCCACACTCAATGTGCAAGCCGGCCTCCTGAAGTACTGTCATCATTTCGTTGCGCAGGTCGACCATGCTGTCGGTTGGAGCGCAAGGGAAATAACCTTCTTTGTGACGAGGCTTGTAACCGAGGTTAGGGAACTCTTCACGGCCGGTGTTCCAGATACCCTCAACAGAATCGACTGAGTAGAAAGACTCGTTGGTCGAAGAGGCATAACGAACATCATCAAAGATGAAACACTCGGGCTCCGGACCGAAGAAGGCGGTGTCAGCGATACCGGTCGACTTGAGGTAAGCTTCAGCCTTCTGGGCAATAAAACGAGGATCGCGGCTGTAACCTTCGCGAGTAATCGGATCGATAATGTTACAGATCAAACTCAGGGTGCTCATTTCAACGAAAGGATCAATCTTGGCTGTGCTGGAGTCTGGCATAATCAGCATGTCCGAGTTGTGAATCGGCTGCCAACCGCGGATGGAAGAACCGTCAAAGCCGATACCTTCTTCAAAAGTCTCTTCACTGAATTCACAGATCGGAGTGGTAAAGTGTTGCCAGATCCCGACAAAATCGAGAAATTTAAAATCAACAAACTTAACATCATTGTCTTCAGCGAACTTGACTACTTCTTGCGGTGTCATCTGATAAATCTCCTTTGGTAGATAGTGATAAGTATTTCCAACTTAAGCCACAGCGATGAACTAGAGAGCGTCCTCTCCACGCTCCCCGGTACGAATTCTAAGAACATCATCAATCGAGGTCACAAAGATCTTGCCGTCTCCAATGCGACCGGTTTTGGCAGCGTCGGCAATGGTATTGACAACCTGCTCCACCATGTCGTCAGAGACGATGATCTCCATTTTGATTTTTGGGATAAAATCGACGACATATTCCGCGCCACGATAAAGTTCGGTATGGCCTTTCTGACGGCCGAACCCTTTAACTTCACTGACAGTAATTCCCTGGATTCCGATCTCGTTAAGAGCTTCCTTGACTTCGTCCAACTTGAACGGCTTGACAATCGCTTCAACCTTACGCATAAAAATGTCCTCCTGAAAACCTGGTTTGTTTAAAACTGACATGGATAATCAGTCTATCGCTCTCATTTCCCTTATTCAACTCCTGCGTTGCAAGGAGTTTGCCCAACTTGTGAACAAAATCAACTATCAACTTTAAGTACGCAGAATCAGACACATAGGGGTAAACACAAAGCGAATGGATAAGCTGCGACACGTCGCCCGAATGACAGCCTGCTTCTTTTTTAAACAGCCCTCCTGCAACCCTGACCATTAATTCAGCACCAAACACAGTCGAAAAACAGACTTTTAACCGTTGCTGAAAGCGGCAGTCCGCAGGCAATCGCGACATCCTTTCCCACCAAGCCACACTCAAGTACGGCTTTAAACATTGCACATGACCGATTAAAACGCCTTGGACCGGCTGCAATGCTGGAAGCTGAGCAAGAATCACCCGCCTTTCACCAGAAGGTCCTCCCCCCTTCCGTTCAGATGCGTAACCGGCAGCATAACAGCACTGCTGTTGAAATTGAGATTTTTCCAATATATTTAACAGTTATGTGTCGACCTCAAGCAATGAGAAACTCTCGATGTGATAAGTCTGGGGAAACATATCATAAGGACGACTGGCAACCACTCGATAGCCGCCCCGGATTAATGAGTCAAGATCACGCGCCAACGTCGCCGGATCACAAGAAACATATGCAATTTTGCCCGGACGGTGGCTCAACAGCTCATCCACCACCCTTCTGGCACCACTTCGCGGAGGATCAAGCAGGACGACATCAAAATGAATATTTTCTGTAACGGAACTTAAATAACCTTCGGCCGGGGAACATTCAAAGCTGATATTTTCGATATCGCTGTTTACCGCATTCTCACGACCTTTGACGATAGAGGGTGCATACTCCTCCACCGCAGTCACTGACCTGGATCTGCGTGCAAGCGGCAAGGAAAAATTGCCCATTCCGCAATAAAGATCAAGAACTGATTCAGATCCGTTCAACTGCAATGAATCAACAACAGCGGCAACCAGATTCCGGTTCTGTGCCCGGTTGATTTGAGAAAAGCCGCCTGGACCGTACGACAGCGAGAAGGGGGGCAGATCAACATTAATCCGAAGATCAATCGGCCCACAGAGATGCTGTGGGCCACGGCTTCGGTCAGACTGTAGAAACAGGCCGAAGCCAGACTCTTCTGCGAAAGGACGGCAAAAATCGGCAAATGCCTGAGATTCCTGGCTGGTATGGATGACCACTCTCACCTGGCTATCATCTCCGACCGCCATATCGATTTGTGAGACCAGTGCTGAGAAAGGGGAATCGGCAAGACCAGACTTCAGAGAATCAAAAATCGCGTTCAGCTCTGGTGCGGCAACCGGGCAGCTGTCAATATCCACAACAGAATGGCTACCGGTTCGGTAGAAGCCTGCCAGAAAGCGTCCTTGCTGCTGAGCGCATTTAAACTGGATGCGACTGCGATAATTCCATTCATCCGGAGCCTGAACGATCGACAGGATAGATTCAGCATTGATTCCCGCCTGCCGTTGCAGCAGATCGCGGAAAATCGTCTCCTTCCATCGACACTGCTCAGCATATTCCAGCCCCTGCCATTGACAGCCACCACAGCGGTCAAAGACCGGACAAGGGGGATTTCTACGCAGCCTGGAAGCAGCAACACACTCCACAAGCTCGGCCTCAGCGTAACGTTTTTTTTCTTTGGTCAGCCGGCAGATTGCCAGATCACCCGGGACTGCACCAGTAACGAAAATGACCTTACCATCGAAACGGGCAATCCCCTTACCGCCATAAGCCAGAGCTTCAATCTTCAGTGGTCCGGTCAATCGTGACATTAAGGGTCCTGAGCATATGGGGCGTCAAACAAACTACTGAATAACCTACGATGGTTTCAGGCAATTCTCTTCATAGGTCAGGGTGGCAAAATAGTCCTCATTCCGTTCTTCACGACGGATCAACTCCACTGTGCCATCGATTCGTAACAATAATTCTTTGGGACGCAGACGACCGTTGTACTGAAAGCCCATCGCGTGCCCGTGAGCACCGGAATCATGAATCGCCAACAGATCCCCTTCTTCAATCACTGGCAGTTCACGCTGCACAGCAAATTTATCGTTGTTTTCACAGAGCGAGCCTACGATATCGTAAACCTCGCGTTCTTCCTGAGCATCCCTTCCGATCACATCGATATGATGATAGGCATCATAAAGGGCCGGACGCATCAGCGAAGACATGCAGGCATCGACGCCGATATATTTGCGATAGGTATCTTTGTGATTAATCGCCGTGGTGACCAGACAGCCATGCGGGCCGGTCATAAAACGGCCGCTCTCCATCACCATGCGCGGGACATAACCGTGCCGCTCTTTAAAGACATCAAAAAGGGCGGTAATTTCAGACGCCATCGCCTGCATATCAAGAGGCGCAACCCCCGGCTTATAGGGGATGCCGAAGCCACCACCAATATTGACGAATTCAAATTTTATTCCCAGCTCACTCTTGACCAACTCACTGATCTCCAGCAACATCCGCGCTGTCTCAACGATATAACTGTAATCGAGTTCATTGGACGCGACCATGGTATGCAGACCAAAGCGGGTCGCGCCCATCTCCTGGGCCTTGCGGTAGGCATCAACAACCTGTTCATGGGTGACGCCGTACTTCGCTTCGACCGGATTACCGATAATGACGTTACCGGTACGGCGTGGACCAGGGTTGTAGCGAAAGCAGATCAGCTCGGGGATTTCAGGCACCTTGTCGAGCAGTGAAATATCATCCAGATTGAGAATGCAGCCACCATCAGCTGCGGCAACAGCAAACTCTTCAGGGTCGGTATTGTTAGAAGTGAACATGATATCATCACCCCGGCCACCAATCTTACGGCTCATAATCAGCTCGGGAATGGAACTGCAATCGAAACCGAAACCCATCTCATGCATCAGCTCCAGAATGCGGGGGTTCGGCAAAGCCTTGACCGCATAATATTCGCGAAAACCATCAATATTGGCGAACAGCTGCTTAAGTTCCTCACCTGTCTGTCGAATCCCCGCTTCATCATAAATATGGAATGGAGTTCCGTAGTGGGAAGCAATCTCTCCAACAACGGGAAAAAGACGATCTTTAAATGATTGTGACATTGGCATCTGCCTGTGCTCCTTCTATTGCTGTTATTTATCGAGTGAAATTTTTCTGGTTTCTTTTACAGTATTTAAAACAACACTGGTCTGTGTCTGTTGAACACCGTTTACCGCCGCAAACTCATCGCGCAAAATTCGCCCCAGCTCATCGGTATCAGCCACTCGTAACTTAACCAGGTAGCCATCATCTCCCGCGACCTGGTGAACTTCCTGGACCCCGGTCAGCTTTGCCAGGTCAGCGGCCAGCCGTCCGTTCCCTGCACGATTTGCCTGGACGCGAACGAAAGCGGTCAGATTTTGACCGAAATGGCGCGGGTTCAGGCGAACCTCGTAGCCTTCAATAATCCCCTGAATTTCAAGCTTGCGAATCCGCTCCAGCACAGCCGAAGGTGCCATGCCCACCTGGCGGGCCACTTCAGCATTCGGAATACGAGCCTTCTCCTGAAGAATCTCAAGAATTCGATAATCAGTTTCGTCGATCGTTCTCTTATTATCCATAGTGACAGAATTTTATTCTGCTACTTACAGAATGTCAATACCGACCACAAAAAAACAAAGGGGGGGTAAAATCAGAGAGACGAGGTAGCGGTCACCTGAAATCTGGCACAGAAGCGGGAGATGGCAACAGCAATGTTGGGAGTGTTTCCAAGCGTGGTATGGGGAATATCAAGAAACTTGACAGCGACAATCAGGCAGCCATTAGAGACAGAGCGTCCTGAACTGGCTTCAATTTTCGATTTAATACGGAGGCTATCGGGAGAAAAATTAGTTGCGTAATCATCCAGACGACAGCCACTTAACCAGTCACAGCAGGTGACAAACTCCCGATAGGCTTCAAGAAGTTTGGCGCGACTTTCATCAAAATCAACATGAAACAGCGAGCAGTATTCTGACGAAACAAACCCGTCAGCACACAAATCCGGGATCTGATTGACAAACTGACGATATTCGCTTTCATTGCAAATCTTCACGTTCGCCCTGTCACGCAAAAGAAACACTTCATTCAAGAAAACTGAAAATACCACACTACAAATCAAGATTAAACAATTTTATGATTAGAGGGCAGAGTCTGATGACAACGATATTTATTGAACCTCACTATTCTGCATCGACGTCACCATCTCGACATACTGATGACTCTCATAAGGGATGTCGTAATATACATCCCGCAGATAACCGTGAACAGGGTGATCTGTCGAACCGTAAAGTTCATTTTTAAGGCGGCTGAACTGATAATTCTCGGCAAGGCCATCTATATTAGCACTGATTTGACGATATTTTTGCGGCAAGGTTTTGACTATGAGCGTGTCGAGGTTTGCGCCAGATGCGGAAAAATCCAGAATTCCAATCGCCGCCAGAACGGTATCAATCGTAGTATCATCGGCCCCGTTCGCCCGCAAGGCAGCCCCAACCCAGCCCATGGCGAGAGTTTTGCGAAACAGTCCGTCTGCCGAAGATTCAGTTGTTGTCTGGAAGTTGATCAGCGCGTGGGCCGACTCGAAAACATCGGATGAGACCTCAGGAACAATAGCGATCAGTTTATCGTTCGGGGTGGTGTTGTTAGCGAGCCACAGATCGGTGACCTTTGAAGTTCTGAACAATGACGCGACCGGAGTGGTGTAACGGAAATATTCTCTGGATAACCCGTCCTGTGCCGACTGGTAGGCCAGCTGCAGAATACCGGGCAGGTTGATCGGAAAAATCTCAACCGCCTGCAGTTGATAGGCGAAAGCCCTCAGGCTGGTTTGACCGTCGGTGCTGTAAGCGGAGAGCTGACGTTGCAGATCGGCCAGTTCTCCGGCGGCATAAGCCGCAAGGAAGAATGCATTATCCGGAACAATGTCGGAATTCTGTTTGGAGTGCTTCTGAAACAGCAGGTTGTATTTATTGAGCGGGATTTCTGCCGGCATCTTACTGTTGATGTCTTTATCCGTGCGATCCCCCATGTAGTAGTCGGCCAGCCTGATGGCGAGCTTGGCAGAGACATCCCACAAACTATGCATAGTCTCCAGATAATCGTTCTTGTTATCGAACCCCTCGGCAACGTATCCACCCTGCTGCACATGCGGGAGTGCCATCTCGTCAAAAAGGAGAACCGCATTATCGAGATAATCGTTAGCGACAGATGGAATGTTTTTAAAAAACGGATTAACGGCCAGAATGTCGTTACCATCGCTGATTCGACGGGTAATGTAATTCAAGAACCCCATATATTGAGTCAGAATCGCAGCTTTCCCTTTGCGGGTATCGGACCAGGCATAGGCCAGCCGATAATACTTGCGAGCCTTGTTAAACTTTGATTCGACCAGCTCGGAGGACTGTTCATCTTCAAACTCATATCGATTGGCGGTCGCCTCCAGATAGGTCACCGCGTAATTAAGATTGAGGTTGTCGGAGTTGACCCCGTGCATCCGCTCGACGACGGGATCGATAATATTCTTGTAGCCGTTCTCAATTTCAAGCCGCTCGCTGAGATCCAGCACGATTCCTCCCAGCGGATAGAGATCGGCCATCTCCTTTTCAACAATCGCGCGCTTGACAATCAGGTGAGCCAGGTTTTCATACAGGTACGGAAGGCTTTTGACGAAACCGGTTTTGGAGATGGCGCTCTCCATCAGAATATCGTCGATCTCCAGTTTAAGTACAATATTCTGCCAGACCCGGAAGACACTCGCGACAAAAGCCTGGCTATCCTTGCGGATCAGATCATCATAAGCGGCGTAATAGTAATACCAGAAGCCGATTTCAAACTGATCCAGCCGCCCGGACAATACGGAGAGTGCCGTCTTGGCATTCACCAGAGACTCTTCGCGGTCACTGGCTAGAAAAAGGCAGAACTCGGCCAAGGAGAGATTGTAGTATTTCTTCCACGGCTTCCCCTGCACTAACAGTTCGGCATCAAGCAGTCGCGAGGGAGTACCACCCACGGTCAGTTCCTGAACCAGCAGGTTCCGGTATTCCTCAAGGCTCTGCCCGAATTCCTGCGCTTTGTTCTCCAGGAGATTCTGCAGATCCTGCTTGGGATACCAACTGAACTGGTAGGTCACATCAAGCAGGCTCTCCCACCGCGTGGAGGGTTGACCGATGGCAAAGCAGGGGGCGGAAAGACTTAGAAGCAATCCGAGCAAAATCGCAGAACGCAATAATCTCATAGGGTTAAACCTCATTTCTATTTATTGGCAAAACACTCAATGGCCTGATTGTACGCCATGCACCTGTTGGTAAACTCTACATCACCGGGGTTATACAGATTGAGATGAACTGAGTACCCGTCCTGAGGCGATTTCACATCAAACGCAACCTGCCCATTGGAACAACGCCCATCCCGTTGGAGTAGTGTCGCCAGCCTGGTGCGTAGAATCCCTTCTTCTGCCGGATCCAGACAGGCACGCATTTTCATTTGCTGCAAACTACGAAACAGGCTTGGATCGATAGTTGTCAGGCTGGTCCCGTCCAGTTCAGGGACAACATCCCCTGAGAAGGCTGTCCCTTGCTCCGGACGATCAGCGGAACTGGAGCTGGCTACCCCAACATGTGCAGTCGAAATTGTTTGCTGATTGTCTGAACCGACCTGAAAAACCTGCTCACCACTGGGAAGACTGTCTGCTTTCCTGTTTTTCGACACGGCTACGGTGTTCAACTTGCTGACCCCGGAAAGCTCAACGTGCTGATCCTGCTGCGCTGCAAAAACGGTAGTGGTTTCTGACGCACCCAGCTGGTCGACCTGGTTTGCTTTGACCTCATAAGTCCGTTTGGACGTCGTCGTCTTTGCAATACTGACTGAGGCACTTTTAGGCGCAATCGCCACCGGTCGCTCGGCAATCTGAACCTGTTCCCGATCTGGCCGCTGGTCGGTCGCATAGCCGGAAAAAGAAGACCGGGGTTTTACAACCGCGACTGTTTGACGCTGCATATTCAGAGCAGCAGCCTGCGGCAAGGCCGCTGGGACGTTAGATGAGTCCGGCTGCTGGAGATTTTTTTTAAGCGTCGGCCCCGCAAGGTTTACCTGAGTTTTCGTTTTGAGCGCGACTGCAGGTTCCTCCACCGGACGCAACGTATCGGTCTGCTGTGCCCGATCGACGTAGGCTGTCGTCTTCGGGGCCTTCGTCGTGAACAACGCCACCTGTTCGGGCTGCTTGAGGACAACCTGTTGCTCAGGAACAGTCTCCACTCTCTGCTTCGGTTTCTGGTAGCTCTTCTTGACCGGGAGTGGCGCCAGAACAATTTCTTTCTTCGGCGGTTCGATAACCCGCTCAACAACCGGCTCCCTGGGGACCTCCTGCACAATTTCGACCGCTGGTTGCGGCAACGGTTCTGACCTGACCACGGGCTGCGGGACAGGTTCGGGAGTCGGAGCAACCTCGACAACGATCTCTTCCCGCGGTTGAACCTCGACCACCGGAGCGACAGGCGCAGGTAACACGACAGGTTCAGAGAGAACCTCGGGTACTGGTTCCTTGCGTAGCTGCACCACAATCTCAATCGGCAAAGTTTCGGTCTGCTCGACTTCTCCAGGGAGCAGAGCTGCGAACCAGCTCATTGAAACCAGAAAAAGCAGAGCCAGTACGGTGATCGTTATGACTTCGCGCCAGGGGAGATCCTGACGGCAGATGGCACCGATACATGTGAGAACGCCGGAAGAACGATCACCTTTGCGACGATCCTTAAAACCGATCTTCCAGGATCGGCGACGGCGGTCGGTGAAGAGATCCGCTGCCGACCTCGGCATCGGAACCTTGCACACCCCCCAACCATATAGGCTATCCCTGGAATGCAGCATAATCTTTTACTGGCCTGTCATTTTCAGCGGCCGGACAACGGTCTGATTCCCCTGCCCTCCCCAGACCGAGGCGAAGGTCCCTACAGCAAAGAGAAAGTCCTGACTCAATGAATTCTTCTCAGGCAACAACGAAGGCCGGATTCCCAGCCCGCGCAATGCAAGCAGTTCAGACTCCAGAGCCTCCGCCGAAAGCAATCTGTTTTCCAGTTCGCTCGGCTGGCTATTGACCATCGCCATCCGTACCAGCCGGTAGGGCGAATTCTGCCCCGTCGACGGGGCATGAACCTGCAATTCCCAGGTTTCCCGCACCGGCGCAACCTCGGTCATATTCTGGTTTTCCGGCACTACGGGGACATCCATCTCCGCGAAATGGATGGTAATACTATCGGGCGCGCTGGGGATCAGGCTCAAGCTGATCAACAGCAGAAAAGCCAGATCGGTAAATGAGAACAACCATGTCTGCGATTGTTTATTTTTCATCAGCAGTTTTCCGGCTGCGCGCGGCGTTGACCCGCTGAATATGATTGTTTACCGTAGTCAGCCCCTCATCGATACGACGATGCGCCAGGGTGTGAAAAATCTTCCGCAAAAACTCCAACGAGGTAAAGCAGATCAGACCGATAAAAGTCGTATAGAGGGCGGTGGCAATCCCCGCGACGGTGATATCGCTATTCAGTGACCCGGAATTGGACAGAAAGTGTATGACCATACCGATAATGGTGCCGATGAAGCCGATCGGCGGCAGCAGATTGGCGAGCATGGCGATCGGCTCAATAAACTTTTCATCAATATAACGATCGCTGAACTGAAACGCTGCATCCCGAACGAAGGCGTCCGGGGGAACCATCTGCTCGGGATAGCTCCCTTGCTCTTTTTCACGCAGGTAGTGTCGTTTGGTTTTTATGAAGAAGGACGCGGCAATAATTGCCAG
>Ga0102946_1000179_pt1 | contig 22120 bp, 18 predicted proteins | sample SalPon2A_A_D1_MG_FD_78209 | JGI IMG/M metagenome (GOLD analysis project Ga0102946, IMG submission 78209) | Soil microbial communities from South San Francisco under conditions of wetland restoration - Salt Pond MetaG R2A_A_D1_MG | ecosystem: Environmental > Terrestrial > Soil > Wetlands | place... | reverse complement strand
GCTGATGGGTCAGGATGACCCACCAGCGCGGTTCCGATCAGGCGAGTTCCTGAGTGAGGGAAGTGCGCAGCACCGAATTGGCAAGGCTCGCACACACCACCCACTCCCTTGAGCCCACCTTCAGGCAACCACCTTGTGAACAACGTTGCTGGAAATCACAGCTAGCGCCATCCGGCAGTGCCCTGAATTAATGGGTTGAACTTTTCCGCACATACATGTCAAATGCAACCAAGGCACAGACTTTATAAAGAATCGGAGAAAATAATGAATCGAATTCAGCTGTTATTGACGGCATTGGCTGCTTGTTTGTTGATGATGACAACAACTGCCGGCGCCCAGGAAGAAGAGGGTTTTGATGCCGTTGAGGCTAAAATTCGTGGCCTGGTACCCAACGCAAAAACCATCGCCATATCAGAGACTCCGATAAAAGGGGTTCTGCAAGTCCAGATCAATAGCGATATTGTTTACGTGACCGAAGATGGCCAGTACCTGTTACAGGGTCAGATTATGAATATTGACACCAAGGCCAATATCACCGACCAGGCAAAATCCGGTATTCGTTTAAGTTTACTCACCGATTTGAAACAGGATGAACAGATTACATTCGCACCGGAAGATCCAAAATACAATTTGCTGGTATTTACCGATATCGATTGTGGTTATTGCCGAAAACTGCATAACCAGATGGAGGGCTATAACGAGCAGGGAATTGCAATACATTACATGGCCTTCCCGAGAGCGGGTATTGGATCGGATTCCTATGACAAGTTTGTATCCGTGTGGTGCTCCGCTGACCAGAAAGACGCGTTGACACTGGCCAAGAATGGCACAGACCCCATACCGCAAAAATGTCCGAACCCCATCGCTGACCAGTACGAGTTGGGTCGCGAGGTCGGAGTAACCGGCACACCTGCGCTGGTGACGAGTGATGGAACATTGATACCCGGGTATATGCCGCCCGAGCAGCTTCGTCAACGGCTTGAATCACTGGAAGCTCCTGCGGAATAAGCATTCAATCTTCATCGGTTGTTTATCAAAAAGACCCTGCCAGTTTTGTCAGGGTTTTTTTATGCGTGAAACAAATTGCCTTGCAAAAATTACATAAAATCCTGCTCAAGCAAACCGGCCAGCCGTTATAATGTTGGCTGTTGATTTGGGAGTAAGGCTTTGACGGGGTTTACCTACCTGCTCGGTGGTCCGGCTTTTTCAGAATTCCACAGGCAAAAACTAATTGATGACATACGTACACGGACGGGTCGCGAGTATGTGTTCTCTGCGCAATTCATTTATTTTGTTGAATGTCTTCAGGGCCTTTCACGGGAAGACACGTTAAGACTTGAAGCCTTATTACAAGCGGATGCAGAAGCAAAGCCTGGAATATCTCCGGAGCCCGTTTCACCGGAAACTGACAGCAAACCTGGGAGTCGCCGTGGAAGTGTCGGCGAGACAACCGGGGTTCTATTGGTCGTACCCCGGTCCGGCACTCAATCGCCCTGGTCTACAAAGGCAACAGACATAGCGGATCGTTGCGGGTTGGATAAGGTCAGCCGGATTGAACGGGGCACATTATTTCATTTTCCAGTCGATGCGCTTGAAGACCGGACCGCAGCATTGATCAGGCCCCTGATCCATGACCGGATGACCCAAATGGTGTTAGCTGACCTGGCGTCAGCACAGGCCTTATTCGAACACCTGCCAGCCAGGCCTCTCGCCAGCACGGATCTGTCCGGCAATGCAAAACTGGCACTTGAGACTGCCAATCGTGATCTGGGCCTGGCATTATCGGCACCCGAGATAGAGTACCTGATCGACGCGTATAAAAAGCTTGGCCGCGACCCGACAGATGCGGAACTGATGATGTTCGCCCAGGCCAACTCCGAGCACTGCCGTCACAAGATATTCAACGCCAGTTGGACTTTGGATGGTGAATCACTCGATATGTCCCTTTTCGCTATGATTCGAAATACCCACGCACAAAGTCCCGAAGGTGTTCTGTCTGCTTACCATGATAATTCTGCCGTTATCCAGGGGCGCCGAAGCCAACGCTTTTTTCCGTCACCCGACAGCGGTGAATATAACTGGTTGGATGAAGACGTAGGGATACAGATCAAGGTAGAAACCCACAATCATCCGACGGCGATATCTCCATTTCCGGGTGCGGCTACCGGTTCCGGAGGAGAGATTCGTGATGAAGCTGCCACCGGTCGTGGTGCGAAACCCAAGGTAGGCCTTAGCGGTTTTTCCGTTTCCAACCTACACCTGCCTGAAAAACCACGCAACTGGGAAGAAAATTCCGGCAAACCGGACCGCATAGCCAGTGCGTTGGATATCATGATCGAAGGGCCAATTGGCGCCGCTTCTTTCAATAACGAATTTGGCCGTCCGGCGCTTAGCGGTTATTTCCGCACATTTGAACAAACCATCGGCGGACGGCTCTGGGGTTATCACAAACCGATCATGCTGGCAGGCGGCCTCGGTAATATCCGGCCCGGTCATATCGACAAACTACAACTATCCGAAGGTGCTGCCGTGATCGTTTTGGGTGGGCCGGCCATGTTGATTGGCCTGGGTGGAGGTGCAGCATCTTCGGTTGGCAGCGGCCAGGGCAACGAGGAACTGGATTTCGCTTCCGTACAGCGTGGCAACCCGGAAATGGAACGACGTTGCCAGGAGGTCATCGACCGTTGTTGTGCCATGGGTGAGGCCAACCCGATTGCATCCATCCATGATGTTGGTGCCGGTGGCCTGTCAAATGCCCTGCCCGAATTGCTGAACGACAGCGCACGCGGCGGCAATCTCGAGTTACGGAAAATTCCTTCTGCTGACGGTTCCATGTCACCCATGGAGATTTGGTGCAACGAGTCCCAGGAACGGTATGTGCTGGGAATTGAACCGGACCGATTAGAGGAATTTGAGCTTTTATGTCAGCGTGAGCGCTGCCCATATGCAGTGCTTGGAACCGTCACCCAAGAACGTCATTTGCACCTGGGTGATAGTTTGTTGCAGGGACCGCCCGTTGATCTGCCGCTGGAAGTTCTCCTCGGAAAAACACCCAAACTGCATCGTAATGCGAGTTCCGGCGAAGTTAGCCCCTTATCCGGGTTGGCGGCCGATACGGCCCTGGAGGATGACCTTTATAGCGTGTTGCGTTTTCCGGTGGTCGGCAGCAAGTCGTTCCTGATAACCATTGGAGATCGTTCGGTGGGTGGCCTGGTTGCCCGGGACCAGATGGTTGGTCCCTGGCAGGTTCCCGTTGCCGATTCCGCCGTAAGTCTGCATGGTTTTCATGGCTTTGAAGGTGAGGCCATGGCCATTGGTGAACGTACCCCGCTGGCCGTGGTAAATAGCCCGGCAGCGGCCAGGATGGCCGTAACAGAAGCCATTACCAATATTGCAAGTGCACCGATTGCACGTTTGTCCGATGTCCGCCTGTCCGCCAACTGGATGGCGGCGGCTGGCGAGGAAGGTCAGGACGCCGCTCTATACGAAGCGGTAAGGGCGGTTGGAATGGAGCTGTGTCCTGCTCTTGGTATCGCCATACCGGTGGGTAAGGACTCCCTGTCATTAAAAACTGACTGGACAGACGGGCAGCAGCAAAGACACATGCTCGCACCGGTTTCGCTGGTGGTTTCCGCATTTGCACCGGTAACCGATGCCAGGCTTGCGGTGACACCCCAATTAAGTGTCAGTGATGATGCGAATTGCCTGTTGCTGATCGACCTTGGGCACGGTCTTGACCGCCTGGGTGGCTCATGTCTTGAACAAATTCATGGCGTATTTAGCAACGAGGTTCCTGATCTCGATGATGCCTCCGACCTGAACGGGTTTTTTGCCGCTATCCAGGAATTGATTTCGGATGAACTCCTGCTTGCCTATCATGACCGGTCGGATGGCGGGTTGATCGCCGCCCTTTGTGAAATGGCCTTTGCTGCACGTTGTGGTCTCGAGCTGTCTATTGATGACGACGCAGTTCAAAGCAATGATGGATTGCGCGCCCGACTGTTTTCCGAAGAACCCGGCGCCGTAGTCCAGGTTGCAGAAGCGCAAAAGCGCAACGTACTGGCTTGCTTTGAAAAACACGGGCTGGCAGACCTTGTTTCAGTTATTGGCAAGGCGGTCGACGGCCAGAAGCTTAAAATTAAAACCGGTGACAGCACCCGGTTAAACACCGACCTGGCAAAACTTCACCAGGCCTGGAGCGAGACCAGTTTTGAAATCCAGAAGCTACGTGACCACCCGCAATGCGCCAGCGAAGAATTTGCACGCTCACTGCAATGGGATGAACCATACCTGGCGCCAAAACTAAGTTTTGATCCCTCGCACAATCCGGTTTCACCAGCCCTGAGCGGGCGGGCGAAGCCGAGGGTGGCCATTTTGCGTGAGCAGGGTGTTAATGGACAAATTGAAATGGCGGCTGCATTTGACCTGGCAGGGTTTAGTGCCGTCGATGTACACATGTCGGACTTATTGGAAAAACGGGCAAGCTTGTCTGATTTCCAGGGGCTTGTGGCTTGTGGCGGCTTTTCTTATGGAGATGTTCTGGGTGCGGGCCGGGGTTGGGCGGCTTCAGTGTTGTTTCAGCCGGAACTCAGAGACCAGTTTGCGTCATTTTTCGAGAGTACTGACCGCTTTGCACTCGGCGTGTGTAATGGTTGCCAGATGCTCTCGTCGCTGAAAGAGATTATTCCAGGTAGTGAAAGCTGGCCGGAGTTTGTGGCCAATCGTTCGGGTCAGTTCGAGGCCCGGCTCAGCCTGGTCAAAGTGTCAGATTCGGCATCGTTGTTTTTCAATGGGATGGCTGGTAGCCTTTTGCCCGTGGCGACTGCGCACGGTGAAGGCCGGGCCAGCTTCAGGAAACAGGTGCTGCCGCAAAGCCAGATAGCGCTGCAGTATGTAGGTGCCAGCGGAAACACGATGATTGAATATCCACAAAACCCCAATGGTTCTCCCGCAGGCGTTACCGGCCTGTGCAATACAGATGGGCGGATTACCATCATGATGCCGCACCCGGAAAGAACCCTGCGTACGGTGAATTTCTCCTGGGCACCGAAAAACTGGCCGGAAGTGTCACCCTGGCAGCGCATGTTCAGAAATGCGCGTAACTGGGTTCAGTGATGAAGGAACAGGCAACCACCCAGGACTTGCGGCTCAGTGAACTTCTGATCCTGGCCTGCCTGTGGATGATATTCGGGTTTATGCTCTGGTATTACCTCAGTGCTTTTCATGGTGCGCCAGTGCGTATGCTGGCCAGCAAAATCCTGTCGATGATACTGGGTAATGATTTTCTTAACATCATACCCAACCCGGATCGTCATTATTTGTTCCAGGTACAGACCAATATTCTGTTTCAGTTTCCGGATGGCAGTCGGGAAAATTTGGGTTTTATTGTCAATCCATTGATTTTCGGTTTTGGTTTGCCATTGTTATTTGGTCTCGTGATGGCCTCAGGCGTCTCTTTCCTGAGAAAACTTGTCATACTGCTTGGTGGTTACGTGGTGGTGATGCTTATACAGGTATGGGGTGTCGTCTGGCAGTCATTAAAGATGCTGTCTTTCAATTTCGGCAGGGAAGCGAGCCAGGTGGTGGCAAACGCCGGCATTTCGAATGAGTTGATTGCCCTTTGTTACCAATTGGGCGTGTTGATACTCCCGCCCCTGGTACCGATAATTTTATGGGTCCTGGCAAACTGGACGTTGATTGAGCAGTTTACAGGTTGGCAAAAAGAGAAAGGTTGAAGGACACCGGGAACTGTCATGGCAGTAAAACTGTCTCTGTGTTCAGCGGTGCTTATCCACATGGCTGATATGTGAACCGGCAGATCGGTCTATAATTTCAACAGGGATCAAACTTCTTAGGGACTTTAAGTGCAAGCAACTGAAGAGCTGAAAAACGACACAATCAAGCAATCCAACTCTATTGAAGATGAGGTATGTGTTTACCTGATTGATAGTGGGCGATTGAAAAAATCCGATCTTAAACGCGCTGAAACGTTTCGTGATCAAAATGGCGGAAACCTGATCACCCTGTTGGTCCGCCTTGGCCTGGTCTCGGAGCGGGACGTGGCAGAAGCGGAGTCCAGCTTGCTGGACCTGCCGCTAATTTCAACTGCCGACTTACCGGAAGAAGCACCTGAGATCGGTAATCTTTCATTGCGCTATCTGAAACAGAACCTGTTGCTGCCGGTAAGTGTTACCGATACCGATATGGTTGTGGTAATGGCCAACCCCAGGGACAAGCACGCACTGAAGGCGCTGTCCATGGCCAGCGGCAAGAAAATTAGCCCGCAGGTAGGTGTGGCCTCCGAGATAGAGAACGGAATCGAGAAACTCTACGGTGTCGGCCGCAGTGCCATGGACCAGATTATTGATACGCTCGGTGAAGAAGGGGATGAACTGGAAGACGTCGAGCATCTGCGTGACCTGGCATCCGAGGCGCCCGTTATCCGTCTTGTTAACCTGGTCATGCAACGTGCCGTGGAGGCGCGGGCGTCGGATATACATATTGAACCGTTTGAAAACCGGCTAAAAGTCCGTTACCGGATCGACGGTGTGTTACAGGAAGTAGAAGCGCCACCGGCCAGTTCCACTGCCGCAGTCATATCACGTATCAAGATCATGGCCCGGTTGAATATCGCGGAGCGCCGTCTTCCTCAGGATGGGCGCATCATGCACCGGGTCCAGGGCAAGGAACTGGATTTGCGTGTCTCCACTGTGCCGACCTCTCACGGTGAAAGTGTGGTCATGCGTATTCTCGATCGTGAAAGCATTGTGCTGGACTTTGATTCGCTGGGCTTTGACGAGGAATTAAAGAAGGCGTTTGTCAAGGACCTGGAAATGCCACATGGCATTATCCTGGTAACAGGCCCTACCGGTTCAGGTAAAACGACAACCCTGTATACCGCTCTTAGCCAGATCAATACCCCGGCCAGGAAAATCATTACGGTAGAAGACCCGGTCGAGTACCAGTTGGAGGGTGTTAACCAGATACAGGCGCAGTCGTCCATCGGTCTGGATTTTGCCCATGCTTTGCGGGCTATTGTCCGGCAGGATCCGGATGTCATAATGATCGGCGAAATGCGTGACCTTGAAACGGCCAGGATAGCGATCCAATCCGCACTGACCGGTCACCTCGTGCTGTCAACAATCCATACCAATGATGCCGCAGGCGGTATAACCCGTATGCTGGATATGGGCGTGGAAGATTACCTGCTGACATCAACCATCAATGCCATCCTGGCTCAACGACTGGTAAGAACCCTGGGTAAAGGCGCCAGGGAAAAAGTACAACTGCTTCCGGAAGTTGCCGCGGAAATCGGCTTTGCATCATTCCTGGAGCAGGATAGCTATACCGTATACCGCCCCATCGCCACCGAGGAAAACCCAACGGGGTATTTTGGCCGTACCAGTATCCTGGAGTTATTGCAGATGACGGATTCGATCCGCCGCCTGGTCATGCAACAGGCGACCTCGGGAGAAATCCATGACATGGCGGTCCAGCAGGGTATGCGAACCATGTACCAGGATGGACTGATAAAGTGCCTGCAAGGTGTCACCACGCTCGAAGAAGTCCTTAGAGTGACACAGGAAGCCTGATGCCGTTTTTTGAATACAAGGCGGTTTCCCCCTCGGGTGAAACCGTGCGTGGGACGATGGAAGCTGCCAACAAGGATTGGGTTATCGCCAAGTTGCAGGAAGGTGGCAATATACCCCTGTCGGCAAACGAGGCCGGTCAGGGCGGGTTCAACCTTGATTTCCTGAGTCTCAAACGACGCGGAATGAATGCCCGTGAAGTCGGACAGTTCACCCAGCAGTTGGCGACATTGCTGGGTGCGGGTCTGCCGCTTGACCGGTCCTTACAGGTCCTGCTTGAACTGTCTGAAAACGACCGTATCAAGCAGACCGTGTCGGAAGTGCGTGACCAGGTCAGGGAGGGCGGAAGTCTTTCGGATGCACTTGATGCCCAGCATGGTTCATTTAGCCGCTTGTTTATCAATATGGTGCGTGCAGGTGAGGTTGGCGGTTCGCTGGCCACGACGCTGGACCGCCTGGCCGACTATCTGGAACGCTCCAAGGACCTGAAGGACAGCGTGGTTTCGGCCATGGTATATCCCATCATGTTGATGGTGCTGGCCGGTGGTTCGCTGGTGCTGTTACTGGTCTATGTCATTCCCCAGTTCACCCCCATATTTGAAGAACTGGGTGGCGACTTGCCCCTGATTACCAAGATCGTGCTGGCGTTTGGCGGGATCCTGCAGAACTTCTGGTGGGGGCTCATCGGTCTGACCATACTGGGGGTGGTGATGTTCCGGCGTATGCTGGCCGATCCCGAAAAGCGTCTGCGTTGGGATACCCGCGTGCTGAAAACACGTTGGGTAGGCGACCTGGTGTCCAAAATGGAGGTCGCACGCCTGACCCGGACACTCGGGACCTTGTTGACCAATGGTGTGCCTTTGTTGTCCGGCTTGTCCATTGCCCGCAACGTGCTGAATAACAGCGTGCTCCGGCAGAGTGTTGAGGCGACAACGCAAAAGGTCAAAACGGGCGGCGGGCTTGCACACAACCTGGCTGAAACCGGCCAGTTTCCGCGGCTCGCACTGCAAATGGTCAGCGTGGGTGAGGAAACGGGCCAACTGGATATCATGTTGATGAAAGTTGCCGATACCTACGATAAAGAGGTCAGAACCACCATTGATCGTTTGCTGGCCATCTTTACACCGGCGATAACCTTAGTGATGGCGGTCATGATCGGTACAATCGTCATGTCGGTATTGATGGCGATTATGGGGATTAATGAACTGGTCGGTTGAAGAAACTGTCACAGTTCGCATACAGACAGAATATGAAATTGAGTTATAAATCCATCCTGGCACTTTGTGTAGTCAGGAATCCTGGCAGGAGATTTCGGGAATGAAATTCAGAAATAGTAATAAGAGACACAACCGGGGGCAGCGCGGTTTTACGCTGGTTGAATTATTGTTGGTGCTGGTTATCCTGGCCCTGATTGCAGGCCTGGTATTGCCGGGCATTATCGGCAAGGCCGAGAGCGCCAAGGCCAAGGCTGCCTCCTCTCAAATCAGCCGTATTTCGATGTCCGTTGAAAGTTTTTACCTGGATACCGGCAATACACCGTCTTCACTCGATGAACTGGTCAACGAACCTGCAGACGCCAGTGGCTGGAATGGCCCCTATATCAAGAATTCCCTGCTAAAAGACCCATGGGGACAGGAATACATATATCGCGTGCCGGGTGAGCATGGTGATTTTGATATTTATTCCTATGGTGCTGACCGTCAACAGGGTGGTGAAGGCAACGCAGCAGATATAACCAGCTGGGAATAAGGGCCGCCTGTGCAATTGTTGCCTGTCCACGGATCAGGAGCGTGCGTGAAAGCACGGCGTTCACGGGGTTTTACCCTGGTCGAGATCATGGTGGTCATGGTTATCATTGCGCTGGTAATGGGCATGGTTGCAACTTCCATGGCACGCAGCATTTCCGGGGCAGAGGCACGTGCTGCGTCACGTAAGCTTGTGGCGTCACTGCGTTATACACGTGCCCGCGCCATTATTGACAAATCGGAGCAGGTCTTCGCGGTAGATGTTGAAAAACGCAGCTACACGGCACCTGGCCGGGAGACGGTCGAATTACCCGAAGGTGTTGACGTAACCATCACGACGGCGCGATCGGAAATCACTTCCGAGGCGGTATCCGGTATACGGTTTTTTCCAGACGGAGGCTCAACCGGCGGTCATATTGAGTTAACCGTCAACGATCGTGAATACCGGGTAAATGTCGCCTGGTTGACCGGTGAGACAAAACTGGAAAGAACAGAGGGATGAAAGCCCTTAAATTACATATAACAAAACCAGGCCGGCAACGGGCAGGCGGTTTTACCTTACTCGAAGTGATGCTGGCTTTTGTGATTTTTGCCCTGTCTTTTGCCACCGTGCTGGAAATCATGGCAGGTTCCATGCGTAGCGTCTCACGGGCCAGTGATGATACGGAAGTGGCCTTATTGGCCCAGTCACTGATGGACCTGGTTGGAAATGAGATTCCCGTGGAGGAAGGCGAATACGGTGACAGAAGTATGGACCGCTATGAATGGCAGATGACTTTAACCCTTTATGACGCCATTGATGAATCTGAAAGTGTTGGTTTGAGTACGCAGGAATTGGCTGAAATGTCTGGCATCGAGCTGTACCGGGTTGATCTCTATATTGACTGGGAGAGCGGCAGGAGACAGCGGGACCTGCACTTCAGCACCATCCGCAGTGTTATGGCAAATCGACGATGAATATCACAACCGGTCAATTATCTGCGAGGCCAGCCAAGGGTTTCACTTTGGTGGAATTGCTGCTGGCCATCACCTTGATGAGTATATTGCTGGGTTTGACCTATTCCGGTCTGCGTGCCGCGACCCGCTCATCTCAGCGTGGAGAAATTTTGCTGGCTGCCGGCGGGGAACTACGGGCTTCCCACCAGTTTATTCGCCGTCAGATCAACCAGATGTTGCCTTTGTCATTCGCCGAAACGGATGAAGCTCAGCCGCTTCGGGTCGTTTTCCAGGGTGATGCGAGACATATCCAGTACGTTGCGCCGATGCCCGGTTACCTTGGTACGGGCGGGCCGCAGGTACAGCTCATCAAGGTGATAGACGGTGATGATGGCGAGGTTTTTGTCCAGTTCAGCCATGCTTTATTGCAGGGCTTTAGTGAGGATCGCCTGCTTGATCGTGATCCGATCATATTGCTGGAAGGAGCAAGTTCTGCCGGTTTTGAGTTTCTAGGTGAAGATGAAGAAGGTGAATTAACCGGTTGGACCACGGAATGGGACCAGGAGGATTTGCTACCGGTATCTATTCGGCTTGATCTCGAGTTTTCCGGGGAACTAAACCTGCGCTGGCCCGATCTGGCGGCGGGTGTCAGGGTTGATGAAGCCGCACTGCAGGGTGTGGGTATGGGTTCAGCGCAGGGTGTAAAAGGCTATCAACAAAGCATCCGGGAAATGATCAAAGGAAAGAACAGGGACGAGTCATGAACGCTGTCCGCCGGATAAATTCCCAACGCGGTATTGCACTGGTGCTGGTATTATGGGTGCTGTTGCTGCTTACCATCATAACCGGTTCATTTGCCCTGATGGCGCGAATGGACCGTTTGGAAGCACATTCCCTGTTATCAGGCACCCAGGCACGTTTGAGCGCGGAGTCTGCGATCAACCTGGCAGTGCTGGCGCTGCGTGATCCGGATGATGAAACGCGGATGCTGGCCGATGGCAGGGTCTATGAAACGGAATTGGACGGTGTCGTCATCGAAGTAAGTGCAATGGATGAACGCGGAAAGGTTGATATTAACGCGACTGACGAGTTGACCCTTGCGACCCTGTTCACGGGTCACGGCATGGACCCCGATGAGGCAGAGTTGCTGGCGGCCGCCGTTATGGACTGGCGTGATGAGGATGAGCTTGAACGTGTCAATGGTGCCGAAGAAGAGGCCTATTTTGCGGCCGGGCTTGAGCTGGGGCCGGCCAACAGGCCATTCATCATGACCGAGGAACTGTTGCAGGTGATCGGTATGAATTATGAATTGTATCGCTTGCTGGAGCCGGGGATCACCGTGTTCTCCAGGGCGGCAGAGCCTGACCCGGCATTTGCCCCGGTCGAGGCACTGATGGCGCTGCCTGATATTACTTATGAAGAAGCGGTGAACTTTGTTCAGGAAAGAAACTCTCAATTACCCGGCGAGTCACTCGGTACAGAACTGCCAAATGGAATTGTGGTTATGGAACAAGGAAGAGGGGTCACGTATAGTATTCAGGCCAGGGCGACAATGCCCAATGGCGTTTGGGAACAGTTGCAGGCCACAATCCGGCTTGGGGGCAACCGCAGAGGTAGCCCCTACCGTGTTTTGCGTTGGCGCGAAGGATTTCAATATTAGGACCTTTTGACCGATGGCGATCGCACTTAACAATACCATTCAAAATGCACGCTTCCGGCTTGCGAATGGCCCGACCGGTCAGTTCTTCAAGTGGTGGGGGGAAGAGCTGCGCAATGCCATGCCTGCGCAACTGCGTGAACGTATGCAATATGCCCGTCGCAAGTTGTTGATGCAGGTCAGCGATGGCGAGATTGTATTAAGTATCGACAACGACAAGGCAATTCAGTCGCTGGATTCGGTATCCATCAATCAGGATCCCCAGTTACAGCAGCAACGTATCAGGGATATTTTGCAGCAGCATGAGTTGGCAGAGGTTAGTCGTGACCTGCTTCTTTCAGAAGACGTGGTTCTGCACACTAACGTCGTTATGCCGCTCGCCACCGAGGCCAATTTGCGAGAGGCACTGGCTTTTGAGATGGACAAGCACACACCTTTTCGCGCCGAGGAAGTGTTTTATAGCTGGCGCAATTTGAAACGTGACCGTGAAGCTGGCCAAATACGATTCGAGCTTTATGTCACGCCACGTGAGGCGGTTGAGAAGGAAATCGAGCGATTGAAACCGTTGGGGCTGGCACCTGTTGGGGTTGATATCGGAACGCCCGATGGACCATTGGGAATCAATCTGCTGCCGCCCGCTTTGCGATACCATGTTGTTAATCAACAGGCCCGTATCAATTGGGTGATTGGCGCAGTGGCGATATTCCTGTTGATATTGGTGATGGCGCAATCATTATGGTTGCGCGAGCACCAGTTAGAGTCTGTTGGTGAGGCAATCGAGGATGTGCGTGCCGAAGCCCTGGCCGTACAGCAGATTAGAAAACAGATCGATGATGCCAGCGAAGCTGCCGGTTTTTTGCAGAATCGCAAAATTGAGAATGGATACAAGCTTGAGATGCTGGCGGAATTAACAAGAGTCCTTCCCGAGGATACTTACCTGGATCGCCTTTCAATGCATCAGGGCAACACCCAGATACAGGGGAAATCGGGAAATGCTCAGGCGTTGATAGAACTAATCAATGACTCGGATTACTTTGAAAACGCATCATTCCGCGGTCCCACACGTTTGGATAACCGCAGCGGCAAGGAAATTTTTGATCTGACCGCTGATAACGAGTTAGCGGACAACGCGGTTGCAGATGTCGCGAGTGCAGATAATGAGACAGAGGATGCTGATTGATGCAGGTTTTACCCGATCAGCGTAGTTCGAAAACAACGGCCCTGATGTTATTGGTCATTGCAGCCTTATTGGTGTATTTGTTGCTATTTCACTGGTTTGTTATGCGGCACTCCGAATACGCCGAAGAAATCGATGATCTTCGCTCCCAGTTGAGCAGGTTCCAGAGTGTGGCTGCGCAACGTGAAACCTTACAAACACGGCTTGCACAGATTCGTAGTTCGCAAAATGATGAAGGCTTGTTTTTTGAATATCCGTCATTTGATGAAGCGGCAGCGGCCCTGTCCGGTAATATCGGTGATATGGTGCGAACCCAGGCCGATGATTCCTGCCAGATTGTCAGTCGTCAACCGGTCAGGCCTCGGGTACAGGAACGTTTTGAAAAGGTTACCGTCAATGTACGAATGCGTTGCGATGCAGAAGACTTCTTAAAGGTGCTGTTTGGGATGGAAACTGGAATGCCCCTGATGCTGGTCGATGATTTGAATATCATTCGTCCCAGGACCAGCAGCCGCTCTCGCAGACAACAGACAAAGGCACAGGGAACACTGGATATACGGTTCAATGTCTCCGGGTATCTGAAATGAAATGGCTTCAGGATAATTTGCTTGGCATGATTCTGGCAGGTGTTTGCGGTGTGCTTGTTTTGCTTGCCCTTGGCATGGCCATTGTTGGAAGCTTACCGGTTTCAGTTGAAGCGAAAGGGACGGAAGCAGACATCAGCCTGGATAGTGGCAGCAACATATCGATACGCGAAATGGGTACCCTCAATGATTACCAGGTTGTCAACGATAAGCCGGTGTTCAACGAATCCCGCAGCCCGGTGATCGATGACGAAGAGCTAATTGATGAACCTGGTCCGGGTGAGATAGAAGTCAAAGACGCACCGGATGTCAGGTTAACCGGCGTGGTGATAACGCCGGGGATGAAAATCGCATCATTGACTCCGGCTGATGGCAACCTGGAAACAGTGATGGCGCACGAAGGTGATTCCCTGACAGGTGAGTTTGTGGGTTGGCAGGTTACTACAGTCAATCCTCGCACCGTCGTTCTGGAATCCCGTGATGGACAGTCACTGGAACTTGACCTGCAGGTTCACGACGCCAAGATTGAAGAACCACCCAAGCCGGCAGCGACAACTTTGTCGGTAGCGGCAAATGCTGCACAGGCATTGGCAGGGAAAAGTACAGATGACGCTGAAGATGACGAGCCGCTAAGCAGGGCAGAACAAATTCGACAGCGAATTGCTGAAAGGCGAGCTGAATTGCGTCAGGAGCAGGAAGCACAACAGCGCCAACCAGATACACAGGCGGGATCGGCAGGTGACGGTACCAGAACCAAGGACTATCAGACGGCCATACGCGAAATGATGAAAAATAAGAGTAAGGACCAAGGCGGCAATGAGAATAAAGATGGATAGAGCACAAATTACCGGGAGTGCTATCAGATGAGATTACCGATTTATGCTGTGGCCATTCTGCTACTGGTTAATAGTTGCGCAACAACGGACGTAATCCCCCTAAGGCCCGGGCCTCACCACCAGCGCCTGGACGCGGCGGAATTGAAAGCGCATGAAGCGCCGATCTTCACCAGTACAACCAACGAATCCGAGGCAGGTGGTGTAGAGGATGTTGAACTAAGGGTGGGTGAAGCTGCATTTATTAATGAAGAGGCGGCAAAACGTCAACTCAGTGCCGTTTCAGCAGATGGCGAGATTGTACTGAATTTTGAAGGCGAGTCGGTTCAATCTGTTGTACATACCATCCTTGGAGAGGTTCTGCAGGAAACCTTCGTCATTGGGCCAGGTGTCAGTGGCCAGGTGACGTTTTCAACATCCAAGCCGGTCTCCCGTGACCAGTTGATGCCGATACTGGAATTACTATTGCGCTGGAACGGCGCAGCCATGGTCTTCACCGAGGGTCGATATCACATTCTGCCGGTCTCCGAGGCGATCCGCGGAACGCTGACGCCGGTACTGAGCGATGAAAACCTGGCCATGGGTTACGAGGTAAGGGTGGTGCCATTGGAATTTATCGGTGCCCTTGAAATGGTCAAGATACTCGAACCCTATGTTCGCGAAGGTGCCATAGTGAGAGTTGACCCATTAAGAAGCATGATATTTCTTGCCGGCACCCAGGAAGAGTTGCGCAACTATCAGCAAACGGTAGAGATCTTTGATGTGGATTGGCTCGCAGGTATGTCGGTTGGTATTTATCCGCTGCATACCGTGGACGTGGAATCAATTACGTCCGAGTTGACCACGATATTCGGTATGGAAGCCGAATCACCGCTTGCGGGCATGTTTCGTTTTGTACCATTGGAACGTCTTGCGTCGATCATGGTAATCACACCGCAGGAAGCCTACCTTGAGAAAGCCCGTGAGTGGATTAAGACGCTGGACCGTGGCGCTGCCGGTTCCGGTGTTCAGTTGTATGTCTACCGTGTCAAAAACCTCGAGGCACAGGTGCTGGCGGATTACCTGTCACAATTGTTTGGTGGACAGACATCATCACCCAGGGAGAACACCAGTCGAGGCACCCTGGCACCGGGTTTGCAGGAAGCTCAAAGAAGCTCCATCAGTGATTTCAATTCAAATCGCCAAGCAGCAAATGATCGTGGAATACAAAGCAACCGAAGCTCAGGCAGCGTGGTATCGACTGAAGAGGGTGATATAAGAATCACATCTGTTGTAGAGACCAACTCGCTGTTGATCCAGGCAACCCAGAACCAGTACACATCCATCCAGGCCGCGATTGAACGGATTGACCAGGAACCATTACAGGTGCTGATTGAATCACAGATATTGGATGTAGAGTTGAATGAGGATCTGGAGTTTGGTGTTAACTGGTACCTGACCAATAATCCTGATGCGGTAGGTGGCGAATTCATTGGTGATGGTTTTGATACCTTGACCATGGGTGGAGGCACTAACTTTTTTGCAAATATTGTCGGACCATTGGGAAATGGCTTTATACGGGCCACCGTATCCGCACTCGATAGCGTAACCGATGTTCGTTCACTGGGCGCGCCGTCTTTACTTGTTCGCAATAATGCGACTGCAACTATTACGGTTGGTACCCAGGTACCAGTCCAGTCATCCAGTATCTCGACCGGTGGTACCGGCAACGTGGTCAGCAGCGCACAATATGTATCCACGGGTGTGACGCTGACGGTGACACCAAGGATCAATCCCGGTGGCCTGGTATATATGGATGTTACGCAAGAGGTCAGTCGCCCCGGTGCGCGTGACCCTGATATTTCAGCCAGCGGTAACCCGCCGATCAATAACAAATCGGTGACCAGCCAGGTGGCGGTGCAGTCAGGGCAAACCATATTTCTAGGCGGGCTTATATCCGAGCAGTCGAGCAAGGGTCGAACGGGAGTACCTTATCTGAACCGGATTCCGGGAATCGGGCGCCTGTTTGGGAGTACGAAAAAAAATACGCTGCGTAGCGAAACCATCGTGATGATTACTCCAACCGTTATTGAGAACACCAATGACCTGAAAACGGTCAGTGATGACATCCGGCTTGAGTTCATGAAGGTTCCCCCGATCAAACACTCTACCTTGCACAAGACGGATGAAGTTGAAAATGAATAATTTTGCAATGATTGGCCGCCATTACCATTTCGTGGTGGCTTGCAGTCTCATGCTGATGTCAGCCTGCGCGACCAGTCCGCGTGTTGATCCTGAAAGTTTGGTTAAGGAACGGGCAACCACGCGATGGGAGTTGTTGTTTAGCGGTGACCTGGCAGGCGCTTATGAATACCTGTCACCCGCTTACCGTTCGAGCGTATCCTCATTGCAATACCAGCGCTCGATACTGCTCAAGCGTGTCGTCTGGACCAGTGCGAAGTATATTGACCATCAATGTGAGGAAGTCTCCTGCAAAGTAGAGTTTGACGTGGGTTTTACTGTTTCCGGAGCGATTCCTGGTGTAAAATCCTACAAAGGCACCCAGATAATAGAAGAGACCTGGGTGCTGGTTGACGACGAATGGTATTTGGTGCCTGCAAAATGATGTTCAGGTATTTAAACTAATGACAGTTAACTTATTGCCATGATGTCGGATATATCGTAAGATTGCGGTGCAATTTTGCGTAAACTGTGTGTATTAGTCGTCAAATCGACGGGTTTTGCATACGAAATTAACTATACTAAGCCCTGTGTACACAATAGGAGTGTTGTAATGAACAGAAAGAATCTAACAGCTGCGGTACTTGCAGGACTGGCGGGCGTCGCCGGGATTGTAGGCTCAGCACAAGCAGTCAATATTAACCCCGATGGCCTCGGCCAAGTTCTGATCTACCCTTACTACACAGTTAACGGTGGCAACAATACCGTTCTGTCAGTAATTAACACCAGCGAAGACGCCAAGGCCGTTAAGGTCCGTTTCCTGGAAGGTAAGAACTCACGCGAAGTTCTCGATTTTAACCTCTACCTGTCAGCATATGATGTGTGGGTTGCAGCCCTTTATGATGATGGCGGTGTACCAACATTGGTCACACCTGATACATCATGTACCGTTCCTTACTTTTATGGTGGCGACGGAACACAAGAGTTTGTGCCTTGGGCATTGACTGATGAAGAAGGTTACGATCCTGATGATATCACCACACTGGGTGACATCTCTCGTGGTTCAGAAGGTCATTTTGAAATGATCGAAATGGGTACACTTATCGATCAGGACCTGGGTGAAGATGATGATGGTAATGATCTGTCATATAACTCAGCCACAGCTGCCACTCACGTTGCAGGCGTTCCTGCGGACTGTAACCAGCTGATAGAAGCATGGACATGGGCAGATAGCCTGGATCCGGAAACCAGAGGTTACTGGTTGATGAACCCGACTACAGATATGACCAACCCTTCGGGCGGTCTGTTCGGTGGTGCGGCAATTATCAACGTAACTAACGGCACCATGTACAGCTATGATGCAAAAGCCGTCAATGGTTTTGCAGCTAACCTGGACGCGAATGACCTGTTGCATACAGAGCCTGGTTTTACCACACCTAACCTCAACAGTGGTGATATCACTACTGGTTATGTATTCCTGGATAATGGTGGTAGCACAAGCTGGAGCTTCAACCGTGGTGTTGATGCTGTATCTTATGTCTTCATGCATGACACAATCATGAATGAATACACCACAAACGATGATCTGGGTGCTGAAACCGAATGGGTTGTAACCTTCCCGACCAAGCATTTCTATGTATATCCTGATACAAGTAAGTCAGAGACCGTATTGGCTCCGTTTACTACACTTTGGAACGATGCTGATGATGAAGGTGATCTTCTTGGAGAAGCCAATCAAGCGTGTGAAGTGATTCTGCTTGATACCATTTGGGATCGTGAAGAAGGTATTCCTGGTGAAGAAATTCCAACAGGTGAACCGATTCCACCTATCGTTTCACCTGCACCACCACCAACTCAGGGTCCTGTGACTCCGATTGTTCCATTCACACTGTGTTATGAAACAAACGTAATTGCGTTTGGCGCAGATGGTGGCAACTTACTCGGTTCTAGCAATCTTCATACGATTGACAATGCCACTGAGTTCTTTACCTCTGATCACGGTTGGGCGCGTCTTGAACTGGACGACTACGACTGGGATGAAGATGAAGACGGTATCGTAGAGTGTGTAGATGGTGATGGACCTGAGTGTAACTCACGCGACCCGTTGGGTAACCTTCAGGGTTTACCGGTTGCTGGCTTCGCAGTTGAGGGTTTCGTTAATACTTTCCTGGGTGAAGGTAATGACGTTCTCGCCAACTACGGTGGTACTTTCCAGCATAAAGGTACGCGTAAAGTTGGTAGTGACTAACGGATAGCTAGTCATTGATACAAAGAGTGAAAGAGAGGGTCGGTAACTCCGACCCTCTCTTGTATCTGAAATTATGAAATATTAATTGTTTGTTAATAAAACTGTAAAACCCTGGTGACTGTGATCCTATAAAAAAACAGCACTTTAATCACGGGCGGAATCAAGAGAGAGGAAAAATGCGTAAACTAAAAGGACTTATAGTCGTAACTGCTCTGGTTATGGTCTGTAGTATGGCCAGCGCCCAGATGCGAATTGTTATTGACGGTCAAGAAATTCCCACTGAACATATTGGGTCAATTGTAATCCTGCCAAATACCAACGAGATTAACGTTGCTACGACAGTGGCTTACGATGTTGGCGTTGCTACCGTTGGTGATAATGTTGCTATCAGTAATTTTACCCGGACGCCATCCAGCGTATTGGCAGGCTCGGATGTGACTTTTAGCTGGGTCACAAACAATGCTGTATCCTGCAACGCCACCGGTGGTGTCGATGGTTGGGCTGGTTCGACAATTACATTACCCAGCGGAACCAAGACCATTACCGCTGCAACCGTTGGCACCTACACCTTTACATTGACATGTGACGGAAGTGCACCGGACGATTCCGCCTCACGTAGCGTTGCGGTAACAATTTCACCTGCAGACGCCGTTTCAATTACTTCATTTGCGGCTTCACCCGATGCAATTACAGTCAATGGAACGACTACCCTGAGTTGGGATACTGTAAATGCCGAAACTTGCACACCCACAGGTGGTGCGGGTAACTGGGCATCACAGAACATTACCCTTCCAAGCGGCAGTGCAGTAATCACTATAGAAAACGCTGGTACCTACACGTTTAACCTGGTTTGCCAGGGGCCGAGTGGTGACGAAGAGACCCAGGCAGATGTTGTTATTGTTTCACCAGAAACGCAATCCTGTGATTTGGTTTCATTGACAGGTAATACATTGGCATGGAATTTATTCTGGTCAGCGCAATTCCCAGGTCCGAGTTATCAGAATGTGACCAACTGGATTATTCCGCGACAGGGCTTCCAGGCGCTTGAGTTCAATACCGGCAGTATCATAGATGACGGCAAGATCAGTGCACTTGAGAATTCATCAACACCAGGAATTAGAACCGGTTCTATCAGTCAGTGTCCCGGCGATTTTGATGTGCCTGCTGAATGCAGTTATACCTGGGGTTTAGGTGGCGGATTACGATGGGCTACAAATGGTAAGTTTGGTGCTTGTCAGTTGGATCCCAATACCACCTACTATTTCAATATTACGTTTACAGATGGGGTAGATCCAGACACAACCTCATGCGACAACGCACCGTGCAGGATAAACCTCCAGCACGTCAATCTGTAATAAACTAAATCGAGAGCCGGACGCCGTTTAGGTGTCCGGCTTTTTGTTTGTCTGATAGTTAAAGATTTTGAGCGAGGATTCCGATGAAATCATTATTAGTGCTGATGCTGGTTGTTGGCTTACAAAATATATCCTATGCGTTGGATGACGAAAGTACACAAGCCGAATTGGATATATTGGCCAAGAGAGGCAAAGGTGTTGTAACACAGGACGAATTTAATGCCCGTGCTGCAAAAATTCCCGACAACTATAGGCTTAAGGTGCTTCGCGACCGTAATCGCTTCCGGGATATACTGAATAGCATGTTGCTTAATTCTCAATTGGCGGTTGACGCGCGTGAAGCGGGCTACGAGGCGGATGAACTGGTCATCGAACGTATGCGACTGGCTGCAGAAACTGAACTGGCCGCAGCATGGTTGCAGCACTATGTGCGTTCAAAACCCGCAGCAGATTATGAGGCGCTTGCCTATGAATATTACCTTCTTAATAAGGACGAAATACTGAGCCAGGAATCGGTAGATGTTTCCCACATATTGATATCAAATGAAGAAAGGTCATTTGAAGAGGCGCTGGAAATCGCCAACAGCGTACATGCCAAGCTAATGGAAGATCCGGAATCCTTTGAGGCTTTAGTGGGGGAGTATTCCGACGATACCAGTGCTTCATACAATAAGGGCAGTTTCAAGGGCACGAAACGTGGAGAGCTTGTTAAGCCATTTGAAGAGAAAGCATTTTCATTGGAACCGGGCGAAATTTCTGAACCTGTCAAAACACAATATGGATATCATATCGTTCGTCTTGATAGCTACAATGCACCGGAAGTTTTACCTTTTGAAGCGGTAAAGACCCGTTTGATTGAAACTGAACGCCAGCAACATGAGGAGCGTATCAGGGGGGACTATATCGGCACTTTGACATCCCTCAATGTTGAGATGACACAGGAAGATATGGAAGAGATGGTCAGACGGCAATTTGGTGAGGATTACGTCGACCCATATACGGACAATGAGGAATTAGAGTAAGCTACTCACCAGTTTAAACGGCTTACCTAAATGACACAGGGAAAGCGAAAGAAAATAGAGTGGGTATTTTTCCAGAACCTGGTAATTCGACAGATTCGGGAAGATTACCTTGAAAATATGACCGGCTTTGCCTGGCTGATTTTACAACCTCTGATACTCCTTGCAGTCTATGCTTTTGTCTTTTCAACTATTTTTCAGGCACGTCTTCCAGAGGCCGAAGGTATCGGGTTTGTTCCCTACCTGGCCGTGGCATTCTGGCCGTGGACAGCTTTTTCAGAAGCCATACTTAAGGCAAACAGCTCTATAACAGCAAACGGTGCCCTGATTGGCAAGGTAGCATTTGCGACGGAGCAAATTCCCCTGGCCAGTGTGACCGCAACCTTCGTGATGCACTTGATCGGGTACCTGGCCGTACTGCTGGTTCTACAGCTAATGGGCACCCATGTGCATTGGTCCCTTCTTGTTTTGGTTTTGCCCATACTGGTTTTGATGTGGGTATTCGCCTGCGCCATATCCCTGTTCACAAGTGCAATCCAGGTGTTTGTCCGCGATCTGGCCCAGATATTGCCACCGTTAATGACGTTCTGGTTCTTTACAACACCAATACTCTACAGTTCTTCTCATTTGCCCGAGTCAATTCAGAGGGTGAGTCAATGGAACCCGATGGCGTGGTTTGTCGACAAACTGAGGGAGTTACTGTTATTTGGTCAAATTGACCTGGACTATTTTGCATTGCTCATGGTGTTTCTGCTTGGAGTGTTCGCCTGGTTGTCGTTGCGATTTTTCCGTCGGTTTTCCGGTCATTTCGAGGATT
>Ga0102946_1000178_pt1 | contig 22121 bp, 20 predicted proteins | sample SalPon2A_A_D1_MG_FD_78209 | JGI IMG/M metagenome (GOLD analysis project Ga0102946, IMG submission 78209) | Soil microbial communities from South San Francisco under conditions of wetland restoration - Salt Pond MetaG R2A_A_D1_MG | ecosystem: Environmental > Terrestrial > Soil > Wetlands | place... | reverse complement strand
CCATGCCGCGCAACTGCTCGCAGAAGGAGACAGCATCTCGGAAGACGATGCACGGCTGACCGAAATTATAAGAACGCATTCCAGCAGGGTCAGTCACATCATCGACAACATGCTGCAGCTGTCGCGTCGCGAGACTAGTCGGCCCGAGCGACTGATGCTGAAAACCTGGCTTGAAGAATTTGCCGACGAGTTCTCGCGCACGCTGGAACTGCAGGAAGGTGAGCTCAGCATCGGCTCGATACGTGAGGACCTGGAAGTACGTATGGACCCAAGTCACCTGCGCCAGGTCTTGTGGAATTTGTGTGACAATGCCATCAAGTATGCGAGCGAGACCGGCGGTATCATGGTCGAAATTGAGGCCGGTCGTTTGCAGGGTCAGGGTCGTCCGTATGTCGAGGTGCTCGACCATGGTCTGGGCGTCGATGCCGCCTCTGTCGAGAAGATGTTCGAACCGTTCTACACCGAGCGTACTGGCGGCACAGGCCTGGGTTTGTATATTTCACGGGAATTATGCGAGCTCAATCGATCGACGCTGCTCTACCTTGACAGACCCGGCGGTGGCAGTATCTTTCGCATCGTTTTTGCGGACCCCGATCGCTGGGATGCAGGTAGCAAATCATGAGTCAACCACAAGCGCTGGTAGTCGACGACGAGCCCGATATCTGCGAGCTCCTGACCATGACGCTCGGCCGCATGAAAATTGAGGCGACGTCGGCGCCCGACCTGACGTCGGCGCGAAAACTGCTGGGCGAACGCGAGTTCGACATCTGCCTCACCGATATGCGGCTACCGGATGGCGACGGCCTGGAACTCGTCGAGTGGATTCAGACCCGTGCGCCGAACCTGCCGGTGGCCGTGATTACGGCACATGGCAACGTGGAGACCGCGGTGCAGGCACTAAAACTGGGCGCCTTCGACTTCATCTCGAAACCGCTGGACCTGACTCACCTCAGGAACATTGTCGAGAATGCGCTGAAAGTTGAAGGTGAAACCACCGATCGACCGTCGCGCCTGCTGGGCGATTCGTCGGCCATGCAAGACCTGCGCGAAATGATTGAGAAGGTTGCCCGCTCGCAGGCGCCCGTTCACATATCAGGCGAATCGGGTACCGGCAAGGAGTTGGTGGCCCGGCTGATTCACGACCGCGGACCACGTGCCGACGGGCCGTTTGTGCCGGTCAACTGCGGCGCCATTCCGAGCGAACTGATGGAAAGCGAATTCTTCGGCCACCGCAAGGGCAGCTTTACCGGAGCGGTCAGCGACAAGGTCGGACTGATTCAAAGCGCCGACAGCGGTACGCTGTTTCTCGACGAAATTGCTGACCTGCCGCTGGCCATGCAGGTCAAGCTGCTGCGGGTCATTCAGGAGAAAACCGTACGCCCGGTAGGCGCATCAGGCGAGGAACCTGCTAACGCCCGAATTCTCTCCGCTACCCACAAGAACCTTTCGCAAATGGTTGCGGCGGGCGAGTTCCGCGAAGACCTGTTCTATCGCATCAATGTTATCGAACTGCATGTACCGGCGCTGCGAGACCGCGGCGACGATGTCATCGACCTGGCGAACCATATTCTGGGCAAGCTGGACGCTACCGCCAGGCTTGACGGCAGCGCTCGAGGCGCGTTGTCGGGCTACTCTTTTCCCGGCAATGTGAGGGAACTTGAGAATATGCTGGAGCGAGCGGTGACCTTGTGCACGACCGGCAAAATCACCGAAGCGGACCTCCACATGCGCGAGGCCAGGACCGGAATCAATGAACCGCCATTGTTTACAAGCACCGACCTCAGCAACCAGGTTGAGGATGTGCAGCGCCAGGCGATTGTCGATGCGCTTGAGAAAACGCGCTACAACAAGACCGCTGCGGCGAAGCTGCTGGGGCTGTCGTTTCGGCAACTGCGCTACCGCATAAAAAAACTCGGCATCGAATAAAAACCGGGGACAGGCTACCGTTTCACCGTTTTTTGGATCCCAGCAGAACCTCAGACACTTAACCCGTTTTCCTCTGACCCGCCGGCTGTTCCGAGAGGAAAACGGGTTACTGTCCCGCGTTATGAAAACGGTGAAACGGTAGCCTGTCCCCGATTATTGGACATAAGTAGCGTCGCCATTGACCAACGTATGCTGACAATTTTTGTCACATTGTGACGCTCAGCGTCAATTCCCGATTGTAATACGCGTCTGTTCCGCGACATCGGCGAACCCCTATACTCGTTAAAACTCTATATAAATCGAGTAGTTAAGTTTGTTTCGGTTAACTTGGCACGGTGCTTGCTTTATATACCGTACTGGCGGTATCGCCGTTTATGAATACTTTCATTTTCACGGAGACAGACAAATGAAGAAGCAACAAGGTTTTACATTGATCGAACTGATGATCGTCGTTGCGATTATCGGTATTTTGGCGGCAATCGCTATTCCTGCTTACCAGGACTACACGATTCGCGCCCAGGTTTCTGAGGGCCTGAACCTCTCAGCCGGTGCCAAGGTCGCGGTAACGGAATACTTCCAGGACAGCGGTAATCTGGCTGCAACCAATGCTGAGGCAGGTCTCGAAGCGCCCGGCAACATTACCGGCAAGTACGTGACAGCTGTTGGTGTTGGCGGTGATGGCTCTGGCGTTGATGGCGAAATTGAAGTTACTTACGGCAACGAAGTGAATGCTGCGATCGCCGGCGACACGCTGACGCTGACGCCGGACACGACCGGTGGTGGTAGCGTTGAGTGGGACTGCGCGAGCGCAGACCTGCAAAACAAGCATCTTCCGTCTGCTTGCCGTACCTAAGACTTCTCGCTTTTGGCACTAATGCCGAAGCTGCAAGTCATAAAGCCCCGGCTCGCCGGGGCTTTTTTTTGCGACACGCCAAGGGTAGGGTGACAAACTTATGAAGAAAGACGCACACGGCTTTACGTTGATCGAACTGATGATTGTCGTCGCAATTATCGGCATCCTTGCATCGATCGCCATCGCGGCCTATCAGACCTACACTGTACGGGCCCAGGTCTCTGAAGCACTCAACATGGCGGCTGCCGCCAAGACACCAATCGTCGATGCATTTAATACGACCGGCACACCACCGGTGGACCGCGTCGCCGCCGGCATGACGGCTCTTCCCGCTGATACCCAGGGCAGATACGTGAGCGCCGTCGACATCGATGACGGCCGTGTCGACGTGTCGATTGGCAACGAAGCGCACCCCGACATTCAGGGAGGCACCATATCGTTTACCCCATACATGTCGCCGGGCGGCAGCATTGCCTGGCGCTGCGCGGCAGCCCCGGTCCCGGCGGGAACCGCGCCGCTGTCCGGCGGTGGCGTCACCAGTGCCCATCTCGCACCGACGATCGATGATCGCTACCTGCCCGCCAGCTGCCGCTAAACCACCACCGGATTTCCTCGCCAACTCACTGTCCGGGCAGTAATTTCAGGGTTTGACTTAATCAAATTCTGTATCTGTGACAAGGCGCACATAATCGAGTTGAATCGGGGACTTGGATCAGTGAGACTGTGATGCTCCGAGGATTAATTTAGCAGCGACTTTTTCATGGCAGCAACAGCAGCACAGAACAGCCTCGCAGGGCTTCCCAGGCGTCTCGTCCAGGATGGCCTGATCAGCGAGGAAAAGCTCCTGGAAGCCTCGGAAGTTGCGAGAAAGGAGAAGGTTGGCCTTGTGGCTTACCTGGTCAATGAAGACCTCGCCAACGCCCGCGCAATTGCCGTCGCAGCCTCCCATGAATTCGGCGTACCCCTGATGGACCTCGATGCGCTCGATATCGACCTGGCAGTCATTCGCTCGGTCGATCAGAAACTGGTCAACAAACATCGCGTATTGCCGCTGGTCAAGCGCGGCCAGCGCCTGTTCGTCGGGATTGCGGATCCGACGAATCTGCAAGCCATTGACGACATCAAGTTCCAGACGAGCCTGCGAATCGACCCGGTGGTGGTCGAACAGGACAAACTCGAAGACCGCATTGTCAAAGCCCTCGAGGCGGTCGACACGACGATGTCCGATCTTGGCGACGATGACTTCGACCTGGACACTCTTGACATCGGCAATGACGAAGACGAAGCTGAAGACCTCAGCAGCGAGATCGACGACGCGCCTGTCGTCAAATTCGTCAACAAGATTTTACTCGATGCAATCAGGCGCGGTGCATCTGATATTCATTTCGAACCATACGAGAAGTATTTCCGGGTACGCACCCGTCTCGACGGCGTACTTTCGGAAGTCGCGACCCCACCGGTTGCCCTGGCAACGAAGCTGTGCGCGCGCCTGAAAGTCATGTCGCGCATGGATATCGCTGAACGGCGCGTGCCGCAGGATGGTCGCATCAAAATGCGTCTTTCGAAGAACCGGGCGATCGATTTTCGTGTCAATACCTGCCCCACCCTGTTCGGCGAGAAAATCGTTCTGCGTATTCTCGACCCCTCAAGCGCGAAACTCGGCATTGACGCGCTGGGTTACGAAGAGCACCAGAAAGACCTGTACCAGAAGCACCTGAACAAACCGTACGGCATGATCCTCGTCACCGGCCCGACCGGCTCGGGCAAAACCGTCTCGCTCTATACCGGATTGAATATCCTGAATACCGAGGACCGCAATATCTCGACGGCGGAAGACCCGGCGGAAATCAACCTGCCTGGCATCAACCAGGTGAACGTCAATCCGAAGGTCGGCCTGACCTTCGCATCATCGCTGAAAGCATTCCTGCGCCAGGATCCGGACATCATCATGGTGGGTGAGATTCGTGATCTCGAAACGGCAGAGATCGCGATCAAGGCGGCACAGACGGGTCACCTGGTGCTCTCGACCCTGCATACAAATGATGCGCCCAGAACATTGACCCGTCTCGTGGACATGGGTGTGAAGCCCTACGCTATCGCGACTTCGGTCAGCCTCATCATCGCCCAGCGGCTGGCGCGAAAACTTTGCGACAACTGCAAGGAAGCCAGGGACATTCCTCGTGAAGCGCTCGAAAAGGAGGGCTTTGAGGCGAAGGATATTGAAGATCTTACGGTTTACGCTCCGGTCGGCTGCAAAAGCTGCAACGATGGCTATAAGGGCCGACTCGGCATCTTCCAGGTCATGGAAGTGTCCGAGGCGATGGGCAGAATAATAATGGAAGGCGGCAATGCCATGCAGATCGCCGAGCAGGCGGCCAGCGAGGGGGTAATCGATTTACGACGTGCCGGTTTGAACAAAGTCAAGGAAGGGATTACAAGTCTTGATGAAGTCAACCGGGTTACAATTGAGTAGTTTTCGACCTCGTAGGAATGGACGAAGAAAATGGCTGAAGCAGCAACAGTAAGCACCGTACCCTTTATTTGGGAAGGCACAGATAGAAAGGGCCAGAAAGTCAAAGGCAAGGCGATGGCGGCCGACGAGGCCTCCGTACGTGCTGATCTGCGCCGCCAGGGCGTCGTGCCGATACGCATCCGCAAGCAGAGCAAGGGCTTGTTCAGCGGCAGCGGCAAGATCACTCCTGCTGATATCGCTATCTTCATGCGCCAGCTGGCCACGATGCTCGCGGCAGGTATCCCGCTGGTGCAGTCGTTCGAAATCGTCGGCAACGGTCACGAGAACGCTGCCATGCAGAAGCTGATCCTTGCCATTAAAGCCGACGTTGAGGGCGGTACCGCACTGGCCGAGGCGCTTGCCAAGCACCCGCTGTATTTCGACGATCTCGTCATCAACCTCGTCGAGGCTGGTGAGCAGGCAGGTGCGCTTGAAACACTGCTCGACAAAATTGCGACGTACAAGGAAAAAACCGAGGCGTTAAAGAAAAAGATCAAGAAAGCACTGACCTATCCCGCTGCTGTCCTGGTCGTTGCCTTTATCGTAACAACCATCCTGCTGATCTTCGTCATTCCGGCATTTGAAGATCTTTTCCAGGGCTTCGGTGCCGACCTGCCGACTTTTACACGCATGGTGATCGACTTGTCGGTCTTCGTCCGTGAAAAAGGTTTCTTCATTGCGACGATTATCGGTATCGCCGTGGGCTCGTTTTTCTATTTCAAGAAACGGTCGCGATCGATGCGGCACTTTCTGGATCGCATGAGCCTGAAAATTCCCGTGATCGGCCCGATCCTGCAGAAAGCATCCATCGCTCGATACGCGCGAACGTTATCCACGATGTTCGCCGCCGGTGTTCCCTTAGTTGAGGCGCTCGAGTCTGTCGCGGGCGCAACCGGTAACATCGTTTACGAGGTGGGCGTCCTGCAGATGAGAGATGAAGTCGCGACGGGTCAGCGGCTGCAGCAGGCCATGGAGAATACGGACCTGTTTCCAAACATGGTCATTCAGATGATCGCAGTTGGCGAAGAATCCGGTTCGCTGGACGAAATGAGTTCCAAAGTCGCCGACTTCTATGAAGAAGACGTGGACAATGCGGTGGACAACCTCTCGAGCTTGCTCGAGCCAATGATCATGGCGATCCTGGGTGTGCTGGTCGGCGGTCTCGTCGTCGCCATGTACCTGCCGATCTTCAAGATGGGTTCGGTTATCTAGGACGCACCAAGCGCCCGATTGCAATGCAGCGGCGTTCGGAGGAAACTCCGGACGCCGTTTTTGATTAAAGAGTAGGCATGACAGAGCTCCTGGCACAATCACCTGCAGGCTTCGCCGTAATCGCGTTTTTGTTCGCGTTGTTAATTGGCAGCTTCCTGAATGTCGTGATCTATCGTTTGCCGATCATGATGTTTCGCGAATGGCAGGAGCAGTGCGAAGAGTTACAACAGTCGGATACGCCGACGCTGCCGGAAAAACCGTTCAACATCATCGTGCCACCATCCACCTGCCCGTCCTGCGGCACCCGAATAGCTGCCTGGCAGAATATCCCTGTTATCAGTTATCTAGTGTTACGCGGCCGCTGCGCGGGCTGCCAGCAGAAGATCTCGGCTCGCTATCCGCTGGTCGAACTACTGACCGCTGTACTGGCCGCAATTGTGGCGCTGCATTTCGGTTTCACGCCGGAAGCCCTCATGGCGATCGGCCTGACTTTTGCGCTGGTCGCGATCAGCCTGATTGACTATGACCATCAGCTCATCCCGGACTCTATCGTACTACCACTCCTCTGGGTCGGACTGGGAATGAGCTTGCTGAATGGCGCCGTTCCGGGCGAGGCTTTATTCGTGCCCCCTGAAACCGCCATCATCGGCGCCATCGCCGGCTATTTGAGTTTGTGGATCGTGTACCAGGTTTTCAAGCTGGTCACTGGCAAGGAAGGCATGGGACATGGCGACTTCAAGTTGCTCGCCGCATTGGGGGCCTGGCTGGGATGGCAGTCGTTGCACTTGATTATCCTGCTCTCAGCCGTCGTCGGCGCGGTATTCGGTATAGCCATGATCCTGTTCCGCGGACGCGATCGCCAGTTACCCATACCTTTCGGCCCCTATCTCGCTGCGGCCGGCTGGGTCACCATGCTCTGGGGTGCGGATATCTGGAATGCGTACCTCCACAACTTCGTCTGAATGACCCGGCCACTGCGCATTGGTTTGACCGGCGGTATTGCCAGCGGCAAATCGACCGTATCGGACCTGTTCGCGGACCTGGGTGCGACGATCATAGATACCGACATCATCGCCCGCGAGGTTGTTGAGCCAGGCGAACCGGCACTGGACGAAATTCTTGCCACATTTGGTCAAAATTTACTGAATGAAGACGGCACACTGGACCGGTCGGCCATGCGCCAGTTGATTTTTGCAGATGACGAGGCCCGGCAGCGCCTGGAATCTATCCTGCACCCGCGCATCCAGGCTGAAGCATTGCGCCAGGCCGGCGCCGCCACCGGCGCATACACAATTATTGCCGTGCCATTGCTGGCGACCTCACCGCTGCAGGCTCATTTGGACCGCATACTGGTCGTCGATTGCGACGAAACCACCCAGGTTCAGCGCTTAATGGACCGCGACGCTGAATCCGAAGCGCAGGCACGACGCATTCTTGCGGCGCAAGCCAGCCGTGAGGAGCGCCTCGATATCGCTGACGACGTCATTGAAAATAATTCGACGATCGATGCACTTGCCCGGCAGGTATCTCAATTACACGATCGGTATATTGCGCTAACTCATTTGCCAGTCGGCCAGCGGTAGCGCAGAATAGGTGCATGGCCAAACCTGCAGCTGAAATCACCGCCCAGACAGAATCCGACGACGCGGCGTACTACGAGCAGCCTGTCTCAGAGCGCATGCGTACCTTCATGCGGCTCGAATTTCTCTACCAGCAGATGCTGTACAACAGTGAACTCGAGAGCGATTGGGCTACACGGGCGACGATTTCCAGTTTGCTGGAGATCATGGCAATTCTGTCGCGTGGTGATGTCCGCAGTGAGGTGCATAAAGAGCTCGATCAGCAGCTCAAAATCCTGCAGCGATTTCAAAGCCAGCCGGAAGTCGATACGCGCCGGCTGGACAGCCTGGTCCGGAATCTGATCGACAGCCGGGCGGAGCTCAGCAGCGTCGGCACCTCATTCCTGCAACCGCTCAAAGATTCGGATTTCCTGAATGCGATCAAGAATCGCAGCGCGATTCCTGGCGGCACCTGCGAGTTTGACCTGCCGGAGTACAGCCATTGGCTGCGGCAGTCATTCGCGCGCCGCAGCGAGGACATGGAGGTCTGGATCAGTGCTATTCGCCCGTTGTGCGATGCGGTTACCGAGGTGCTCTGGCTGATCCGGCAAAGTGCGCAGGCAGCCGACAAACTTGCCATCAATGGCATGTACCAGCACAGCATGCAGAAAGACGCGCAGTGTCGATTGCTGCGAGTCTGTTTGTTGCAGGACAGTTCGCTATATCCGGAAATCAGCGGCAGTCAACATCGCTTCACGATCCGCTTCCTGGAGTGGTCTACCCTGGAGCACCGCGCCGTACAAACCGGCCACGACGTGCCCTTCCAGCTCAGTATCTGCTAGGTCAATTCACGCAGCGCGTCGACCAGCGGCGCATCGGCAGGCAATAGCTCTGCCGCATCCAGGCGGGCAACGTCCACCCAACGGAGTCGCTGACCTTCCTGCCCGGCAGGCTCTCCGCGCCATTGGTCGACGAAAAAGAAATCCAGCTCGACCGTACGATCCGCATAGGTGTGCTTGATGCTCTGAAAATGCTCGTGCGCCAGCACATCGATTCCGAGCTCTTCGCGCAGCTCGCGGCACAGCGCCATATGCGCAGATTCGCCGGCCGCAATCTTTCCTCCTGGAAATTCCCACAGGCCGTGGAAAGGGCCTTCCTCGATGCGTTCCGTAATCAGGATTTCGCCGGCCGCATTGCGCAGGATGCCGGCTGCGACCTGCAATGTCAGGTTAACTTGCCGTGGCACTGCTTGTACTTCTTGCCAGAACCGCACGGACATGGTTCGTTGCGACCAACCTTGGCAGAACCGCGCTTGTATGTTTCCACCGACGGCTCATTGCGCGGCACGGGCGCGCGCGCCGCCTGTGGGTTCTGGCCCGGCGGTGTCGCCGCCGGCGCCGCACCACCAAGCGCCGACGCTTCAGCGTGCTGAAACTTCAGTGCAGCAGCCGCTCGACGTCGCTCAGCACTGTCATCGAGATCGTCTGGTCCCTTGATTTGCACACGCGACAACAGGCTGATGGTGGCGTGTTTGACCTGATCGAGCATCGTGCCGAACATCTCAAAGGCCTCACGCTTGTATTCCTGCTTTGGATTTTTCTGCGCGTACGACCGCAAGCCGATTCCCTGGCGTAAATGATCCATGGCTGCCAGGTGCTCTTTCCAATGGTGATCGAGCTGCTGCAACATGATCTGCTTCTCGACACTGCGCATGATGTCCTGCCCGAACTCGCCAACGCGTTTTGTATAGGCGGCCTCAGCTTCTTCAACACAACGCGCCAGGATCGCCTCGTCATTCAGGGTCTTGTCCTCGCGAATCCAGCGAGCAACATCGAGGCGCAGACCGAAATCGGACTCAAGCGCCTGCGACAGGCCTTCCGCATTCCATTGTTCTTCAAGGCTGCCGGGCGGAATGTGTAGCGCAACCACGTCACCGATCACCTCGTCTCGAATCGCGGCAACGGATTCTTCTATCTCGTCGGCCGCCATCAGCTCCGAGCGCTGATGATAAACAACCTTGCGCTGGTCATTCGCGACGTCGTCGTATTCGAGGAGGTTCTTGCGGATATCAAAGTTATGCGCCTCGACCTTGCGCTGGGCCCTCTCAATTTGCCGCGACAACAATTTGCTTTCGATCGCTTCGCCTTCCCGCATACCGGCTCGAGCCAGCAACGACTTCGTGCGCTCCGGATCGCCAAAGATGCGCATCAGGGTGTCTTCCATCGACAGATAGAATCGTGATGAACCCGCGTCGCCCTGTCGACCCGCACGGCCGCGCAGCTGGTTATCAATGCGGCGCGATTCATGTCGCTCGGTACCAATGATGTGCAAGCCCCCCGACCCCAGCACCGCATCGTGACGCTGCCGCCACTCGGTCCGAATCTGCTCTTCGTCAGCGCCTTCGCCTGCCGCTTCGATTTCGGCTTCCAGATTTCCGCCCAGCACAATGTCGGTGCCACGGCCCGCCATATTGGTCGCGATCGTAATGGCACCGGGCCGCCCGGCCTGCTGCACGACCGTTGCTTCGCGCTCATGCTGTTTCGCGTTCAACACCTCATGCTCGATTTTGCGTTTTTTCAATAGTGACGACAGCAATTCCGAGGTTTCGATCGAGGTTGTGCCAACCAGGACCGGCTGGCCGCGCTCACGGCAATCCATGATGTCCTCAATGATGGCTTCAAACTTGTCCTTTTCAGTCAGGTAGACAAGATCGGCGGCATCGTCGCGAACCATCGGCCTGTGCGTGGGAATAACCACGACCTCGAGCCCGTAGATCTGCTGGAATTCAAACGCCTCCGTATCCGCTGTGCCGGTCATGCCTGACAGGTTGCTGTAGAGGCGGAAGTAATTCTGGAAGGTAATGGAGGCGACCGTCTGGTTTTCCTGGCGTATGGCCACGCCTTCCTTGGCCTCGATTGCCTGGTGCAGCCCGTCCGACCAGCGCCGACCTGGCATGGTGCGGCCCGTAAACTCATCAACGATGACCACCTGGCCATCGTTGACGATATATTCGACATCGCGCTGGTAAATTGCGTGCGCCCGCAGGGCCGCATTCAAATGATGCAAAAGCCGAATGTTCGCGGCATCGTAGAGACTTTCGCCTTCGCCAAGCAAGCCAGCCCGGGCCATCAGCTGTTCGACCTTTTGATGGCCTTCTTCGGTCATATGTGCCTGCTTGGCCTTTTCGTCAATCGTAAAATCACCACGATTCGCCAGTTTGCAGGCTACGACTTTCTTGCTGTCATCATCGGCAACAACATCCATGCCGCGGGATTCCGCAATGTCGATTGCCTCTTCGAGACTCATCGCCTCACTCTGAGCCCCATCTTCACCGCTGATTGTGACCGGGGAGCCTTTGTCATCCCGCAAGGTCACCTGCTTGGCCGTGATCTCGAAATTCATGGGCGCTTCCGTCTCGTCGTGCGCGACCAGTTTCGGAATCAGCTTGTTGATATGCGTGTAGAGGTCGGTGCTCGACTCCGCCGGCCCTGAAATAATCAGCGGCGTGCGAGCCTCATCAATCAAAATCGAGTCGACCTCGTCGACGATGGCAAAATTCAGCTTGCGCTGAACTTTCTGTTGCAGCGAAAAGGCCAGGTTATCGCGCAGATAGTCGAAACCCAATTCGTTGTTGGTCGCATACGTGATGTCGCTGCTGTAGGCCTCACGCTTTTCTTCCTGCGTCTGGCCACTGCGAGTTACTCCAACTGTCAGGCCCAGGAACTCATAGACAGGCCGCATCCAGTCTGCGTCGCGCTGCGCCAGGTACTCGTTCACCGTAACAATGTGCACGCCGTCACCACTGATGGCGTTGAGGTAGGCAGGCAGTGTGGCAACCAGGGTTTTACCCTCACCGGTACGCATCTCGGCAATATTGCCATCATGCAGGACCATTCCGCCGATTAGCTGCACGTCAAACGGTCGCATGCCCAGGGTCCTCACGCCTGCTTCCCTGGCGACGGCGAACGCCTCCGGCAGCAAGTCCTGCAGGCTTTCACCGTCCGCATAACGGGTCTGGAATTCCGCTGTTTTGCCGCGCAACGCCGCATCGTCGAGTGCCTGCAGGCCCTCTTCCAGCGCATTGATGCGGTTAACGGTTTTAGAGTACTGCCGCAGCAGCCGCTGATTACGGCTGCCGAAAACACGGGTCAAGAAATTAGCCACCGGGGCTCCTGAATCTTATGGGCACACAAAGCCCGGTATTCTATCGAATCTCTCGATGTTTGGGTGATTTCCCGGATATCAATAACCGGGCGAAGAATGATTCGGTCAGGCTACTTGGTGGATTCGCGAATGAAATTCACCGGATTTACGCGGCGCCCGCCCTTGAGCACCTCGAAGTGCAAATTTGGCCCGGTTGCGCGGCCCGTTTCGCCCATCAGCGCGACAGGCTGGCCCTTTTTGACCTCATCTCCCACTGCCACGAGATTCTCCGAATTGTGAGCATACCGGGTTGAATAGCCGTTGCCGTGATTGATTTCGATCATGATGCCGTAACCATACCGGTCTGCCGACCAGGTAACGACGCCATCTGCCACCGCCAGCACTTCTGCTCCCATCTTGCCAGCAAAGTCAATTCCCGTGTGATTCGCGGGCTTGCCGGTGAAGGGGTCCGTGCGCTTGCCGAAATAGGATGAAATCCAGCCCGAATTGACCGGTCGGCCCTGCGGGTAGACGCGTTCGCTGAGATCCTGATTCATCAAAACGCCTTCGAGCGCCCATAATTGCGCCTCGCGGTTGTCCAGTTGGTAATTGAGCGACTGCATCTGCTCAACAACCTCCGGCACAGCCACGTTAGACCCGGTCAGGAACGGTTCCTCCGGACCACCCAAAGCGGGCTCCGAATCAAAATCAAATTCCCCGTCTTCCAGTTCCGCCATGCCAGTCAAGCGGCGGCCCAGGGCATCGAGGCGAATAATTCGCGCATTCATCTGTGCAATGCGAATTGCCAGTGCATCCAGCGTATCTTCATTCGACTGGCGGATAGTCTCGATCTGTTCTTTTTGCAGCTGCAACTCGTCCACGAGCAGCAGCGCATCATCCTGCCTGACACCGGAACCGGTCTGTGTTGAATACAGATAGCCACCGGCAAAACCTGCAGACGACACAATTACCGCGAATACGGCAGCGGCCGTCCAGGCCTTCGGGCCTGACAGATTGACTTGCCTGGGCTTGCCAAAGCCCTTACCAAAAATGACTACGTTCATCGAGAATGCCTCGAGAGACCTTGCGGTCGAATTGACGCCTGCCAAGCACCTGCGTGATACAGGCGTGCTTCATTTGTTCTAAACACGCTATTTTTATTCACTTCGGTAGCCCCGCTGTCGTAGGATTCGATCCCTTAGACCGGTGGATTTGCGCCCCCGCTTTTCAACGAGTTTGCCCTTGTCGAAGACACAATATGCATAATGTCGAATTTCAATACAAGAATTCGCTTCACGAACCGGGAGAAATACCCCCCCGGAACGTCGAAAATCGCTAACTACGTCACATTTCCATGCCGCTAAAAAGCCTCGAAAACCTGCTGAAAGCCAGTACTGACAAGGACTTGGCCGAGGTGATCGAACACGCGCGCGATATGGGCGATCTGGTCCAGATACTACAGGCAGCTTTGCCTGATGAGCAACGCGGCGCAATTTCCGCGGCCAATATTCGCGGGGACGGTGAATTAGTGGTGCTGGCCAGCTCGTCGGCCTGGGCCGCCAGATTGCGTTACGAAACCGACCTGCTGATGACAGCCGCGCAGGCCAGCGGCAAAGAAGTCAGTACCTGCTCGGTGCGCGTCGCGCGCAGCTAATTCTAAGGAAAGCTCAGGCGTACGAAGGGGTAACGTAGGATACCGGTGCCTTGTCCTCGTCAGTAAACGTCACGACCTCAAAGGACGATTCCTGCCGCAACATCTCGCGCAACAACTTGTTATTCAGGTCGTGGCCCGATTTGTAGGCACGAAACTCGCCGATAATCGGGTGGCCGAGCAGGTAAACATCACCGATCGCATCGAGGATTTTATGGATAACAAATTCATTGCCGTAACGCAGGCCATCTTCGTTCAGGATTCTGTAGTCGTCCAGGACAATTGCATTATCCATACTGCCGCCGAGCGTCAGGTTTCTTTCACGCAGGGCTTCGACGTCACGCAAAAAACAAAATGTGCGCGCCCGGCTTACTTCTTTCAGGAAGGATGTCGACGAAAAATCAATCGTCGCATGTTGCGAAAGCTTGTTGAATACCGGGTGGTTAAAGTACACCTCGAAATTCACTTTGAAGCCGTTAAAAGGACGTAGCTCGGCCCACTTGTCACCGTCCTCGACACGAATCTTTTTCTTGATGCGAATAAACTTTTTGGCGGCGTTTTGTTCCTCGATGCCGGCGGACTGCAACAGAAAAACGAACGGCCCGGCGCTGCCGTCCATGATCGGCACCTCCGGCGCCGACAGGTCGACGTGTATGTTATCGATCCCGAGACCGGCAAGCGCCGACATCAGGTGTTCTACCGTGGCAACCTTGACACCATTTTTTACGAGCGTCGTGCCAAGCATGGTCTCACCGACCAAACGCGGGTCCGCCTCGATGTCCACTGGCTGGTCAAGGTCCACTCGTCTGAAGGTAATTCCGGAATTTTCTGCAGCGGGGCGCAGTGTCATATAGACCTTTTCACCGGTGTGCAATCCGACACCGGTTGCACGAATCGCAGTCTTCAAAGTTCTCTGGCGCAACATCAAGTATCACTGTCTAAAATTTGTGCGGAAAGATTATCATAACGCGCGAAAACCCGCCACGGTTCAGGCTCTTAGAGGCGTTCCATCGGTTTCAATTTAAATGCTGACTTTTACGGGCAGTGAAGTTGCCGGCCCGGGTTTTCCCGGGCCGGCCAAGCGGAGATCTGACGCTAACGACGTCGCGAGTCGTTAGTCAGCCTGACGCCGAAGAAATGCAGGAATGTCGAGCAAGTCTTCCTGCAGTCCGGCGTCTTCAAGACCGTCACCAACAGCGCGTTGCCGCTGCACGGTCGGCTTTTCCAGGCCATGGTAGTTAGGCTCAGACGCAGCTGTCGTTGGTCGCTTCACGATACGCATGGGCGATTCCGCGTGAGTCGCATTCTTGCCCAGTCCGGTCGCAACAACCGTAACCCGGATCCGATCTGTCATGTTCGGATCGATCACCGTACCGACAACAACGGTCGCATTGTCCGAAGCGAACTCCTTGATCGTGTTACCGACTTCCTGGAATTCACCAATCGACAGGTCCATTCCTGCCGTAACGTTCGCCAGGATGCCGTTGGCTCCGGCGAGGTTGATGTCTTCCAGAAGCGGGCTGGAAATCGCGGCTTCCGCAGCTTCGCGGGCGCGGCCTTCGCCCGCCGATTCACCAGAGCCCATCATTGCCATACCCATTTCGGCCATGACTGTCCGAACGTCTGCAAAGTCGACATTAATCAAGCCCGGACACGTAATGAGTTCTGCAATACCCTGCACAGCACCCTGGAGTACCTGGTTGGCAGAGCGGAAAGCATCCAGCAAGGTGGTCTCTCCGCCGAGCACTGCCAGCAACTTCTCATTTGGAATCGTGATCAGTGAATCGACATATTTGCCAAGCTCGCCGATGCCCTGGTCGGCAATCGCGAGGCGTTTGCCACCCTCCATCTCAAACGGCTTGGTCACTACTGCAACTGTCAATATGCCCAGCTCCTTGGCAACCTGTGCGACCACCGGTGCAGCGCCCGTGCCGGTTCCGCCACCCATACCGGCGGTGATGAACAGCATGTCGGCTCCCTCGATTACCTCGAGAATCCGATCACGATCCTCCATTGCTGCCTGCCGACCGATCTCCGGATCAGCGCCGGCTCCGAGGCCCTTGGTGATGTTGCAACCGATCTGCAACGCCGTCCTGACCTTGGCGGACTTCAGTGCCTGCGCATCTGTGTTGGCACAGATGAAATCGACACCTTCGATACCCGTGTCGACCATGTGCGCAACGGCGTTCCCGCCGCCGCCGCCGACCCCGATGACTTTAATCACAGCGCTCTGGCTGTGCGCATCCATTAATTCAAACATTTAGACTTCCTCCGCTTGTAATACTCTTTGTTTGTGTCATTAAAATTGCCCGTTGAACCACGCTTTCATGCGGTCCCAAACATCGCCCAAATTGCTGCTGATTGGCGCACTTCGAGTGTTTCTACGCGACATACTTTCAAAGCCATACAACAACAATCCAACCCCAGTGGCGTGGATCGGATTTCGAACCACGTCCATGAGTCCTTCAACATATTGCGGCGCGCCAAGGCGCACCGGCATATGAAATACTTCTTCTGCGAGCTCCACCGCACCTTCCATCTTGGCACTGCCGCCGGTGATGACGATGCCCGCAGCGATTAATTCTTCAAAGCCACTTCGGCGCAGTTCATCGCGAACCAGCCCGAAGAGTTCTTCGTACCTGGGTTCGACAATTTCGGCGAGCGTCTGGCGTGCCAGTCGGCGTGGCGGTCGTTCGCCGACGCTCGGCACTTCGATGGTTTCATCCGGATTTGCCAGCTGCGACAACGCGCACGCGTATTTGATTTTGATTTCTTCGGCGTACTGAGTCGGCGTCCGCATTGACACAGCAATGTCGTTCGTTACCTGGTCGCCGGCAATTGGGATAACCGCCGTATGTTGAATGGCGCCGCCGAGAAACACTGCGATATCGGTCGTGCCGCCGCCGATATCAACGATGCATGAACCCAGTTCCTTTTCGTCATCGGTCAATACCGAATAGCTCGAAGCCAGTTGCTCCAGCACGATATCGTCAACCTCAAGTCCGCACCGCTGCACGCATTTGACGATGTTTTGTGCCGCGCTTTCGGCACCCGTAACCATGTGAACTTTTGCTTCCAGGCGCACGCCCGACATACCGACCGGTTCGCGAATACCGCCCTGGTTATCAATTAGAAACTCCTGCGGCAGGATATGCAGGATCTTCTGGTCCGCGGGAATTGCAACAGCGCGGGCCGCGTCAATGACACGATCGACATCGCCGGCACTAACCTCCTTGTCCCGTACGCCGACAATGCCATGCGAGTTAAGGCTGCGAACATGACTCCCGGCGATGCCAGTGCACACTGAGTGGATGTCACAACCCGCCATCAATTCGGCCTCTTCAACGGCGCGCTGAATGGAATGTACGGTCGATTCGATGTTGACGACGACACCACGCTTGAGGCCGCGCGACGGATGTGACCCGATGCCAACAACTTCGATGCCCCCATCGTCGTTTATCTCGCCAACAATCGCGACGACCTTGGACGTGCCTATATCGAGACCCACGATCAGGTTCTTGTCACCGCGTTTCGACATGATTATTGCTTGCCTCGCAAAGCCAGCATGTTTTCGGCTTCGTTCTGTGGGTCAGAGACCGGCGTATTCGAGCCGTTGGCCCAACCAATCGTGAAACCGTTGCTGTAACGCATGTCAACGTATTCGATATCCTCGCCGCGGCTCGTAATAATGTCCGCCACAATATCGAGGAACAGCTCGGTGCGATCTTCAATATCGCGCCGACCCAGACGTATTTCTACGCCGTTTTGTAGTGTCATCTGCCACGCGCCGCGAGGATCCAGGTAGACCCGGCGCAGATCCAGCCCGACCGGAATCAGTCGATCGCGCACAGCCAGGTAGCGCCGCGCGACATCGCCCGAGCGGCCTTCCGGCCCACTGAGCCGCGGCAATTCCGCCGGCACGTGTCGCACGCTATTAACAAACAACTCACCGCGGACATTCATCAGTCCGTTTTCGCCCCAGATTGCTGCCGGCACCTGCTCAGTTACCGTAATGCGTAATCGGCTTGGCCAGCGACGGGCGACGGTCGCCGAATCAATCCAGGGCATGGCGGTAATACGATCCTGGATTCGCGCAAGATCGGCGCTGACAAAACCGTCTTCCAGTTCGTCGCTGATTGCTTCTTCAATCTGTAGCGCGGTAACCCGCTGAAACGGCCCACTGATTTCGATTGACCGAATCTGTCGGTCGAGCATGCTGGAGCTCGCCTCGTAAGTAGCAATGACCACTGCGATTGCCGCCAGCGGCCCGAGGACCAGGCTCGCCCGAATCCGGGGCATGGTCCATCGCACAGTCTTTTTTGGCTTACGCCGCTTTGCCTGTTTACGCGCCATTCGCTGCCACCTCGATGTGTGTTGCACTTGTATCGGCATCAACACTTGTTTCCAGAATGCGCCAACACAATTCCGCGAAATCGATGCCTGCCCGTTGCGCTGCCATTGGCACCAGGCTGTGGCTGGTCATGCCCGGTACTGTATTCACCTCAAGAACTTGCGGCTCGCCGTCGGTCCCGGTCATAAAATCCACTCGCCCCCAGCCGGAGCAACCGAGCTCGGCGAACGCGGCAACCGCAATATCGGCATACCGTTGTTCCTGCGCCGGATCGCTGGTTCCAGGGCAGTGATACTGCGTGCTTTCCGATTCGTACTTGGCCCGGTAGTCATAAAATACTCGCGGCGTTTCGATGCGAATGGTCGGCAGGGCTGTACCCTGCAGGACAGCAACGGTCATTTCCTCACCGACAATGCAGCGCTCCGCCAGTGCGGTACCCTCGAACTGCAACGCCAGGTCGACAGCTGCCTCCAGATCGTCGAGCTCAAATACCTTGCTCATACCGACGCTCGACCCCTGACCGGCCGGTTTCAGAATCATGGGCAAACCGAGCTGCTCAACGGCAGCCATTGCATCAGCACGATCACGAACAATGGCATACTCGGGCGTCGGCACACCCGCCGCTTCAAACAGATGTTTGCTGCGAATCTTGTCCATCGCGATGGCCGATGCCATGACCCCACTGCCGGTATACGGCGTATTGAGCCATTCAAGCGCTCCCTGTAACGCACCGTCTTCGCCGCCGGGTCCATGCAATGCAATCCACACTCGCGAAAATCCGGCAGCTGCGAATTCGGTCAGCGTGTGCTCCGCCGGATCCCAACCGTGTGCATCCACACCCCTGCCTTTAAGCGCTTGCAAGACCGCACTGCCGGTCTCAAGCGATACGTCGCGCTCACTGGAGAAACCGCCATACATCACGGCGACGCGGCCGAAGTCGCGTGCTTGCTGTACGCGGTTACGTTCTTCGCGCATGGACGCAAGTTCGCTCATCGTTGCGCCTCGCCAACAATGCGAACTTCGTGCAGCAATCCCACACCGTGTTTTTCCTTGACGGTCTGTTGCACGTGCCCGATCAACGCCTCGATCTCCGCTGCCGACGCGTTGTCGCTGTTAATGATGAAATTGGCGTGCTTCTTCGAAACCTCTGCACCGCCCAGCCGAAATCCCTTTAACCCTGCGGCTTCGATAAGGCGTGCAGCGTGATCGCCAGGTGGGTTGCGAAATACCGAACCGCAACTTGGCAAGCCGAGCGGCTGGGTCGTCTTGCGGCGTTCGAGCATTGCATCGAGCTTGTCTTTGCTGGCAGTTACATCAGGCTCAAAACGGAACGTTCCCTCGATGAACCATTCATTGGACGGCCCGGCCACGCTTCGATAGCCCACGTTGTATTCCGTTGGTGCTCGCTCATGGATCTCACCGTGACGATCGATGGTGCGCACAGACTCGACGCGTTCCCAGGTCTCGCCACCATGTGCGCCGGCATTCATGGCTAACGCGCCGCCTACTGTTCCCGGAATGCCGGCGAAAAATTCGGCAGGACCGATCCCCCAGCGAAGGCAATGGCGTGCAAGTTGGGTACAGGGCACGCCGCTGCCCGCCTTGACGAACAGTGATTCAACTCGCTCAATGGAACGAAGCATCTTGCTTGCTGAAATGACGACGCCGCGAATTCCGCCGTCGCGTACGAGCAGGTTACTGCCGACGCCGTGCCAGAAAATGTCGGTTGCAGGATCCAGTTCGGCCAGGAACTGCGACAACCCCGCCAGGCTCGCGGGAATAAAGAACAGTTCGGCCGGGCCGCCGACACGCCACGACGTATGCCGGCTCATCGGCTCATTCTCGCGCAGCTCACCGGCATGCGCATTCTGCTGCTCAGCTGGCATCATGAATGCACCGTCAGGTTGGGTTTCTTCCGTAGTAAATCGGGCAGTCCGGCTGCATAAGCACCGATGTCGCCGGCGCCCATGGTCAGGACGAGGTCACCATCTTCAACCAGCCCGTCAAGCACGGGCAGCAGGTCGTCCAGCGATTCCACAAATACGGGCTCGACAGCGCCACGCGAACGCACCGCGCGCGCGATCGCCCGACCATCCGCGCCGGTAATTGGCGCTTCACCGGCGCCGAATACATCAAGAACGATTGCAACGTCCGCCTCGGACAGCACGACGGCGAAGTCATCCATCAGGTCGCGGGTGCGCGTGTACCGATGTGGCTGGAACACCAGTACGATACGCCGCTCCGGCCAACCGGAGCGCGCTGCCGCCAGTGTCGCTGCAATTTCGGTTGGGTGATGACCGTAGTCGTCAATCATCAACACCTTGCCAGCGCCGGTTTCAATTTCACCGTGCGACTGAAAACGTCGGTCAATTCCCTCGAACTTCTCGAGCGCATTGACGACCGCCTCGTCCGCTACCTGTAATTCATCGGCGACTGCGATCGCAGCCAGTGCGTTGCGCACGTTGTGCAAACCCGGCAGCCGTAAGGACACTCGCAGCACCTCCCGATCTCCCGGGCGAACCACGTCGAATGTCGATAAGCCATGCTCGAAACTGATATTGGTCGCGCGAACCTCGGCCTCGTCGTTGACACCGTAAGTCACGATGGAGCGGCCAATATCGCCCAAAATCTCGTTGACGCCCGGATCATCCGTGCAGACCACCGCCAGCCCGTAGAATGGCAGGTTGTGCAGAAACTCGATGAAACTGTATCGAAGCTTTGCAATGTCGCCGTCATAGGTGGACATGTGACCGCATCGACGTTGGTCACTATCGCCAACATCGGTTTCAGGTGCACAAAAGAGGCATCGCTTTCGTCGGCTTCCGCGACCAGGTAGTCGCCCTGGCCGAGCCGCGCGTTCGCGTCGGCACTTTTGAGTCGACCGCCAATTACAAACGTAGGATCGAGTCCACCCTCCGCCAGTACACTTGCGACCAGGCTCGTGGTCGTAGTTTTGCCATGCGTGCCGGCCACGGCGATCGAATAGCGGAACCGCATCAGCTCGGCAAGCATCTCGGCGCGTTGCACGACCGGCATCAGCTTTTCCCGGGCAGCGACGACCTCTGCATTGGTTTCATCGACCGCGCTGGAGACGACAACGGCATCGGCATTGTCAATATTCCCGGCAGCGTGGCCGATGAAGATGGTAGCGCCCTGGTTCTCAAGACGCAGTGTCTGTTTATTGGGTTTCAGGTCAGATCCCTGCACCTTGTACCCGAGATTGAGCATCACTTCGGCAATACCGGACATGCCGGAGCCACCGATACCGATGAAGTGAACACAGTGAATTCTGCGCATGCGCTTGATCATGCTGCCACCCCCGTCTGTTGCAGGCACAATTCGGTTATGCGAGCGAGTGCATTGGGTTTTGCCAGGGTGCGAGCCGCTTCTGCCTTAGCCTGCAGCTGCTCGCGGGAGCCAAGCCAGTCACGTAGCTGATCGGCCATGACCGTCGGGCTGAGCATGCTCTCGTCAATAATCACGGCTGCACCCGCGTCGGCCATGGGTCGCGCGTTCGCCGTCTGGTGGTCATCGACAGCACCGGGAAATGGCACAAACAATGCAGGCAGCCCTACAGCGCACAGCTCTGCAACCGTCAGTGCGCCGGATCGACAAACAACCAGGTCTGCCCAGGCATAGGCTGCCGCCATGTCCTCAATGAATGCATGCAGATCTACATCGACAGCATGCTTCGTGTAGGCAGCGCGGGCCGCATCGAGCGTGCGCTCGCCACATTGATGTCGCACCAGCGGCCGCTCTTCGCTGGCCAGCTTCGACAGTGCCTCCGGAACCGTGAGATTCAGTGCCAATGAACCCTGGCTGCCGCCGACGACCAGCAGGCGCATGGGTCCTTGCCGCTCGGCGTAGCGAATTGCCGGTGCCGCGACTGCGGCGATGTCCTTGCGTACCGGGTT
>Ga0102946_1000177_pt1 | contig 22124 bp, 25 predicted proteins | sample SalPon2A_A_D1_MG_FD_78209 | JGI IMG/M metagenome (GOLD analysis project Ga0102946, IMG submission 78209) | Soil microbial communities from South San Francisco under conditions of wetland restoration - Salt Pond MetaG R2A_A_D1_MG | ecosystem: Environmental > Terrestrial > Soil > Wetlands | place... | reverse complement strand
TTTTACGGTTTGAATGGGGGGACGGGCAAAACGAACGCCACTGCCTGCCTTGTACGGGTTGTAGGTGTTGGGTGACCAGATCGTGATGCTACCAAGCGAATTGTTGACAGAATGTCCCTGCCGGTAGTCCTGGCCATAACTCTGTTGGCGCCAGACATGCTGATGCGTGGCGATTGGCTTGCCATTGGAATCGACCAGTTCATGAGCATAAACCGGTGAGCTTAAGATCAGTGCGCCAAAAAAAATGGTGGCAATTCCCAATACCCTCGTCATGATCAGATCTCCGGTTTCACTCTGCTTAAACACATTGTGCGCGACCTTGGCTGAATCCTGGCTGAATCAGCAGGCGCAACATCCATCCAAAGTGTAACTCATATAGACCTTGTAGTAACCTCGATCGAAAGTCTAGACTTGCGGTCCAGAGTCCGCGGCGAACGTTTTTTTGGAGAAACGATGATTGAATCAATAGATCACGGCGACATTTGTGAACTGAAACTGCTGCGCCCTCCGGCAAATGCGTTGAATCCGGAACTGGTTGAGGCCTTTACCCGTGCTTTGGTCGAAGCACCCCACCAGGCTAGTGCCGTGATAGTTTCGGGACTGCCGGGAATGTTTTGTGCAGGTCTCGATCTGCCCGAGTTGATTCATTATGACCGTGAGACGGTGTCACGATTCTGGCAGTCCTTTCTCAGGTTGTTGAAAACCATCGCGCACATGCCGGTGCCAACCGTTTTTGCCCTCACCGGACACGCACCAGCTGGCGGTATCGTGCTCGCGCTATACGGCGACTATCGAATCATGCCGCGGGGCAGTTTCAAAACCGGTCTGAATGAAGTACAGGTCGGCCTGGTGGTGCCGTGTGTGATCCACCAGGCACTGGTTCGCGCGATCGGTGCCCGGGCTGCTGAACGAATACTTGTTGCTGGCGAAATCATGAACTCAGAACGCGCCCTCGAAATCGGCCTGGTTAACGAGTTGGTCGATACGCCGGAAGAAACCGTACACCGGGCGCTGGAATGGTGCCAGCAACACCTGGAGCTTCCTCGTCAGGCGATGTTGACCACCCGTGCAATGACCAGGGCGGACCTTCATGCCCTGTTCAGCGATAGCAGCGAACTCGGCGTGGAGCGATTCGTCGAGATCTGGTTTTCCAACAGCACACGCGACACGTTGGAGGCTGTCGTCAGCCGACTGCAGAAAAATTAATCTATTCGCCGGGCCCGGTTTCGATGGGTCTGGACGGATCACGTATCCATTCGCTCCAGGATCCTGGATAGAGCTTCGTCGGACTGAGTCCTGCCAGTTCCATCGCAAAGTAGTTGTGGCAAGCCGTTACGCCTGACCCACAGGAATGGGCCACCTGGGAAGCTTTCCGTCCATCCAGCAACCGGTCGAATTCCGCTCGCAACACGTCAGGTGCCTTAAAGCAGGAATTTTTGTCCAGGTTGTCTTGAAACGGGCGATTGATTGCGCCCGGAATGTGGCCGGCTTTGGCGTCGAGCGGCTCGATTTCACCTGAAAATCGTTCTGCGGCACGCGCGTCCATCACTTTCAGTTGGCCCAGGGATTGACCTTCAATAATCTGGTCACATGAAACGGTCATGTCACGCCTGCCCATTAATTCAGGGGTATCAGAGGATTGGACATTGGTCGGTCCGGATTCCAAGGGCAGTCCCACTGCCTTCCAGGCGGCAATCCCGCCATCCAGCAGGCTGGCCTGCAAATCGAAGTAACGCATCAACCACCACAATCGGGAAGCAATGGCATTCGATGCATCATCGTAGGCTACCAGGAGCATGTCCTGAGACCAGCCAAGGGAGGAAAGAAACTGCGCAAAAACCTCCGGGTCCGGCAGCGGATGCCGCCCGGTTTTCTCGGTGACAGGTCCGGCCAGATCCTGATCCAGATGAGCATATCTGGCGCCGGGAATATGGGACTCAATCCAATTGGAACGCCCCTTCTCCGGGTCTGACAGGTCAAAGCGACAATCAACAACGAGGCAACGCCCGGCTCGTATCGACGATTGCAGTTGAGGGGCGCTACAAAGCTGCTTTCTGGTCATGAATCGCTCTCATTCGCCTGGTCAGGTTAAGAATCATGGAGGCGGTGGCGCCCCAGATGTTGTGCCCCTGGTATTGTAACGACCAAATGGTGTATTCCAGACCGTCACGCTGAACCCGCCGGGCCACGAACTGCTGTTCATCGAGCAACACGGAAAGCGGTACCGTGAACACTTCAGCCACCTCCCGTTTATCCGGTCTCCAGAACACAGGTGGCTTCACCAACGCAACGACCGGGAGGACACGAAAATCCGAGACGGTATCCATCCGGTCGAGAAAGCCTATGGGTGTGGTGACTTCAGGAGGAAGACCGATCTCTTCGAACGCCTCGCGCAATGCGGTCTGAACCGCTGAAGAATCACCCTCTTCCGCTGCGCCACCGGGAAAGCTGACCTGGCCCGGATGCTGTGGCAGGTGATCGGCACGCCGCGTCAAAACAATTTCCGGTTCCTCCATGTCCAGCAGTGGAACCAGAACGGCCGCCGTTTTGCGGGGCCGGAAACTCTTTTCTCCAGGCGGACGAAAGCCGGTCACCGACAGGGGACTGACCCCGGAAGCAAGGGGTGAAACGGCACTCAACAACAATTCGCGCCATACCGAAATCATGCAAACACCGCGTCCATACGCGATTCAAGTTGCTCGACAATACGCTCACGCTGTTCCTGGCTGAAGGTGAGCCAATGTGCGATCTCGTGAAGTGAACGAAAACAGCCCATGCACAAGCCATTATCCGCCATGGTGCAGACTCCGGTGCAGGGCGTGGTTAAGGTTGATTGAGTCATCAAAACCGGGAATGGGACAACGCCAAAAATAAACGGGGCCTGTGAAAGGCCCCGTCTGGAAAATTTACTGTACGATTTCCACCAGCTTGAGGTCGAAAATCAATGCTTCGTTGGGGCCTACCGGCGGATTGCCGCGCGCGCCAAACGCCAGTTCCGGCGGCACAAAAACCTGCCAGGTTGCGCCGGTTTTCATCAATGGCAGAACTTCCTGCCAGCCTTTGAGGACGGTATTGACGGTGAATTCTTCAGGTACGCCGCGGGCGAAGGAACTGTCGAATTCCAGTCCGTTTACCTTGGAGCCGCGGTAATGAACCTTGACCGTGCTGTCCATGTTGGGCCGGCTACCTTCACCCTCGTCAATGATGCGGTACTGCACACCACTGGGCAGCGCGACTATTCCGTTCTTGGCCTTGTTGTTAGCCAGGAACTCGTCGCTCTTGGCCTGGTTGTCCGCTGCCAGCTTCTGAAAAGCCTCGGCCTGCTCCTGGCGAACCTTCTGCTGCAATGCCGTCAACAACGCAACCATTTCTTCAGCAGGAACCTGTGGCTCTTTTCCGGCTCCCGAGTCGCGTATTGCAGCGATGATGGTTTCGACGTCAAACTCGCCACCGCGCCGCTGAATATCTTCTCCAATATCCCAACCTACGGCGTAACTCAGTTTGCCCTTTTCAGATGTCAAGTCCTGGGCAGTGGCGGGACCCGCCATCAATATCGCCGAAACAATTAGCGCAAGTACAAAACGCATCGGGTAATCCTCCAGATAATTAGGTATTTACCGGCTTGCAGACGGGTCTTTTCGGGCTGCAAACACCGGATTTTCAAAAGTGGGCCATTGTACAGGAGCAAAGGCCAGCATGCCATGTGGAATTGATTATTTACTCCCATGAAGGATGATGCCAAATCACAGGGCACTGCCATAGACCGCATTTATCAGCTCAAGTTTCCGCCATCATTTGGTTGAATTTGCCAACTCATTCGGGATTGAATACAAGTTCGCTGCAAAGATGAATTTTATCTTCATAGTATTCAATGCCTTACAAGAGCGTTTCTGGATGGCACGAACTCTGCATTAAGGGAAGTGTAAATTGACTTCATGCAGGAGATTGCAACATGGGTATTTTTTCCCGATTCAGTGACATTGTAAACGCCAATATCAATGCGGTATTGGAAAAGGCGGAAGATCCGCAAAAAATCATCCGATTGATGATTCAGGAGATGGAAGACACGCTGGTTGAGATTCGTTCCGCGGCAGCCAAGTGCATCGCTGACCGGAAGGAAACCGGAAGACACATCGAGTATCTCGAACGCGAGCAAGACGAGTGGGCACGCCGCGCCGAACTGGCCTTGCGGCGCGAGCGTGATGATCTGGCTCGTGCAGCCATCTCGGAAAAACAGGCCATCAACGACAAGATTGACTCCTTGAAACATGAACAGGCTATCCTGGATGAGCAACTGGATAAATTCAATTCCGACATCACCCAGTTACAGAGCAAGCTGAACGACGCCAAGATACGCCAGCGCAGCATCATTATCCGGCACAAGACGGCCACATCGCAGCTTTCGGCACGCAAACATATTCATAGCGATCACATCGACGAGATGCTGTTTCGATTTGAAAACGCCGAACGTCGTATCGACCGGGTCGAGTCTGAATCCGAGGCCATGTCCATGGGCCGCAGCCAGAACCTCGCTGACGAAATCGCCGGGTTGGAAGATGACGACCGGGTCGAAGCAGAGCTGGCTGAATTGAAGTCCAGGGTGACCAGCGAGGAATCCGATAGCAAAGAGGAGAACAAGTGATGGGTGAAATTGTTCCTATTCTGCTACTGACCGTCTGTTTTCCACTGTGGATCGTGTTCCACTACATCACCAAGATGAAGACATCGAAAGGGTTGTCTCCAGAAGATGAAAAAATGCTCAGCGAGGTGTGGGAATCGACCAACCGGATGGAAGAGCGTATCAATACGCTCGAGCGCATCCTGGATATCGAGGCGCCCAACTGGAGGTCGCGCAAATGAGTAATCTCTACAAACGCCAGAACCCGCACAAACTGTTTCGCGACAAGGAACACGCCATGCTCGCTGGTGTTTGTGCAGGAATTGCCGATTACTTTGGCTTCAACCGCAAAGGGACACGCGTAGCGACATTCCTGTTGATGCTGCTGCCACCCTTTTTTCCGTTCGTGGTGGTTTCGTACATCATCCTGGCAATTCTCCTGCCGGTCAAACCCGCCAACCTGTACGAGACCGAGGACCAGGCTGAGTTCTGGCGCGGCGTCAGCAATGCGCCATCTGACGTCTTCGGATCACTCAGCCACCGTTTTCGCGAACTGAACTTGCGGCTGGAACGAATGGAAGCCTTTGTCACTTCGAAAGAGTTCGAGATCGACCGCGAACTCGGGCGCCAGTAACTCCGGCTTGAACGTGTCGCCGGTTGCGGCGACACGAGACATTTTGACGTCAAACTGTCACGGGACCGTGTAACCATTAGCGACTTAAAGCAGTCTATTAAAGTAGAGATTGAAGCGCGACTAACGGATACCACTTGAAGGAACGGAGTTGATCATGGAATTACCCAGCAAGCCAAAGTCAGCAGAAGTCATGAACCATAGAGCCCCACTCTACGCGTCGATCTGGATGGCCCTTTTCTTCGCCCTGCGCCACGAATACCGCCTGGTTCGCGCTGCCCGCTGATTCCTTCTTTGCGATGCAATCCTGCATCGCAGTCATCAATTCAATGTGAGTGAAAGTCTTTCTCGCCGGCAGTAACGGCCAGGTCGAGGCGGTTTTGTTGTGGCGGTATCGGGCAGGTTGCATAGTCGGTGAACGCACACGGCGGGTTATAAGCCTTGTTGAAATCCACCACGACGCGGTTGTCAGCGGTCACCAGGTCAACATAGACATAGCGGCCGGCGCCGTAGGTTCCATGGCTGTTGGTGCGGTCATTGAAAATGATCCACGGCACGGGCGGGTCATCGGTCAACTGCACCAGGAGTCGATGGGTTTTCCCGTCTTTCTCGAATTCGAAAGTCCCCAGTACCGGTTCAGCCACCACCTGGCCCTGAACGTTGGCGATTTCGATCGTCTCGTCTTTTTCAGCGGGTATCAACCGTCCTTCGGTCCACCAGCTCCGCTGGATGTCATAGTTGTCGATTCCGTCGAAGGCGAGCAGTACCGGTGATTGGGTATCCTTGACCCGCAGGGCATATGACTCGCGCCAGATTGGATAAAAGCTCAAGGAACCGCTCCGTACGCGCGTGGGTGTCCCGTCAACATCCGAAAGCATGGCCCCTTCATTCGTCAAAGTATCGTCAACGGAGACAGCCGGATCATCGGCACGCACAAATCTCAGGCCTTCTGGTTCGACATAAACCGTCCCCCAGTAGCCGGGACCGCCGGGAAGCTGCACATCGCTATTTTCATCGCTGCCCACCCTATTGGGCCCGTCTTTCAACCAGTCCAGCCCGACCAGCGTCAGCCAGCCATCGGGATCCCTGAGCCGTTGATCGCGCCGCAGCCGCCATTCTTCGATGGCCGCCCGATGTGTTTCAACATCGGGACCGGATTCATCACCGGCAACCAAATGCCGGGGCGCACATAGCCCCCAGGCCAACACGGCCGCACTTGCCAGCAGGAGGGCCGGCATGGCCTTGATCCTCATGATCAGAAACATCATCTCACCCTGCCATAAATGTCTTCGTAACGCACGATATCGTCTTCGCCGAAATAATCCCCGGTCTGGACTTCAATGAGATGGACATCTTCATTTCCTGGATTTTCCAGCCGATGTTGCGTTTCCACCGGAATGAATGCGGATTCGTTCGCTTTAAGTATGAACTCCCGGTTGCCCAAGCGGACCTTCGCCTCACCTTGAATGACCGTCCAGTGTTCAGAACGCCGATGGTGCTTTTGCAAGGACAGCACCTGGCCCGGCTTGACGATCAGTCGCTTCACCTTGCAGTCCTCTGCATCCTCGAGAATGCAGAAACTGCCCCAGGGCCGGTGAACGGTCTGGTGAAAATCTGCAGCTTCGTGTTTCAGGCTGGTCAGTTGTTCAACGACCTGCTTCACATCCTGCGCTTGATCCCGGTCCGCGACCAGCACGGCGTCGCCGGTATCGACGATGACCAGGTCGTGTACGCCAACGGCTGCTACCAGCCGGTCCCCGCTCTGGACAAAACAATTTCGACTGCCGACCATCACCGCTTTTCCGTGTATGCGGTTGCCTGACTCATCAGACTGGTAGAGTTCGGAAATGGCTTTCCAAGAGCCAATGTCACTCCAGCCAAAGTCAGCACCCACCACCGCACAGTTATCGGCCTTTTCCATGACCGCGTAGTCTATGGAGTCAGCCGGGCAATTGGCGAAGAGATCCACCGGAATCTCCATCGCCGACGATCCCTTGTCCAGCGAATTCCAGCAAATTAGCGCCGAGTCGTAAATTGCGGGTGCATGTTTTTTCAATGCATCCAGATAGTTGCGGGCGGAAAAACAGAACATTCCTGAATTCCAGTCGTATTTGCCACTTTCGAGATACTGTCGTGCAGTGATCTCATCCGGCTTTTCAACGAAGGCGACCACCTCGTGACCGGTGGAATTCGCAATCTGCGCGCCCTTGCGGATATAGCCGTAACCGGTTTCCGCATGCGTGGGAAAAATCCCGAATGTGACCAGGTAGCCTTCCTCGGCCAACTTTCGGGCTTCTCCTACAGCGGTCACAAACGCAGGTTCGTCCCGGATCAGGTGATCCGCTGGCAACACCAACAGGACAGCATCGGGTCCGGACAGGTATTGAAGGTAAAAAGCAGCCAGTGCAATGGCGGGCGCCGTGTTCCGGCCCAACGGTTCCAACAGGAAAGGATGTTCGTGGCTTTCGCCCGTCAGCTTGTTGTAAAGATCACGCGTGTAAAAAAAGTAATCGCGACTGGTGACGGTGAGTACCGGGGAGTCGCCGGCAACCATCAAGGCTCGCTTGAAGGTTTTCTCCGCCAGCGATTCACCGTCCAACAACTGCATGAACGGCTTTGGATGCGCGCGGCGTGATACCGGCCAGAGCCGGGTACCGGCGCCGCCCGACAAAATGACGGGTATCAATGTTCCTGCTGCACTGTTGTCATTCACTCTTCTGCAACTCCCGTAAACAAGCGGTGAGGGATTCGTTCATTTCACGCGGTTTAACCTGGAATGTTTTTCGGATCAGGGCCGTGTCCAGGACCGAGTGAGGAGGCCGTTGCGCCGCTTGAGGGTATTCCGACGAGTCGACCGGGGAGGTTTCCGGCGGCTTTTCCAGCAAGCCCATGGACTCAGCGATTGAGAAAATCAAACGGGCAAAATCATACCAGGTTGTACTTGTTGCATCACAATAGTGATAGAGCCCGTCAAGACTGGATTCTTGCTTTTTTCCAATCAACTGATTGATGACTTCATTCGAGACCGCCGCCAGGTTTCTCGCCCATGTAGGGCATCCGGTCTGGTCTTTCACAATTTGAAGCGCCGGACGTTCCCGCGCCAACCTCAGCATGCTCAGAACGAAATTATTACCATGCCCTGAATATACCCAGGAGGTGCGCAACACGACATGGCGGCATCGGCTGGCCTCGATGGCCCACTCTCCCGCCAGCTTGCTTTCGCCATAGACATTGAGCGGGCCCGTTTGATCCTCTTCGCAGTAAGGTTCACGGTTCTGGCCATCAAAAACGTAGTCCGTTGAGTAGTGAAACAACAAACCTCCATTGCGTTGCGCCCATCGAGCCAGGCAACCCGGAAGGTCGGCATTTAACCTGAATGCTACCGATGAATCTTTCTCGGCAGCATCGACCGCGGTGTACGCACAAGCGTTCACAATCAGGTCGGGCTGCAGCCGGTTCAACAGGATCTCAACCCGGTTCAGATCCCCAAGATCCTGCGTCAAGCGCTTGGCGGAAGGTGACTCATCGAGCCGCCGGTCCACCGATGTCATGTCGCCAAGCCCCTCCAGCAGCGGCTGGAGTTCCTGGCCCAATTGTCCAGCTGCACCGGTGAGCAAAATCTTCATTCCGGCATCAACGGCAGATCTGCGAGTTCGATATCTTTCAACAAAGGGGCCGTGCTGTCTTTCGTGGACAGGCTTTGCGGCTGTAGTGGCCAGTCAATGCCGATCTCCGGATCATCCCATGCCACGGCCTTGTCGAATTCCGCTCGAAACGGCGCGGTTACCATGTAGTTCATTAAAGCCTCATCGCCCAGAACACAAAAACCATGTGCAAAACCCTCCGGCACGTACATCTGGCGGTGATTTGACGACGACAATTCCACTCCGGCCCACTGTCGAAAAGTGGGTGAGTCGCTGCGAATATCGACTGCGACGTCAAAGACCCGCCCCTGGAGGACCGTGACCAGCTTGCCCTGTGGTTGAGGATATTGATAATGCAAACCCCGAATCACTCCGGCAGCGGAACGGGACACGTTTGATTGCACGAACCGGTCAGGCAGACCGATTGCACTGTAACGTTCCGCATTCCAGGTCTCGAAGAAATAGCCACGTTCATCTCCATGCACCCTGGGTTCGGTAATCACCAGGCCGGGAATTCCGGTCTCGATCACTCTCACTGTTCCCGCCCCCGGCTCAGTATGGCCAGCAGGTATTCACCGTAGCCACTTTTCTTCAAAGGCTGGGCCAGCAAGCCCAGTTGATCCTCGTCGATCCATCCCTGGAAGTAGGCAATTTCTTCCGGGCAGGCGATCTTCAGGCCCTGCCGGGCTTCTATGGTTTCAATAAAGCTGGCAGCCTGCTGCAGGGACTCGTGAGTCCCAGTATCGAGCCATGCGTAACCACGGCCTAACCGCTCCAACGCCAGGCTGCCTTCGTCAAGGTAGCAGCGGTTCAAATCCGTAATTTCCAGCTCACCACGTCTTGAGGGCGTCAGGCCACGAGCGAATTGGCTGGCCCGACCGTCATAAAAATAGAGACCGGTGACAGCATAATTGGAACGCGGATTCGCAGGCTTTTCATCGATCGAGATCACCCGCTGCCTGTCGTCAAAGCCTACCACTCCGTACCGCTCGGGATCTTTCACCCAGTAACCAAACACCGTCGCGCCTGCTTCACGCCGGGTCGCTCGTTCCAACACATCACCCAAACCCCCACCGTGAAATATGTTATCCCCGAGGATCAGGCAGGATGGGCTGCCGTCCAGAAACGACTCCGCAATGATCAGGGCCTGCGCCAAGCCGTCCGGACTGGGCTGGACCGCAAATTCAAGCTGAATACCCCATTCACTGCCATCGCCCAGTAATTGTTTGAACAGACCCTGCTCATGCGGTGTCGTGATGACCATGATTTCGCGGATGCCCGCTTGCATCAACGTTGCGAGTGGATAGTAAATCATGGGTTTGTCGTAAACCGGCAATAACTGCTTGCTCACCACCCGGGTTAACGGGTAAAGCCGTGTGCCACTGCCTCCGGCCAGGATGATTCCTTTTCTGGTCAAGGTATATCTCCGCTGCCTGATGTGATCAAATGGAAATCTGAACCGAACACGAGGTTCGAAATCAGACGCTGCCTTTCAGACCCAGCCTTTCGCCCTGGTAACTGCCGTCTTTGACTCGCTGCACCCAACCGGTATTTTCCAGGTACCAGTCGATGGTACCGGCAAGCCCCTGTTCAAAATTGACCGCAGGCCGCCAGCCGAGTTCGTTGCTCAGTTTACTGCAATCAATCGCGTAGCGCCTGTCATGCCCCGGACGATCCGTCACATGTTTCACCAGGTTTCGCCGCGGCCCTCGAGAGGCGTCGGGAAGTCGTTGATCGAGACCATCACAGATGGCGTGAACCACCTCTAGATTGGTGCGCTCCGAGGACCCTCCAATGTTGTACACCTGGCCCGGAACGCCCTTTTCAAGGACCCTGTTGATCGCATCCACGTGATCATGCACGTACAACCAATCACGTACCTGTTGACCGTCGCCATAAACGGGCAGCGATCTGAACTCCAGGGCATTTTGAATAATCAGGGGAATCAGCTTTTCCGGGAACTGAAATGGACCGTAATTGTTGGAGCAGTTGGTCGTCAGTGTCGGAAAACCGTAAGTGTGGTGAAAGGCTCGCACCAGGTGATCTGAACTGGCCTTGGAGGCTGCGTAAGGCGAATTGGGCGCATAGGGCGTCGTTTCGGTGAACGCTCCGGTAGCGCCGAGACTGCCATAGACCTCATCGGTCGAAACATGCAGGAATCGGAAAGCCGATTTCACCGGATCGGTCTGTCGCTTCCACCAGTCGAGTGCGCATTGCAGCAGATTAAGGGTGCCGACCACGTTGGTGCGAACGAATTCTGCGGGGCCATCTATGGAGCGGTCTACATGGCTCTCGGCCGCAAAATTAATCACAGCGTCAGGCGCATACCTGGCCATCAAGTCATCTACCAACCCGGTGTCGCCAATATCGCCATGCACGAACACGTGACGATCATCGCCTTGCAATGAATCCAACGTGTCCAGATTCCCGGCGTACGTCAGTAAATCCAGATTAACGACCCGTGATGAGGCGTTCCGGTTCAGGTTTCGCAATACGAAATTGCCGCCTATGAAACCGGCGCCACCGGTTACCAACAGGGTGCGCACTATCTATCCTGGCAGATCTAGAACGGTATGTCGTCTTCCGCGAAACCGTCATCCACTGGCTCTGACTGCTGCCGGGACGGCGCTGACCGGTTGGAAGACTGTTGCGGCGAACCTGAATCGCGAAAACCAGATTGACGTGCAGGCGCGCTGTCGCTATCCCCGCCCCGACTGCCGAGCATTTGCATCTCGTTGGCGATGATTTCGGTCGTATAACGGTCTTGACCGCTTTGATCCTGCCACTTGTTGGTTCGAAGTGAACCTTCAATATAAACCTGGCTGCCTTTGCGCAGATATTCGCCGGCGATCTCCGCCAGGCGGCTGAAAAACACAACCTTGTGCCACTCGGTGCGTTCCTGATTTTCACCAGTCTGCTTGTCGCGCCAGGTTTCACTGGTTGCCAGCCTGATATTGGTTATGGCTGCACCACCTGCTGTATATCGGGTTTCCGGATCGGCTCCGAGGTTACCCACCAGAATAACTTTGTTAACACCACGTGCCATCAGGCACCTCCTACTTTAGTTTGATCGAAGTTTATCACAGTCAGAGAGCCTCACTTGTCAGAAAATACCGCTTCGACACGGCTTTCAAGACCCCGCTCCACAGCAGGCAGGTGCCGGCTGCGGCAACCAGGGCGAACTCGCTGCCCAGCCACCCCAAAAGGCCACCTCCGAACACCCCGCCGGCAAAAGCGCCAAGAAACTGAAACGTGCTGTAAAGCCCCATTCTCCGGCCTCGTCCCTGGTTGCCGCTGATCCGGGAAAGCACCGATGGCATACCGGCTTCCAGCAGGTTGAACCCGACGAAATATAAAATCAATAACAGGCTCAAGTTGAATACAGGTAGTTTCAGCGCCATCAGGCCCATGGACAGTGCCAGGGCCAGAAAGGCCAGCGGAAGCATTCGGTGTTCAGAAAGTTTTTTGCCCATCGTTCTCAGTATGGGCAGCATAATCAGGACAGATACCACCATGGTCGGGACATAGATTTTCCAGTGATCGCTCAACAAAAAGGCATATTGGCCCACCAGCATGGGCGGCAAGACCACAAACAGCATGGTCATCACGGCATGCAACAGAAACACACTCAGAGCCAACAACCGCACCGGTTTCATATCGACCGGCGCCAATTCGGTTTCCACTACAGATGAGGACTGGGTTTTCGGCGTGAGGAGGATTAATAGCATGCCGCAAATACCCAGAATCGACGTCAGCCAGAACAGGCCGTTCAGGCCGACCAGCAGGGCGAGCGGAACCGATAACACCATAGACAACAGGAAAGCGCCTCCAATTCCAATCCCAATAATCGCCATGCTGATTGAGCGCCGTTCCGGGCGCGTGAAATCCGCCGCAAACGCCATTGCCACGCCGGCGATGGCCCCACAACCCTGGAGCGCACGACCGGTGATCAACTGTGGCATTGAGTCAGCCAACGCAGCAACGATGCCGCCCAAAGCGAACAGAAACATTCCCAGCATCAGAACCGGACGGCGGCCCCAGCGGTCGGATAGCCAGCCAAACGGCTGTTGCAGCAGGGCCTGGGTGAGGCCGTAGATCCCCACCGCAATACCCCCCATTTGTGGAGTGAAGCCAGGGATGTCCCGCGCCAGCACCATGAACACCGGCAGAATCAGGAATAGGCCGAGCATGCGAAACACAATCACAGCCGATAGCGTGAAGGCCAGCTTCAATTCCCGGGGACGGTTTTCTTCGGCAGTCAAATGCTCAACCTCGCTGGGTTTCATTGTTGTTTTTGTTCAAGGTGATCGGATGGAAGTGGCGATTATAGGATGTCCCGCTTTGTGTTCAAACCGGGCAGACCTATAATGTGTGCTTTTCCACCCAAGGCGAAAAATGAATCAGTTCAGCGCTCAGGCCAAAACAGGCGAAGAGCCAATCGATATACGCCCTGTTTTCGAGTTGTGTGCCGGTGACATGTCCTCAGTCAACTCGTTGATTCGCGACAGCCTGGATTCCAACGTCGTGCTGATCCGGCAGATTGCGGAATACATTATCGGCTCCGGGGGTAAACGGTTGCGACCGATGCTGGTTATTCTGGCCAGCCAGGCCTGCGGCTACCGACGGAACCACCATATCAAACTGGCCGCCATTATCGAGTTCATTCATACCGCTACCCTTCTTCATGATGACGTGGTGGACGAATCCGAACTCCGGCGAGGCAAAGAATCCGCCCACGCGGTCTGGGGAAATGCGGCCAGCGTACTGGTCGGCGACTTTCTGTATTCCCGCAGCTTCCAGATGATGGTAGACATCGACTCCATGCGACTGATGGATATTTTGTCCGATGCGACCAACACCATTGCCGAAGGTGAAGTTGAACAACTGTTGAATATGCATGATCCCGACGTCAACCGGGACAGGTATTTCAGTGTCGTCGAGAAAAAGACGGCGAAGCTGTTTGAAGCTGCCTGCCAGTTGGGTGCGGTGCTGGCTGGCAAGCGGGAATGGGAATTTTCCCTGGCGGAATTTGGACGTGAACTGGGGGTGGCTTTCCAGGTGGCAGATGACGTGCTGGATTACATGTCGGACGCCGGGACGCTGGGTAAAAATTCTGGCGATGACCTGGCCGAGGGGAAACCAACGTTGCCGCTCATTCTTTGCCGCGAGCAGGCCTCGCCAGAAGCCCGCCAAATCATCGACAACGCAATCCGGCAGGGCGATGTGAAACAGCTTGACCGCATCGCTGCCATGATTCGTGATGGCGGTGCTCTCGATCAAGCTATGCAACACGCCCGTGACCGGGCCAGCGCGGCGCTTGCAGCCTTGGATCCGTTACCTGATTCTACCTGGAAAGGGGCCATGCAAAGCCTGGCCCGCTACAGCGTCACCCGGGATTACTAGCCCGCATTTTGCACCAGTTCTCGTCGCGTGCCTCTTGACCTTCGCAGTCGAGCATCGGAGTAATAATTTGCGGCCTGGCCGTCTGTCGGACTTGACCCCCCAAGTCCGACAAACTGTTAACTCAGTACCTCATTCCACGCGGAAATACGCTCAGCCTGACTTTCCAGTAGTGATTCAGCACCTGTAATATCAATGGATTCGATGACGTCACCAACGCTGATGGCATTCACCACGGCCTGATCACTACCGTCGATCACCGAACCGAAAACCGTGTGTCGCCCGTCCAGCCATGGCGTTTCCACATGCGTGATAAAAAACTGGCTGCCGTTGGTGCCCGGCCCCGCATTGGCCATCGATAGGATACCCGGCGCATCATGCTGCAACTCGGGTGTACATTCGTCTTCGAAACGGTAACCAGGCCCACCCGTGCCGCTGCCGTGTGGACAGCCGCCCTGAATCATGAAGTCAGGGATCACACGATGGAAGGTCAGACCATCATAGAAGCCACGATTTGCGAGATTGACGAAATTAGCGACCGTTACCGGCGCCTTTTCTGCAAATAATTCCAATTTGATGTCACCTTGAGTGGTACGCAAGACTGCGCTGACTGTTTGCACTGCTTCATTCATCCTGTTCTTCTCCTGATTGATTACAATTCATGAAACTTTTAACTATAAACCCGTGTCTATCTTTTTAAGGCCGCGGGATGGTCTCTCCCTCAAACCAAACAGGGCAAACTCTGCACTCCTCACCCCTGACCCGCGGCCTGCTTTTTTACCTGACCTCTTTCTGTCAGAAAACGTTCCATTCTTCCAAGTCAAAACCACATAATTCGGTGAATTGTCGACCCCGGTCCCGGTAATCCCTGAATCTGGGAAAACTCGGGGCACCAGGCGAAAGCAGGACCATACCCCCCTCGGGAGTCAATTGGCGGGCCAGTTCTACAGCACGACCGAGTCCCGCAGCCAGGTGAAGACCCCTTGCAGGTTTCAATTCTGCAGCCCGCATCGCATCCAGAATTCGCGGGCCATTATCCGGAATGGCGATGACGGCGAAAAGCTCGGCTTGCCGGAATGTTTCCATATATGGTGCCCAGTCCAACCCTCTGTCAAGCCCCCCGACAATCATCGTGATGTTCTTTCCGGAAAGGGCCTGAAGAGCCGCCTCGGTCGCCAGGGGCGTGGACGAAATACTATCGTTGAAAAATCGGACACCTGAACGCTCTCCAACCATTTGTAACCGGTGTGGCAATCCGCGGAACTCATTTAACGAACGAGCAGCTTGATCCAGGTTGCAACCGGTCATTTTGACCGCAGACAGCGCGGCGGCAGCGTTGGCCAGATTGTGCTTTCCTGGCAGGCTCCGCGCCAGGGACACCGGTAGGATTTGTGATCGGTCGTAAAGTTGCGAGCCGGATACGTGAATACCAGCGTTGGAATTGAACCATGTCGCCATTTCGACTCCGGATAGCACACCGACGAGAACCGGGTCAGCAGCGTTCAGAATCAAGGCCCCTGGGCCGCACAACTCCGCCAGCCTGAGCTTGTCCCGTCGGTATGTCGCTAAATTTCCATGCCAATCCAGGTGTTCAGCGCTCAGGTTGAGTAGTACACCGAGTGTCGGACTCGCTTCCAGATCCGCCAGTTGATAGCTGGATAGCTCGATCACCCACCAATCAACGCCAGAGTCGTCACAATCGAGCAAGGGCAGACCAATATTTCCTGCCAAACGAACCTGTAATCCACAATTTCTCAATGCGTGGGCAATCATTGCCGAGGTAGTGCTCTTTCCCTTGGTTCCGGTGACGCAGATGGTTTTTGCATCCCCGTGAGCGCTAAACCACAGATTGCTTGGCGTAGTGAACTCAGTACCTGCAGCGCGAGCTTTCTGTAACTCAGGCCGATAGAGGCTTATGCCAGGCGATCGAACCAGAACCTCGTACTGTTCCAGATGGGCCTGAGAAAAAGGCAGGATTAAAATATCATCCAATTCGTGAAACCGCGTTCTGATGTCGCTGTCGGGAGTTGATTCGGAAATGAGTGTCAGCAGAATTTTCGGCGAAAGCGCGCGCAGGTATTTGGCCGCGGCCAGGCCTTCACGGCCCGCACCGAGAATTGCAATCCGGCGGTTGGTGAGCTCAATCGTATTCACTATTGACACCGATTCAGATCAACACCGAACGCAAAACATCGGGAATGAAGTGATGGTTTGAAGGTTGCAGCAAATCTTGCATATTCGGCACATCAGCCGTTTTCAGCTCTGCTGCCAGCCTCCTGACCACCGCATGATTTTTCCAGGCAGGATCGCGTGCCAGCGAGAGAAGCGCAGCCCTGCTCTCTCCGGCTTCACCCACGCACTCGAAAGGTTTGTCCCGACCGAGACCGCACAAAGCGCGGAAGCCATCCTCCTGGGCATCCTGGGCAAGCAAATCACCGCCCATGATTTCTGTCACCTGTCCGGGAGGCATATATAAAGCAAGCGAAAGCGCAGCGAAGCGGCACTTCGGACAATCAAGACACCAGCGCCCTTCGAGACGCGATCCTTCGATATGAAAATTTCGATTACAGCTCGAATACACCGCGTGGAACTTTGTCATGCGACTGAATCGACGCACAATCTCCAACTCCGAGTAGGGCCTGAGAATGGAAAAATACTCAATATCCGCGCTCACATGGGAATGGACAATCTTACGAAAATCAGCTTCGAAGCTCGAGCTTTTGCTGTACTGGTGATTGACTGCTATGCCGTCCTTGGTGGCCAGGGTTGCTTCATCAGCGGAACGTTCGTTGGAAAAAACCACATACTTGTATCCATACAGGATGGAAGCACACAACAGTACCCCAGAATTGATCGCCGTAATGGGGATATGACCATTCCACGCACCAAGCCGGTTCATTTCAGCCAATTCGGGTGCCAACTTCCGTTCCACTCTAATCAATGGGAGCCCGGCCGCTCTGACTGTTTCCCCAATCAGGGCAGACCCTCCCACGCAAATGGGCTGAACCTCGACTCCCGCTTCCATCAACATTTGCAGACCAACCAGGCTGTCCTTGCCGCCTCCCATGGCTACCAGGGCGCGATCAGGCAGGACCAGTGAATGCGCGCCGGGTGATATTCCGTTGCCTTTAAAATCAATTTTCCCAGCCAGATTCAGTTCGTTGACATAGGCGAATTCTGCCAGGCCCTGTCTATAGAGGTTGGACAGAAAACCTGCCAGCAGCGGATCTGGCTGCTCCTCGCTGAAACCCAATTCGGGACTGAGACCGGATTTGTAGTAGCTGATGCCCGCCACCAAATGCAACAGATTCAATGCCTGGGTGAATGCAGCCTGCCGGCTGGCCTCTGGGGGCCAGGGTGAATAGGGAAAACGGAAAGTTTCGACCAGGTCCGGACCGCCATCGAACCGATAAACCAGGCGAGCCTCACCGCGTCCTGGATCGTAAGAATGGGTTACGAACTGGAATCGATTGGCCTGCCGCGGATTGGTAAGGGCCGGATTCATGCGGACTCCATTATTTTTTCCCAACTGGATCCAAAAACATTTTTCGGTCCAGACTCATCAACAGGAATGAGCGCGTCGTGAGCTTCACGCAGCAAGATTTCATGATCGCCTTTGTTCACCAGAATACTTAGGCACAAATCATTGGCTGATTGGGACAACATCAGCAAAGGGCGTTGTTCAAAAAAGCGAAATGCGGGGCCGAGTTGAGCCAGCGCCTTACGCACTCCACGACCGACCAAGTTGACACACACGCAATCCGGAAAAAGGTCAACACTGCAGCAGGCTCTCAGATCGGCAGATAACTGATCCAGCTCGACCGATCCGATGTGATTGATCCGCCGACTGAATGCAACCGTAGTGGTTGTCTCCGAAGTGGCAACCAGGTCGACCGAGATTCCATGCATTTTGAATATATCAAAAACCTGGGCCAGGAATCCGACATGGTGCCGTGTATCGAGATTCTGTAGCAGTGCAACGACCATATCTTCCTGACAGGTGATGGTTTTGACACCTGAACGCTCGACAATGCGGTCGCCAATTCGAGTGCCTGTCACTGCCGGGCGGTTCACGTCTCCGATAATTACCGGAATATGTGTCGCCGCTGCTGCACGAATACATCGTGGATGCACGACCCGGGCTCCGCTGGCCGCCATCTCTTGCGCTTCAGCATAGTCGACCTCGGACAGCAAACGAGCTCGTGGAAGCAGCCTTGGATCCGCTGAGAACAGACCCGGCACGTCGGTCCATATTTCAAGGCGTTCTGCATTGAGCCGCCCCGCCAACAACGCGGCCGAGGTGTCAGATCCACCGCGGCCAAGCAGTACCGTTTCGCCCTCAGCGGTACGAGCAATGAATCCCTGAGTAATCAATACCGGCGCGAGACCCGCCCATTGTTTCTGCAGCGTAAGATCCTGCTCTGCATTGCAGGATGCGGACAACCAGCGGCGGGCGGCTGAAACATTCACTTCCTCTTCAGCCATCAAAGCCTCCCTGGCATCGACCCAGCTGGCGTTGAAGTGTTGTTGTAAAAACTGAACACCGATCTTCGTGCTTAGCCATTCACCCATCGCCAATAGTGATGCCTGGGCTTTCGGAACCGGACTCCCCGCAATCAAATCGAGGTATTGCTTCAACAGGAATTCGGCTTCTGGAAGCCAGGATGAGGGCCTCACATCAAGCGCATGTGAGAGACTACGATGCGCGTCCATCAAGGCCGCCAAATCTAACTCGGATTCCGGGTTTTTGGCTAGCGCCGATAGCTGATTTGTAGCGCCGGCGATCGCAGAACACACTAGCAAGACCCGGAACCCTTCCCTGCGGCGATTGTCGGCCAACGAGGCGATTGTTTCCCACTGAGCCCTGCCGGCTACACTGGTGCCGCCGAACTTCATTACCAGCCATTTTTCAGCCATTGAGTATACGCTCGCTAGTGTCCTGTTCCACAATTTTGCGGGAACGTTACCCGAATCGGGTGGCGGCTGTACAGTCATAACATGAGAGATCCGCGATTTTGCGCATGACAGCCACCTTTTTGACGGATTCGGCACAAAAAAACGGCGCCTGTGGAGGCGCCGAATCAAGGAGGGGTTGTGCAGAAAAATCTGACTTCCCTTTGGAGTGTCTCAATCAAGTTTCACAACTGTGGACTATGACAATAGTGCTTCCAACAAGGTTCCCAATGATTAAAAATAAACAGCCGTTTTTTCGAAAGATTCTTCAATCGATTAAGTTGACAGGCTGTTGGCCCTACTTGATTGAAATCAAGGCCGGAATAAAAATTTCTGCTTACCATCCCTATCAGCTTTTCCAGACTAACCCCTTCAACCTGAACGACCGCTGTTCCGAGGCCAATGGAGGGATTTAACGCGGGATTTGGCGCTTCCCGAAAACTATACTAGGATGTGCATCCCACATTTTTATTCAGGAACGCCGAATGCCGTCATATAGCACTGAAGACATCCGAAACATTACCCTGGTCGGCCATACTGGTTCAGGCAAGACCACACTAGTGGAAGCCCTCCTGAGTAGAGCAGGAAAAATTGGTGAACCTGGAACGATCGAAAGGGGCACAACCACTACTGATCACGACCCGCTTGAAAAAGAATTCCAACATTCTCTCGACTCAGCCATCGCTTCATTCGACCACGACGGAATCCATGTCAACCTGATTGACACAGCCGGCTTCCCTGATTTCAGGGGGCCCACCCTGACCGGAATGGCCGCGACTGAAACGACCGCTGTCGTCATCAATGGTCACAGTGGTATTGAACTGTCCACACGCCGACTGATGCGCCGGGCCAAGAGACGCAGATTGTGCCGGATTATCGTCATTTCAAAAATTGACCAGGCCGAGGGTGGCGTTAAACAGCTTGTTCAGAATATCCGCGAAGAATTCGGACCTGAATGTTTGCCCATCAATTTGCCTGCCGACAATTTCTCGACGGTCAAAGACTGCTTTTACGGCACAGAGGGTGACACCGATATTTTTTCCCTGAGCGAAGCACACGAGGCGATCATTGACCAGGTCGTCGAGGTGAATGATGACCTCATGGAAAAATACCTGGAAGGTGAAAAGCTGAGCCGCGATGAATTGCATGAAGCATTCGAACAAGCGTTGAGAGAAGGACATTTGGTGCCAATTTGCTTCACTTCCGCAACGACCGGCGCAGGTTTGGGTGAATTTCTACAATTTTGCAAGCGACTGCTTCCCAACCCCAAAGAGGGCAACCCACCACCCATATTGAAAGGCGAAGACAAAACAGCCAAAAAGGTGAAGGTAACACCAGATCCGGAAGGTCATGTGGTGGCCCATGTCTTCAAAATCAGCAACGACCCGTTTGTGGGCAAGCTCAGCATATTTCGCATCTACCAGGGAACTGTGTTGCCAGATACTCAGCTATATATCGGTGATGCACGGAAACCATTCAAGACGGGGCACTTATTCAAAATCCAGGGAGGAAAACATGAGGAAGTGGACTCCGGAGTCCCCGGCGACATTTGCGCCGTGGCAAAGGTGGATGACATCTACTATGACGCCATTCTGCATGATTCTCATGAAGAGGATAGTTTCCATCTGAAGCCACTGGATTTTCCTCAACCGATGTATGGACTGGCGATCCAGCCCAAGACTCGCGGCCAGGAACAGAAACTCGCGCAGGCCATTTCACGACTGACTGAAGAAGACCCTTGCTTCCAGGTGGAACATAACCAGGAGTTGAATGAAACTATCATCCGCGGTTTGGGTGAGTTGCATATGCGCGTGATGCTGCAAAGGATGCAAACCCGCTATCACGTTGAAGTTGACACCCGGCCACCTCGCATTGCCTATCGCGAAACCATTACTCGCGAAGCCGAGGGTCACTACCGTCATAAGAAACAAACTGGCGGTGCCGGCCAGTTCGGTGAGGTGTTTTTACGTGTTCGGCCGAGAAAACGCGGCAGAGGATTCGAGTTCATCAACAAGGTTGTTGGAGGCTCCATCCCAACCAACCTGATCCCAGCGGTGGAAAAAGGTGTGCGACAGATTGTCGACGAAGGGGCCATCGCCGGTTACCAAATGCAGGATCTGGAAGTGACCGTTTATGATGGCAAATTCCACCCGGTTGATTCCAAGGAAATTGCATTCGTCATCGCGGCCAGAAATGCACTGTTGGATGCCATTCGGAATGCGGGTCCGCAAATACTGGAGCCCATTGTCAGCGTTGACGTTACTGTCCCTGATTCCGTTATGGGGGACGTGACAGGTAATCTGGCCGGCAGGCGAGCACGCATCAGTGGCACAGAGAGCCTCAGTGGTGGATTGGTCACGGTAATAGCTGACATGCCATTGAGTTCTTTGAGCGACTATCACACAGAATTAAAGTCGATGACCCAAGGCCAGGGCAGCTTCACAATGGAGTTCAGTCATTACGATCCCGTCCCGCATGCTGTTCAATTGGAACTTGAAAACGCATACAAGAAGTCGGATGAGGACTGACACTTAATTGAGTATAGGCAAATTGGCGCTGCGGAGTCCCCTTATGGGGGCGCATTCTAAATAAACGTAGGATTTGAGTTGATTTAGTTTGCTGCAATTGAAGGTGAATTTGATGCCAATGTAATAATGCATTGGCGAGAACTAGCATTACCTTCCTTGCCGACTAAGCATGGGGCAATTTTCTATCAAAAATCAGCCTCCTCAAAATCTTCTTCCAATTCAGAATTGTAATTTTCAATGAAGTCTTCTTCAAAGTAAAACATGCTAATTCCAGCTGTAACATGCTCTTGCGAAGGAAAATCCTCTTCGAAAGGCTCCATTAATTCGTGTGCAATATTTTCCGATTTCTC
>Ga0102946_1000176_pt1 | contig 22130 bp, 20 predicted proteins | sample SalPon2A_A_D1_MG_FD_78209 | JGI IMG/M metagenome (GOLD analysis project Ga0102946, IMG submission 78209) | Soil microbial communities from South San Francisco under conditions of wetland restoration - Salt Pond MetaG R2A_A_D1_MG | ecosystem: Environmental > Terrestrial > Soil > Wetlands | place... | reverse complement strand
GCCGGACTCCAGAGTGGTCGTGCCGTTGCCGGAGAAGAGGTCGCCCTCCCAGTGGGTCGATGCGGTCGAGTCGAGTGCCATGGGCCAGTCTCCTGTATGTCGTGGGATGGTTCGTGGCCACAGTAGACACCTTCGCCCTTGCACGCGGCCTTGGGTCAGGGGCCGAGGGAAGATGCCGCAGCGGTCCGAGTCGCAGCGTCACATTCTCAGCTGGAGCCGAAGGCGACACCGGAGAACTCCACGAGCTCCTCAGAGACTGCGTGTGGATGGGTCGCGGCTCCGCGTGCCCGGCCCCGTCTGTGACCCATACAGCAGCAGCACCGGCACGACGATGGCGGTGAGTACCTCCGGGTGCTCGGGCATCGGACCATGGTGGCCCCCCACCTGCGCAAAACTCTCGACACGTGGGGTGCATAGCTCCCCGCGGCCTCGACGTAGCCGGCCTCCTCCGCGGCCGCGATGTCGCCACCGGTGAACGGAAGCCGGCGACGGCGTGCGTCGCATCGGTCAGGTCGTCTATCCATCTCGCGCCCGCAGGAGAGCGAACCGACCAGGTCGGCCCGTTCCTGCTCGGCCATGAGCATCCCGTCCACCGGTTCGTACGCGACCGTTGCCCTGACCGCCACGGAGCGCGACGACACGGCCAGCGCATGCCCGGCGCCGGCGGCCGCCCGACGAGCCCGGCTGGCTCTCCCAGACTTCGAGGTAGGCGCCCCTCGGCCTTGCCGCGTGCCGACCGGAGACGCAAGGTGCGGGCCGGGGGCGCCGCATGGTCTAGCGCGCCTCCCCTTTACGATAGATAGCGATATGTCGCTCGCTGAGTGGAAGGACAGTCGATGAACGCCTACTCGACCATGAACCCGGAGGCTGGGCGCGCTCGACCCGGCTTCAAGCCCTTCATGGGTATGGCCCAGCAACTGCAGAGCATGATGGGGCAACCTCCCCAGCGCGCCCGCCGCGGGGACATCAGGACGGCCGTCCTGCGGCTCCTCGCGGAGGAGCCGATGCACGGCTACCAGATCATCAACGAGCTCGTCGAGCGCAGTGCCGGGGCGTGGAGCCCCTCCGCAGGGTCGGTGTACCCCATGTTGCAGCAGCTGGCGGACGAAGGTCTGGTGGCTGCCGAGCCGGCCGACGGCAAGAAGGTGTACCAGCTGACCGAAACCGGGGAAGGGGCAGCGCAGCGCCTGACCGAACGACGCGCTCCGTGGGAGGAAGCGGCGGAGGCGGCGGGCGGCGGCACCGGGTACCAGCAGGCTGCCGGTCGACTGTTCCAGGCGGTGTTCCAGGTGGGCACCACGGGGTCGCCGCGCCAAGTGTCGGCAGCGGTGGATATCCTCAACGACACCCGCAAGCGGCTCTACGGCCTTCTTGCTGAGGACTGAACCCCCCACCTAGCCGTCATTCACAGCGCCCGGAGGACACATGAGGGCCCGGGACCTGCGTGCGCGCTACCGGCGCATCACCTTCTTCTTCGGGCGGGTCATCGCCGCGTTCATCTGGTGGGAGATCGTGCTCAGGCGTGTCGGTCTGGGACGGCTGTCGGCTCGCACGCGCGCGGAGCGGGGGCGCCGCGCCGCTGTCCGCTTCCGCAGGCTGGCGGTGTCGATGGGTGGGCTGATGATCAAGGTCGGACAGTTCCTGTCTGCCCGCCTCGATGTCCTGCCCCCAGAGATGACGGCCGAGCTCGCCGGCCTGCAGGACGAGGTGCCGGCCGAGGACTGGGTGGCCATCAGGGAAGTGGCGACAGCAGACCTTGCCCAGCCGCCGGAGGAGTGCTTCGCCTGGGTGGAGGAGGAACCGCTCGCCGCGGCGTCCCTGGGTCAGGTGCACCGTGCCCGGCTCAAGGCAGAGGATGCGGTCGAGCAGGGGTTCTCGGATGTCGTGGTCAAGGTGCAGCGCCCGTATATCCAGCAGATCGTCGAGGTCGACCTCGCCGCGCTGCGCCGGGTCGGGGGATGGCTGCAGCGCTACCGCCCCATCCGGGAACGTGCGGACATGCCGGCCTTGGTCGAGGAGTTCGCGGAGACCACCCTGCAGGAGGTCGACTACCTGGCCGAGGCCACCAACGCCGAGACGTTCTCGCGCAACTTCGCGAGCGAACCGAGGGTGGGCGCGCCCTCTGTCCTCTGGGAGCTGACCAGCCGCCGAGTTCTGACGTTGGAGAACGTCTCCGCGATCAAGCTCGGAGACAGGAACGGCATTCTGGCCGCCGGCGTCGACCCCGCCGAGGTCGCCGAGACGCTGGCTGCGGCCTTCCTCCAGCAGGTTTTCACCGACGGCTTCTTCCACGCCGACCCCCACCCGGGCAACATCTTCGTCGCTCCTGGCCCCGGGGCCTCGGGGGAGGATCGTGCCTGGAGAGTGATGTTCGTCGACTTCGGCATGATGGGTCACGTCCCGGAGGCTCTCCGCGAAGGCCTGCGCGACCTGCTCATCGCATCCGGACTGCGCGACAGCGCGCGCTTCGTCGCCGGGCTCAAGCGGCTCGACCTGCTGCTGCCCTCGGCTGACCTGGCCCAGATCGAGACGGCCGCCGAGCAGGTGTTCAAGCGCTTCGCCGGGCTGCGCATGGATCAGCTGCAGCAGATTCCGCCCGAGGAGGTCGTCCGCTTCGGGCTGCAGTTCCGCGAGCTCCTGCGGGAGCTGCCGTTCCAGGTACCCGAAGACCTCCTCCTCCTCGGCCGGTCCACGGGCATCCTGTCGGGCAACTGCACAGGCCTGGACCCGGAGTTCGACGTCTGGGCCACCATCACCCCCTACGCCTCCCAGCTGTTGGAGGAGGAGCAGCAGAACACGCCGCAGATGGCGGTCAACGAGGCCCTGGCGTTGGGACGACTCGCGTTGGTCCTACCCCGGCGCGCCGATCGGGTGCTGACGCTGGCCGAGCGCGGCGAGCTCAGAGTGGCGACCCCGGCGCTGTCCGCGCAAGCGCGCAGGCTGGAACGGTCCGTTTCCCGGATGATGCTCGTGGTCGTCTTCGCCGCTCTCCTCGTGGCCGGTGCCGTGCTCATTGCATCGGCGCCCGTGGTGGGCAGCATCCTGATGACCCTGTCGCTTCTGCCGCTCGCCATGGCCCTCGTGGGTGGCCTGAGTGGTGGTCGGTGAGTCGTACGGCTCCACCTCAGGTGCCATGCCTCCCGTAGCGCGATGAGGCCGCGACTTGCTAGTCGAGGCCTGCACTGCGCGCGTCCCGGGACGCGCGCACCACCTGAGCCTCGATCTCCACGAGCTGGCCGTGGTGCCCAAGCTGGGGGGTGCCGAGCAGTGTGGCCGGTGGAGTTTCCCCTCCGAACCACCCTTTGACGGCCTGCCAGGTGTCCACCAGCGCCTGCCGCGGTCCGACGACGTGAATGCGGAGGTGCCTGACGTCCTCGAGAAGGAACAGGTGTGCTTCCACTACTACGGCGAGATTGTCGAGGCACTGGTTGGCTTGTGCGGCAGGGTCGTGGGCTGCGACGAGTTGGCCGTGGCCATCCAGCGGGACCTGGCCGGCCACGAAAAGCTGCTCGCCGACCCGTTCGGCGTAGCGGTACCCGGGGCTTACTGCCAGTTCGCTCAGGTCAGGTGTTTCCATCTTCTCCGCCCATCCCGCACAGTGTAGAAGGGTCTCTCGCTCACCAGCGGTGTCGAAGGCAGCTCAATGGCCTGCTGACGCCCCGCGCACAGGCACTTGTCGGAAGTGAGGTTCTGTCGCGCCCTCGGCGCGATTCGAACGCGCGACACCCGCTTTAGGAGAGCGGTGCTCTATCCCCTGAGCTACGAGGGCAGGGCTGCTCGCGGCAGCCGACCGAGCGACCAGTCTGCCACGCTCCGGCGTGGGATCATGGCGCGGTGACCACGGCGCAGAACCCCTCGGTGTCACAGGTCGCCAGCATCCAGACCCGCACCGTCGGGACCCTCATGGCTTCGCAGACCCTCGGAGGCGTCGGGGTGGCGATGGGCATCGCCGTGGGTGCCCTGGTCGCGGCCGACGTCGGCGGCAGCGACGCCTTGGCCGGTCTGGCCACCACCACCCAGGTGCTCGGGACGGCGCTGTTCACGATTCCCATTGCCGCGCTGATGGCGGCCGCCGGCCGCCGCGTCGGCCTGAGCGCGGCATACATGGTCGGCGCGGTGGGCGCGGTCGTGGCCATCGCGGCCAGCGTCATCGGCTCGTTCGCGTTGCTGCTGCTGGGCACGCTCTGCTTCGGTGCCGCGACCACCGCCAACAACCAGGCTCGGTATGCCGCGGTCGACCTGGCCGTCCCCCGTCGGCGCGGTCGTCAGCTGAGCCTCGTCGTGTGGGCCACCACGGTCGGGTCGGTGCTGGGACCGAACATTCTCGGGCCCGGGGCGGCCATCGCCGGCGTCCTGGGCATCCCGGCGCTGGCCGGAGCCTGGGTGATCAGCACAGCGGGCTTCGCCCTCGCCATCCTCGTCCTGCAGGTTGCGTTGCGGCCCGACCCGCTTCTGACCGCGCGAACCCTGGAGAGCGCGGAGGGCACCGCGCACGACAAGGCCGCCGGCGGTGTCCGCCGCGGGTTGGCCGTGATCCTACGCAACCCCACCGCCTTGCTCGGCACCATCGCCGTCGCCGGAGGGCACGTCGTCATGGTCAGCGTCATGGTGATGACCCCGCTGCACATGAGCCACGGCGACGCCGCGATCGAGGTGATCGGTTTCGTCATCTCGCTGCACATCCTCGGGATGTTCGGCCTGGCCCCGGTGTCCGGCTACCTCACCGACCGCGTCGGCGCGGTGACCGTCGTCCTCATCGGCGTCGGCCTGCTGCTTCTCGCGTGCGCCCTGGCGGGCATCTCTGCGGTCGGAGCCTCATGGAGCCTGACCCTGGGGCTCTTCGTCCTGGGGCTCGGATGGTCGTGCACCATGGTCGCCGGCTCCTCGCTCATCGCCGGATCGGTCGAGGTGCGCCAGCGTGCCGGTGTCCAGGGCGCCGCGGACGTGGTCATGGGCCTGTCGGCCGCGTCCGCCGGAGCCCTCGCGGGTGTGGTCGTAGACGTCTTCGGCTTCGGCTGGCTGTGCCTGTTCGCTGCCCTCGGCGCCCTCGCTCTCGGCGCCTACACCGCCACGTCTCGCACTGTGGTTAGCCTGTCTCAGTGACCGCCGACACCACCACCCGCGCCGAAGGCGTCGCCGCGGCCGCAGAGCGTTGGCGACACGAGCTTGCCGATCTCGGCGGCCGCAACACACTGCTGTGGTACCAGGACCATCCTCGCGGCACCTTCGACCTGACCGTGGCCCATCCCTCCGGCGTGGCCAAGCTCCTGGCCGGTCAGCGGACCCTGCTGACCGAGATCGTGCGCGAGAAGGTCGCCCTCGCCGAGGCGCGCTCTCGTGTCGAGAGCATCCACACCAAGACCGTCGACCTGCTGACCGACCACGGAGTGTCCACCTGCTTCGTCGCCGTCGGCATGGCCACCTGGCACCTGCCGCGGGTCAAGGTCGCGCCACGGGCCCCGGTCCTGCTGCGGGCGGCCACCCTCGAGCCGACCGACGCCGCTCACCGCGACTTCGTGCTCCATCTCGACCACCACGTCACCTTCAACCCCGTGCTCGAGAACTACCTGCGCGGTGAGGTCGGCATCGACTTCGACGCGGCGGAGCTGGCCCGGCTCTCGGCGCCCAACGGATTCGACCCCCGGCTGACCTACCGCGCTCTGGAGAAGCTGTGCGACGGGATGGACGGGTTCGGCATCAACCCTCAGACCGTGATCGCCACCTTCCCCTGGGCCAAGCTCGACCTCGTCGCGCACCTGTCGGCCGACGCGACCGGACTCGCCGGGCACCCGCTGCTCGCGGCGATGGCCGAGGACACGGGCCCTGCGCCCAGCGTGCCCGAACCCCCGCAGGGGCACGACCCCCGTCAGGAGCACTCCGTCCTCGACGCCGACGCCGCGCAACGCGTCGTCATCGATGCCGCCCGGCAGGGCACCAGCCTCGTGCTCGACACCCCGGCCGGCACCGGGGCGACCCAGACGATCGCCAACGTGGTCGCGGAGCGCATCGCGCAGGGTCGCGAGACTCTGGTGGTCAGCGAGGAGCGCGCTGCCCTCGAGGCGTTGCGGCGACGCCTGGAGGCGGTGGGTCTGGACCAGGTCACCCTCGATCTGGCCGAGAGCCCACCGCGTGCCTCGGCAACCATCTCCGCCCTCGCCCAGCAGCTGGAGGACGCACGCGAGTCGAGCGAGCCCACCCTCCCCGAGGACCCACTGCCGCGCTGGCTGGCGGCTCGGGAGGTGCTCCGGCGGCACGAGGACTGCCTGCACGGCGCGCATGAGCCGTGGGGCATCACGCTGGCGCAGACCCAGGCCGCCCTGGCGGCACTGGCGAAGCTCAGCCGCCCCCCCGTCTCACACGTGCGCCTCTCCGCGGAGGTGCTGCGTGAGCTGCCGGCAGAACGCGTCGCCGAGGTCGCGGCCGTGCTGACCCAGGCGGCACGCGAGGACGTCTGGCAACGAGGACGGGCGGAGGACCCCTGGTACGCGTCTACTCTTCGTTCCCCTCAGGAGGCGGACCGCGCCCAGGACCTCGTCGAGGGTCTGGCGGCCGGAGATCTGGCGGCGGCGCGCGAGGAGATCGGCGAGGTATGCCGGGGCGCCGGTCTGCCTGAGCCGTTGACCCTCAACCAGTGGCAGGAGCGGCTCGACCTGCTACGCCGTGTGCACGCCACCAACGAGTACTTCCGGATGGAGGTCTACGAAGCCCCACTGCCCGAGCTGATCGCCGCGGTCTCCGGCGGTGATCCCGGCGCGGACGGTGCTCGCCCCGGGATGCTCTCCCGCGGGCGCTCTCGGCGGGTCATCCGGACGCTGCTGCGCCCAGGCAAGCCACCGACGCACATGGCCGAGCTGTTGGGGGCGGCCCGGCAGGAGCGCGCCGAATGGGAGGATCTGGCCGGCAAGGGCGCGCGCCCGCACCTGCCGCACCGGTGGCAAGCCGCGGCGCGCACCTTCGACCGACTCGGGCCGAACATGCGGTGGCTGGCCGACGTGCTGCACCACACCTCCAGCGGTACGGACCTGCCGACCACCCATCTGGACCTGTTGCTCGAGCGCCTGCTGCGCCTGGACGCTCGGCGCGACCGGATCCACATCGCCTCCAGGGCCTACCCGATGCTGCAACCACTGCGAGAGGCCGGGCTCGGCGAGCTGGTCGATGACCTCGTGCATCGAGGCGTTCACGCGGACGACGTGGCCTCGGAGGTCGAGCTGGTCTACCAGGCCTCATTGCTCGACCACATCTGCGCCGAGAACGAGGGGCGGGCGCCGAGCACCGAGGAGGTGACCAGCGCTGCTCGCGAGCTGCGACGGGCCGACCGGGAGCACCTGCGCAGCAACGCTCTACGAGCGCGCCGCTCGCACGTGCGCCGGCTGAGTCGGGCGCTCGCCGCGAACCCGGGCCAGGCCCAGGCGGTGCAGGCGGCCGCAGCCGCCGGGTCGGCCGACCTGAAGTCCGTGTTCAGGCGCTCGCCCGACGTGGTCCGCGCGCTCCGCCCCGTCATCCTCGCGAGCCCGTTGGTGATCCCGGCATCCCTGCCGGCCCACGAGAAGGCCGACCTGGTGGTCGTCGAGCACGCCCACCGTACCCGGACAGCATCCTGTGTCGCGGCCTTGACGCGGGCCAAGCAGGTGCTCATCGCCGGCGACCACACCCGCTTCGGGCCACAGCCCTTCAGCTACGCGATGGGTCGCCGCGACGAGGACGCCGCGCCGGCAGCGCAGGGCTCCCTGCTCACCGAAGTCTCGGCCGTGCTTCCCGTCTACACACTGGCCACGCACTACCGGTCGCTGGACCAACGGCTGGTCCGCCCTATGGACCCGGCACTGCCTGGCCCGCTGCACAGCTTCCCCGGCGTGTGGCCCGCGCCGCGCGCCGGCGTCCGCCGAGTCAGTGAAGCGGCCGACATCGCGCCCACGGGGGTGGCCACGGTGGTCGACCACCTCATGCGTCGCGCCTCTCGCAGCGTGATGGTGCTCACCGACAGCCCCGAGATGGCCGACTCGATCCGCGCGGGCGTCCGGCAGGCCGCGGGCGCGAACCCGACGCTGACCACGACTCTGGACGCCGACGGTGAGCTCATCTGCTGCTCGGTGTCTCGCTGGAGCGGAGAGGTCCGGGACCGGGTGGTCTGGGTGCGTGACCCGGGGTCGGCGGTGCAGGCCAGCGCCGTCGCGACGGTGCTGGCCGCCGCCCGTCGATCGCTCACCGTCCTGGCCGCCGATGACCAGGATCCCGACCCGAGCAGCGTCGGAGCCCAGATGCTCGCGGAGCTGTTGAGGCCTTCGCTGACCGCCGACGCCGCCGCGATGTCCGACGCGGGGGCGCAGCAGACCGCCGACCACGACGTGAACCCGATGCTGGAGGACCTACGACGGCGGCTGGAGACCGAGGGCTTCGTGCTGCACCGCCACGTGGGACAGGGCCGTCACGCTGTGCCTCTGGCCATCGAGGACCCGAACCGGCCCGGGCGTCTGCTGGTGGCGGTCGATCTCGACCTCGAACCGGCTGCCTCGGGTCCGGGTCGCGACACGACTCGGCTGCGCGCCGAGCAGCTGAGCCGTCTGGGGTGGGCACCGGTGCGTGTCCTGTCCAGCAACCTGTTCCGCGACCCGGCCCGTGAGGTCGCAGCGTTGGTCGCACTGGTGCGCGAGTCCGCGCAGCCGGGCATGCGCCCCGTCTCATGACGCGCACCGAGCCGACACCACGGCCTCGCGCCCGTCGCGCCCGGCGCGAGGCCACCGACGGCGTCCCCGAGGAGCACCGCGACGTCCTCAGCGCCGAGGCCGCTCCGGACCGCGACACCGATGGTGGCCCGGCGGAGCGCGTCGGGTCCGGCTCGGACGAGTGGTGGCAGCAGCAGCGGCCGCCGCACTGGAGTGAGGCACCTGAGCCCTGACCGGACCGGCGCAGGCTCCGGACTAGGCCTGCACGTCGCGCTGGCGCAGCAGGTCGCGGATCTCCGTCAGGAGAAGCACCTCCTCCGACGCCTCGTCGACGTCGGGCTCGTCCTCGGTGCGGCGCACAGCGGTCAGCTTGTTCATCGGAACGACCACGATGAAGTACACGACCGCGGCGGTGAGCAGGAAGATGATGAGCGCGTTGATGATGGCGCCGATGTTGATCAGCGTGGCCATGTTTCCCTCGGCCCCCAGCTGGATGCCGAAGGCTCCGACATCGGCGCCTCCGACGCGGGCCAGCATCGGGCTGATCAGCGACGAGACGACGGTGTCGACGACCGCGGCGAAAGCGGTGCCGATGACGACGGCGACGGCAAGGTCAACGATGTTGCCGCGCATGATGAACTCTTTGAATCCCTGAAGCATGGCGTCCTTTCCCTGACGGGGTGTGCTGCCGCTCAAACTACCGAGTGAGGGCCGACTGCCTCACGGGTCGGCCCGGCTCACGCCCTCCGGCGGGGGGAGCAGCACGAGAGTCACGCCGCTCCCGGGGCCCACGAGCTCACCGCCGCGGCCGGCGACCGCGATCTGCCGCGCCTGGTCCCGACGCACCGCCACGAGGACGCCCGGGCCCGTGGTTGTGTCCTGCTCGACCGCGCCGTCGAGCACCACGGCGTCGCCGGCGAGGACGGTGCCGTCTACGGTGGAGACCACCTCGACGTGGGTGCCAGGTGTGGCCGCGGTGGCCAGCGCCTGACTGGCCAGCCCGACGTAGGCCACGACGGAATCCTCGGGCTGCCCACGGGCCAGGGCGGACACGCTGACGTCGCTGTCGGTGATCACGGCTCCGGAGCGCACCGGCCCTGTCAGGACCCGGCCGCGCCAGCGGCGAGGGTCGCGGCCGGCCCCGTCCGGCACGAGCGCTTGCGGCATCGACTGCACAGCGAGGTCACGCTGACCCAGCGCGTGACCGGCTGGCGCGTCCGTCGCGGCGACGACCACATCGCGGCGCGGGCCCTCGGGATCGGCGGTGAGTGCCGTGATCGAGAACCACACCGCCCCGGCGGCCGCGCCGGCCGCCACAAGGCGACGCCACCAGCCGGTGCGCCATACCCGTCGGAGCCCGGCGGTGGGTCGGCCGTGCTGTCGAGCGGAGCGGCGGGGCGAGGACACCGCAGCACCGTAGGTCCATCCCGCGCCTTCTCGGTGCGCTCGTCAGCAGCGTGTGGATGCCCTTCAGCCGCGGCGGACCGTGTGGACGGCGACGACGTCGGCGGGCCGGACCGTCGAGTTTCCGACCCGCCTCGGCGGCTCGGCCAGGTTCTACCGACCAGCGCCCGTCGACGCCGCGGGCTTCGTCGCGGAGGACCCACCCGACGACGACCCGCTCGACCCGCTCGACCCGCCAGAGGACCCCGAGGAGCCCGACGAGCCCGACGAGCCGACCCCGGAAGCGGCTGCACCCGAGGACGTCGAGGCGGAGTCCTTCGACGTGGAACCAGCGCCCGAGGAGTCTCCGGTCGAAGAGTCTGCGGTCGAGCTGGACGACTCCTTCGAGGAGTCCGACGCGCCTCCGGACGACCCCGCGGCCGACCGGGAGTCGTTGCGGTAGAAGCCCGACCCCTTGAACACCACGCCGACGGCGCTGTAGATCTTGCGCAGGTTTCCCGCGCACACCGGGCAGGTCGTCAGCGAGTCGTCGGAGAAGGCCTGCTGAATGTCGAACCGGTGCTCGCACGCCCGGCAGGCGTAGGAATAGGTAGGCACAAACCACGAGTGTAGGTGGGACGCGCGGGTGGTTCGGACGTCAGGCCGGGCTGGCATACCCTCAAGGGCGTGCCTCGACTGCTACGCCGTGTGCTCATCCCTGCGGTGGCGATTCTCGTCGTGGTAGCCGTGGCGGCGGCCGTCCTGGGGGTCGGGCTCTCACGGCGTTCCTTCCCGCAGACCGAGGGCCAGCTGACGTTGTCCTCCCTCGACGCCGAGGTCGAGGTGCTGCGCGACGAGCGCGGTGTGCCACACATCTATGCCGACACCTCGGCCGACCTCTTCCGTGCACAGGGCTTCGTGGCGGCCCAGGACCGCTTCTTCCAGATGGACCTGCGCCGCCACATCACCGCAGGACGACTCTCCGAGCTCGTCGGGTCCGCAGGCGTGGAGACCGACACCGTCATCCGCACCATGGGCTGGCGCAAGGTCGCAGAGGAAGAGCTGTCCATGCTCGACACTCAGACGCGGCAGTACCTGCAGGCCTATGCCGCCGGCGTCAACGACTACCTGGCCGACAAGGACCCCTCACAGATCTCCCTGGAGTACGTCGTGCTCGCCCAGAGCGCCGGCGACTACCAGGTCGAGCCCTGGGACGAGCTGGACTCGCTGACCTGGCTCAAGGCCATGGCGTGGGACATGCGCGGCAACTACGAGGACGAGCTCGCCCGGGCGCGGCTGGCCGGTGAGGTGCCGCTCGCTCAGCTCGAGACGCTGTACCCCGGCTATCCCTACGACATCCACGCCCCGATCCTGTCGCGCGACGAGTGGCGGCCGTCGGCGGCCCGGTCACCGGGGGACGACGACAGCGCACCGGTCGAACCGGATGACTCCGCCCCGGCGGTGCCCGAGGCCCCGGCGAACGAGGCCTCCGAGCAACGCGAGAGCCACCGAAAGTCACCGGCCATGGGCGGCGAGCAGGCCGAGCTGGCCTACGACTCGACGGTGCAGGCGCTGGAGGCGGTCCCCCCGCTCATCGCCACCGACGAGGGCGTGGGCTCCAACTCATGGGTGGTCTCCGGCGATCACACCGAGTCCGGCATGCCGCTGCTGGCCAACGACCCACACCTGGGGGTCACCCAGCCGGGGGTGTGGCTCCAGACCGGCCTGCACTGCCGGGAGGTGAGCCGCGAGTGTCCCTTCGACGTCACCGGGTACACGTTCGCCGGGTTCCCTGGCGTCATCATCGGGCACAACCAGGACATCGCCTGGGGCCTGACCAACATGGACCCGGACGTGACCGACTTCTACCTCGAGGACCTCGACGGCGGGGAGTACCGGCGGGACTCGGAGATGGAGGAGGTAGGCGAGCGCCGGGAGACGATCACGGTGGCCGGCGGGGACGACGTCGAGATCCTGGTCAGATCCACGCACCACGGACCGATCCTGTCCGACGCGCTCAGCGAGGTGGCACAGGCCGGCATCGACCCCCCGCTGGACGGGTCGGGCTCGTCGGGGCGGTATGCGGTGTCGATGGCCTGGACCGGCCTGGAGCCGGCGCGCACCGCCGACGCGGTGTTCCGGCTGAACCGGGCGCGCGACTGGGAGGACTTCCGGGCGGGGGCGCGGTTGCTCGCCGCTCCCGCGCAGAACCTCGTCTACGCCGACACCGAGGGCAATATCGGCTACCAGGCGCCGGGAATGATCCCGCTGCGGGAGTCCTCGACGGACAGCGCGCCGCCGGGCTACTGGCCCGCACCGGGCTGGGACTCGACCTACGACTGGAAGGGCTTCGTGGACTTCGAGCGCCTTCCCTTCGTGCTCAACCCCGACGACGGGGTCATCGTCGCCGCCAACCAGGCCGTCACCGAGGCTCGGCGACCGTTCATCACCACGGAGTGGCGCCAGGGCTTCCGGTCGCAGCGGATCGCCGACCTGTTGGCCACCGCGATAGCCGAGGGCCCGGTGACACCGGACACGATGACCACCATCCAGTTCGACTCCTACAACGCCTTCGCCGATGTCCTGGTGCCGTATCTGCTCGACGTCAGCGACAGTTCGGACCCGTTCTTCGCCGAGCCGGCCGGGCTGCTGCGGGAGTGGAACCGCGGGGCACCCCAAGGCGACGGTGCCCAGGGCAGCGGGGCGATGTACTACTACGCCATCTGGTCCCACCTGCTCGACCTCACGATCGACGACGAGCTGCCGCTGGACCTCCAGGTCTCCGGCAACTCCCGCGCGATGCTCATCGTGCAGAACCTGCTGCAGGACCCGGACAACGCGTGGTGGGACGACAAGCGCACCGCGGGGATCGTGGAGTCGCGTGACACCATTCTCCGGCAGGCCATGGAGGAGGCCCGGCTCGAGCTCACCTCGGAGATCGGCAAGGACCCGCAGGACTGGCAGTGGGGTCGCCTCCACGAGCTGACGGCACGTCACCAGGTGCTCGGGGACGAACCCGTGCCCGCCGTGGTGCAGGCGGTGTTCAACCTGGGTCCCTACCCCATGCCGGGGGGCTCGGCCCTGGTCAACGCGAACACCTGGGACGCCGCAGAGGACGAGTTCGCGGTCACGGCGGCCCCCTCGATGAGGATGGTCGTCGACCTGGCCGATCTCGACGGCTCCCGGTGGGTCAACCAGGGCGGCAACTCCGGCCACGTCTACCACCGCCACTACGACGACCAGATGCAAGCCTGGATCGACGGGGACTCCTACCCGTGGCCCTTCTCCCGTGAGGCGGTCAGGGAGTCGACGCAGGCTCAGCTGAGGCTGACCCCGGGCGGGTGACCGCGCGGGCACCATCCGGGCTCAGCACGGCGTCCACCCGGATGTCGTGCGGGGCGCGGGGGACGTCGCCGCCGGACTCCCCGCCGTAGACCACCCCGATCACCTCAGCGTCGGGTCTGACCTCCCGCAGGGCAGGAACCCACCGGTCGTAGTAGCCACCTCCCTGGCCCAGCCGGGTCCCGTCCGCCCCGACGGCCAGCGCCGGCAGCAGAGCCGCATCAACCACCGGGAGAATCTCGGCGCCGAAGGAGGGACCGTCGTGCTCGTGGGGGCGCAGCGGGTCAGCACGCACCTCGGGGTCGGCGTCGCGCCACCGCAGCCGGCCCTCGCCCAGGGTGATCGGCACCAGCACGCGCACCCCCGCCTCGTGCAGTTGAGCGACGAGTATCTCGACCGGCGGCTCGGTCGGCATCGCATCGTAGGCCGTGACGCACCGGGGCAGGCCGTGCTCGCTCCGGCCGCGGCGTAGCCACCGCATGCCATGGGCGGCAAGCGCATCGGCTTCGGCCGCCCGGGCCACAGGGCCCTGGGCCTCCAGCCGTTCCCGCCTGGCCCGTCGCACTGCCCGGCGCCAGGCCCCTTTGTCCTCGGTCATGCGGTCAGTGTCTCGCAGGGAGACGGGCCGCGCGCATGACTAGGCTATGGCTCCATGACAGAGCCGTCCGCGCCCGGAGTGCGCAAGGCAGTGATCCCCGTCGCCGGGTTGGGCACCCGTTTTCTGCCGGCCACGAAGGCCGTGCCGAAGGAGATGCTGCCGGTCGTGGACACCCCGGCCATCGAGTACATCGTCGCCGAGGCGGTGCGGGCCGGTGCCGACGACGTGGTCATGGTGACCGGTCGCAGCAAGGAGGCCATCGCCGACCACTTCGACCGGCACATCGAGCTGGAGTCGGCTCTGGAGGCCAAGGGGGACACTCACCGGGCGGAGAAGGTCGCTCGCAGCAGCCGCTACGAGGTGCACTTCGTGCGCCAGGGCAAGCCGCACGGTCTCGGGCATGCCGTCCTGTGTGCCCGCTCGCACGTTGGCGATGAACCGTTCGCCGTGTTGCTGGGCGACGACATGATCGACGAGCGCGACCACCTGCTGGAGCAGATGATGGCGGTCCAGGCGGAGCGAGGCGGCTCGGTGGTGGCACTGATGGAGGTGCCACCGGACCAGGTCGACCGCTACGGCTGCGCGGAGGTCGGCAGCGACACCGCGTCCGGCGCGGACGTGGTCACGGTGACCGGGATGGTGGAGAAGCCCGACCCCGCGGAGGCGCCGTCCAACCTGGCCGTGATCGGACGCTACGTGCTGCACCCGCGGATCTTCGAGGAGCTCGACAGCACCCCACCGGGACGCGGTGGGGAGATCCAGCTGACCGACGCGTTGCTGGCCCTGGCCACGGGCAGCGGGCCGGGATCGGGCGTGACCGGAGTGGTCTTCCGCGGTCGTCGCTACGACACCGGCGACCGGCTGGACTACCTCAAGGCCGTGGTCCAGCTGGGCAGCGAGCACCCCGAGCTCGGTGCCGACTTCAGCGCCTGGCTGCGCGAGTTCGTCTCGAGCGCGGACGGGCCCGCCTCGTGATCAGCGTCGAGGACCACCTCGCCGACATCCTCGGCCAGGTGCGGCGCAACCCCACCATCACCGTGCCGTTGGACCGTGCCGCCGGCCTGGTGACGACGCAGGACGTCATCAGCGGTGTGGACCTTCCGCGCTTCGACAACTCGGCGATGGACGGGTACGCCGCCAAGGCCGACGAGGTCAGCGAGGCCAGCGCGGAGAACCCGGTGCCGGTGAAGGTCAACGGCGACATCGCAGCCGGCGACACCGAGCGGTACGCCCACGTGCCGGGCCGGGTCTGGCGGATCATGACCGGCGCCCCGATGCCCGAGGGTGCCGACGCCGTCGTGCCGGTCGAGGACACCGACGACCGACCGCGGGAGACCCTGGTCTACCGCGCACCCGATGCGGGTGCCTACATCCGTCGGGCCGGCGGCGACCTGCGTGCCGGCGACGTGATCGTGCCCGCCCGGACCACGATCGGCCCGGCGCAGATCGCGGTCATCGCCTCCGCCGGAATCGGGTACGTCGAGGTGACCTCACCGGTCCGCGTCGTCGTGCTGTCCACCGGGGACGAGCTGCGCTCGGTGGATGAGCCGGTGATGTCGGGGCAGATCGTGGACTCCAACGGGCCGATGCTCGCCGCGGCGGTGCGGGCGGCCGGCTACTACGCGGTGCACGTGGGCCATCTGCCCGACGACGAGGGCAGGATCGGCAAGGAGCTGAAGCAGCACCTGAGCCATGCAGACGCCATCATCACCACCGGGGGAGTGAGCAAAGGCGCCTACGACCCGGTCAAGGCCGTGCTCTCCGGCCGCGGTTCGATGGAGTTCCCCGAGGTGGCCATGCAGCCCGGCAAACCCCAGGGGTTCGGGGTGCTCGGACGGCGCCGTGTCCCGGTGTTCACCCTGCCAGGCAACCCGGTCTCGGCGCTGGTCAGCTTCGAGATCTTCGTGCGCCCGGCCTTGGCGGCGCGGGCCGGACGGTCCTACGAGCCGATCACCCTCGAAGCGGTGGTCGTCGGAGGGTGGAAGAGCCCGGAGGGCAAGGCGCAGTACGCCAGGGTCACGGTCGACCTGGACACCACCGGGGCGTACGCCGTGCGCCCAGCCGGCGGCTCCGGCTCTCACCTCGTCGGTGGGCTGGCCCAGGCCGACGCGCTGGCCGTCGTGGAGCCCGACGTCACCGACGTGGCCGTCGGCAGCACGGTGCCGATCATCCTGCTGCGTGAGCGTGGGGTGATGCACGCTCGTCTGGAGGCTGCCCGGCGCAGACAGAACGACGAGAGTGCTAGCCGTTCCTCCGGCCGTGGCCAGTGATGGATCTCACCCATCTGCGCCACGACGGCTCGGCTCACATGATCGACGTCAGCGACAAGGCGGTGACCGCCCGATCGGCCACTGCTCGAGGCCGGGTGCTGATGGCCACCCATGCGGTGCAGGCCCTGCGCGAAGGGACGGTCCCGAAAGGCGACGCCCTCGGAGTCGCCCGGGTGGCCGGCCTCCAGGCGGCCAAGCGCACCCCCGACCTGGTGCCGCTCGCCCACCCGGTGGCCGTGCACGCCGCCGAGGTGGATCTGGAGGTGACCGGCGACGGGGTCGAGATCACTGCGACGGTGCGCACCGCCGACCGCACCGGGGTCGAGATGGAGGCGTTGACCTGCGTGAGTGTGGCTGCGCTGGCCTTGGTCGACATGGTCAAGGCGGTCGACCGGGAGAGCATCATCAGCGACGTGCGCATCACCGCCAAGTCCGGTGGCCGCTCCGGCGACTGGGTGCGCGGCGAGAGCTGATGTGGACCTGGCCGCGCGAGCTCCGCGCCCGGCAGCCGGACGGCCCCCTGATCACGCTGCGGCCGCTGCAGCGCGGCGACCGCGTGCCGTGGCGTGAGCTACGGGCGCGCAACACCCGCTGGCTCCAGCCGTGGGAGTCGACTCCCCCGGCCGGGGCGCCGGTGATGCCGAGCTTTCGCCAGCTGCGTCGCAGCTACGACCGTGGCGCGGAGCAGGGGCGGCTGGTGCCGTTCGTCATCGACGTCGAGGGGGTCCTGGTCGGGCAGATGCACCTGTTCGACCTGCAGTGGGGGCCACGCTGCTCGGGATCGGCCGGCTACTGGCTGGACGAGCGGGCCACCGGGCAGGGGATCGCCACCTGGGCGCTGGCCATGGCCATGGACTTCGGGCTGACCGACGTGGGGTTGCACCGGATCGAGGTCAACATCCGCCCTGAGAACAGCAAGAGCCTGGCCGTGGCGAGGCGGCTGCAGCTGCCCGAGGAGGGTCTGCGACGCTCGTTGATGCACGTGGACGGTGCCTGGCGCGACCACCGCTGCTTCGCTCTGATCGCCGACGACGAGGAGGCGGGTCACCTGGTCAGCCAGCTGCGCCGGAGCGGCCGCTGACCGCAGAGGTCACACGCGTCACTTCGGCGACACACCGCAGGGCTGCCGGGAGGGCCGACCTTTCCTGCCTACGGTATGGCTGTGCTCCCCAGCAGCCTCATCTTCGCGGTGATCCTCGCCGTATGGGCTGCCTACCTGATGCAACACTGGGTACGTCGCCGCGACCACATCGCCACCGCCCGTTCGGTCGACCGCTTCTCCGAGGCCATGCGCGTGCTGGAGCGTCGTCAGCACGGCCCCCGGCTGGACCTGTCCGAGCCGGTGGCCCCTTCGTACGCGATCTCACCGGTTCGCCCCGCCTCACCAGACGTCGTGGTCAAGCGGGCCGTTCCCGGGCCCGCTCGACAGGTGGTCGAGCAACCCGGTGTGGGTGGTGCCGCCGCCAGCATGACCCCCGAGGCCGCCGCGCCGCCGGCGCGCGCCGGCGGTTCGGTCCGGGCCCGGGGTCTGGTGCTGCTGGCCGCGGCCGGGGTCATGGTCACCGGCACGGCGCTGGGCATGGTGGGAGTTCTGCCCTGGTGGACGGCGGCGATCGGGATCGGTGTCTTCGTCATCGCTCTGCTGGCGGTGCGGCATACCGTCCGGCGGGCCGGCCAGCCGGTGCACGACTCGCGGCCCCTGACCGCCCGGCCACGCAGCCAGCGAACGTCCGACAGGCCGTCCCGGCCACATCGCTCCGCGGCGGCTGCCGTCGGCGGCGCCGCCGCGGCCCTGGCCGCCTCCGCAGTGCGTGAGGACGAGCGCGACTCGACCGAGATATCCGACCTCGATGCCGCCGGGCGGAAAGCTGCTCTCGTCGATGCCGTGCCGGTCGTCCAGGCCCGCACCAGCGAGGTGTACGACATCGACAGCGTGGTCCAGGTCGTCGCCGAGGCGCCGCACGGGCCGGTCAACCCCACCCAGCCCTCGAGCTCCACCGAGGCGGCGGCCCCGGGAACGTGGCAGCCGGTGCCGGTCCCGCCCCCCACTTACACGCTCAAGGCCAAGGCGGTCTCGTTCGCACTCCCGGACGAGCTGCCGGCGGACGGCGCCGCGCTGTCGCTGGAGGAGGAGTTCGAGGACCTTCCCGTGGCCATCCGCGGTCTGGCCTGAGCTTCGCGCCGAATCGGACGTGCCCCGCCGACGGTGGTAACCTTCCCCGTCGAGTCAGGCACTCGGGGCTGTGGCGCAGTTGGTAGCGCGTCTCGTTCGCAATGAGAAGGTCAGGGGTTCGAATCCCCTCAGCTCCACCAACCGCCCTGGTCAGGGCCGTGCCCGTCATCCTGTGGAAGGAGGACGGCTTGCCACGTCCGCGCCTATCGCGATCTTTGGCTCCCATGCTGTCGATTCACGGGGGCCTTCGGAGTCTTTCGACCAGGCGCGGCAGGGCTGGCGTACCTGCTGTTCATGGACACCACGACGACTCCCAGCACCGGTCCGGGCCGCCCGCAGGTGCCACTGATCGAGCAGTGCTTGTCCCTGACTGAGGTGTCAGCGCGCCTGTCAACCGTCCTCGACGACTGCGGAATCGCGTGCGCCTACGGCGCGGCGGAACAGTCGCTGCACATCGGTGATGACCCGCCCCTGGTCGTGGCCGGTGTGAAAGCACGGACCGACGTAGGCGTGCAGCAGGAACTCCACGGCCGTCGCCGTGTCGATACCGCGCAGATCGAACTCGTCGGCCGCCACGCCGCCCGTGAGGAGGTCTGAGAGCACCTCGCGAGTCTCCATCAGCGGTTCGTCGCTCTCGGTCGGCACGGTGTGGAAGACCGCGTGGTAGAGCGACTGGTTCTCCAGCTCGAAGCGCATCCAATGCGCGACGACCGCGTCGAGTCGCTCCGCCCACGGCACGGCAGCATCGTGGGCGACGACGCGGGGTTGCTCCATCATCTGCGCCCACACAAGCGCCTGGAGCCCAGCGATCAGCTGGCCGCGCGAGGCGAAGTGCAGGTAGATCGCGCCCTTGGCGACACCGGCTTCGGCCGCGACCCCGGCGATCGTCGTGCTCTCCAGGCCATCACGGATGGCCAACGCTGCTGCGGCCTCGAGGATCTGCTGGCGTCGCACCCCAGCGGGAAGGTAGCGCCGCGCCGTGTCCGCTGCGGCCGTGTGTCTCACCGAAGCGATGCTACCGACTTGACTCGTGACTGACCAACGGTCACACTCTGACCATCAGTCACTGACCTTTGGTCATTCAGATGGAGCGCGAACATGACCTCACTCACCCGCCTCACCGACCGCGCCCGGCTCGCGTGGCACATCGTGGGCTCGCTCAAGGACTTCTGGTCCTCCGAGCTCAACCGTGCCGTTGTCGAGCTGGTTGACCCACAGCCGGACGAGGTCGTCCTCGATCTCGGCGCAGGCCTGGGGCCCGCAAGCGTCGAGGCTGCACCACTGGTCGGACCGCGGGGTCGCGTCATCGCCGCGGATCCGTCTCGGGTCATGCGGGGAGTGCTCCGGCTTCGCTGTCGTGCACACGGCGATCCCGGCGCGATCGAGGTACGTGACGGAACGGCAGAGTCGCTGCCCGCCGCGATGCACTCGGTGGACGCACTGTGGGCAGTCAACGCAACCCACCACTTCTCGGACCTCGACCGCTTCACCGCCGAACTGGCCCGTGCCCTGCGCCCCGGCGGCCGCGTGGTCCTGGTGGAGGAGGACATGAGCCACCCGGACCACCCGTTCGCCATGATCGCGGGGAACGGTCACCACGGCCCGCCCACCATCGACGTCGACGCCCTGCTGGCCCGATTCGCCAGCGTCGGCCTCCACGACACCGCCTCGACGTACCGCCACGTCGCCGGCACCCCCGCCACGGTCATCACCGCACGCAAGCCGACATGAACGAACGAGCCGCTCGACTCCGGCACAGGTTCAACCAGCACCCCAACGTCTTGCTCATCTCGCTCTGCGCGGGTTCGTCTCCGCGCACTGCACCCGCCACCTACCTCTCGGTGCACTGCTGTCAACCCACCTCCGGCAGCAGGGCACGTCACCGCGCGCTCGCCCCTGCGGGGCTCCTCGACGGCGTTCACCGGCGCGACTTACGCTTCGGGAGTGGAGGCGAACGACGACACCCGGCAGACGGTCGTGGATGTCGTCGTGCGGTTGCCCAAGACGCTCAGCCCATCCACCACGGTGACGCAGGCACGCCAAGCCTTGGACGAGGACGACCACATCCACATGTTGCTGATCACTCGGGCCGGCCGGTTGCTGGGCACCCTGGTGCGTGCTGACCTGCCGCCCTCGGCCGACGGCGCATCGAGAGCTCTGGACTACGCCGTGATGCGGGGGCGGACCATCCCCCCGGGCACCTCAGCGGAGCAGGCACGGCTCCAGCTGAGCTCGCGTGGCGAGCGGCGCCGTGCCGTGGTCGACCAGGACGGCCAGCTGCTCGGGCTGCTGTGTTTGAAACGCAGCCACACCGGGTTCTGCAGTGACGCCGACGTCCAGTCCCGCGCCGAGGCCATGGATACGCGGGGCGACCAGGCGTGCGGTGCCCGAGACGGTGGCATCTGAGGGACCCACCGACGCCGGCGGTGCGGCTTATCCGCCTGGCGCGCTCTGCTCGACCGCGCGACGCTCGGCCAGGCCGTCGAGCACCAAGTCGAGCCCGACCTCGAACTCGTCTCCGAAGTCGTACCCCGGTTGGAGCGCATGGTCGAGGGTGAACTCGCGGAAGTAGGGAAGCTCGCCCTCGGGCAGCGCGGCCAACGCCTGCTGCCCGAGCTCTGTCAGGTCCTGCCCCGCTTCGAAGGGCAGGCTGAGCTCCTGCACCAGGAAGCCGTAGAGGTGGGCGTCCAGGAGGGCGAACGCGTGGCCGGTGAGCGCCAGCGAGAAGCCTGCCTCACGTAGGCACCCGATGACCGCGTCGTGATGGACCAGGGTCGGGTAGCCGGCGTTGCGTCGCGAGTCCATTAGCCCCACCGCCCACGGATGTCGCTTCAGGGTCTCCCGGGCCGTCAGCGATCGCTCCCGCAGCTCGGAGCGCCAGTCGGCTCCCGGCTCGGGGGCGTGGAACTCCGCGAAGACCGTGTCCACCATCCCGTCGAGTAGCGCCTCCTTGTTGGCGACGTGGTGATAGAGCGACATCGCCTCGACCCCGAGCTGTCGTGCCACCGCACGCATGCTGAGCGCTTCGACCCCCTCCGTGTCCGCGAGCTCCACCGCAGCCTCCAGCACAGCGTCGCGGCTGAGCCGCTCCGCCCCGGAGCGTGGCCGTCCCGCCATATGCCTCTCCTTCTGCATCCAGGTGTGCTCGATCTTTGACAAACCATACAGCGTATGGTTCCGTGGAGGTTATTACTTACGGCGTAAGAAATAGGAGAGATCGTGCGCGCGGTAGAGCAGAAGAAGTACGGCGGAAGCGAACAGCTGGCGATGACCGACATGCCGGAGCCGGTCCCCGGCCCGCATGACGCGGTGGTCCGAGTCCGGGCGGCGGGCGTCGATCGGGGCACCTGGCACCTCATGACCGGGCGCCCTTACGCGGTCCGCATGGCTTTCGGGCTTCGTGGGCCCAAGTACCCCGTGCCCGGTCGCGACGTGGCGGGTGTGGTCACGCAGGTGGGCGATCAGGTCACCGCGGTGACGGTGGGGGAGGAGGTCATCGGCACCGCAGACGGCTCCTTCGCCGACCTGGCGGTCGTTCCCGAGCAGCGCATCGGCCGCAAGCCGGCTGGGCTCTCGTTCGCCGAGGCCGCGGTTCTTCCCGTGTCAGGGCTCACCGCCCTGCAGGCGGTGCGCGACGCCGGCCGTGTGCAGGCCGGGGACGAGGTGCTCGTCATCGGCGCCTCCGGCGGTGTCGGCTC
>Ga0102946_1000175_pt1 | contig 22175 bp, 24 predicted proteins | sample SalPon2A_A_D1_MG_FD_78209 | JGI IMG/M metagenome (GOLD analysis project Ga0102946, IMG submission 78209) | Soil microbial communities from South San Francisco under conditions of wetland restoration - Salt Pond MetaG R2A_A_D1_MG | ecosystem: Environmental > Terrestrial > Soil > Wetlands | place... | reverse complement strand
GCGCCGAGCGGTCACTTTCGGCCGGCAGGCGGGGCAGATTGACCGCTCGGCCACTGGAGGAGACAGCCTCGCCTCGATCGGCGGGATGGTCACGCTCCCGCTATGCAGCCGCTGCCGCCCCGCGGCCCGAGCCCTCGGCAGAACCCACGCTTTCGCATAGGAACAAGTCGCCCGCCGACGCCGACGCGCCGCTAGCGCTCGAAGAGCTCGTTCATCGCGGCGAGCATCACGTCGGGTGCCTCCTCGGGGACGAAGTGGCCGACGCCGGTCAGCTCGCGCAGCTCGAGGTTCGGCAGGTTGGCCTCGGCGCCCTCGAGGTCCTCGGCGCTGATCACCGGGTCGCCCTCGCCGATCAGCATCGCGATCGGCTGCTCGAGGACGCGGTCGTCGAAGGCCCCCTTGGCGATCTGGGCGAACTCGCGGGTGAGAAAGCTGCGGTAGACCTGCACGCTGGCGCGGGCGCGTTCCGGCTCGGCCCACTGGGAGACGAACGTCTCGATGTCGGCGTCCGTGAAGGTGTCCGGGCGGTCGGCGCCCTTGTTGAGCACCGTCCTCATGAACATCGGAAGCCGTTGGACGACCTGGCGGCCGAGCAGGGGGGAGGCGAGCACGAACTGGTACCAGAGCCGACCGAGGAGCCTGATGCGCTCCGGGAGCGTCGCGTCGTCGGCGCGCACCCAGAGGTGGCTGATGCCGGCCGCCGCATAGTGGCTGACGCGGGCCGGCTGCTTGAGGCAGACGTGGAAGCCCACCAGGCCGCCCCAGTCGTGGCCCGCGAGTTTGAATCGGTCGAGCTCCAGGGCGTCCGCGAGCGCCACCACGTCGTCTGCGAGGTCGGCTTTCAGGTAGCTGCGTGAGGGCGCCTCGCTCCAGCCGAACCCGCGGAGGTCCGGGCAGATCACCCGGTAGCGATCACTCAGCGGCCCGATCAGCTTCCTCCAGACCCACCAATGCTGAGGCCAGCCGTGGATCAGGACCAGCGGCTCGGAGGCGGGGTCGCCGGCGACCGCGACATGCATGCGGATGCCGCCAACGTTGTAGAGCTCGTGGCTGACTCCCTCGAGCTCGGGCATCGGGCGCGTCATCGGGCGCACACTATTCGCATAATCGGCACAGCGCGCTACCCATCCGCGCCGATCCGATCTCTAGGTTCGTGGTCATGAGCGGCAACGCAGCGAAGAGCGAGGTTGAAGGTGTACCGGAGAGCCGTCTGCGGCTCTTCTGTGCGCTCGACCCACCCGAGCCCGTGGTCAATGCGATCACGAGCTGGCAGCGCGGCCAGGAGGGCGTCTCGGAACGCCTCCGTCCGGTGCGACCTGATTCGCTGCACATGACCGTGGCCTTTCTCGGGGACCAGCCGGAGGCGGAGGTCGACGCGATCGCCGGCGTGGTCGAGGGCATCGAGCCGCGGCCGATCCCGGCCCGTCTGCGGGTGGAGCCCGTACCGGTTCCGCGGCGGCGCCCGCGCCTGTTCGCGCTGGAGGCCGAGAGCCCCGCGGCGGAGCAGCTTGCGGGGGAGCTCGGCGATGAGCTCACCGCCCTGGGCGTCTTCCGGCGGCCCAAGCGGCCGTTCTGGCCGCACCTCACGGTCTTTCGCGTGCGGGGCAGGGCCGAGGCGGGGCGGCCCGCCGGTCGTCTGGACCCGCTTCCGGGGGGAGACGGACATGCGTTCGGTTTCGTCCGGCTCGCTCTCTACCGTTCTGAACTCAGGCCTGAAGGATCGAAGTACTCCCGTTTGGCCGCCAGACATCTACCGCAATCAGGCGGTCCACAAGAAGAGGTGAACTAGAAATGGCAGCAAGCAACCCCACCCCGATCGAGGCCGGCTCCAAGGACGCGAAGGCGAAGGACGCCGCGCTGAAGGCCGCAGTGACCCAGATCGAGCGCGAGTTCGGCGCCGGGTCGGTGATGAGGCTCGGGGCCGACGCGGCCATCGACGTGGAGGCGATCCCGACAGGGGCGCTCTCGCTCGACCTGGCGCTCGGCATCGGCGGCGTGCCGAAGGGGCGGATCGTCGAGATCTTCGGCCCGGAGTCGTCCGGCAAGACGACACTGATCTACCACATCATCGCCCAGGCCCAGGCCCGCGGCGGGGTCTGCGCGTTCGTGGATGCCGAGCACGCGCTCGACCCCATCTACGCCCGGCGGATCGGCGTCGATACGGATGAGCTGCTGGTCTCCCAGCCCGACTACGGCGAGCAGGCGCTCGAGATCGTGGACGTTCTCGTCCGCTCCGGGGCGGTCGACGTCGTCGCGATCGACTCCGTCGCGGCGCTCACGCCGCGGGTGGAGCTCGAGGGGCAGATGGGGGAGACCCAGGTCGGTCTGCAGGCGCGGCTGATGTCGCAGGCGCTGCGCAAGCTCGCGGGCAATCTGAACCGGGCCAAGACCGTCTGTCTGTTCACCAACCAGATCCGGGAGAAGATCGGCGTCAGTTTTGGCAGCCCCGAGACCCAGCCGGGCGGTCGCGCGCTCAAGTTCTACTCCTCGCAACGCCTCGACCTGCGCCGGATCGAGACGCTCAAGGACGGGACCGAGGCGGTCGGCAATCGGGTTCGCTGCAAGGTGGTCAAGAACAAGGTCGCGGCGCCGTTCAGGCAGGCGGAGTTCGATGTCGAGTACGGCGTTGGGATCTCGAACGAGAGCTGCCTGCTCGACCTGGGCGTCGAGCACGAGATCGTGACCAAGTCGGGCTCGTTCTTCTCCTACGGTGAGCAGCGGCTCGGTCAGGGCAAGAACAACTGCAAGGCGTTCCTCGCCGAGAACGTCGAGGTTGCCGACGAGATCGAGGACAAGATCTACGAGTCGCTCGGCATCGAGCGGGTCAAGGGCCCGAAGCCCATCCCGTTCGTGCGGGCCGACGAAGGCGAGGGTGGTGCCGATGCTGATGCGGAGGCAGCCACGGATGCGGATGACAAGGAGGCGACGGCCGCTGAGAAGAAGGCGGCCTGAGCTGGACGGAGACGGTAGACCCTGAGACCCTGGCGGCAGACACCTGGGAGGCATGCATGGCAGACGGCGAGCGAGATCCCTTTGCGAAGGCGCTGGGGGCGATTCGCCGCCGCGAGCGCTCGACGGCCGAGATCATCGACTGGCTGGCTGAGCGCGACTATGGCCCGGAGGAGATCGAGTCGGCCATCAGTCGGCTGATCGAGTGCGGGGAACTGGACGATCGCCGTTTTGCAGAGCTGTTCGCGGAGGACAAGCGTGAGCTGGCCGGTTGGGGCCCCGAGCGGATCGCTGCGGCGCTGAGCGAGCGCGGCATCGACCGCGAACTGGTCGAGACCGTCTCGCTGGAGACTCATGACGAGCAGGTCGACCGGGCCGTCGCGCTGCTCCACGAGCGGCGGTTCGTGCTTGCCGACGATGGCGACCGGCAGCGAGCCCTGGGCCTGCTCAACCGGCGGGGCTACGGCTACGAGGTCGCCCACGAGGCGATTCGCCTGGCTGGGCGCGACCACGGTGCGGCAGCGGCCTGACCCGAGGCGCCCCGGCTCGCGACGGGCCGGCCACCTCCGATGATCGAGGCGGTGTTCTTTGACATCGACGGCACGCTGCTCGATCACGATCGAGCGAGTGAGCGCTCCCTGCGAGCGGCGCTCGACCGCGAGTGCCCTGAGCTCGAGGAGGAGGGCATGCGGGCGGCGCTGGCCGAGTGGCGCCGGCTCGAGCAGCTCCACTACGCGGAGTATCTGAGTGGTGAGATCGAGCTGGCCGAGCAGCGACGGCGACGGGCGGCCGGGATCCTTGCCTGGGTGGGAGTCGAGGGTGGCTCTCACGACGCGCATCTGTCGTGGTTCGAGGCGTTCCTCTCCGGCTACCGGGAGCACTGGGCCCCATTCGACGACGTCGAGCCCCTGCTCGCGGACCTCTCGAGGAGGGGCGTGTCCCTGGGTGCGATTACGAACGCGGATGAGAAGATCCAGAGGCGCAAGCTCCTGGCGCTCGGCCTGGAGGAGCTGCTGAGACCGCTCATCGCTTCCTCCGGCGCGCCCGCCGCCAAGCCCGACCCGAGGATCTTCGAGCTTGCCTGCGATCGGGTCGGGCTGCCTCCCGGGCGGGTCGCATACGTGGGCGATCGGCTCGACACCGATGCACGGGGCGCGCGGGACGCGGGCCTGCTGGGCATCTGGGTCAACCGGGCCGGAGAGCCGCCGGTCGACGATGTGCCGATGGTCCGCTCCCTGGCCGAGGTGCCGGCGCTGCTCTGAGACCGGGCTGGCACCATCGGTGCCGCGGTGCGCCCGACTCACCGGGCCGGTACGGAGTTGAGTTGCGGACCGCCTGCGACTACTATCGGTGGACGGCGACTTCCGCGCTCGAGCGGGCCTCGCTAACCGAGATTCGAGACCAATCAGCTTCGTGAAACCACAGCAGACTCGCCCGGCGGACGGAAGGGGGCGCGCGGCCTAGGGCCGGGTTCCAGACTCGCCGGCGGCCGCGAGCCGCCGCGCTCGGATAGCGACGCCTCGACGGGCCGGTACGCCGGAGTTGACACCGTGAGCGATCGGTCCCGCACCCGCGGCGGACCAGAGGTGGTTTGAATGGCGAGCAGAGGCAAGCGCATCCTGTCGGGTCGACGGGAGGCATCCGCCGGCGGAGTTCACAGGCGCGAGGACGTGCAGCCGGCGCCCGCGCTCGGGGAGCCGAATCCTCCCCCGGAGGATCTGCGGGCGCGCCGCGAGGAGATCGCCCGCCTGGAGGAGCGCGCCCTCCACGAGCAGGAGTCGCAGCGACTGCGGGCAGCGGAGCTCGAGAAGCGCGAGCAGGCCATGGCGGACCGCGAGCGCAATCTTGAGCAGCAGGCCGAGGAGCTGAAGCGGCAGAAGCGCGTGCAGCGGAGGGAGCTCGAGCGGCTCTCCGGCCTGACCGCCAACCAGGCCAAGCAGATGCTCATCGCCGACGTCGAGCACGACGCCCGACACCGCGCCGGCGCCGCCTTGCTCGGGATCGAGGAGGAGACCAAGCGCGACGCCGACCGCAAGGCCCGCAACATCCTGGCGATCGCCATGTCCCGCCTGGCGGGGTCGCATGCCAGTGAGTCGACGACCCGGCTGATCGAGCTGCCGGGCGAGGAGATGAAGGGCCGGATCATCGGCAGGGAGGGGCGCAACATCAGGGCGCTCGAGGCGCTCACCGGCGTCGACGTGATCATCGATGAGACCCCCAACGCCGTTGTCGTCTCCAGCTTCGACGGCGTCAGGCGGGAGGTCGCCAGGTTGACGATCGAGAAGCTCGTCGCCGACGGGCGCATCCAGCCCGCAACGATCGAAGAGGTCTACGGGAAGGCGAAGACCGAGGTCGAAGCGACGATCGCCGCGGAGGGCGAGCGCGCCGAGCTCGAGGCCGGCCTGCACGGGATCGATCCTGAGCTGCTCAAGGTGCTCGGGCGCCTCAGGTTCAGGACGAGCTATGGCCAGAACGTCCTTGAGCACCTAATCGAGTGCGCGAAGTTCGCGGGGATCATTGCCGCGGAGCTGGGCGCCTCGGTCGAGACGGCGAAGCGAGCGGCGCTGCTCCACGACATCGGCAAGGCGGTCAGCCATGAGGTCGAGGGATCGCACGCCGAGGTAGGGGCGACGATGGCCCGGCGCCACGGCGAGAGCGAGGCCGTCGCGCATGCGATCGCCGCCCATCACAACGAGGTCGAGCCAAAGACGGTCGAGGCGGTGATCGTGCAGATGGTGGACGCCCTCTCGGGTGCACGGCCGGGCGCCCGCGGTGAGGCCCTCGAGCAGTACGTCGCGAGGCTCAAGGACCTCGAGGAGATCGCCGGACGCCACCCGGGCGTTGAGAAGGTGTTCGCGATGCGCGCCGGGCGCGAGGTGCGCGTCATGGTCGATCCCGGCAAGGTCAGCGACGAGGAGGCCGCGGTGATCGGCGAGAAGACGGCCAAAACGATTGGCAAGGAGCTCGACTTCCCCGGCAGAATCAGGATTACCGTTATCCGCGAAACCAGAAATACCACCTTCGCGGACTGAAGGGGGCGATCGGTGACCCTGCGGGGCGCCCGCGCCGACGGCCCTGCACCGCCTTCCGCGGGCGTTGGCGATAAGCTCGCGGCCGCAAATGGACGCACTGATAACCCTCGCCTCCGGTGAGGCCAGCTTCTTCGACGAGACCTTCCTCTATATCGCGGGCGGGGCGCTGGTCGTGTTCGCTCTCGTGGTCGCCTTCCTCGGCATGAAGAAGGAGGACTTCCCGACCGACGGACAGTTCAAGGCTCTGACCGGTGTGGCGGTGGTGCTCGTCGTCTGCACGGGTATCGGTGCCGTGCAGAGCGCCCGCTTCGAGCAGGCCGAGCGCCGCGCGGAGAACCAGGAAGCAGCGAAGGAGGCCGAGGCCGAGGCCGAGGAGAAGGAGGCCGAGGAGGCGCCGCTGACCGAGGGCGAGGCCGCGGAGCCCGAGGGTGACGCTGAGGGTGAGGGCGGCGGCTCCGGCGAGGGCCCGTCGGGCGATGCCGATGTCGGCCCGGAGGGCGTCGCCCTGTTCACTGAAGCTGGCTGCGGTGGCTGCCACACGCTCGCCGACGCCGGCGCGAGCGGTACGACCGGGCCGAACCTCGACGAGGTGCTCCCGGGCCAGAGCCCTGATGAGATCCGCACTTCCATTGTCGATCCCAGCGCAAAGCTCTCGGACGGCTTCACCGACGGAATCATGCCCGGCTCGTACCAGAACCAGTTCAACGAGGTCGAGCTCGACACACTCGTCGCCTACCTCTCCGAGGTCGCCGGCAACTAGGCGCCGGGCCTCGCAGCCCGACCCGTCGATCTCGCGCCGCTACTCTGCGGGGCCGTGAGCAAGAGCTTCCACGTCACCACCTTCGGGTGCCAGATGAACGAGCACGACTCCGAGCGCATGAAGGGGATGCTCGGCGGCCTGGGCTATGACGAGGTTCCCGAGCGGGACGAGGCCGACCTGATCCTCTTCAACACCTGCTCAATCCGCGAATCCGCCGACAGTCGCTTCATCGCGCACCTCGGTGAGGCCAAGCGACTCAAGTCCGAGGATCCCGGGCGGGTGGTGGGCGTCGGCGGTTGCTGGGCGCAGTCGGTCAAGGACGAGGTCTTCGAGCGCTTCCCGTTCGTAGACGTGGCTTTCGGCCCGGGACAGATCCACAAGCTGGCCGAGTTCCTCACCTCGGACTCGATCACCGCCCAGGGCTTCTTCGAGTTCGAGGACTTCGCTGGGCATCTCCCCGCCGAGCGCGAGCGCCCCTTTCAAGCCTGGCTGCAGATCTCGGTCGGCTGCAACTGCGTCTGCTCCTACTGCATCGTGCCCTCGACGCGAGGCCGCGAGGTCAGCCGCCCGGCGCCGGAGCTGATCGCGGAGGTCGAGGGCCTGGCCGCCGATGGAGTCCGGGAGGTCACGCTGCTGGGCCAGAACGTGAACTCCTACGGTCGCGATCTGCGAGGGGGCGATCGGCTCAGCTTCGCCGAGCTGCTCCGCGCGGTCGATGGCATCGACGGCATCGAGCGGGTCCGCTACACGAGCCCGCATCCGAAGGACATGAAGGAGGATGTGATCCTGGCGCACGCCGAGTGTCCTGCGGTCTGCGAGCACATCCACCTGCCGCTGCAGTCGGGATCGAGCCGGATCCTGAAGGCGATGCGCCGCACCTACAACCGCGAGCGCTACCTCGACCGGGTCTCGCTGATCCGCGAGCATGTGCCCGACGCGGCGCTCAGCACGGACATCATCGTCGGCTTTCCGGGAGAGACGGAGGAGGACTTCGCGGCGACCCTGGCGGTGGTCGAGCAGGTCGGCTACGACAGCGCCTTCACCTTCGTCTTCAGCCCCCGACGCGGTACCGAGGCGGCGGACCTCGACGGCAAGGTCCCGCACCCGGTCAAGGTGGAGCGGATGGAGCGGCTGGTGGAGGCAGTTCAGCGCCGCGCCCGCGAGCGCGCGCAGCGGTTCGTCGGGCGCACCCTGGACGTCCTCGTCGAGGGCCCGAGCCGGACCGATCCGAGTCGCCTCCGGGGGCGCAGCCGCCACAACAAGACCGTGAACTTCGACGGCACCGCCCAGGCGGGAGAGATCGTCCAGGTCGAGATCGAGTCGGCCAGCTCGCAGACGCTGGCCGGGCAGGAGAAGCTGCTCAGCCGCGTCGGCTGACGGGACCCCGGCGATGGCGCCCGAGGACGGGCTGATCGCGATCTTCGGCCCCACCGGGGTCGGCAAGACCGAGGTGGCGATCGCCCTCGCCCGCCGGCTCCGCGGGCGCGGGGAGGATCCGGTCGCGATCTCGTGTGACGCGATTGCCGTCTACCGAGGCCTCGAGACGATCAGCGGGGCGCCCGGCGCCGATCAGCAAGGGGAGCTGGAGCACAGGCTGGTAGGAATCAACGATCCCTCTGAGGAGTTCAGCGCCGGGCGCTTTGCCGAGCTCGCGGAGGCCGAGATCGCCGGGGCGTTGAGCGCCCGCCGGCGACCGATCGTCGTGGGGGGCACCGGCCTCTATATGCGGGCCGCACTGACCGAGATCGACCTGCGGCCGCCTGTGGCTCCCGAGGTGCGCTCGACGGTCGAGGCCGAGCTCGCCGAGCGTGGTGCAGAGGCGCTCCATGCTGAGCTCGAGGCCGACGTTCGGGTGCGGATCCATCCCAAGGACCGCAAGCGGATCGCCAGAGCCCTCGAGCTTCAACGCAGCGGCATCGACCCACCCGAGCGCTCGCGCGAGCTGTGGACCGCGGCACTGCGCCGCCCGACGCTGCTCGCCGGGATCGTCAGCGACCGTGAGCAGCTGGCCGAGCGGATCGACCGGCGCGTCGAGGCGATGGCGGCCGCCGGCGCCGGCGAGGAGGCGAAGCGGGCGAAGGCGGCGGGGGCGTCGCGGACCGCGCGCGCGGCGCTCGGCTTCGAGGAGTTCATCACCGGCGATCTCGATGCGGTCAAGGGCGCCCACCGCCGCTACGCCAAGCGGCAGATGAGCTGGCTGCGCAAGACGCCAGGGATCGCGGTGATCGACCGGACCGACCTCGGCGACGCCGAGGTCGCGGAGCGCATCGATGCCCTGCTCGGGAATACTGCGCCGCGATGAGATTTGAGAAGTGGCAGGCGCTCGGCAACGACTACATCGTGCTCGAGCGGGACGAGGTCGGGTTCGAGCTGACCCCGAAGCGGATCCGGCGGATCTGCGCCGCCCACTTCGGCTGTCACTCGGACGGCATCCTGCTGCTGTCGCGGACCGATGACGAGAGCTACGTCGCCGAGCTGCGGATCTTCAACCCCGATGGATCCGAGGCCGAGCTGTCGGGCAACGGTGCCCGCGAGGCGGTGCTGTATCTGCGCCGCGCCGGCTGGACCGACGAGGACACGTTCACGATCATCACAGCAGCCGGAGAGATCACCCCGACGCTCACCGGCCCCGGGTCCGCCCGCGTGGGCATGGGCCGGGCCTCGGTGACCTCTACGGACTATCCGGACGGCGCGCCGGACGGGCGCGGCAGGATCGACGTCGGCGGTGAGGAGCTGGAGTTTCAGCACGTCTCGATCGGCAACCCGCAGTGCGCGATCGAGATCGCCGAGGGTCTCGACGACCTCGATCTCTCCGCGATCGGCCCAGCGCTGGAGGGCTCCTCGTTGTTCCCCAATCGGACCAACGTCAGCTTCTGGGCCGTCGCCGACCGCGAGCGGCGCATCGTCCGCGCCCGGATTTTCGAGCGCGGTGTGGGGGAGACGCTCAGCTCCGGCACCGGAGCCAGCGGGGCCGCGATCGCCGCCCATCTGCGCGGCCTGCCGAGCCCGATCACCGTGCGCCTCGACGGCGGCGAGCTGGAGGTCGAGATCAGTGAAGATCTCAATATTGCCCTCACGGGCACTGCGAACCCCGTGTTCAGCGGGGAGTTCGCGCCGGAGCTGGTCAGTGAGCTCGAGGAGATCTAGCGCCGGCGATCAGCCGAGCGCGGCGTAGTCGACGCCCGTGAGCTCGACCGAGGCTTCCCAGAGGCGCACAGCGTCGCCCTCGTCGCGGGCGGAGGCCTTGCAGCCGACCTTGGTCGGGTGGCCGCGGGCTTCAGCGATCCCGTCGGGCCCGATGTAGTCGCCCCCCTCGACGTCGGGCGCCGTCGCGGCGTACAGGGTCGGCAGAGCCCCCATCTCGTCGCTCTGAGCGATGACCAAGTTGGTCACCTTCATCAATGCCGTCTGGAGGTGGCTGACGACGCCACCGCCGCGGGTCGTCTGCAGGTTTGTCGCCGAGTAGCCCGGGTGGCAGGCCGCCGCGATCAGCGAAGCGTCGACCGCCCGGAGGCGCCGGTCGAGCTCGAACGTGAACAGCAGGTTCGCCAGCTTCGAGCGCCCGTACGCGGGCCAGCGGGAGTAGCTGCGCTCCCAGTTGAGATCGTCGAAGTCCATCTGACCCTGGCGGTGGGCGGTGCTCGAGACGTTGACCACGCGCCCCGCCGGAGCCGCGAGCAGCTTCTCCAGCAGGTGTCCCGTCAGCGCGAAGTGGCCGAAATGGTTGGTGCCGAGCTGCATCTCGAGCCCGTCGGCGGTCTCCATGCGAGGCGTCGCCATCACGCCCGCGTTGTTGATCAGCAGGTCGAGCGAGCCCTCCCGGCCGGCGACCGCTGTCGCCGCGCGCTCGATCGACCCGAGGTCGGCGAGGTCGAGCTCGATCAGATCCACGTCGGGGGAGGACCCGGCCGCTTCGACCTGCTCGATCGCCTGCCCACCGCGGCTCCGGTCACGGCAGCCCATCAGGACGGTGGCGCCGGCGCCGGCGAGCGCCTGGGCGGCCCGCAGGCCGATGCCGCTGTTGGCGCCGGTCACCAGCGCGGTCCGCCCGCGGAGGTCGGGAATGCTGTCGGTGTTCCACTTGTCGGCCATGGCAAGCAGACTACTCACCGGCGAGCGAAGCCCTTGTAGCCTGCGGCCTCGGCCCTGTGCCCTTGCCGATCCCAACTGCTCCGCTCAAGAGAGGAACCGATGTCCCGCACCGCCCCTTCCCGTCGCCTCGAGGCGATTCCGCCCTACATGTTCGCCGAGCTCGAGCGAAGGGTCGCGGAGAAGAAGGAGGCGGGCATCGACGTGATCAGCCTCGGGATCGGCGATCCCGATCACGCGACGTTCCCCTACATCGTCGAGGCGCTGCAGGAGGCAGTGGCCGACCCGGGCACCCACCAGTACCCGTCGAACCGGGGGCGCCCTGAGTTCCGATCGGCGCTCGCGGGCTTCTACGAGCGCCGGTTCGGAGTCGAGATCGATCCCGAGACCGAGGTGATACCGGCCATCGGCGCGAAGGAGTGCATCTACAACCTCTGCTTCGCGTTCCTCGACCCTGAGGACGTCGCCCTCGCCTCCGATCCTGGCTATCCCGTCTACACGGGGGGCCCGGTGCTGGCCGGCGCCGACGTCGAGCTCCTGCCGCTGGAGCCCGCGCACGGTTTCGCGCCGGATCTCGACGCGATCGACGAGATGGCGCTCAGCAAGGCACGGCTGATGTTCATCAACTTCCCCAACAACCCGACGGGAGCCGTGGTCCCGGACGGGTTCTTCGAGCGCGTCGTGGAGCTGGCCCGAAAGCACGAGTTCCTCGTGGTCCACGACAACGCCTACTCGGAGACCACCTATGACGGCTACGTAGCCCCGAGCTTTCTCGCGACCCCGGGCGCCAAGGAGGTCGGAGTCGAGGTCTTCAGCCTCTCCAAGGGCTACAACATGACCGGCTGGCGCTGCGCGGCGATTCTTGGCAACGCGGACGCGATCGAGACGTACTGGCGCCTGAAGACCAACGTCGACTCGGGCCTGTTCGAGGCCGTGCAGCTGGCGGGCGCCGCAGCGCTGGAGGGCCCGCAGGCGCCGCTCGAGGAGATGAACGAGATCTACACCCGGCGCCGCGACCTGGTCGTCGGCGCCCTGCGCGACATCGGCGTCGAGGTCGAGGCCCCGAAGGGCACGATCTACGTCTGGGCTCCGGTGCCTGAGGGGCACACGTCCACGACCTTCGCGGAGCTCGTGCTCGACGAGGCGGCGGTGATCATCTCGCCCGGCTCGATGTACGGCCCGAGCGGTGAGGGCTTCTTCCGGATCTCACTCACAACCCCGGACGAGCGCATCACCGAGGCGATGGAGCGCATGCGCGAGCACCTGGGCGGCTGATGCCGAGCGGTCAGTATCAGCCGGTATGTGGTCGTTAGGTACCGCTCGGCGTTCCTGGGAGGCGATTCCGGTCCCCGCGGCGGATAGCCGCTACCCCTCCCCTCACTGCAGAGAACCCGGCGGGCGCTCGGACTGCTCGACCTCGAGCTTGGTGTTGCCCGGGCCGAACCAGAGGGTCCGCTGGGGGAAGGGGATCGTGATGCCGGCCTCGTCGAGGGCGCGCTTGGCGGCCTGGGCGGCAGCGTCGCGGGCCTTCCACATCTCGAGGATCTTGGCCCCGTGCCAGAAACGGACGGCGAAGTTGATCGAGCTCTCGCCGAACTCGTAGACGTAGGCCTCGGGAGCCGGGCGCGAGAGGACGCCTTCGCAGTTCTCCATCGCCTCGACGAACACCCGCTGGGCGGCTTCGAGGTCCGTGTCGTAGGCGACGCCGATCTCCAGCGTGGTCCTGCGTGTGGGGGTCCGGGTCCAGTTGGTGATCGGGTTCTGCAGGACCATCGAGTTTGGGATGTACACGGTCTCCCCGTCGAAGTCGCGGATCTTCAGCGCGCGGAAGTCGACGTCCTCTACCTCGCCCTCGAAATCGTTGCTGACGATCTGATCCCCTACGCGGACGGGGCGCTTGGTCTGCAGGATCACCCCGGCCGCGAAGTTGGCGAGCACGTCCTGGAGGGAGAAGGCGATTGCGATTCCGAGGATCCCGAGGCCGCCGAGGAGTGGGCCGACGGCGACATCGACGGAGCTGAGCGCGTAGAAGAAGCCGAGGACGACGATCAGAAACGCCGTCAGGCGGCCGGCGAGGCGCCCGATCGCACGCGGGCTGTCGCGATCGACGAGGCGCTCGATCACCCTGCGGACGACGATCGCGATGACGATCGACGCGATGAACACCCCGGCCGCAAGCACCCACTCCCCGCCTGAGACCTCGGAGATGCCCGAGTCGGAGACCTGGTCCGGATCCACCTCGACCTGGGCCAGGAGCGAGAGCGCGGATGAGGGCAGGGGCAGGCTCACGGTCGCTCGCTCACTACCCGGCCTCCCGCCCGTTCATTCGTCGGGCCGGGGTCAAGCGCCGAGGTGGCCCTCGGCAGCCATCGTGTCGCGGATGGTCGACTCCAGCCCGCGAGGTGAGTAGCCGAGCTCGGAGATCGCCTTGTCGTGCTTGGCCCAGAACGTGACCCCGTCCGAGCTCGAGACCAGCTCCCGCATGTTCGGCGGGAAGCCGAGCAGCGGGCCGACCGCCGGCCCGAGCGGCGCGATCGCCTTGAGCGCGATGGACGGCATCGCCCTGGTGCCGCGCTGCTTGCCGGCGACCTTTGCGGCGGCTTGGAGCATCTCCCGGTTGGTCGTGATCGCCCCGCCGAGGACGTAGGCCTCACCGATCCCGCCCTCATCGAGGCCGAGCAGCACGCCGTCGGCGACGTCCTCGACGTGAACCAGGTTCAGCCCGAGGTCCGGGAACGGGATCAGAGGCAGCTTGCCCGACACGTACTGGCCGATCAGGTTGCCGAGCTGGGAGTGGTCGTCGGGGCCGTAGACACCACCCGGCTGCAGGATCACGCAGGGCAGTTGCTCTTCCTCGACGAAGCGCTTCGCGACCCGGTGGGCGAGGTACTTGGTTTCCTCGTAGTAGGAGGTGAAGCCGGAGCCGGGGTGCTCGTAGGTCTCGTCGACGACCTTCCCGCGCGTGTTGCCGAAAGCGGCGATCGTCGAGACGTAGACGACCCGCGGGACCTCGGCCTCGAGCGCCGCCCGGAGGACCCGTTCGGTTCCGCCCACGTTGGCGTCGTACATCGCCGGTCGCTGGGATTTGGGGATACCGATCTCGTAGATCGCCGCGGCGTGGATGACGGCGTCGCAACCGGCCACGCCCTCGGCGATCGCCGCCGTGTCGGCCAGATCGCCGATCACGATCTCGCAGCCCAGGTCGCCGAGCGGCTTGCCCTTCTCGGCGGTTCGCGCGAGCGCCGTCACCTCGTCACCCCGCTCGCGAAGCTTGCGGGCCACATGTCCACCGATGAAACCGGTCGCGCCGGTGATGAAGATCTTCACTGCCGATCAGGGTATTCGTTTGGAGCGTGGGGATGGGCCTGCCACCATTGACCGGTGCTTCGCAGGTGCTCCTTTCGGCTGCTCGCGGCAGCGGCCGCCCTCGCCGCCCTGGTCGCGCTGGGCGGAGGCGTCGCCACCGCCGCGCCCACCGACCCGAGGCTGGAGGGGGTCTCGAGCTGGGCGTTCGCGATCGGCTCCGGCACCCTGAGAGGGGACCTCGCGGCTCGCTACGGCGGCTACGACCTCGTCGTGGTCGACGCCCAGGAGGCCGGGCGCCGTCACCTCCGGACGCTGCAGGAGGACGGGACCGCGGTGCTGGGCTACCTCAGCGTCGGCACGATCGAGCGCTACCGCCCTTGGTACACGCGGCTGAAGCCCTACCGCCTGCAGGCCTGGAAGGACTGGAAGGGTGAGTTCTTCGCGGACGTAAGTAGGCGAGGATTCCGGCACCAGATCGCCCGGCGGATCGCGCCGAAGCTCCTCGCCAAGGGATTCGACGGCCTCTTCCTCGACAACGTGGACATGATCGAGAACCACAAGCGCCAGGCGCGGGGAATGCGCAAGCTCGTGGCGCAGCTGGGCCGGCTCGTCGACGCGGAGGGGAGCCTGCTCTTCGCCCAGAACGGCTACTCGGTGCTCGACCGATTCCTCCCCCACCTGGACGGCTGGAATCGCGAGGACGTGAGCACCTACTACGACTTCGACAGAGACAGGTATCGGTAGAAGGGCGCGGCATCTAGGAATCGCGCGATGAAGGAGATCCGCAAGGTCGCCAAGGCGAGTCTGTTGGTCACTGCGACCGACTACACGAGGCGCCGCGGCGGGGCGCGCGTGAAGGCGGCGCTCGAGCGGGCCTGTACCGCCGGAGCGCTGCCCTTCGTCAGCGACATCGAGCTCCGGCGGATCCCGAGGCGCGCCCACCGCTGCGGGTAGCGAGGACGGCGGCGTACCTTGCCGCTCGACGTAGACTCCAGGGCGATGGGATCCGAGGCCGAAGAGGACCAGGCGCGAGCCGCCAACGGCACCGTCTCCGCCGGGGTGAGAAACCCCCGGGCGCGTCAGCGTGCACTGGCGATCGGCGTGAGCTCGGCGCCAGCGGACAGCGAGCCGCTCGCCGAGCTCAAGGAGCTGCTCCGAACGGCCGGAGTGGCGACGGCGGGGGAGATGGTCCAGCGGCGGCCCGAGCCGGACCCCGATCGATACTTCGGCCGTGGCAAGCTCGCCGACCTGAAGGCCGAGATCAAGGCCGCGGACGCCAACCTCGTGGCCTGTGACGACGAGCTGCTCCCGCGCCAGGAGCGGAACCTGGAGAAGGAGCTCGGGGTTCCGGTGATCGACCGGACCGCGGTGATCCTCGACATCTTCGCCGACCACGCGCACAGCGCCGAGGGCAAGCTCCAGGTCGAGCTCGCCCAGCTCGAGTACAACCTGGCGCGCATGCGCGGGCTCTGGACCCACCTCGAGCGGCTCGGGGCGGGCCGGATGGACGGCGGCATCGGCACCAGGGGACCGGGCGAGACCCAGATCGAGACCGACCGGCGACTCGCTCGCGACCGGATCGCGGCACTACGACGCCGGCTCGACGAGGTCGGCCGTACCCGCTCGACGATGCGGGCCAGGCGTCAGCGCTCGGCGCTGCCGACCGTAGCCCTCGCCGGCTATACCAACGCGGGGAAGTCGACGCTCCTCAACAGGCTCACGGGCGCCGGCGTGAGCGTCGGGGATCGCCTCTTCCACACCCTTGACCCGACCACGCGCGCCTTCGAGCACAACGGCAGGAGATATCTGATCACCGACACCGTCGGGTTCATCCAGAAGCTCCCCCATCAGCTCGTCGACGCCTTCAAGGCGACGCTCGAGGAGACGATCATCGCCGACCTGATCGTGCACGTCGTCGATGCCTCCGGTCCCGCGGAGGACCGGTCCGAGGCGATCGCGGCGGCCAACGGGGTGCTCGAGGAGATCGGGGCGGACAGCGCGCCGAGGGTCCTGGTCTACAACAAGCTGGACCTCCTCGACGAGGACGAGCGCTCGCGGCTGCTGGTCGGTAGCCGGGACGCCGTCGGGGTCTCGGCGGAGACCGGAGAGGGTATCGACGCGCTCATGGACGCGATCGAGACCGCCTTTGACGAGACGCTCCGGCCGATGAAGCTGCTGATCCCATACGACGCCGGTGACTCCCTGAGCGAGTTGCATGCCGTCGCCGGGCGCCTCGAACGGGAAGACGTGTCGGAGGGCGTGCGGGTCAGCGCCCGGGTGCCGCAGGCGCTCGCGCATCGGTTCGAGCCCTTCGAGCGCAATGGCGACAGCGGCGTGCCGGGCGACGGCTCGGACGGCAACGGACAGCTCGAGCTCTAGGGCCGGCGCGGTGCGGCTCAAGGTTCGGCGTCTCGGCGACGCATCCCAGCTTCCGACCCGCGCCCATCCCGGCGACGCGGGCCTCGACCTGTACGCGGCCGAGGCCGTGCGGCTGGGACCGGGGGAGCGGGCGATGGTCGGTACCGGGATCGCGATCGAGATTCCACCCGGCCACGCTGGGCTCGTACTCTCGCGCAGCGGAAACGCCGCCCGCCACGGGATCGCGCTCGTCAATGCGCCGGGCCTGATCGACCCGGGCTACCGGGGCGAGGTGCGCGTGCTGCTGCTCAACACCGATCGAGAGCTGCCGTTCATCGCCGAGACCGGCGATCGGATCGCGCAGCTTCTGGTCACACCTTTTACGGCTGCCGAGCCGGTCGAGGTGGACGAGCTGGACGAGAGCGATCGTGGCGAGGGCGGCTTCGGGTCGAGCGGCGGCTGATTGCCCGCGGGCCCGCACATGCGGGAGACTCGAGAGGGTCGGCCGCACCGGCCGGCGAGATCGACGACACCGAGGAGCAAGATGAGCAACACGACCCCGATCACCGGCACCGACTTCGTCGCCCTGGCCACGGAGGACTTCGACCGCGCCGCCGAGTTCTACGGCAAGGTCCTGGGCCTGAAGGAGGGCAAGCGGTGGGGCGAGATGCCGGCCGGCGAGTTCGAGACCGGTGACATCACGATCGCGGTGATGCAGATGGACGCGTTTGGCCAGGAATTCCAGGCCTCCAAGGCGCCGCTCGAGTTCCGCGTCGACGACTTCGAGGCCGCGAAGGCGGAGCTGGAGTCACGCGGGGTCGAGTTCGTCACCGACACGATCGACTCCGGCGTCTGCAAGCAGGCGATCTTCACCGACCCCGACGGCAACGCGCTCGCGATCCACCACCGTTACGCGCCGGGCGCTCCCTAACGGCTCGGTCGGGCGGCGTAGCCCACGGGCGTTACTCGGCAGAGGGCGTCGCCCTGGTTTGCGCGCGGCGCGTTGCTCATCCCGATCACGATCCCGTCACCGCCCTGCCTCAGTCTGCTGCCGCAGCTCGCGCGCCTTCGTGGGCGGCCCGTTCCAGCTCGTCGTCGAGCGGCGCGAGCTGCGGGCGCTCGCCCTCGCGGCGCTCCAGCGCGAGCGCGATCAGGTGGTCGGCCAGCCAGGCGTTCTTGGGTAGCAGCGGCCCGTGCAGGTAGGTGCCGAAGGCGTTGCGAAGCCGGACTCCCTCCCCGCGATCGGTGCCGTTGTTACCGTGGCCGTGGAGCACCCGTCCGAGCGGCGTCGCCTCCGGCCCGAGGTAGGTGCGGCCACCGTGATTCTCGAATCCGGCCAGCACCCGCGTCTCGCCCTCGACCTCGACCTCGATCGCCACGTTCCCGATCAGCCGCTCACCGGGCTCACGAACCGTCTCGAGATCGGCGAGCCCGAGGCCCTCGATCCGCTCGTCCCCAAGCTCGTAGCCGTGGCCGAGCAATTGGTAGCCCCCGCAGACCGCGAGCAGCGCGGCGCCATCGGCGACGCAGTCCTCGATCGGGGCACGCTTGCCGGCGACCAGATCGCGGGCGACGGCGCGCTGATCTCGGTCCTGGCCACCGCCGATGTAGATCAGGTCGTGGCCGGCGGGGTCGAAGCTCTCGCGGGCGCCCGCAGCGGAGTACCGGAAGCCGATGCCACGCCACTCGCAGCGCCGCTGTAGGAACAGCACGTTCCCGCGGTCGGCGTAGATGTTCATCTGCTCGGGATAGAGCGCCAGCATGCGGAGCTCGAGCTCGCTCATCCCGGCCTCCCGAGCCGGACGACCAGCGAGCCGACGTGGCGCTCTGTCTCGGCGATCTCCAGCCGCTCGACCGGCCGGAACCCCTGGGCAACGGCCTCGGCCTCGAACTCGTCGGGGGTGACCCTGTCCAAGGTGACCGTCTCGGTGCTCTCGCTGAGCTCGCCGCGGGGCGATACCAGCTGGCGGAGGCGCTCGATCGCGACCCACCGATCGCTGATCCGGATCGCCGTCGGCAGGCTGCTGTGCAGCCAGCCGTCGACCTCGCGGACATCGGGCAGGGGCGTCGGTTCCTCGGGCCCCGGCTCGCCCAACGGCGGAAGCGGGTGCTCGAGCAGCGCCACATTGAGCTCGCCACCGGGCCGCAGGGACCGCAGCGCGGCTCCCAGCATCGCGCGCCTGCCCTCCGGGCCGCCGAGCAGATGCACGAACTGCATCGGTGCCACGATCAGGCCGAAGGCGCCGGCCCGCTCGAACTCGCGCGCGTCGGCGCACTCGACGCTCACGGGTAGGCCGCGTTCGGAGGCGCGGGTGGCGAGGGTGGCGGCGAGCTCCGGGTCGGCCTCGACCGCGACCACCTCGTGACCGCGTGCCCCCAGGTGGAGGGCGACGCGCCCCGTGCCGGCTCCCAGATCGAGGATGGGCCCCGGGCGAGCGGCGGCGATCTCCTCCCAGATTGCGAGATCGCCACCGTAGGAGCCGCACTCAGCGTCGTGCCACACGGTCTCGGAGCCGACCCGGGGGCCTGTCGTCGTCGACTCGCTCACTGCCAGTAGTCCTTCGCGAGGCCGCGCCTGGTGAGCAGCGTCCGCAGTTCGAGCAGCGCGGTGTAGGTCGGCAGGGCGATCAGCCTTCCGGGAGCCCCGGAGAGCGCGGCGTCGAGCGAGGCGCCGATGCCCTCGCGGACCTCGATCATCTCGGTGGGAAGGCCCGCGTACTTGAGGCGCAGAGCCATCTCGGCCCCGCGGGAGCCGGTGCACGTGATCCGTCGAACGGATCCGTAGAGCAGCTCGAAGTCCGCGTCCCAGACCCAGGAGACGTCCCGGCCGTCGGCGATCCCGTCGTTGAGGGCCACCCACAGGTCGAGGCCGGGCCCCTGCTCCCGCTCGGCCTCCTGACGCAGGGTCCGTAGCACCTCGTTCGCCCCGGCCGGGTTCTTGATCAGCATGATCGAGAGCTGCCGGTCACCGACGGGGATCGTCTCGACCCGTCCAAAGACGGCCTCGACCCCGGCCAGCGCCTGCGCCGCCCGCTCCAGCGGCACGCCGAGCGCGAGCGCGGTGGCCACGGCGGCGACCGCGTTGTAGACGTTGTAGAGGCCTGGGAGCGGCAGCGAGATCTCGGCGCGTCCACCCGGTGTGCGAACGACGAAACGGGATCCCTCCATGCCCAGGAGCTCGATCGACTCGGCGTAGACGTCCGGCTCGGGGCGGTCGGCCTCACAGTTGCTGCAGGTGTAGTGCCCGAGGTGTCCGACGAACGCGCGCTCGTAGCGGTAGGGATGGCCGCAGCGGCGGCAGTGCTTGGCGTCGTGGGCGTGCTGAAGCTCACCCAGGGCCTGCGAGGGGTCGGCGATCCCGAAGTAGGTGACCCCGTTTCGCCGCGCGAGCTCGTGGTCCCGGCCGAGGTCCGCGATCAGCGGGTCGTCCGCATTGAGCACGAGATCGGCGCTCCGGCGCTCGGCGTCCCGGACGACGTCGACCCACTCGTCCGCCAGGCGCTCGAGCTCTCCGTAGCGGTCGAGCTGGTCGCGGAACAGGTTCGCGAGCAGCAGCAGCTTGGGCTGGAGGTCCGCGTTGACCTTTGGCAGCCAGGCTTCGTCGACCTCGAAGAGCCCCTCGTCGCCGCGCTGCTCGAGCAGGGCCGTGGCGACGCCCCAGGCCATGTTCGAGCCGGCCCGGTTGTGGACCGGCGTGCGGCCCGTGGCTCGCAGCGCAGCGGCGATCATCCCCGCGGTGGTCGTCTTGCCGTTCGTGGCGCTGATCAGGGCCGAGCCGTCGCGTAGCTCCGCTCCCAGCCGCGCGAGCGCGTCGGGGGCCGTGCGCAGGAGCATCCGGCCCGGGAGCGTGGTTCCGCCGCCCCGACCGCTGGCCCGGCTGAGGCCACCAACCGCACGTGCGAGCGCGCGCTTGGCGCCGAAGGCGGGAGATCTCGTTGTCGGCGATCCACGCACGGCGGCAGATGATGGCGGCGGGCGGCCCGGGGCGCGGTCAGCCCGGCAGCTTCGGCGGCTCGGCGGGCGCGATGATCTCCAGGGAGGAGGGGAGCAGCCGGATCGTCGCCGGCAGATCGGTGATGTGCTCGCCGTCGGCGTAGACGGAGAAGGGGCGGTCGGCATCGATCCTGACCTCGGCCGCGCGTTCGAACCCGACCTCCGGGTGCGCGACGTGGCTTCCCTTGAACACGTCTGGGAGGCCCCGCAGGAAGCGGATCTTGGAGACGCCGGAGGTCGTGACCACGTCGAGCAGGCCGTCGTCGAGCTCGGCCTCGGGCGCGACGAACATGCCGCCGCCGTAGGCCTTGGAATTCGCGACGGCCACCGAGAAGCCGCTGAAGCTCGTCTCCTTCCCGTCGAGCTCGAGCCGGAACTCGGCGGGTTTCCACTGCGCGAGCGCCCGGAACGCGGCGTAGGCGTAGACGAGTGGGCCCTTGATCAGGCGGGCCTCGTTGGCGATTCGGTTCGCATCCGAGTCGAAGCCGCAGCTCGCGATACAGAGGAAGCGGACCCCGTTGGCCTCCCCGACGTCGATGCGGCGCCGCTCGCCGCCGAGGAGAACCTCCACCGCCTGCTCCGGCTCGGTGGGGATCCCGACAACCCGGGCGAAGTCGTTGCCACGGCCGCCGGGGATCACGCCGAGCGGGACGTCGCCGCCGCTGAGCACGCCGCCGATCCGGCCGATCATGCCGTCGCCGCTGACCACGACGGGAATCGACCCGCGCTCGACCGCCCCGGCGGCCTGCGCGGCGCCGTGGTCCAGGTCGGTGGTCGTGACCAGCTCGTAGTCGGCCCCTGAGGCCCTCAGCGCGGCCTCGATCCGGGGTAGCCGGCCGCTGGAGCGCCCGCCTCCCGCCGAGGGGTTGAAGAGCAGCGTGTAGCCGCGGCCGTCGGTCGAGGAGCGGTCGTCCACGCCTGAAACCTATTCGCCCTTGCGGGCCACGTAGTAGGTTCCGCTGCCGATCCGTCCACCGGTGACCGTGACGAACCCATGGCGCCTGAAGCCGCGTTCGAGCACGGAATCGGGCGTGTAGAAGGGGGTCCGCTCGCCTGAGCTCGCCGCCACGATCACATGCCCGCCGTGCCGCAGCACGCGGGCGGTCTCGCCGAAGAACGCGGGCATGTTCAGTTGCGTGACCAGGTCGAAATGCTCATCCGGCCAGGGCAGATCCGCGGCGTCGGCCACCTTGAACGCGACCCGGCCCTCGGGATCGAGCCCGACCTTGGCGGTCGCCCTGCGGATCATCTCCTCCGAGATGTCGCAGCCGCGCACCGAGGCGCGGGGAAACTCCCGAGCGACGAACAGCGCTGCGACGCCGGTCCCGGTTCCGAGATCGAGGGCGCGTTCGGGGTGCCGGTCGATCTTGGTCACGGCGACCGCGAGCGGCGCGAGGTGGGAGGGGCCGGGCGCATCGGTGCGCTCGTCCCAGCCGTCGGCGCGCTCGTCGAAGTAGCTGCGCATCGGGCGCCGCAGCAGCGGCCACAGGAAAGGCATGTGGCTGACCAGGCCGGTGAGCGTGCGGCCGATCAGGCGGATCCGTCGCGGGGGTCCCGGCCGCGGGGCGGGCTTGTCGGTGCCGTTGTCGTCGCCCGCTTCGCCCGGGTCGGCTGCGGGTGGCTCGTGCTTCTCGACGCTCACGGGGACATGGTCTCAACCCGTTAGGCTGCGGCGCTGAGCCGGGGTC
>Ga0102946_1000174_pt1 | contig 22178 bp, 25 predicted proteins | sample SalPon2A_A_D1_MG_FD_78209 | JGI IMG/M metagenome (GOLD analysis project Ga0102946, IMG submission 78209) | Soil microbial communities from South San Francisco under conditions of wetland restoration - Salt Pond MetaG R2A_A_D1_MG | ecosystem: Environmental > Terrestrial > Soil > Wetlands | place... | reverse complement strand
TAAGACTCCCTGCTCAAGAAGTGCACGGCTTCAAGATGCAATTGCGGCAGGTGTTGCCAGAGACAAAGCGCACGGACAGCTGATGACCAGCACGGCCAGGGTCGCGGGGAATAGCATGGTCACATCATGGTTAAGCCACCACAGTGCCGTAAGGCTCGCAACCACAAGGACAACGGCAACAAACCAGCCGGCATAGCGCTCGGAAAGACGCGTGTAACGGCTTCGATGTGTCTGTGATTTCAATAACATACGCCCCATTACTGAAACCGTGGAGTCATCGGGATCCTTTGAAACCTCAAATTCGATGGTTTGCGTACGATTGATGCTACCGGCAATGACCACATCGCCGATATGTTTTGTAACCGGCCTTGATTCGCCAGTTAAAAGCGCCTCATCAATTTCGGTAGAACCTTGTAGAACATGTCCGTCAGCGGGAAGCGTCTGCCCTGCCCTCACCCTGACCCGGTCGCCGATACGTAAATCGGTTGCAGGTACCCGCTCGGTATCGCCATTTCGCACCAATTCAGCCCACTCCGGCAAAAGCCGCGCAAGTGCCAATCCTGTTTGCAGGTTACGATGCCGGATTACCAGTTCAGCATATCTACCCAGGGAAAGGAAAAAAATAAACATGACAACAGAGTCAAAATATACGTGACCATCACCGCTTAGAAAATTAATACAACTCATGATGAACGCGATAGAGATGGCCAATGCAACAGGAACGTCCATGCCTACTTTGCCATGGGACAGGCTTCTCCAAGCGCTGATGTAGAAAACCCTGCCGGAATAAAGCAATACCGGCGTGGTAACAACCAGGCTGATCCATTGTAAAAATCGTTCCGGACCTTCCGCGATACCCATCGCGTCACCCGCGTACAGGCCGGCCGCATACATCATCACTTGCATCATGCCGAGGCCCGCAACACCCAGGCGCTTCAGGGCATCACGACGCTCTTTTTGCCTGCCCATGGCTTCGGCCCCCGATAGGGGCAGATGGGGTTGATACCCGATACCAGCCAGAATGGCGGCGATCCTGCTCAAGCGCAAATTGGCCGGTTGCCAGTTGATGCGGACAAAACCGGTCGCCACATCAACCTGAACCTGGTCGATCGCCTCCCTCGCTTCCAACTGGCTTCTGATTAACCATGCGCAAGCGGCACAGCGGATGCCCTCGACTTGCAGCAATAACTCGTAGCGGCCATTCTTTAATGGACTGCCCCACAATGAATGACGTTCGTCATAACGCTTCCACGATTCCTCAATTTCAGCGTCTTCATCCGTCGGTTTGATGGCCTTTTCAGTACGAAATTGATAGTAGCGCGATTGTCCGGACTGCAGTATCAAGTTGGCAACAGCTTCACAGCCGGAGCAACAGACAGGCTGCAAAGTGCCTTCTGTTTCGATACTGAGGGTGCAATTGCCGGGAACGGGTTCTCCGCAATGAAAACAGAACCGTGGGTTTTCAGTCATGGGGCTAGTGGCTCTTGTTAAGGTAGCGGCCATTAACTGCGAGCAGCGCCTTGACTTGAATCTTTTGTGAGGCTCTTAATCGACGTTTAATACAGGACACTGCACTAGTTTGATTTGGGGTCAGGTTCGCCTGGTTTGGCCTCATTACCCTCATGTGTCGGTAGCTGGGCCTTCAATTCGCTTTTCAACTCGATGTACTCGTCATCAGTCACAACCAGGTGATCCGGGTTGCTGATCGCCAGCCAAAGGGTAAAAAAGCTGGCTATGACGACAGAAGCAGGCAACGCGATAATAAACCACGGCCAGAACTGTTTGTACCATGGCTCAATCATTTCAGGCGCTTGTACGCCATCCGGTTGCTGATTTGAAGTCATGCTAAGTCCAACGGGCTTTTATTCATAAGGCATCAGAAATCGTGCGCTGACGGTACGTTCAATAACCGGCTCGTCCAGGGTTGAAAACTTTACGTCAACCTTCATGGAACCCTTACCCGCGCTGACCGGTGCCTGCATCCGCAGAATGAAATTACCCACCTCTTCCGCTTCGAGCGCGGGCTCAGGCGAAATAAACAGGCGAATATCATCATTATTCAGTACTTCAATCTTATATTTATGTGCCTTGAAGTCCATATTGATCAATTTAAGGGTGTAAACATTTTCAATCTGGTTTCCTGGTAGCTCACGATACAGAGCGTTGCGGTCACGTAACAGGTCTGCGCGTAACAGTACACGGTTGTTGACCGAAAAGATAACGCCCGCTACAAGGGCCAGTAGCAAAACGGCATAGACTAAAATTCGTGGACGGAAAACATGAGACTCTGCACCACTGAGTCTGTGCTCTGTCGTGTAGCTAATCAGGCCCTTCTTGTAGTCCATTTTTTCCATGACCTGGTCACAGACATCAATACAGGCGGCACAGGCGATACACTCAATTTGCAAACCTTCGCGGATATCAATGCCCGTCGGACAAACCTGCACGCATAGTGTGCAGCCAATGCAATCTCCGAGACCTTTCTCTGCCAGGTTGTCCTTCTTACTGCGACTGCCCCTGGGTTCGCCACGTGCTTCATCATAGGCGATGACCAGCGTGTCCTTATCGAACATTGCACTCTGGAAGCGGGCGTAAGGACACATATACTTACATACTTGCTCACGCAAAATGCCGGCGTTGCCATAAGTGGCGAAACTGTAAAACAACATCCAGAAAGTTTCCCAACCACCCAACTGGAACGTGACTACCGCTTCACCCAGGCCGCGGATTGGAGTAAAAAAACCAACAAATGTAAAACCGGTCCACAAGGCAAAGCTAATCCATAAAACCTGTTTTGCTGATTTACGCAGAATTTTATTCTTGTTCCACGGAGAGGCATCCAGTTTCATACGTTTGTTGCGGTCACCCTCTACCAGTTGCTCCATCCATAAGAACACCTCGGTCCAGACCGTTTGCGGGCACGCGTAACCACACCAGAGGCGCCCGGCCACTGCGGTAACAAAAAACAATGACAGGCCGGCAATAATCAACATCAGCGTCAGGAAAATAAAATCCTGTGGCCAGAATGTCAGACTAAAGATATAAAATTTTCTGGCAGGCAGATCAAAAAGAACCGATTGGTGACCGGCCCAGTTTACCCAGGGCAGGATATAGTACAAACCAAGTAATACCAAGACTGCGAGCTTACGCAAGCTTGCAAACCTGCCTTTTACATCGCGTGGATAAACCTTTGGGTCTTTACGGTAAAGGGATGCGGCAGCATCCTGTTGTTGGCTCATTTCCAATCCTCGCCGTCAATATCCGGGCTGGATAATGACGGATCCCGAACCTCCGGTACTGGACGCTTCCCCTCTCCCTTTGCGTGCCCGCGAGAGGGGCCGGTGCGGATCATGAACATGGTTAACGCCGATGCCAAAAGACAGACAAGGTAAAGAAAAGCAAATGCGAGTCCGTAAGCCAATCGCACGCCGATGTCATACTCGTGTGCCCAGGAATTCACCATATCCAGAGGATCAACCAAACCAAAAAGGACAAACGCACCCGCCGAGGCTGCAAGAAAGGCAATCCAGAATACGACAGCCCAATCCCGCTGTTTCCTGTTCCATCGCCGGTTAACCGGGTGCTGTGTTGTCATAGGTTCTGCTGCCCTTAATATGCGTTTACTTTGACAAACTCAGTACATACGCCGCAAGCAGACGCCGTCGGTCTTCACTCAACAAATCCTTATGCGCCGGCATATTGCCATTGCGGCCCTTGGTGATGGTTTCCCTGATGGTTTCAGGTTCGCCGCCATAGAGCCAGATCTGATCATTGAGACGAGGCGAACCAAGCGCCTGATTTCCACCTCCGTCTGGGCCGTGGCAGGCAACACACAACATGTCATAGTGCTTTTTGCCATTTGCCGCCATGCCCGGGTCAGCCTTCTGACCTGACATGCTTTGGACGTAAACAACGAGCTCACTGATGGCTTTTTCATCCAAACCCGCAACCATGACCGGCATGACACCCGCACGGCCATTTTCGAGGGTTTGCATGACAGTGTCAAAGCTATCGCCATACAACCAGTCATTGTCAGCCAGGTTTGGAAAACCCCGTGCACCCCGTCCATCTGAACCGTGACACATCGCACAACTGTTGGCGAACAACCTTTGACCTGTGGCGTTGGCCTCCGGATCTGCTATCAGGGCTTCGTTATCCATTTCCCTGTAGCGTGCAAAAACAGCCTCCTGCGCTTCGTTAGCGGCTTGCATTTCTGATTCATACTGACCTTCCTGGGACCAATTCAGAACACCGGGAATGTTGCCGAGGCCACCAAATAAAACGAGGTAAATAAACGCAAATGCAATGGTTCCATAAAATAATTGCAACCACCACCTGGGTAACGGGTTATTCAGTTCTACCAGGTCCTCGTCCCAGACATGACCGGTCGTACCCGTGCCATCGCCTTCTTCATCGCGGTTGGAAACTCCCTTGGTCCACTGCAACAACCAGAAACACCCCAGGACGGTACCGATGGTTATGATAATGACATACCAATGCCAGAAACTAGTTAACATGATTCACTCCCTGTCCCGTTGGCCGGGCCTCGTCAGTCGGGTCTACATCATTTGGAATTACGCCCCTGTCTTCTTCCAGGGGCAGCTTGCTGGCATCAGTAAATGCCGATTTGCGCTTGCTGCTCCAGGCCCAGGCCACCAGGCCCAGAAATGAAATAATCAGAATCAGAAGAATAGCGCCACGGATAATATTAATATCCATCTCAACGTCCACTCCTTGCGTGACCGAGGCTCTGCAAGTAAGCAATCACGGCATCCATTTCAGTTTTGCCTTCAACCACTGATGGTGCAGCGGCAATTTCCTCTTCCGAGTACGGGTCACCCAATGTGTTGAGTGCGCGCATTTTCTTTTGCACCAGTGCACCGTTTACCATCCTGTCAGCCAGCCAACCATAATTTGGCATGTTGGATTCAGGTACCACATCACGTGGATTATTCATGTGAATGTAGTGCCACTCATCGCTGTATCGGCCACCGACACGGGCCAGGTCAGGACCGGTCCGTTTGGAGCCCCATTGGAACGGACGGTCATAAACGGACTCTCCTGCGATCGAATAAGGTCCATACCGTTCAGTTTCGCTACGAAACGGACGGATCATCTGCGAATGACAGTTGTAACAACCCTCGTGGACATAAACATCACGTCCGGCGAGTTCCAGCGCCGGATAGGGTTTAATGCCTTCAGCCGGTTGTCGTACCTGGTCGAGAAAGATCAATGGCACGATTTCGACCAAACCACCAAGGCTGATGGCTATGATGATAAATATCGCCATCAGGCTGATATTTGTCTCTAGTTTTTTGTGTCCTGTGCTCATTAGTGGTCTCCCCAAATTGCAGGTTCTGAGGCAGGAATCGGTTTCATTTCCTTGCTTTTAAATGTCTTATAGGCATTCCAGGCCATGAAGAACATACCGGAGAGGAACAATAAGCCACCCAGTAACCTGATCGCATAATAAGGCTTGGTTGCAGCCAGGCTTTCAATAAAGCTGTAGGTCAAAGTGCCGTCATCATTAAATGCACGCCACATCAGGCCCTGCATGACACCGGCAATCCACATGGAAGTGATGTACATCACCACGCCGATGGTCGATGTCCAGAAATGGATATCAATGGCCTTGATACTGAACATCTTTTTCTCGCCAATCAGGCGGGGAATCAGGCAATAAAGTGAGCCGATCGTCATCATTGCTACCCAACCCAGGGCACCGGAATGCACATGACCAACCGTCCAGTCGGTGTAGTGACTCAGGGCGTTAACCGTCTTGATTGACATCATCGGTCCTTCAAAGGTCGACATGCCATAGAAGCTCAAGGCTACGATCATGAACTTCAATACCGGATCGGTTCGCAGCTTATGCCAGGCTCCGGACAATGTCATGATACCGTTGATCATGCCACCCCAGCTTGGCGCCAGCAAAATGAGTGAAAACACCATGCCCAGTGACTGCACCCAGTTTGGCAAGGCGGTGTAGTGAAGATGATGCGGGCCTGCCCACATGTAAATAGCAATCAGGGCCCAGAAATGCACGATCGACAGACGGTATGAATAGACCGGACCTTCTGCCTGCTTGGGTACGAAGTAATACATCATTCCAAGAAAGCCGGCGGTCAGGAAGAAGCCCACCGCATTATGACCGTACCACCACTGCACCATCGCATCGACGGCACCCGTATAAATAGGGTAAGACTTGTCGATAGCAACCGGAAATGACAGGTTGTTGACGATATGCAAAACGGCAATGGTCAGGATAAAAGCGCCATAAAACCAGTTGGCCACATAGATATGACTTACCCGTCGTTTGACGATCGTGCCGAAAAACAATACGGCGTATGCCACCCAGACCAGTGTGATCAGGATATCGATCGGCCATTCGAGTTCTGCATATTCCTTACCCTGGGTCCAGCCCAGGGGAAGCGTTACCGCCGCAGCTACGATGACGGCCTGCCAACCCCAGAAAACAAGGCTAGCAAGCTTGTCGGATATCAGGCGCACATGACAGGTCCTCTGTACAACGTACAAGGAGGTTCCTATCAGACCACAACCACCAAATGCAAAAATCACCGCATTGGTATGGAGTGGACGCAGACGCCCATAAGTCAACCAGGGTATGTCGAGATTGAGTATGGGCAGCCACAATTGTGCGGCAATAATGACACCCACGAGCATCCCGACGATACCCCAGAGAATCGTCGCTATGACGAATTGTTTAACAACCTTGTCGTTATAAGTCATGGTTGAACTCTTCCCTCACTAGTAAAATCCAAGCGACAACCTCATGTATCAGGCTGACACCCCTGAAGCTTTCCCAACGCACACCGAAAACCTCAATCAACACCCGCTCAGCGGGCAAACAAACCAACACCGCTTTTAGTGACGGTGTTGTTAAACAAATCCTGTCGTAACCATACCTTCAGTCGCCGTAAATCGTCCTTCCCTTGCCCATGGGTGGTAAGGACAAGCAACCTATGGGGATTGTTACCTGCATTGCTCATACGCAAAATAACAAGCCAGCGGGTACACCACTGCCGACCTTCCAAAGTACCCTCGATTATTTCACGCTGATTCGATTTTAAGCGGACACGTCCGTCTGCAAAAATGACCGAGGTCAATTGCCCGCTCTTTAAGTTCGAAAACTTTGCCGCACGCTCTGCTGCAAACAGCAGAACACAGCTTAACGTGAGGATGATTGGATAGGGACTGATCAATGCTGCAACAACAAGCAGTAATTCAAGGATGCACATGCTCACGCCAAATTCCCTGCTGGGAGAAACTTTTAGCGTTATTGATCTGTTAAGTGGCATGGGTCAGGGTGTTAATCAGGTTCAGCATGGCAGGATCGGATGGCAGTTCTCTTTTTGATATCCAGTCAAATAACACGTCATCTTCCTGACTCAATAGGTGTTCCATTTCCGGCCAGGCCCCGTCCAGCAAGGCTTCTGACTGACTTTTGAAAAATGCCTCAAAAAGCACATCCAGTTCCTTCATGCCACGCCGGCTTTGCCAGCGAAGTTTTCTAAGCCTGTCCTGGCCGCTTGTCATCAACAACAGGCGGCGTCAGGCCCCGGTCCTTTCCAATAGCATTTTCTTGGTTTCAGCGATGGCCTTCGCCGGGTTCAAACCTTTCGGACACGTGGATGTGCAATTCATGATGGTATGGCAGCGGTAAAGCCTGAAAGGGTCATCCAGCTCGTCAAGACGTTGGCCGGTGTCCTCATCACGGCTGTCAACCAGCCAGCGATATGCCTGTAATAGTATGGCCGGGCCAAGGTAACGATCGCCATTCCACCAATAACTTGGACACGATGTTGAGCAACAGGCGCACAAAATGCACTCGTACAGGCCATCCAGTTTTTCGCGGTCATCCTGGGACTGCAACCTTTCCTGGTCCGGCAATGGCACGCTTTGGGTCCGTATCCAGGGCTTGATGCTCGCATACTGGGCATAAAAATGCGTCATATCCGGCACCAGGTCCTTTACGACCTCAAGGTGTGGTAACGGGTTGATTTTCACATCGCCCTTGATGGAACTGATGGGCTTGGTACATGCCAGCGTATTGGTACCGTCAATGTTCATCGCGCAGGAACCGCAAATACCTTCACGACAGGAACGGCGGAATGTCAGTGATGGATCAATTTCGTTTTTTATCTTCAAAATGGCGTCCAGCACCATCGGCCCGCAATCGTCCAGGTCGATCTCGTAACTGTCGATACTGGGGTTCTCACCATTGTCGGGATTCCACCGGTACACATGAAACATGCGGGTATTGCTGGCACCTTCCGGCGCAGAAAAACGCTGCCCTTTCAGTGGGCGGGATTCAGGAGATAATCTTAATTCAAGCATGGGCTATTCCTCTTATCCAGCCGATCAGTAAACACGCGGTTTTGGCGGAACGACTTCAACATCATCCGTTAATGTATACAGATGCACCGGACGGTAATCGATGGATACCTGGCCGGACTCATCCAGGCTTGCCAGTGTATGTTTCATCCATTCCTCATCATCCCTGTCAGGGTAGTCTTCACGGGCGTGTGCGCCGCGGCTTTCCTTGCGGTTTGCAGCCCCTAGCATACTTACCATGGCGCAACCCAACAGGTTGCGCAGTTCAAGTGTCTCAACCAGATCAGAGTTCCAGATCATGGAACGATCACTGACCTTGATATCCTTGAAGCTTTCATAAACGTCTGAAATCAGTTTACTACCTTCATCCAGAACCTCGCCGGTACGAAATACTGCGGCATTGTTCTGCATCACATGTTGCATTTCATCGCGAACGCTGGCGGCACTGTTCTTGCCGTCAGACTGACGCAAGCGATCAAAATCAGCCACCAGTGTATCAACCACTTTTTGATCCAGGTTGTCATGCCGCTGATTAGGTTTGATTACCTCTGCGCAACGGTGGGCGACCGCCCTGCCGAAGACGATAAGGTCCAGCAGTGAGTTTGAACCAAGACGGTTGGCGCCATGAACCGAGACACAGGCGGCTTCGCCGATGGCAAACAATCCCGGCACCACCGAATCAGGGTCGCCGTCTTTGATGTGAACAACTTCACCGTGATAGTTGGTCGGGATACCACCCATGTTGTAATGACAGGTCGGAATGACCGGAATGGGTTCTTTGGATACATCTACACCGGCAAAAATTTCTGCACTTTCAGCGATACCCGGCAAGCGCTTGTTGATTACATCGGCGCCAAGATGCTGCAGGTTCAGATGGATATGATCCTTTTTCGGACCAACACCCCGCCCTTCCCTGATTTCAATTGTCATCGACCGGCTGACAACGTCACGGGAAGCCAGGTCTTTTGCGTTCGGAGCATAACGCTCCATGAAACGTTCACCTTCGGAGTTGGTCAGAAAGCCGCCCTCGCCGCGAACGCCTTCTGTGATCAATACACCCGCGCCATAAACACCGGTGGGGTGGAACTGTATGAATTCCATATCCTGCAATGGCAGGCCGGCACGCAAAACCATGCCGTTACCGTCGCCGGTACAAGTGTGCGCCGAAGTACATGAAAAATACGTCCTGCCATAACCACCCGTTGCGAGGATAACCGCATGTGCACGAAACAGGTGCAAACCGCCCTCGGAAAGGTCCCATGCCAGCACACCACGGCAGACCCCGTCGTCGTCCATCAACAGATCAAGGGCAAAGTACTCGATAAAAAACGTCGCATCGTGTTTTAAAGCCTGTTGATAAAGTGTGTGTAATATGGCGTGGCCGGTACGATCGGCAGCAGCACAGGTCCTTTGTGCCGTGCCCTCACCATAATGTGTCGTCATACCGCCGAATGGGCGCTGATAAATTTTGCCGTCTTCGGTGCGTGAGAACGGAACACCATAGTGCTCCAGTTCGATCACCGATGGCACGGCCTCCCTGCACATGTATTCAATGGCATCCTGGTCACCCAGCCAATCCGACCCCTTGATGGTGTCGTACATATGCCAGCGCCAGTCATCCTCACCCATATTGCCCAGTGCTGCAGACATACCGCCCTGCGCCGCAACCGTGTGACTGCGGGTTGGGAAAACCTTGGAAATACACGCAGTTTTTAAACCGGTGGCTGCAAGACCCATGGTCGCCCGTAAGCCGGCGCCACCGGCACCCACGACTATGACGTCATATCTGTGTTCTGTTATCGAATAATCCTTGCTCATGGTTCAGGCTCCCAGTACCAGTTTCAGAGCAGCAATGGCACTGATCAGAAATGCGACAAGACAGGCGAAGCGTACAAATAACAATAAAAAGAACTCCAATGCCGCAATATGCACATAATCTTCGATAACCACCTGCAAGCCCAGTTGCGTATGGTAAAAGACGGCACCGGCCATCAGGATGACCATGCCCGCGTTGACCGGCGATGACATGGCGACACTCGCGGTAGCAAAGTCTGCGCCGGCAAGTGAAACACCCATCCATAATACCCACGCCGCTGACAACAACAGAATCAGTGCCGAATAACGCTGCGAGCGCCAATGATGTGAACCACCACCGGAACTGCCCTGGCCACGCACGCGGGCCAATGGATTCTGCATATTCATAAGCCCGCTCCCAATACGACGATTGAAAGTAACACTGAACCAATGATGGCCAGCCAACCTGAAGCCCGTACCTGGGGCATTTCCATCATCCAGCCTGCATCCCAGATCAGGTGACGGATACCGCCAAACAAATGGAAACTGAAGCTAAATACACTGGCCGCGATAACCAGCTTGCCCAGACCACTTCCGAGCCATGCGGCTAAAGCGCTGTATGCTTCCTCTCCACTTGCCAGGGCTATCAGCCAGCAAAGCAACAATGGCGCCGTGACAAGCGACATAAATACACCGGTAAGGCGATTGAGTATGGAAAGTGCCGAGGTGATCTGGAACTTGTAATATGGCCCCAGCATATACGGTGACATGGGTCGTTTCGATGTGCTCATGAGCTACCGCCCTTATTCCTTATTGCATTGATGTTAGAAGTCAGTACAACGACCGGCTTTTTCCCAATCACCATAACGTGTGGGTTCCGGCCCTTTCTGACCACCGACTTCGACAGGTTGTTGAGGAGACTTTTCAACCGCAGCGGATTGATCTGCCGAACTTTCGGCATCATCTGATGACGCGGGTGGTGTTGCAGGTTGGCTATTTTCCACTTACAACTACCCCGTGCTTTCCGATCTTGTTCTCCAGCATTTAGTGTAACGCCAATTGGGGGGCTCATGCGAGTGCGCTTTTGTGTTTTTTAGTGTCGGACAGTGATTATTTTTAGGTTAAAATGATAGTGCGAATCATTTACAAAATTTACAGGACAAAATCGGGAATGTATAAGCTCAACTACCTGTCCGCAATTCATTTCAGCGGTGCCGATGCCGCCAGTTTTCTGCACAGTCAATTGAGTGCTGACATACTGGGGTTGGATAATGGCGGGGCAACATTTGCCTGTTATTGCGAACCCAAGGGCCGCGTGCTTGCGCTGTTGCTCGTCTTTAAGTCAAACGAAGATTTTTATGTGATTTTGTCCGATGATCTCGCCATAACCGTCAGCGAGCGTTTAAAAATATACCGGATGCGGTCAAAGGTCGAATTCGATATCGTGGCGCACCATTCGATCCTGGGCTACGCCGGCACGCAGGCACCTGGAATAAGCGATGAAAGCGCAACAATAATTCCAGTACCCGGCAGTCATCACCGGATTGTGCTGGTGCCTGGTGAGAAAGACGAAAATGAAAGAGATGACCGGTTGCAAGACTGGAGGCGCTCGGAGTTAAGCCTGGGCATCGCCTGGCTTAACGCGGATACCAGCGGACAGTTTTTACCCCAGATGCTTGGCTATGAAAAACTGGGCGCGGTTAACTATCGCAAAGGCTGCTATCCGGGTCAGGAAATTGTCGCACGGACGCATTATCTCGGTAAGGTAAAACGTCATCCCCGTGTGCTGAACTGCCAGTTACAAGATTGTCCAAAACCGATGGAAAAGATCAGGATATTCGACGACAGCAGCGACCATGATGCGGTTGTTGCCGATTGCGTACAGGGCAATAACGGAGCAGTCTGCCTGTTTGTTGTTACCAGGATGGATCCGGACCTGATTGCCAGGAAAATTCAGTACAAGGATGTCGTTGCCAGCCTTGATCAAATACTTTGATTATTGACGATTTGAATCCGTCCTCAGGCCTGGGCCACGATGTAGCAGACCCAACCAGGATCGGCATCACCCACTTCTGATGGCGTGTAGATACCATTTCCCTCATTTTTGGATTCATCGGTACCCTCCCAATAAATATCCACCTGCGGGAAACCGGCCTCGTACAGGATTTCCCGAATCTCCGGCAGGGTCCAGAGACGCCACACGTAGTCAAACGCCTTTTCGAGACGTGATTTATCAGGAAATTCAAAATGAATCTGACAGTTCATACAGGAATCTATCGGGTTGAATGTCGCCTGGTCCCAGATATAGGTGAAATCGTTGCCGTCTGCGTCCTGGCATTCACGTGGCTCGGTGAGCACCATCGGGGCCTCGTAACCACCATAGGCATCCAGGAAAAAAATCCCATCGGAAACGAGGCCGTCGAGTACATTTTCGAAATATTCGCGCATTTCGTCGCGGGTCAGGAACAGGTAGTAGCTGAAGTTCATGGCAAGGATAATATCTGCCAGTCCGGGTCGGGATTGAAGCACATTCTCGTTTAACAGTTCGATACGCCCACGTTGTTCTTCACTGAGTTGGCTAAGCCTGTTATTACGACCCCATTCAAGCACCTCGAGATCCAGGTCGATACCCACGGCCTCGTGACATTCATCCCGGACGACCCACTCGCAGGCTGTATTGGCCGTGCCGCAAAAATCTTCCCGTAAAAAAACCGCCGGGCGCTCTCTCAGTTCGGCCCAGGTCTGCTCGACAAAATCGATTTCAGCCTCCACATCCTGGACCGCTGCCTCGTACAACAGGTGACGGTCTGCTGTAGCTGCCATCGGACCCACAGATTCAGGATCCGATGCTTTGATAGTTTTCCGAAACATATTTGTCGATCAACTCGAGGAAGTCGGACTTCAGGTTGTCACCTCTCAGCGTGGCCGTTTTGACACCATCTACAAATACCGGCGCCACGGGTGATTCGCCGGTACCCGGCAGGCTGATACCGATATTGGCCTGGCGGCTTTCACCCGGCCCATTGACGATGCAACCCATAACGGCGAGGCTCAGGTTTTCGACACCCTCGTATTGAAGCTTCCAAACGGGCATCCGGCCACGGACATGGTTGGTGACATCAAGGGCCAGCGACTGGAAAAAAGTGCTGGTGGTCCGACCGCAACCGGGACAGGCAGTCACCATGGGCGAGAATGCCCTCAATCCCATGCTTTGCAGCAATTCCTGTGCAACGATCACCTCGTCATTACGCGACTGACCGGGTTCAGGTGTCAGTGAAATCCGTATCGTGTCCCCTATTCCCTGCTGTAACAACACGGCGAGAGCGGCGGTCGACGATACGATACCCTTGCTGCCCATACCCGCCTCGGTCAGACCCAGGTGCAACGGGTAGTCACAACGCTTTGCCAGGTCCTGGTACACAAGAATCAAATCCTGCACACCGCTGACCTTGCAGGAAAGTATGATCCGGTCATGACCGAGCCCGAGTTCCTCGGCCTGCTTTGCACTTTCAAGCGCCGAACGGATCAGCGCTTCACGCATAACGGCATCTGCCGGTTGAGGTGTACTGCTTTTGCCATTGATGTCCATCAGCCTGGCCAGCAGGCGCTGATCCAGGCTGCCCCAGTTAACGCCAATACGTACCGGTTTGTCATGCTCGATAGCCATCTCGACTATGGTTGCAAACTGATCATCCCGTTTCTTACCAAAACCAACATTACCGGGGTTGATACGGTACTTGGCCAGCAACCGGGCGCACTCGGGATACTTTTGCAAAAGCGTATGACCGTTATAATGAAAATCACCGACAACCGGGACGTCGCAGGACATCATATCCAGGCGTTCCATGATGCCGGCCACCGATGCGGCCGCTTTTTCGGTGTTTACCGTGATACGCACCAGTTCCGAACCGGCACGCGCGAGTTCGGCAATCTGGGTTGCCGTTGAACGGATATCTTCGGTATCGGTATTGGTCATCGACTGCACCACGACGGGGTGTTCAGAGCCGACCAGGATGCCGCCGATATCAACCGTGGGTGTAACCCGCCTGACGTAACTTTCTGCTGCTGCCTGATTCATTTGTTAATCGACTGGCGTATCTGTATCGGAAGATTGACCGCCCTCACGACTCATCACAGGCCAGGCGGCGTGCAAGTACGCCCACATGGACCAAAGTGTGAGTGCCGCTGCCAGGTAGAGCAATAACTCACCCACAAGCGCGACGGGTAATCCGAACAGGTCATATTCAAATAACAGGCAACTGATTGCCGTCATCTGAAAGATGGTTTTGAATTTCCCGAGAATCCCCACTTTAACCCTGCCGCTCTCGCCCATTTCTGACATCCATTCCCTTAACGCAGAGATGGCAATCTCACGGCCGATGATGATTGCAGCCGACAGGGTCAGGAATATCTCCGGGAAAACAATAGGGGGTGCAATGTGTACCATCAACACCAGTGCAGTAGCGACCATCAACTTGTCGGCGACCGGGTCAAGAAAAGCGCCAAAATCAGACATCAGACCCATACGCCGTGCCAGGTAGCCATCAAGCCAATCGGTAATTGCCGCCAGGATAAACACTGCAGCCGTCGCCAGGGGGGCCCATACATACGGCAGGTAGAAAAACAGGACCAACACGGGAATCAGCGCAATACGCAATAACGTGAGGATCATCGGAAATGTCATTTTCATTGATTCAGTCCGGTCTTGGGCAATCACTTATTATCGCAGACAGACGAACTGTTTTGCAGGTTTAAAAGCACATGATTTCAAGGTTTTTATATAAGCGCTACGGATAATCTCAATGTAGTGCCTTGAATATGCGTCTGGCCAACTGTGTATTGATCCCCGGAATACCCGACAACTCCTCAATACCCGCCTTGCGAACCCCCTGGATTCCACCAAAATGGGTTAACAGCGTACGTCGTCTGCTGGCGCCCACGCCCGGTATGTCTTCCAGAACCGACTGCACTGCCGCTTTCTGGCGACGGCCACGGTGACCGGTAATCGCGAACCGGTGAGCTTCATCCCGAATCTGCTGAACCAGGTGCGAGGCGGCGGACTCGGGGCCCGGTTGAAGACTATGGGGTGCAACCGGCAAAACCCATTCTTCAAAACCGGCCTTCCGCGACGGTCCCTTGGCAACCCCCATCAAGGGGACATCACTCAAACCACAGTCTGAGAGTACTTCAATCGCGATACCCAACTGGCCCTTGCCGCCATCAACCAGGATCAGGTCCGGCAGGTGGCCCTCTTCTTTTTGCAGTTTACGGTAACGTCGGCCCAATACCTCCCGCATTGCAGCGTAATCATCACCTGGCTCAAAACCACCCAGGTTGTAGCGGCGGTAACGGGATTTCACCGGTCCATTGGTATCAAAAACGACACAGGAGGCAACCGTTTTGTGACCTGATGTGTGGGATATATCAAAACACTCGATGACAGCAGGCGTCTCCTGCAAATTCAGCAACTCGGCCAGTTCGGCAAACTGTCCATCAATACGGGATGACTCGGAATTGCGCATATGCAAGGCGTTGAGGGCATTTCTTCGGGCAAGGTCAAGCCATTCCCTGCGGTGACTCCTGGGCCGGGATTGTATCCGAACCCGGCGTTCGCTGCGTTCACTGAACACGGCTTCAAACAGGTCCTGCTCATCGACAGTGTGAGAAATAATCAGCTCTGGTGGCGGCAAACGCTCACTGTAGTACTGTCCCAGGAACGCGTGAAGCACTTCCGGGTCCGAATGACCTTCTGACTGGGTAGGAAAATAATCCCGTTGTCCCAGGCTACGGCCACCGCGGACCGATATCACCTCGATGGCAATACTGTTGCCCAGGCGGGCAAGTGCGATGATATCCAGGTCTCCGTTGCCTGCGGATACAAACTGGCGCGCCTGCATCTGCTTCAGATGATTGATCTGGTCCCGGTATTGCGCAGCCTGTTCATAATGCTGCAAATCGGCCGCTTTCTCCATTCGGGCGATCAGGCGGGTGATCACTTTCTGGCTGTTTCCACGCAGGAACAACAAGGCGTTATCCAGTTGTGCTGCATAATCCTTTTTGCTGACCTTTCCCACGCAAGGCGCTGTGCAGCGTTTGATCTGGTACTGCAAGCAGGGCCTGGTGCGATGGCTGAAGTAACTGTCTTCACAATTCCGTAACAGAAACAGTTTTTGTATCAGGTTGATGCTCTCCCTGACCGAACTGGCAGACGGATAGGGTCCGAGATATTGACGACGCTTATCCCTGCCGCCCCGGTGAAACGCGATACGCGGAAACTCGTGGTCAGTACCCAGCATCACCCATGGATAACTTTTATCATCACGCAAAAGTACGTTGTAACGTGGCTTCAGTGATTTAATCCACTCGTTTTCGAGCAGCAGCGCCTCGGCTTCTGTACGTGTGAGGCTGACTTCGATGGACTGAATCCGTGCCACCATGCGCATGATGCGGTCAATTTTTGGCCTGGCATCGAAGTAACTTGAGACACGTTTGCGCAAATTGGCAGCCTTGCCGACATACAGGGCCACATCAGCGGCATCGCGCATCAGGTAAACACCGGGCCCGGCTGACAGGCGGCGGGCGAATGACTTGCCGTCGAACCCGTTTTTTGACTGCTTTAATTCAGCACCACTCACCGTTCGCCCAAACGCTCCTCGACCTCTTTCATTAAGCCTCTGGTGGCTGATTCCAGCAATTCGCACATAGTGTTAAAGCCGTCCATCCCGCCATAGTACGGGTCGGGAACCTCATTGGGCCGGGCTTCCGGATGATAATCCATCATCATTTTCAGATCGGCTTTCGAGTTCCCGGGCCGAAGCCGTTGCAGATCCTCGAAGTTGCTTTGGTCCATCGCTATGATCAGGTCGAACGCTTCAAAATCCGCCGCGCTAACCTTGCGGGCGCGCAACTGGCTGATATCCACTCCAAACTTGAGGGCGGTTTCAACCGCCCTGGAATCGGGTGGGTGCCCGACATGGTAGCCATGGGTTCCGGCGGAATCCGTTGATACCTGGCTTTTTAAGGATGATGATTCCAGGGTACGGATGAAAAACCCTTCTGCCGAAGGTGACCTGCATATGTTTCCCATGCAAACAAAAAGTATATTAATCATATATTTATAACTACTTTATTAGTTATTACATTCAAATGAATCACGTAAACGCTGCAAGTCTTCCAGGGTATCAACACCGGCTGGAATGTACTCGCTGGCAGACGCCATAGCAATTCTACCGCCCTGCTCCATGATTCGTAATTGCTCCAGTCGTTCGCTGGATTCCAATGGCGTTTGTTCAGCTTCGGTATAGTGGCGTAAAGCAGCGAGGCGATAAGCATACAATCCCAGGTGCCGCTTCCATACAACCCCTTCATCCATGGCCTTCGCAATGGAACCAAAGGAGCGGGCATACGGAATGGTGGATCTGCTGAAATACAGGGCACGGTCATTGCAGTCAGTAACCACTTTCACCGCATTCGGGTTTTCCACTTCGGCGGCATCGCTGATCGGCCAGTACAGGCTTGCTACTTCGCAATCCGGACGCTGATCAAGGAGCATTGCCACCTGGTCAAGACAAGCCGCCGGCATCAACGGTTCATCGCCTTGCAGGTTGACCACGAGTTGCTCATCCGGCCAGGCCAGCTTTGTTGCGCATTCTGCAATTCTGTCGCTGCCGCTTTTGTGATCAGGGCTTGTCAATACAACCTCTGCGCCAAAACCCTCAGCAGCCCTGACAATACGCTCATCATCGGTGGCGATGACAACGGAAACCGCTGCGGATTCTCTGGCACGTAACCAGACGTGCTGCAACAGGGGCATTCCAGCCAGGTCAAGCAAAACCTTGCCTGGCAAGCGTTCTGAGTCATACCGGGCAGGTATGACGATATGGTAGGCAGCTGAATTGTCTGAACTCACTTGTGCTCCTTGATCAGTTTCCTGAACCGGTCTTTTATTATCGTTTCAAAGTCAGCTGGCAAATGTGTTTCCACCGGCAAATACCACGCATTTTCTATACCGAGCGCCCGACATTTTACGGCATCCTTTTCAGTCATGATGATGCTGGAGCCCACTTCAAATGAATTGAAGTCGCTTTGTTTGAAACGGTGATGATCCGGAAAACTGTGGGTCAACGCCTCGATGCCCAGGGCTTCAAGGGTTCTGAAAAACCGTTGCGGGTGACCGATTCCCGCGATTGCGTGAACCGGCTTTCCACTAAAAGTCCGCCGGAACTGCTCTATGGATACTTCGCCAGCACCGTCCAGCGATACCAGTTTGCCAGCTTCCAGCAGCATTACGTAGACAATGAAGTCATCAGGCGCTTCTTTCCAGACACCATTGCTGATAATAAAATCCACTTTTTTTAATCGGCTGGCAGGTTCGCGAAGAGGACCAGCAGGTAACAGGTGCCCATTACCAAGCCCCCTGGCCCCATCCAGCACGCATATCTCGATGTCACGCTCAAGGTCAGCCGTTTGCAGTCCGTCATCGGAGATCAGCAGGTCAAGGTTCATTTCATCGAGTTTCCTGATCGCATCAAAGCGCTTGCGGGCAACAACCACGGGCACACCGGTGCGTTCAGCAAGCAGGACGGGTTCATCACCGCATACCTGTGCATCACTTCCGGGTTTAACCACAAGAGTCGTTGTACTGTTGCGGCCATAGCCGGTACTGGCGATACCGGGCCTGATATTCATTTCAAGCGCCAACTGGCACAAGCGAATAACCAGTGGCGTTTTGCCGCTTCCCCCGGCTGTTATGTTGCCGACAACCACCAACGGTAACTTTGAGCGGCAACGGTTCTGGCTGGATTCCCCGCGTTTTTGCAGCAACAGGAACATCAAGGCGTACACAGGTTCCATCAAACGCAGATACCATGGCGGTTGACGGCGGCTATACCAGCGCCGCAACAACCAGTTTTCGGTAGCAGCACGCACGGAATTCAGGCTTCCGCCTGGTCCTGTTCCGCGAACTGTGTGCGATACAAACGGGCATAGATTTTACCTTGTGCAAGTAAATCCGCATGTGTGCCCTGCTCTATCACCCTGCCCGCTCCCAACACCACAACCTGGTCTGCGTTCTCAATAGTCGAAAGACGATGTGCAATCACCAGGGTCGTACGACCCTTCATCACTTCCTTTAGGGCGTCCTGGATGGCTCGTTCCGATTCGGAATCAAGTGCCGAGGTTGCCTCGTCAAGAATCAATATGGGTGCATCCTTCAGCAGCGCCCGGGCAATCGCCAGGCGTTGGCGCTGACCGCCTGACAATAAGGTACCGGTTTCACCCAGAACCGTGTCCAGGCCATCCGGCAGTTGCTCTATGAACTCCATCGCGTATGCCGCAGTTGCCGCTCGCGTGATGGCATCGCGGTCAATACCTTCCAATGCACCATAGGCAATGTTTCCTGCGATCGTGTCATTGAACAGCACAACGTCCTGGCTAACCAGGGCGATCTGTTTACGCAGGTTATCAAGTTGATAATCGGTAAGTTCAATACCATCGAGGAGAATATGACCCTCGTTATAATTGTAAAAACGCGGAAGCAACCCCGCCAGGGTGGTCTTTCCGCTGCCGCTTTGCCCTACAACAGCAGTTACACTGCCTGCCGGAAAATGAAGACTGATGTTATCCAGTACCGCCTGGTGGCTTTTTTCGTACTGAAAACTGACGTTCCTGAACTCAATTTCTCCACGTACACGTTCGATATGATGTGTTCCTTCGTCTTGCTCTTTATCCGTATCGATAACTGTAAAAATGCTCTCCGCTGCAGCGATACCCTTTTGCATCTGGGACTGGACATTTGTCAGTCGTTTCAATGGAGGAATGGTCGCAATCATGGCAAAAAATATAGCGGTGAATGTACCTGCAGTGATGGTGCTCAACATGGCTGGCCGGGTTGCGACCACCATCAGCACCACCAGTGCAATACCGGAAGCAAACTGAACGATGGACGAGCTGAGCATATGGGTTGCCACCATACGCATATGCAGCCTGCGGGTCCGTTCGTTGACACGGTCAAAACGCGACTTTTCCGTTTCCTGGCCGAGAAAAACCTTGACCACGCGCTGGCCGACAACGGCTTCTTCGGTCACATGAGCCACATCACCCATCGAGTTCTGGATATTGCGGGAGATTTTCCGGAATTTGCGGCTGATAACGGTCACCACCAGGGAGATGACCGGTACGAGTATCAGTAGCACGGCTGTCAAACGTGCGTTGGTATGGAGCATCAACAGCACCAGGTAAATCAGCAGCAAGATGTCACGGAAGGCCGAAATGACCGCCTTGGTCGCCGCATGGGCAACCTGTTCGCTGTTATACGCCAGCTTGGATATTAATTGGCCGGGCGAATTCTGGTCATAAAAAGTAGCCGGTAAATGCAGATAACCGGCAAACAGTTCCTTGCGCAGGTCCGCGACGACCCGTCTGCCTGTCCACTCCATACCGTATGCACCGGCAAAATGACCCACTATGCGCAGTAACACAACACCCATGACACCGGCCGCCAGCCACATACCGTACTCAGCGTCTTTTTCTACAAAAACCCTGTCGATCAGGGGTTCCACAAAGCCGATAAACAACGCCTGCATACCGGCATCCAGGCTGACACCCAGTACACCAATTACGAACATGAGCCAATACTTTCTCGTATAGCTCCAAAGACGTCGGTAGACAACACCTGCCGTTAGAGACGCTTGATGTTCCGGCATTATTATTCTTCTGTTACCTGTTCAGTTGCGATTGACAGACGGGAAAACCCCAGTTCGGCGGTCACATCCATCGCTGTCACTACAAAATGATGCGGTGTTTGAGCATCGGCCCTTAATACGATTGGAACCGTTCGGTCATCGCCTGCCGCCTCGATAAACGCCGCTACCAGCGTGTTGCGTTTGCCATCAACCAACTGCCTGTCATTCAGGAAAAACTGACCATCGGGGTCGATGACCAGTTCGAAGCTATCGGGTTGATTTTCGGGCGCACTGACATTCTTTGCTTCCGGCAGGTCAACTTTCAAAACTGCCTGGTGTTCAAACGTGGTGCTGATCATGAAGAAAATCAACAACAAGAACACCACGTCTATCAGGCTGGTTAAACTGATTTCCGGGTCTTCTTTGCTTGAAGCTCGTAGTTGCATTAACTAGTCCTCCAGGGAAACGTAATTGCTTGAAACAACATTACCACGCTCAATACAATCGATCAGGCTGATGGCCTTCTCTTCCATGGAGATGACGTATTCGGCAACCATACCCCGGAAAAAACGATAGAAGAAATAGCTCGGTATGGCGACCGTTAAACCGGCTGCGGTGGTGATCAATGCCTGGGAAATACCACCAGCCAGTACATTGGCGTCACCGACACCGCTGACCATGATCGTTGAAAACACCTTGATCATACCTACCACGGTCCCAAGCAAGCCAAGCAAGGGCGATATACCCGCAATGGTCCCCAGGGTATTCAAAAACCGTTCAAGCTCATGAACCACATGGCGACCGGTATCTTCAACGGCCTCCTTGATCACTTCCCTGGAACGCTTTCGATTGAGTAATGCAGCCGAATAAATACGGCCCAGGGGTGATGCCCTTTTTATCTGGCTAAGATGCCTTTCATCCAGTTCATGCCGCGCAGCCCAGTCTTCGACCATTGCGGCGAGACCATCAGGTGTGACCTTGCTTTTACGTAGGGTCCAGAAACGTTCGATGATGATAGCCACTGACAGGGTTGAACAAAGCAGGATAGGTACCATTAGCCAGCCACCGGCAAGAATAATTTCCAGCACGCAGTTTCACTCCTTTGATTAATACTGTGCGGAATAATACCTTAAGCTTGGCTATATATCCGCTTCGATTTGGACTGTCCGCGATGAAATTCATGGACAATTGTCAAATGCAGGCCACCGCCATATGGCATCGCGTGAGAGCCGGGCAGACTCGACTTTTGTACCACCCAGACCGTCTTTGCTTATCCTGATGCCTCCACATTGAGCCGTATTGAGTACCGGAACGTGCAGTTTTGCATAACGCTCAAGAACATCCGCT
>Ga0102946_1000173_pt1 | contig 22234 bp, 23 predicted proteins | sample SalPon2A_A_D1_MG_FD_78209 | JGI IMG/M metagenome (GOLD analysis project Ga0102946, IMG submission 78209) | Soil microbial communities from South San Francisco under conditions of wetland restoration - Salt Pond MetaG R2A_A_D1_MG | ecosystem: Environmental > Terrestrial > Soil > Wetlands | place... | reverse complement strand
TGGCGTGTCCGTGACGCTGGCTTCATCCGTCATTTCAGCAGCCCTGCCTGTCTCATCCAGTTAACCGTGTCCTCGACCAGGGGCCGGATGGGCGTATGCCGGTAACCCAGCACTGCCTTTGCACGCGTGGATTGACATCGCATGTGATGACAAATCATCGCAGCCGACTCCGGTGTAATTTTTGGTGGCTTGCGGGTGATCGATGCGACGGCGGCATTGAAGTGGGCGATGGTTCTCAAGGCCCATGATGGCGTTGGCTTCTTCGGGGTTTCCTTTCCAAGGATTTCACCGACCAGTCCTATGACTTCAGCAAAGCTGTAATCGTCTCCGCCCAACAGGTAATGCTCGCCATTCTCACCTTTGTGAAAGGCCGTAATGTGGGCTTTGGCCACTTCGCGCACGTCTGCAAACGCGCCTCCTCCGGGGGGAAGTGCGGGTAAAGTGTCGGTTGCAACCATTTTCACCATTCGTGACCAGTTGTGTCGATCGCCGGGGCCAAGAATGTGTCCCGGGTTCAGAATCACAGCCTCAAATTTCTGCTCGCTTACCGCTTTTTTGACCAGGTCTTCTGCGATACGTTTGCTGCGAACATAGTTAATCCAGTCACTGTTTCGGGAGCGTGGACTGTTCTCATTGATATCCCCTTCGAGAAATCCCCAGGTTGTAAAACTGGATGTGTGTATAAATCGTCCCGCACGCGCCGTAATGGCAGCTTCAATCATGTTGCGGGTTCCGTCGATATTGATGCGGTTTTGCTCATCATTGTTGCCAGCCCAGACATTGGTGCTGGCGGCCACGTGAAAAACTGCATCTACATCCCGCGGCATGGCCTCATGAACAGACGTCACGTCAACGATGTCGCCCTGGTGAATTTTCAGAGGAATATCCTGAATATCATCAAGCAGGGAGGTGGGCCGGACAATCACGGTGGTTTCCCAGCCCTGTCTGTCCAGTTCCCGAACGAGATTGGACCCAAGAAATCCGTTGGCGCCGGTTACGAATGCTGTCAGACTCATCTAAGAAGCCATCTAGGCCATCTCCAACTCTCCCGTGCACCACGTTATCGGTCAGTCGGTTCGAGTGCAAGGCAAGGTGATGAGAATCGGATTCATTGAGATGATCAGCTACAGTCTCAGGTAGAATTGCCGGTCTTCGCCCCAGAGCCGTCTGTACACATGGCCATTGCAACCACACAGCGCAACCATCCTGCGGAAATCCGCCGGACACTTCAGCTGGCTATGCCTGTGATCATTGGCCAGATCGGGGTGCTGGGCATGAATTTTATCGACACGGTGATGTCCGGACGGCTGCCGGAAAAGGACATCGCACTCGCAGGTCTTGGAACGGGTGGGGCCATCTGGTCGGCAATGATGATGCTGGTGATTGGCTCAATGATGGCGGTTCAGCCTACCGTCGCCCAGCTCGATGGAGCCAATCGACGCCTTGAAGCCGGCGCACAGACCCGGCAGGCCCTGTACCTGGCAATCTGGTGGTGTTTTCCCTACGCACTGGTGTTGTTTTACAGCGGCAGCATCATGCGGTCACTCGGAATCGATCCACAGATTATTCCCGTGGCTGAAAACTATTTGAGAGCACTGGTCTGGGGCATACCGGCAATCTGCCTGGTATTTCTTTTGCGATTTTTCAGCGAGGGTAGTGGGCACACCAGGCCCACCATGTTTTATGGCCTGTTGGGTGCCTTGCTAAATATCCCGCTGAATTACGTGCTGATGTATGGAAAATTTGGCCTGCCCGCCCTGGGAACCACAGGCTGTGGCTATGCCACTTCCATTGTTCTGTGGCTGCAGGCGCTGATGTTGCTCTATTACATTCGCAAGCACAGGCATTTCAAAGATTTTGAGTTGTTCAAAAAGCCAGAGCCACCTGACTGGAAGGTGATTTCAGAACTTCTCCGCTTGGGATTGCCGATTGGGGTAACTATTTTCGTGGAAGGAAGCCTGTTCGTGGCCGCAGCACTGTTGATTGCGAAACTGGGCCCGGTTCCATCGGCAGCGCACCTGGTTTCGATCAATTTCGCAGCTTTGGTGTTCATGGTGCCGCTGGGACTTACAACTGCAATCACTGTACGAGTCGGAAACGCGCTTGGGCGCGGAGATCCCCACGGTGCGCGATACGCCGGTTTGATCGGGCTCGCTATAGCCGTGGGGTTCGCGACTTTCAGTGCGTCATTTATTTTCCTGTTTCCGGAATTGATTGTTGCAATGTATACCGATGACCCTGCAGTGACCTCGCTGGCCCTGGGACTATTGTTCCTGGCTGCAATTTTTCAGTTGTCGGATGGTGTTCAGATCGCGGCTGCCGGTTGCCTGAGGGGATACAAGGACACGAGGATACCAATGATCATCAATGTCCTGGCGTACTGGCTGGTGGGCCTGACTTCAGGCTATTTTCTGACTTTCAATGCTGAAATGGGGCCCAGCGGAATGTGGATTGGCATGATCCTGGGTCTGACAGTTGCAGCCATTCTGCTGACCAGTCGGTTCCTGGTCACCAGCAAACGGCATATCCTTGAAATTCCAGCTTAATAAATGCGCCTGAAAGTCAGGTTTTCCTGCTCGCCTGAATAAAGGTAGAGCATGTCGCCTTCCACTTCGTAAGAACTGGCCGACTGGAAACGATCAAGGAACAGGTTTTCCAGCGCCATTGCTTCCGGTGGTCCGGCTTTGCGGGTCACGGCAGCATTGCCCAGCTCCACTTTGCCGTTCTTCGGGCCTTCCAGCGAGAATGATGTTGTGAAATCATTGACTCCGGTGTAGCCCCAGCACTTGCCTTCATCGCCAAAAAACACGGTGGGCGTGCCACCCTGGCTCAATTCCTGCTGATCAATGGCAACCAACTGCCACTCACCCATCATTTCGTATTGATCCTTTTTGGGCTCAGCTGTGTCAGCGACCCATTCATCGGTCGAAGGTTTCTCAGCAGCCACCGATTCCTCAGGTACGCCGACATCGTCCCGGCTGCAGGCAGAAATGCCTGCGGTTACCAGGAACACAATGACCAGCGTTCGAATTGTAATTTGGTTGTCTGGGCGTGCCATAAGCCCCTCCGTGGTCGGATTATTCTCTTGATCCAGTCAATACGACCACGAAGGGAGGAATGGGTTCGCTGTCAGGCATTTTCCTGCGAATTCTGGTCGGCTGTATTTTCGGAACGGGGTTGCGCATCCTTGCCAAGCCGGTTTTTCATTGCAGCCAGTTCTTCCTCGACCAGAGGATCCGGATCGTGATGAGACGGACCCCAGACAGATGGAGCACTACCACCCACCTCGTAGGAGCGAACCCGTGCCTCGAGATTTTCAACCTGCGTTTCCAGGCGATCAAAGCGGCTCATGGCGCGCCTTACCTTCTTTTCAGTGGGTGAAATCTTTTGTTCCCGATGCGAAACAGCAGCTGGTGTTTTACCAGCTTTGAGGGCTTTCCGTTTGCCTTTGGCCTCAGCCAGCTTACCCTTGAGCGTCACCATGTCATTTTCCATCTGCTCGACACGATCCCGTACCTCACCCTGATCGCGTACCACTGCATCGTGGCGCTGGCCAATATCATGCACAGCTTTCAGCGCAGCGCGAGCCAGGTCATCCCTGCCTTCAGACACCGCCCTTTCAGCACGATGTTGCCATTCAGCTTTTTCCTCTCCGAGCTGGCGTTCAAGCCGTTCGAGATGTTGTTGCTCAGCCAGCAGGTCAGCACATGCCATACGCGCCTCTTCGCTGGCATCTTCCATCTCACGTATCAATGCCCGTAGCAGTTTTTCCGGGTCTTCTGCTTTTTCAAGCAGGGCATTGACGTTGGCAGCGATGACATATCGCAATCTCGAAATGGCTCCCATAACACTGTCTCCAAATTTCTGTGAATGATGTATATAGTGATGCAGATTTCGTGCCATCATAAAAAATATAATAAATACAATTATTTAAGGTTTTTCGGCTGGTATTGTTCCTGGGCCGCTTGGTTAAATCGACTGAAATTTGGCGAGCCTGAAACAGGTCATTTGTCTTACAATGGCGAATTCGAACCATTGGAAACACAAGGATTCTGAATGTCAGCGGAACGTTCCGGGGTAGCCCGATTCTTTTTAGGTATCTGGCGAATCATTGATGGTGCCAGGAAGGTATTTCTGAACCTTGTTTTCTTCCTGATTGTGTTCCTGATATTCGGGCTCTTCTTTGCTTCCAGTGAATCACTGGTTGTGCAATCTAAATCCGCTCTTCTTGTCCAGCCATCCGGCCGTGTTGTTGAGGAATACACAGGTAGTCCTCTCGACCAGGCCCTGCAAAAAGCCAGCGAAGGCCGGGTGATGGAAACCCGGTTGCGTGACGTGGTTGCTGCAATTCGCCGGGCCAGGAACGATTCGAAAATCACTCTCCTTGTCATCGATCCTTCCCATTTGTGGGGCATCGGTCTCGCTGCTTTGCAGGAGATTGAGGCTGCTGTGGAGGATTTCAGGGAATCTGGAAAACCAGTCATCGCCGTGGGTGATCTTTTGGGTCAGCAGCAGTATTACCTGGCGGCACTGGCTGATGAGGTATGGCTGAATCCCGAGGGCCTGGTCTGGATGGATGGATTCTCGGTTTACCGTCAGTACTACCAGGAGCTTCTGGAAAAACTGTCTGTTGAGGTCAATCTGTTCAGGGCAGGGGAATACAAATCGGCCGGGGAGCCCTGGATTCGAAACGATATGTCTGCCCAGGCGCGAGAGGCCAATCTTTCCTGGTTGCGTAGCCTGTGGCAGCTTTACACCGACGGCATCTCTCTTCAGCGCGGGCTGCGACCTGCAGAACTCAGGGAATCGATTGCAGAATTTCCTGATCGCCTGGAAGCGGTTGGTGGGGATTTCGCACAGCTTGCACTTGAAATGGGTTTGGTTGATCGACTGATCACTGAATCCCAGGCTGCCCAGGAGCTGGCTACCTTAAGCGCCCCGGAATTCAACGAGATGGGTTACAGACACATTGCCATTGATGATTACCTGCTGACAACCAGTCTTCAGCGCCTTGAGAAACCGGGTCAGAAAGTCGCCGTCGTGGTCGCCCAGGGTGATATTGTGCAGGGCCATGCTGAAAGCGGATACGTGGCATCGGAGCCCACCATTGCTCGCCTGCGCAAGCTTTCGAGTCGATCAGACGTTGCCACAGTGGTGCTTCGGGTGGACAGTCCGGGCGGCGATGCGTTGGCCTCCGAGAAAATTCGTGTTGAGCTCCAGGCACTGCGCGATGCCGGTAAGCCGGTGGTGATTTCGATGGGTAACGTGGCTGCCTCCGGTGGATACTGGATATCTATGGCAGCAGACGAGGTCTGGGCCAGCCCCACCACCATAACAGGCTCAATCGGGGTTTATGCGATGGCGCCCAGGATCAACAAGTCTCTGGACAGGATCGGTGTTCACACCGATGGAGTCGGAACCACACCCCTTGCCGGACAGTTTGATCCGACCCGGGAGCTCGACCCTGATGTGGCCAGGATCTACCAGTTCTCGATCGAGCGTACTTATGATGAGTTCATCAACCTGGTTGCCAAAGCACGCAACATGACCCCGGAAGCAGTCGACGAGGTTGCCAGGGGGCGCGTCTGGACGGGTACGCAGGCATTGGAACTTGGGCTGGTGGATCATACGGGCACCCTGCAACAGGCGATTGACTCTGCCGGGCGCATGGCGGGCCTTGGTACTGATTTCGCTGTCGAGTACGAAGAAAGCGAGCTGAGTGCGCTGGAGATGTTCCTGCTGGATATGGCGGGCGATGTCATGGTCAGGGCCGGAGGCTTCAGCTCCTGGCGCTGGTCAAATGTGTTCCAGGGTCAGATTTTTGGCAGCTTCCAGCGTGACCTCAGGCTATTCAATCGAGCCACTGGCGGGCTGGTGATCGAATCACACTGCTGGTGCAGAATCGAGTAGCTAGCGGGTGAGTCCGTCAGTATCGACTTGCGGTCGGGTCAGGCAGGCCAGTGTGAAGCAGCCATGCCTGGCGCTCCTGGTCATAACGCCAGATCTGTTCATCAATGATGGAACGTTCCACTGCCTGGGATTTGTGAAAGAGCGTTATCTCAACCCCTTGCGACATGGTCAGACCCTCGTCATATACCTGGGTTGAACGGACTGTATACCCGGTCACCTTGAACAGTCGCAATCGGTCCAGGTCAAGCCGGCTGATCGGATTCTGCTCCAGGTACTCCGGGGCAATAAAATTGACTGCGCCATCCCATTCGCTCCAGCGAATCATGGTTTCATACTGTTTGAGAGTGTCGCTGCGACTCTTGTCCATCTGACTGGTCGAGGCGCACGCAACGACAAACAGCGCGAGCAGTGGTGCCAGGCTGAAAGCCGCTTGTTTCCAATTACAGAATCCTTGCATGTTCATGGAGGGGATGGCTCTTTTCATGGTCAACGTGAATATTGTATCTGATCTTGTTGCCGGAAAATTAACCGGCCTGAAGGAAATTTGTTGAGATGACTGTGATCCAGCAACAAGCGGTCAGCAGCAGACAAATCAGAACTGCGGCTGATCCCATATCCTTCGCACGCCCTGAAAGCTCATGCAATTCCTGGCCCATGCGATCGACCACGGATTCGATGGCGCTGTTGAGCAATTCCACAATCAAAAGCAGGAACAAGGGGATGACGAGAAACAGCCACTGGGTTGTTGAGCCTGCAACAAAAAACGATAAGGGAAGAAGAATAATGACCAACAGCACTTCCTGGCGAAATGCTGCTTCATTGACGTAACAGGCCCGCAGTCCCGCCATTGAATATCGGGTCGCGGCCAGCAGCCGTGCAATTCCCGTTTTTCGCGGTTTCATATTCCTGGTAAAAGGGTTTGATCGAAAGGTATTCAGGACGGTGGTCATGCTACCATTTGCCGTTTGTAACTGCAGGAATTAATTCGGGCCGGGTGTGCGGTTGGATAGCCGTAACCTGGCCGGGTTAGAGTAGGGCTATGTTTAAAATCGCATCCTGGAATGTCAATTCACTCAACGTGCGCCTTCCCCATGTGTTGGCCTGGTGCAATGCCAACCAACCGGACGTGCTCGCGTTGCAGGAAACCAAGCTGGTGGACGAAAAATTCCCTGTAGAGCAACTGATGGAGATTGGTTATCACAGTGTTTTTTCGGGTCAGAAAACATACAACGGTGTGGCCATTCTGAGTCGTGAATCGCTGACCGACCCGGTGACTGATGTTCCGGATCTTGATGATCCCCAGCGACGGATACTGGCAGCAACCGTCGGCAACGTTCGGGTCATCGACCTTTACGTGGTCAACGGCAGTGAAGTGGGCTCAGAGAAATTTGCCTACAAGCTGGATTGGCTCGACAAGGTGACCCGCTGGATCGAAACAGAAATGAAAGCTCACGAGAATGTCATCGTGCTGGGAGACTTCAATATTGCGCCAGATGACCGGGATGTTCATGACCCTGATGCCTGGCATGAAAAAATTCTATGCAGCACGCAGGAACGCGCTGCACTCAAACGCATCCTGGACCTGGGACTGAGCGATACTTTCAGGCAGTTTGATCAACCGGAAAGGGTCTGGAGCTGGTGGGATTACCGAATGAATGCCTTTCGCCGCAAAATGGGTTTACGAATCGATCTCGTACTGGCCTCCGAGGCCATGCAGCCGCGGTGCACCGAGAGCTACGTGGATATCGAGCCACGCAGGATGGAGCGACCCTCGGATCATGCCCCGGCTGTTGCCCATTTTGACGAATGAAGAATTGATCAGTAACGCGGTACGCTCGGGTCAATTTCCTTTGACCAGGCCTCGATCCCACCGGCTATATTGCTGACTTCTGTAAATCCTTTCTTTCGGAAATGCTCCGCAGCGCCCTGGCTGCGCACACCGGTGTGGCAGTAAAAAGCCAGCTTGCTGTCTTTGGGCATTGCTTCAAGCTCTGCAAGGGTGTCCTGGTCAAGCAGAACTGACGGTTCAATTTTCGCGCTTTCGCGCTCCTCGGCTCCGCGTGCGTCAACCAGGGTTACCGAACCTGACTTCAGGGCCTCTGCGAGTTCCTCGACTGACATTTGCCTGACAGGTGGCGGCGCCTGGGGGAGTTCCACGCCCAGCCCTTCACCATGAATTGAATCAACCCAGTCAATTTTTGCGCCGCGGGCGCGCTGTGCGGTGGCGACGTCCATCAGCACTTCAATCCCGTTTGACTGTGTGGATATTTCGTTGCCCTGCGCGGGTCCAAGGTTGAGCTGAGCGCTCCAGCCGGAGTCAACCTGGAAGTGGAGCGCAATGCCCTCGTGACCCTGCATGGCCTCTTTGATGTTTTTGGCCGCTTCATCGGTGATGTTGATTTCCGGGGGTGTTCGGTCAGGCGCTTCCATCCCCAGCATGGTGTGCAATTCACCGTTGTTGAACATCCCTTCAACGATGTCACACCCGCCAACCAGCTCGCCATCGATGTACAATTGTGGAATGGTTGGCCAGTCACCATATTCCTTGATGCCTTCGCGAATATCCTGGTCATCAAGTACATTAAATGTCTGATATTCGGGTGTGATGCTGTCCAGCGCTGAAATGGTACGCGCTGAAAAACCGCACATTGGCGTCTGGGGCGTGCCCTTCATAAAGAGCATAATCCGGTTATCCCTGACCATGGATTCAATTCGGTCACGGGTGGCTTCAGTAAGGACTGATGTTTCACTATTCATGTTGAGGTTTTCCCGAGCATCGATTAACAGTTGATTTTAAGCAGATGCCTGAAAATATGCGGCCCGCCATCACTTAATCAAGCTTGTGATCAGGCTTCAAATTTTCCCGGTCGCAGCTGACGGTTGGAATCCTGGTAAGCAATTCGTCCCGGGAATGACATTCCCTCACCGGATAATTCCTGATCCTGAACGATCTCATGTATGTCGTTAAGTCCTTCCGGCGTCAGCGGGTAGAAGTGTTTCAGGGCACCAGGCGTTTCTGCAGTAACGGCAACAATTCCCAGGTCCGGCCAGGCATGTTCAGTGACTGCCGCCAGCGATTCAGCACCTGTGGGTAAAGCAGTTTCTTCACATAGAAAATGGTCGCTGACGCTGCCTTTACATCCTTCCGGAAGTTCAAACCTGATCGGGATTTGGTGAGCGGCAAGGGTCGAAGTATATTGACGCAACTCCCGGCTCCATTGTGCATACTCCTCGCCCAGGCGATGTGTTTCAACATCGCGGCCGGAGCCAGCTGTCGACCAGTGATTGAATGGCTGGAAAGTCACGGTTACGATGCCGTCCTTCCAGATCAGCCCGGTGCCCTTGCTGGTTGTGAGCGACATGAACTCATCCGTGCCCAGCACCGCAGCGTCGACCAACTGCCAGAGAGGCAAAAAGCCAAAGTGCTCCAGTTGCATCCTGAACATCGCATTGAGGTCTGTCAGCGTCATGAACCGGCCATGCTTGATCGCTATGCCGAATGCGGCCTCCAGCCAGGACGCGGTGTGAGCAGAAATCTGCCCCTCGGCCAGGAAGCGATGTTCCATCTCTTCTGCCAGTTCATGAATCAGTTGCCGGGGACCGCTGGCAAGGATTGGCAGCAGCAGTAAAACGGTTGGAGGTATGTTCGGGTCAGGTCTGAGAGTATCGACAGGAAGCGAACCATCAGTGGCACCCAATGCGGTTTGTCCTGGTGTGATTCCAGCGCTGACGTTGTCTCCGAGGAGTTCAGACAGTGCGGTGAAAACGGGAAGCTGCGGACGCAGCACCTGGCATTGATCAAGCAGAACGCCACAACTGACAAGATGGCATTTCCCGATTTTACCCAATACTGAATCCAGGTCTGCAGTGACATGCGCCAGCATTTGACTGGCATCGGCCTGATCGAGGAATTCAGGTCGCATCCAGGGCTTTACGTTGGCGCTGTCAGCGGCTCGTTCGGGGTCTGCTTCAATGGCAATCAGGAACGCAAAATCCGCGCGCTCAGCCGTGGTTTGAATGAACAATGAAAAGCCCCTAGAAGAAACTCATTCCAGAGCCGCCGGATCGTTTTCCACCGAAGCCGCCCCGTCGTCGCTGCATGCGGGCATGAAGCTGTTTGCGACGCTCCTCGAGCCAATCGGACTTGCCCAGTTTCATGGCATCCTCGCCAAGTCGATTTGATTCAGCTGCGCGGAAGACAACGAAATCCCGATAGGCCTCGATGTCGTGCTTCAGTTCGCGACTGACCAGGTCAACCATGATGGCATCATCGAGAAAACCAAGTGCCGGTATGTGGTCCGGAATCAGGTCCTCGGGTTCCGAAAAATAGGACAGCGCCTGCAGCACACGGTGTGCGTCCTCCTCGTCGAGGCCCCAGCCCCGGTCGACAACCATGCCGATCAGGGTTTCCAGCTGGTTCATGCGCTGACGGATAAAATCAGAGCAATCCGAGGTTCGCACTTCCACCAGCATGGACCTGGCGTTCTGAATGATCTCATCCTTGCTCAGATCACCCGATCGGTCCATGGCTCGCCGCATGATCTCGCGGAAGTATTCGATGTCTGTTTCGCTTAGTTCAAAAGTGATTGGAATCGCCATAATTGTTTCGCCAGGTCCTATTTACGGGTGCCGTCTCGTTGCGGACCGGCACCACGAAACTCACCGGGACGGCCGGGTAATGGATAGAGATAGCCGTCCTGTGAGAACTGTTCGCTGTCCCCGTCAGTATCGAACACCCGGCCCCTTATCGTGTAGGGGACACTGTTGATATCGCCCGATTCGAGATCTGCCAGGGTTTGCCGGACAGCATCCATTGTCGGAAATTCAATACCGATTTCTTCTGTGCCGTTGGGATAAATTTTGATGCCTGGTTGAATATTGTGACTGCCGAGGTCGGTGTCTCCCAGTGTCATCGACATCTCCAGTTCCTGCACCATCATGTCAACGCCGTTCGGGTTGTAGATATCCACCCGGGTCTGAATTTCGGTTTGCTGTGACTGCAAAGATGACATTCCAACCAGTGGCGGCTGACCTCGAACCAGGCCGCCTCCGCAGGCAGTCATGAACAGACAGGCAAAAATTAGTATTGAGCTATTGGTGATTTTCATAAAGCAGGCAACGGACCTTGTGTGAATCATAAACTTCGGAGGCTGAATCCAGTGTGTACTCCGGCGGATCTGCCTGGGTACACCGATTCAATACTTCCGGGCAGCGTGTATGAAACACGCACCCAGGTGGCGGAGTCAAGAGTGAAGGTGGCTCAATGGCCAGGCGCTCCGGGTCTGTAAAGGTCTCACGCCTTGCCTGGCCAGGTTGTGGAACCGCCTCAAGCAGTGTCCTGGTATACGGGTGCGCCGGTGCGTTTAACAGGGAGCGAGCAGGTCCGGATTCAACGATACGACCCAGGTACATCACCGACACCCGGTCAGCCATTTGCCTGACGACCGCCAGGTCATGGGACACGATCAGCAGGCCGAAACCCGCCTGGTCCCTGAGCTCCAGCAGGAGATCAATGATTTTTGACTGAACCGACACATCAAGGGAGGACAATGGTTCATCAGCAACAATCAGGTCGGGTTCTGAAATCATCGCGCGTGCCAGGGCGACTCTTTGCCTTTGGCCTCCCGAGAGTTCATGAGGAAAACGCGAGGTCGTGGCAGTTTCAAGTCCCACGCGTTCCAAAACGGATTCGATCCGGCTTCGCCTTCCAGCTGGCGTGTCGATTTTAAAATGGTCCAGTGGTTCCATTAATGACTGGCCAACTGTACGCCTGGGGCTTAGTGATGCACGCGGGTCCTGGAACACCAGCTGAACATGGCGACGTACGCGGGACCATTCGGATGATTTTCGGCCTGAAACCTGCTGGCCGTTCAGGCTCATCGAACCTGAATCTGCTGGTTTCAACCCCAGCAATGATTGGGCCAGGGTGCTCTTGCCGGAACCGGATTCCCCCACCAGTGCATGAATCTCGCCTCGCCGAATGTCGAGCGTCGCATCTCTGACTGCAACCAACCGTTGACGTTTGCCCCTGACCCTGACCGGGTGAGAGACACGACGATTCACCAGGGCAAGGATGGGTTCACCGGGATCATCGTCGCTTCTTATGACATCCCTGACGGGCCTGCCAGGTTTCGGAATGCAGTCCAGAAGATGCCGGGTGTAAGGGTGAGATGGCTGATACAGAAGGCTTGAGGTCGGCGCTGTCTCGACAAAACGGCCGTCTTTCATTACGACGATCCGCTGGCAGATTGTGGCCGCCACGGCCAGGTCATGGGTGATGAACAGGATCGCAGTGTCGTGTTCGCGACCCATCCTGACCAGTGAGTCCAGAACGAGCGCCTGGGTGGTCACATCGAGTGCGGTGGTCGGCTCGTCGGCCAGCAGGACAGCCGGGCGACAAGCCATTGCCATCGCGATCAGAATACGTTGTCGCATGCCGCCCGAAAGTTGGTGTGGATAACTGCGCAGCAACCCGGGAATATCGCCCAGGTTCATGCCCTCCAGGACTCTTTCCGCCGCCTTGCCGGGCTCGCTGACGGTGGCTTTGCCATGACGTTTGAGCACCGCCTGGATCTGGCTGCCAACCGTGAACACAGGGTCAAGGGCAGTCTGGGGTTCCTGGAATACCATTGAAATGTCACGTCCACGCAGTTGACGATACTGTCGTTCGTTCAGACTCAGGATGTCGTGTTCACCCAGCAGCATGGCATCAGCCGAAACCCGGGGTGTGTCGAGAATGCCCAGGATGGCACTGGCTACAGAGGATTTTCCGCTGCCTGATTCTCCGATCAGACCCACAACTTCGCCGGCAGCCAGTTCGAGATCGACACCATCAACCGCACAGACCCCAGGCTTGCCGGGGTAGTGGACTGTGAGGTTTCGAACCGAAAGAACGGGATTCATGCCGGCACCCCTGCGATCTGCTGCCCACGTTTTGCCAGCTTCGGCTCCAGGGCATCCTGGATGGCGTCCGAAAGAAGAATCAACCCGAGCAAAAACGTAAACAGGAATGCTGAAGCAGCGATGAAGTTTCCGAAGTGTCCGGCGATGACTTCCTGGGTGCTCTCGGCCAGCATCAGGCCCCAGCTGACACCATCCTGCACGCCCAGGCCGAGGAAGCTCAGGATCACTTCGGTCTTGACCGCTGCAACAAATACAAGGGTGCCCTGCACCAGTAAAATATGCATTGTATTTGGCAGAACATGACGGATCACGATGCGCCAGGCCGGTAATCCGATTGCCTGGGACGCCTTGACAAAATCCTGGCCCTTGAGCCGCATCACCTCAGCCCGGATCAGGCGGGCTGTGGTGGTCCAGAATGTGAGGATCATGGCCAGGTGCATGGCAAATGAAAATCCCTGCAGAGCATAGGCCAGCGCTGCGACAAAAAGGTAGAAGGGAATTGAATCCAGGACACCCATGATCCACAGCACAACGTCATCAATCCAGCTTGTGGCTCTCCATCCCGCCAGGGCGCCAAAAAGACCGCCCAGTAATGTCGATGCAAGCGAAACGACCAGGCCGATTTCAAAAGCGGTGCGACTGCCGTAAACGGCACGCTCAAAGATGTCCTGGCCAAGCACATTGGTTCCGAACCAGTGATTGCTACTCGCTGATTCCCAGCGTCCTCCATCGGCAATGGCCCAGTCCTGGCCCAGCCATCCCAGCCAGACACCCGCCGCCATAAGGAAGAAAATCAGTACGATCACCAGGCCAAGAATTCCCCATGGATCAGACAGCAATGCCTGTTTCATCCTGGTCGCACCTGAGGCGGTACCCGGCGGTTTAATTGATGAAAAACGGGCAGGGGGAAGGTTCAAGGAACTGCGCCTCCACTGTCAGCTACCGCCTGTTCTATCCGGGGATCAAAAAGCCGGTAAAGCATGTCGGCCAGTAGCTGGACCAGCACAAAACCGATCGCAGTGAATGCCACGACTGCCTTGAGAACCGGTTGGTCACCGTTGGTGATGGCATCAAAAGTAACTTTCCCGATGCCCGGAATACCAAAATAATTTTCCAGCAAAAGGCTTCCGGAAATCACGATCAGAGGAATTGAAAACAGCACTCGCGTGGTGATCGAGTTCATGCTGTTGGCCAGCACGTGTCGGGTCATGATTACCAGTGCTGAAGCACCGAAAGCTCGTGCCGTGCGTATGTGTTCCTTTTGCGCCTCCTCAATAAAAATTGAGCGATAAAAACGCGTGTTGTAGCCCAGGCTCACGATTATCAATGCAAGTGTGGGTACGGTCACGTGGTAGAGATAAGAGGAGAAGTCGAAAACCTGCCAGCCTCGCACCGGAAAGAGATTGAGTCCGTATGGAGTGCACAGCAGAACCTGCAACGCGATGATGATGACCAGGAAACTGAGACTCATGCCTGTCACGGAGAGCGCCGTGATGATCCGGTCCAGCCAGTTTCCCCGGTGCCAGGCGGCAAGCATGGCCAGGGCAATGGCAAACAGATTGCCAAGGATGAACCCGGGAAGCACCAGTGCCAGTGTGATGGGTAACGTGCGGGCAAGAATTGAACCCACCACTTCGCCACTGGAATCTGAATTTCCGAGATCGAGCGTTGCGATGTCTTTCAGGTAATCAAGGTAGCGTTGAATGAATGGCTGGTCGTATCCGAGCTGCTTGCGGATGTTCTCAATCTGCGCCTGGGTGGGATTTTTTCCAAGCAGGCCGTAGGTTCGGTCGGGTCCGAACCACACCATCAGGATGAAGCTGATCAGGGTGACGCCAATGATCAGCAGCAGGCTGTTGCCGATCTTGCGTAACAGGTAAGTCACTATTGAGTCAGGTCGGGTTCGACCTGGACGAACCGAAAGAAGCCCCCGCCGATGAATGAACGGTCCGGAACCATTGTCACTTTGCGGTTCCACATCAATATCAGTGTCCTGGAGATGCCGGCAATTGCTGCGCAGTCCTTCATTACCAACCGGTTCATGTTGTTATACATCGTGGTTCGCATCGGTGAAGGCTGCATGGTTGAACTTGCGCGATACAGCTCGTTGAACTCATCGTCGTCGTAATTGGAGGTGTTTGAGCCCGGCGACGCATTGGGTCCATAGAACAGCTGAATGGTATTTTCGGCATCGGGGTAATCCATGATCCAACTGGCTGTGATCAGCATGACCTCCCTGTTCTGGAAGGCGCGGGAATAGTCACCATAACTCGCATACGTTAATGGCTCGATCTTTTCGACCGGATATCCGATTTCATTCACGAAACTTCGAAACTGTTCGAACATCTGCCGCGTGGTGACGCCTGACACCATCCCATACTGAAGTGTTGGTAAATTGTCCTCGTGCCAGCCGTTTCGGAGCAGGAGATTGCGTGCACCATCCGGGTCATGACTCACATAATCGAAGTCCTGGTCCGATTGATACTCCGGCGTGGTCGGTGGAATGATGCCAGGAAAAACCTTTCCGAGCCCGTAGTAGAAGACTTCGTTGCGCTTGTGCCAGTCAAAGCCTTTGACAATCGCACAGCGCAACGCACGGTTTCGTTCATTGCGTTCCGGGTCGGGGTGGATACCAATCTGCGGGTCACTCATATTAAAGTAAGTCATGACCAGGCCCGACTCAAGGCTGGCGTCCATTGAAAACCGGTCTTCGAAACGAGCATTGAGCGCAGGTGGATTCCTGCTTTCGAGAATCGCGTCAAACTGGCTGACCGGAACCTTGATGAAGTCTGTTTCGCCGGCAATGAACGCGTTCCATCTAGCAGCGTCTTCAACAATAAATTCCACCTCGATGCGATCAGTGAAGGGCGGTATCTTTCCTTCAAGCGATTCGAGCTCAGGGCTGGATTGCAGTTCAGCATCATAGCCCTCACGGGCCAGGCTGAACGGCTCTTCGCGAAATCCCGGGTTACGCTCAAGCACAGCCCGGGCGGAATCGAAAGACGTCAGACGATATGGTCCGGAACCCACGGGATTCAGGGATAATTCAGCGCCATAGTGCTCTGCTGCCTCCCTGGGAACGATGGCCGAAAAGCCCTGCGTCAGTGTATGGGTAAGTTGGGGGAAAGGCTGAATCAGCTGAACCTGTATGGTGCGGTCATCGAGTGCCCGCAAACCGGGAACTTCCCGGTCATGATCTGCCCCGTTTTCCTGCCATTCATCCATTCCCACAATTCTTCCTGCCCATAGCCAGGAGCCGCTCGAACGTACTTCCGGGTCAAAATGACGTTTAATCGAATAAACGAAATCCTGCGCGGTGACCGCACGACCCCTTCCGTTTTCAAAAACCGGGTCATCAATAAAATGCACGCCGGGCTTGATGCGAATCGTGTAAATCAGGCCATCATCAGAGACCTGTGGCATACCCTCGGCGAGATTGGATTCCAGTTCATAGGGACGGGCAAGATATTTGTAGCGGTAGAGCGTGTCGTAAAGATTGACAGCGAAGAATTTCGCATAAATGTTGGATGCCTGGGCAGGGTCGAGGTTGGTGGGGGCACCATCCATGGCATGCCGATACACTGAAATTTCGCCGTCGGCCGAAGGCTCGGGCGGCTCCTCCACACAGGCAGTCAGTGTCAGGGACAGCAACAGGGTGCATGCCCTGCACAGGTCGTCCAGTTTGCTCATATTGCCAGCTTAGCCCAGCCAGGCCTCGGGCACCAAGACTGAATGGGTTTCCGCCTACTCGTAATCCTCGAGGAGTGCGTCGTAATCAGGGCTGGGCGGGTTGCCGTTGTAAATCTCAAATTCGCGGCGCTGAAGGTATACATCCCTGATCAGGACATAAGGATCCTCAGCCCCCTGGATATCCTGCTCCAGCGGCAGAAGCTCGGCACGCAGCGAAATGAGGTCAATCACGAGAGGTACGTAATTGTGCTTTTCCCTGGCGTAGTAGGTGACAGGACTGAGGTAGCCGTAAAGTGAACGGCCGAACGTGTCTCTGACTGTTCTCGGGCCCAGAAACGGGAGCACCAGGTAATTGCTCTTTTTCCAGCCCCAGACAGCCATTGTCTGGCCCAGGTCCTCATTAAAATCGGGATATCCGCTCCTGGTGGCGACATCAAAAAAACCACCCAGTCCAATAGTTGAGTTAACCAGGAATCGGCCTGTCTCGGTAATTGAGTCCCGAATCCGACCCTGCAGAATCAGGTTGACGAAATCCACAGGCCAGTTCAGGTTGTTGAAAAAATTACGCACCCCGCGTTGCGGGCCGTCCGGCATCACGCGGTCATAACCACGGGCGACGGGTTTGAAAACAGCGTTATCCACTGATGTATTGAACGCATGGGTTTTGCGATTAAAGCCTTCCCATGGGTCTCTCTCAGGATCAGTAAGGGTGGTTGGCTGAGTTGCACAGGCTGACAGCAACAAGGAGCAAAGCACCAGAATGGTGGACTGGAGGACTCGCTTGCTGCGATCTTGTTCAATCACGGCTTGCATTGTTTTCCCTTGATGGTGATCGATGGGTTAAAAATTCTTCTGCATCACATAGACGTGCGATCTTTAGCAGAGCATCTGGAGGATTGATGATTTCGATCAGAGAATCTGATCCTGACTGCTTTCGAAACAGGGACTGCCATTCCAGCAGGAGAGTCAGTCCTGCACTGTCGATGCGCTCAACCTGATCGAGGTCAATCTGCCCGGGCATACCCTGGTTACCGGACAATGTCTGCATGCTGTTGGCAAGGGTCATGACCGTGGCAAATGTCAGGTCGCCTGCCAGCCAGGCACGTCCGTTATCGGATTGCAGGGTCGCTTCACTCAATGATCAGGACTCTACAACTTCAATTTTGCCTGCACGCAAGTCGGCTGTGACCTGATCGATACCCTGTGATGCGACCTTGGGGCCAAGCTGGTTGCGAAATGTCATCACGTAGGAGATGCCTTCAATGGTGACATCAAATACCTTCCAGCCATCGTCAGTTTTTCGGAAAGCATAATCAACAAGTGCAGCGCCTCCATTCTCCAGTTTCACCCTGGTTCGTACCCGGGTCAGCCTTTCATTGTCCTTCGGGCCGGACGGCATGATTTCCATCTGGAGTTCGCCGCGAAATCTCAGCAAACCGGTCGCATAGCGATCAGTCAGCGCACTGCTCAGCGCCTCTCCGAATTCAGCTATTTTTTCCTGCGGAAGGCCACGTCCATGCCGGCCCAGAATCAGGCGGGCGCTGTATTCCTGGTCAAGCAGTGGCAACAAATCATCCCGAACCAGCGTTTTGAGTGCCTGCGGGTCCTGGTTGTATTCATCACGATTCTGATCAATTTTTGTCAGCAATTCGCCAGTCGTGTTCTGAATCAGCTCTGCCGGCGAAAGATCGTCTGCCCAGGCATTCATGCCTGGAGCAAGCAGGACCACAATCAGCCACGCGTTTTGCCATATAAAAAATCTGTGTTTCGTTCTCATCATTATTTAGCCCTCATTCCTCCTCACCGCCTCCACCAAACAGGAATTTACCGATCAATTGTTCCAGCACTATGGCAGACTGAGTGATAAATAACTCATCGCCTTCCTGAAGCATTTCCGGGGAGCCGCCAGGTTCCAGACCGATATAGCGGTCTCCCAGGATTCCCGAGGTCAGTACTGATGCACCGGTGTCATTCGGAATCTCGTTGTAGCGCGAGTCAATCTCCATATTAACCAGCGCTTCAAATGTGACAGGGTCAAGCGCAATAGATTCAACCAGGCCAACCGTGACGCCACCGATTTTCACCGGGGCTCTTCCGCGCAGATCGCCTACATTGTCGAAGCGTGCACTGACAATGTAAGTCTGATCGCCTATATCCTGACCAAAATCCGTGGCGCGAGTGGCAAGCCAGACCAGGGCGGCAATACCCAGCAGAAGGAAAATTCCGGAAGCGATTTCTACCCTGTAGTTCGCGCGCATATCTCTACCTCAATGAAATAATAGACCGTGCTAAACAAAAAATGACGTCATAATGAAATCAAAAATCAGAACCAGAACAGAACTCAATACAACCGTATTGGTTGTGGCGGTTCCCACACCCGAGCCGGTGGGACGGGCTGTATAGCCGTAAAACACGGCGATCAGGCTGACCAGTCCGCCAAACACAAGACTTTTCCAGAATCCGCCCATAAAGTCCTTGCCAAAAAGGATGCCGGTTTCGAGCTTGCTCCAGAAAATTCCGGGATCCAGCCCTACCACCCCAACTGAAAACACGACGCTTCCAAGGATGGCCAGTGCATTAAACATGGCGGTTAGCAAGGGTACGGAAATCAACCCTGCAAGAAAGCGCGGTAGCGCGACAACTTTTATCGGGTCAATTGCCATCAGTTCCATGGCATCGATCTGGCTGGTGGCCTTCATCAAACCAATTTCAGCGGTAACCGAGGTGCCTGCCCGGCCGGCGAACAACAATGCAGTCAAAACAGGGCCCAATTCGCGAAACAGTGATTTACCCACCAGCAGGCTGACCTGGTCAGATGCGCCGAATTGTTCCAGGGCATTGATTGACTGTAGTGACAAGACCATCCCTACAAAAAATCCGCAAATCATAATAATGACCAGCGATCGGGCGCCGATCAGGTAAGTCTGCTGCAGGGTGCTGCTGATCATCGCGGGCGTCAGCCGAATGGATGCCAGCATTCGTATCAGGAAGATCAGGCACTGGCCTGCGCGGGCAATCGGCCCCAGGCCCCAACGGGCCGTGTTTTGATCGGCAGTCATGTCAGTGCGCCGCGCTGGTCGCTGCCTTGCCGGCGTTGTAATGGAAAGGAATGGGACCGTCGACTTTGCCGTTCATGAACTGATCAACCGCTGGCTCGGTACTTTCCATGAGTTCATTCGGCGCGCCTTCACCTGCCACTTTGCCTTCAGCGATGATGTAGCAATAGTCCACGAGTTTTGCCATCTGGGCCACGTTGTGAGTCACAATCATGCTGGTTAGACCGAGCGCTTCGTTGGTTTCTCGCATCAGGGTGCGGACTGTGGAAATCGCAATGGGGTCGAGTCCGGTCATTGGCTCGTCGTAGAGCACCACCGCTGGATCCAGCACAACCGCTCGTGCCAGCGCCACGCGCCTGGCCATGCCACCAGATAATTCATGCGGCATCAGCTCCTCGATTCCGGCCAGGCCAACCGCGCGGAGTTTTGTCCACACCAGGCGCCGAATCAGCGCTTCCGAAAGGTTCGTATGTTCCCTGACCGGGGTCGCGATATTTTCGAACACCGTCAGGTCAGTAAATAGTGCTCCGTTTTGCAGCAATACGCCCACATGACGTCGCAGGCCTCGCAGTTCGCTATCGCTGAGTGCATTGACGTCTTTCCCATTAATCTCGATGGATCCTGAATCGGGTGTGAGCTGGCCTGAAATCAATCTCAGTATGGTCGTTTTTCCAACACCACTGGGACCCATGATGGCAACCATCCGCCCTTTTGGGATGTCCATGCTGACGCCGTCTAGAATGGTTTTGCTTCCCCGGCGAAATACGAGATTGCGAATGGTGATCATTGAGAGGTTTTGATGATTGCTTATTATCGTTGCAGCAAAGGGTATTGTAGTCGGTTTTTAACCTGACCGGACGGTCCTGGGTGATATGTCGAAAATATTTCAAAACACAAAAAAAGAGCGGAGGCTTGCGCCTCCGCTCTCGTGTAGTTTGTCGGAACTCCGCTTCTGGTGGACTGCAGATCCTCCTAGGCCTTCCCAACTTCGTCCTTCTCCGCCTTGCTCCGCCTCGCAGGTCAGGTCACGAGTAAACTACTCCCGTCTTTCTTTCTCGACGCTTCCGCCTAAGCTTCTGCGTCTATCTCAAGGGACCGCGTATCCCTCTCGAGTCACCCTTGTGGTACGACCGATCTATGGCAGAGTTCGGTCTGGGCGACGTATCCAGTACCACCTGGACACTTTACCGTTTTCTGTTGCCCTTCAACGCTTTCCGGCGGGTCGGCCTTCTGGCTCGGGACTTCGTCTAACGGGGGATCAAAGTTACTCCCGGTATGAATTTCTGTCAAACACGAAAAAGGACAACTTAGGAACGGAAATTCACAATGTCTCTCATCAGAAATTCACAAGTTGCTGAAAGCAATAAAATCGTGATGTTTGGCAAATAATTTTCTTTGCGACGAAGCGAATTGATTGCTCAAAATTAGTACAGCTTGCTGGGGCAGGCCAGGCATCAAAAAGGCCGGTTGTTGGTGCCAGATGACTGATAAGATGAAAGACCAGGCATTGATAATAGTTACCGAAAAGAGACTATCTTCACAATCCAGGTCTGATTGCCGGAAAAATAACAAGGAAAAACAGGTATGCGCATCAATGATTCTTCATCTGTTCCCCAGGAAACATCGAAATGAGTGTCCGTCACCGGGAAGATAAAGGTCTGGAACGCGCCATCGGCCCGCTGGGCGTCGGTGCGATTGCGCTCAATGGCGTCATCGGCGCCGGCATATTCGCGCTGCCCGGAGTTGCCGCAGAAGCTGCCGGTCTGTTCAGCCCGTGGTTGTTCGTGTTTTGTGCAGTGCTGATCATGACCGTGGTCCTGTCGTTTGCAAGGGCGGCCAGTTTCTTTGGTGATACCGGTGGGCCGGTGGTCTACCTGGAGGAAGCTTTTGGCAGGTTTGCCGGGTTCCAGGCCGGTTGGTTGTACTCATTCGCACGTATTGCCGCACTGGCAGCCAACGCGCACTTAATGGTGACTTATGCCGCCTGGTTGTGGCCCGAGCTCGATGCTGGCGCTCCACGGATGGCCGTTGTAAGCCTGGTGTGTCTTGCGCTGACCATCATCAATGTCCTGGGTGTGCGCGGTGGTATGGCCACCGTATTTGCCCTGACTGTACTCAAACTGGTTCCACTGGGTCTGATTGTTTTACTGGGCCTGGGGCAAATTAATCCTGATGTATTCCTGGCGCCAGATATGCCTGAGCTCGAGGGGATGGGTGGCCTGGTGCTGGTATTGCTTTACGCCTTTGTCGGATTTGAAAGCGCCGTGGTGCCGGCAGGCGAGGTAAAGAATCCTCACAAAAGCGTACCGAGGTCACTGATATGGACCGTGTCAGTGATCTGCGTGCTGTATTTCCTGATCCAGCTGGTCAGTGTTTCGGTTGTACCGGATCTGGGGAGTACGGGGCGGCCTTTGGCTGAAGTGGCTGAAAAACTGCTGGGTACGCCAGGCGCCACATTGCTGGTTCTGGGTGCGGTGTTTTCCATCTGCGGTAATCTCTCAGGATTGTTTTTTACCGGACCAAGAATGCTGTACGCCATGGGGCGCGATGGCGGTTTGCCTTCATGGTTTGCGGTTGTCAGTCCGCGATATCACACACCGGTCAATTCCATTGTTTTTGTTGGCGTGGTCGGCCTGGCCCTGGCGCTTAGCGGTGGATTCGTATGGCTCGCGGCC
>Ga0102946_1000172_pt1 | contig 22239 bp, 17 predicted proteins | sample SalPon2A_A_D1_MG_FD_78209 | JGI IMG/M metagenome (GOLD analysis project Ga0102946, IMG submission 78209) | Soil microbial communities from South San Francisco under conditions of wetland restoration - Salt Pond MetaG R2A_A_D1_MG | ecosystem: Environmental > Terrestrial > Soil > Wetlands | place... | reverse complement strand
TGGAGGAGGCTCAGCACCGTGACGAGCGGTCCAGGAGCCCGTCGGCCAGCAGCTCGACCAGATGCCGAGCCTGACGCGGCGTCTCCTGACCGATCTGGGTGCGGCAGCTGAAACCGTCCGCGAGCACCGATGTCGCCGGGTCCGCCGCGCGGACCTCGGGCAGGATGACCCTCTCGCCGACCGCCCGCGACAGCTCTTCGTGCCCCGCCTCGAAGCCGAAGTTCCCCGCTAGCCCACAGCATCCGGAGTCGGGAACGGTCGCCTCGATGCCCGCGGCGTCCATCAGGCGGCGATCGGCGTCGAAACCCATCACCGCGTGCTGGTGACAGTGCACCTGTACCAAGGCCTCCCCACCGACCTGCGGTGGCTGCCAGTCCGGCGCGCGCTGCTCCAGCAGCTCGGCCACCGTCAGCGTCTGCTCGCGCGCAGCCCTCGCCAACGGCTCGTCGGCCAACAGATCGGCTGCGTCATGCCTCAGCGCCGCCGTACAGCTCGGCTCCAGACCCACGACCGGGGCCCCCGCCCGCAACGCCGGCGCGATGGTGCGCAACGAGCGGCGCAGTACCCGCCGGGCCATCCCGAGCTGGCCGGTCGAGATCCACGTCAGCCCGCAGCACACCGGCCCGGTCGGCAGGTGCACCGAGAAACCGGCATCCTCCAGCACACGCACCGCGGCCCGGCCGACCTGGGGCGACAGGGCGTTGGTGAACGTGTCCGGCCAGAGCAGGACGGGCCCCCGCTCCCCGGTCCCCTCGGGGGTGCGCCGGGCGAACCAGCGTGCGAACGGCTCGTGCGCGAAGGCCGGGATGTCACGGTCGGCAGCGATCCCGCCTGCTGCGCGGAGCAGCGGCGCCGCCGCAGAGCCGGTCACCGCGTTCACCAGCCGGGGGGCCCGCGAGGCGACCTGGGCCCAGACCGGCAGCCACCCCATGGACCAGTGCGAGCGCGGGCGTGCCCACGGCCGCCGCGCGTAGTGGTGGTGGGTGAACTCCGCCTTGTAGGTCGCCATGTCGACGTTCACCGGGCAGTCCGACAGGCATCCCTTACACGACAGGCACAGGTCGAGGGCGTCGCGCACCTCGCTCGAGCGCCACCCGTCGGTGATGACGTCGCCCTCCAGCATCTCGAACAGCACGCGTGCCCGGCCCCGGGTGGAGTGCTGCTCCTCCTTGGTGACCTGGAAGCTCGGGCACATCACCCCACCCGAGGTCTGCCGGCAGCTGCCCACCCCGACACACCGCCGCTGGGCCTGCGCGAAGCTCTCGTTGTCGTCGGGATAGGCGAACAGGGTCTCCGGCTGCGCGAGCCGCGCCGCGCCGGCCTGCCTCAGCGCCACATCCACCGGTGGAGGGTCGACGATCACCCCCGGATTGAGTACCCCGTCGGGGTCGAAGAGGTTCTTGACCTCGGCGAACACGGCCATCGCCTCCGGCCCGTACATCCGCGCCACCATCTCCCCGCGGGCCCGACCGTCGCCGTGCTCGCCGGAGACCGAGCCGCCGAGACCGGTGACCAAGTCGGTGGCCTGCTCGATGAAGCTCCGGTAGTCGCGCCGGCCCGACTCGGTGAGGAAGTCGAAGTCGATACGCATGTGCATGCAGCCCTCACCGAAGTGCCCGTACGACGCGCCGGAGTAGCCGTACACCGCCAGCAGCTCGTCCAGCCCCTCCAGGTAGTCCGCGAGCCGCGCCGGCGGCACCGCCGCGTCCTCCCAGCCGCACCACGCCTCGGCACCGTCCGCGCGCCGGGTCGCCAGCCCGGTGCCGTCCTTACGGCAGCGCCACAGCACCGCCTTGGCACCCGGATCGCTCACCACCGACGCCGTGGCCCCGGCGATACCGTCCCGCACCTGGGCGGCGACCTCCTCGGCTCGTGCGGCGGCTTCCGAAGCCGCCTCGCCGGGCACCTCGACCAGCAGCCAGACACTCCCTTCCGGCAGCCCGGCCGCCTGCGCGGCGCGGCGAACCTCGTGCGGCAGCCGGTCGACCAAGGTCGCGTTGATCGACTCGATCGTCAGCGGTCCGTGCGGCAGCACCAGGGGCACGCTCCGCGCGGCATCCGCCGAGCTGGCGAACCCCAGCGCCAGCAGGACGGTCGCCGTGGGGAGCTCCACCAGCCGCACGGTGGCCTGCAGCGTGGTGGCCAGGCTGCCCTCGCTGCCGCAGAGCAGCCGCACCGCATCAGGCTCCGGGTCGGTCAGGAGGTGCTGTAGGGCGTACCCGCTGATCTGCCGGGAGAAGGTGCCGAACTGGCGCTCGATGAGTCGACGGTGCCGCCCACCGATCCGCTGCAGACCCGCGATCAGGTCACGCTCGACGCGCCCGGGAGCGGGACGGGCGGCGGCTCCCTCCGACGCGGTCAGGGAGAGCCGGCGTCCGTCGCCGGCGATGACGTCCAGCCCGAGGGTGTTGTCAGCGGTCGTGCCCCACGCGACCGAATGCGCCCCGCACGCGTTGTTGGCGATCATCCCCCCGAGGGTGGCCCGGCTTGCCGAGGAGGGGTCGGCGCCGAAGGTGAGACCGTGCGGCCGCGCGGCAGCCATGAGGTCGGTGAGCACCACCCCGGGCTGCACCACCGCCGTCCGCGAGTCGGCGTCCAGATCGAGAATGCCGCGCAGGTGCCGCGATACGTCGATGACCACTCCGCCGATCGTGTTGCCGGCCATCGAGGTACCGCCGGAGCGGAGCACGGTGGGCACGCCCGCCTCCCGGCACAGCCCCACGGCAGCGGCGAGGTCCTCCTCGTCGGCCGGCACGACCACGGCTTCCGGCAGCACCCGGTAGTTGCTGGCGTCGGTGCCGTACAGCGCCTGGGCCAGGGAGTCGGTTCGGACCTGGCCGCGCATCTCCGCGCGCAGGCTTCCTGCCAGAGACGCGGGCACCGGCATCGGCTCTCCTCCTCCGGTCGGTCAGGCACGGTCGCCGCGGGAGCACCACGTCTGCCGCGGTCGGGCACGGCCTCGATGCTTCCACGTCAGCACTCGGCAGTGTCAGCCGGGCCCTGGCACCGTATTATTGTCGACAATCAACGACGAGGAGCGGGGACATGACGGCGATCGGTCTGCTCTACCCCGGTGAGTCCGCTGCGGACGACTACCGGCACGCCGAGCGCATTCTGGCCGAGGAAGGCGGGATGCCCGTGCGTCTTCCGGTCCAGGTCACCAGCGTCGGGGAGGACGCGCATCGGGTCGACGCCCTGCTCGACCTGGGGTCCGACGACCGGCTGGCCGAGGGCGCCGCTCGCCTGGCTCGCGACGCGACAGCGGTGCACGGCCTGGATGAGGAGCTGGACGCGGTGATCTGGGCGTGCACCTCGGGCAGCTTCGTCTTCGGGTGGGACGGTGCCCACGACCAGGTCGACACACTGGCGCGCAGTGCCGGGGTCCCGGCCTCCTCCACCTCGCTGGCCTTCGCGCGTGCCCTGGGGCATCTCGACCTGACGCGCGTGGCCGTGGCGGCCTCCTACCCCCGCGACGTCGCCGAGCACTTCGTCGCGTTGCTGGCCCACCCCGGCGTCGAGGTCACCGCGATGAGCACCGGGGAGATCATCACCGCCGAGGAGGTCGGCCGGCTCGACGCCGGCGGGGTGGCCTCCCTGGTGCGCAGTGTCGACCTCCGCGGCGCCCAGGCGCTTCTGGTGCCGGACACCGCGATGCACACCCTCGCCCTGCTGACCGAGCTCGAGCGCATCGCGGGGATGCCCGTGCTGACGGCAAACCAGGTGACCGTCTGGGAGGGGCTGCGTCTTGCCGGGGCCTGGCCGCATGCTCCCGGCCTGGGCTCCTTGTTCACCGCGAGGGTTGCCGCGTGAGCGCCACCAGCGCCGTACCCCCCTCTCATCTGCGTCGGGTGGTGCAGCAGTCCACCCCGATGATCATCGCCGCCCAGGTGCGCGAGGCCATCGCCCAGGGCCACTTCCCGCCCGGTGCCCAGATGTACGAGACCCAGCTCGCCGAGCAGCTGGGCGTCAGCCGCGGCCCGCTTCGCGAGGGGCTGCAACGGCTGACCCAGGAGGGTCTGCTCGTAGCGGTGCGACATCGGGGCCTGTTCGTCGTCGAGCTGACTCCGGAGAACGTCCGCGACATGTACCTCGCCCGGGAGGCGATCGAGCGTTGCGCGGTAGCCGTCGTGGTCCGCGACAGCCCGATGGCCACCGCCGACGCTCTGGACGTGGTGCTGGCGCAGATGGAGACGGCGGCCGAGGTAGGGGACTCCCAGGAGGTCGGGGAGTCCGACATCCGGTTCCACGAGGTGCTGGTCGCTCGCTCCGGCAGCGAGCGCCTGGGACGGCTACACGGCACGCAGCTGGTGGAGGCACGCATCTGCGTCCACGCCCTCGGCAGCAGCTACGAGAACGACCGCCACCGGGTGGCCGAGCACCGCGCCATTGCCGAGGCGATTCGGTCGGCCGACGCGGCCCTGGCGGACCAGAGACTGCGACAGCACATGGTGGACGCCGTGCAGGAGCTCATGGTCCACGCACCGGGAGGGGCAGAGTCCACGCCGCGGAGCGGCTAGCCCATCGCGATGCCGATGTACTTGCTCTCCAAGAACTCGTCGATGCCCGTCGGGCCGCCCTCGCGCCCCAGCCCGGACTCCTTGACGCCCCCGAACGGTGCATAAGGATTCGACACCACCCCCTGGTTCAGTCCGACCATGCCGGACTCCAGTCGCTCGGCGACCCGCAGCGCCCGCCGCAGGTCGTTGGTGAAGACATAGGACACCAGTCCGTAGCGGGTGTCGTTCGCGGCCGCGACCACCTCGTCTTCGGTCTCGAACGGGGTCAGCGCCGCGACCGGCCCGAAGATCTCCTCGCGCGCGGCGTCGGCGTCGCGACTCACCCCGGTCAGCACCGTCGGTGGGTAGAAGTACCCAGGGCCGCCCGAGCGCTCCCCGCCCACGAGCACCTGCGCCCCGCGGCCCACGGCGTCGGTCACCAGCGAGTCCACCTTGTCCAACGCCGCTTCGTCGATGAGGGGGCCGACCTGGGTACCCTCGGCCGTGCCGTCTCCGACGACCAGGTCGCCCATCCGTTGCGCCAGGCGCGAGCCGAAGTCGTCGATCAGCGAGGCGTGCACGTAGATGCGGTTGGCGGCCGTGCAGGCCTCACCCATGTTGCGCATCTTCGCCTGCATGCACCCCGTCACCGCCTCGTCGAGGTCGGCATCCTCGAACACGACGAAGGGCGCGTTGCCGCCCAGCTCCATCGAGGTCCGCAGCACTTTGTCCGCGCACTGCTCCAGCAGCCTCTTGCCCACGTTCGTCGAGCCCGTGAAGGACAGCTTGCGGGCGTCGCCGGAGCGGATCAGCGGCTCCATCACCGCACCGGCCTGCGTCGTCGGGACGATGTTGACCACCCCCGCGGGAACCCCGGCCTCGGCCAGGATCTGCGCCAGCGCCAGCATCGACAGCGGCGTCTGCTGGGCGGGCTTGAGCACACTGGTGCAGCCGGCGGCGAGGGCCGGCCCGAGCTTGCGGGTCCCCATCGCCATCGGGAAGTTCCACGGGGTGATGAGCAGGCACGGGCCGACCGGCTGCCGGGTCACCAGAAGGCGAGCACTGCCCTGCGGGGCCGTCTGGTAGCCCCCGTCGATCCGCAGCGCCTCCCCCGCGAAGTGGCGGAAGAACTCGCCGGCATAGGCGATCTCGCCCGCGGCTTCGGCAACGGGCTTGCCCATCTCCAGGCTCATCAGCAGCGCGAGGTCGTCGCTGCGCTCACGCAGCAGCTGGTGCGCTCGCATCAGGATGTTGTGCCGCTCCAGTGCCGAGGTGGCGGCGAAGCTCTGCTGAGCGGCGACCGCGGCCCCCAACGCCCGGCGCCCGTCGGCGACCCCAGCGTCGGCCACGGTGGTGAGCACCTCGGCGGTGGCCGGGTTGAGCACCGTGAAGGTCGCTCCGTCCGCGGCCCCGCAGGACTCCCCGTCGATGAACAGTCCTGTCGGAGTGCTCTCCAGCAGCCCGGTGGTGCGCTGCTGGGTGGTGTCGGTCACGTCCTGCGCCATGCTGGCCTCCCGAGTCTGGTGTGCCTGGTCAGGCTACCGTTGACCGCGTATTGTCAACAATCTGCAACAGCCGTTCCCGTGCCCTCGTATCCCCGACCAAGGAGGCTCCCATGGCCCAGCTGTCCAGCGTCCTCGCCCAAGCGACCCCGGTGCTGGTGGAACGTGGCGAGGGAGCACTCGTGTACGACGAGCAGGGGCGACGGTACGTGGACTTCACCGCCGGGATCGGCGTGACGAGCACCGGGCACTGCCATCCACGAGTGGTGGAGGCAGCACGGGAGCAGACCGGGAAGATGATCCACGCGCAGTACACCACGGTCATGCACCGGCCGCTGCTGAGCCTGGTCGAGCGTCTGGGCGGGGTCCTGCCCACCGGGCTGGACCAGCTCTTCTTCGTCAACTCCGGGTCCGAGGCCGTCGAGGCCTCCCTCCGGCTGGCGCGTCAGGCCACCGCGCGGCCGAACATCATCGCCTTCCACGGCGGCTTCCACGGCCGCACGGTCGCCGCCGCCTCCCTCACCTCCTCCAACACAAAGTTCCGCTCCGGCTTCGCCCCCTTGATGGCGGGCGTGAGCCTGAGCCCTTTCCCCGACCCCTGGCACTACGGCTGGACCCCGGAACAGGCGACCGAGTTCGCGCTGGACCAGCTCGACTACCTGCTGCAGACGGTCAGCTCTCCGAAGGACACCGCGGCCTTCATGGTCGAGCCCGTGCTCGGCGAGGGAGGGTACGTGCCGGCCAGCACCGAGTTCTTCGCCGGCCTCCGCGAACGAGCGGACCGCCATGGCATCCTGCTCATCGTCGACGAGGTTCAGGCCGGGTACGGGCGGACCGGCAGGTTCTGGGGCCACGACCACTTCGCCGGCCGTCCGGACGTGCTCATCACCGCCAAGGGCCTGGCCTCAGGCTTCCCCCTGTCCGCGATCGCCGCCTCCTCGCAGCTGATGGAGCGAGCGTGGCCCGGCTCCCAGGGTGGGACCTACGGGGCCAACGCGGTCGCCTGCGCCGCCGCCCTGGCCACGTTGGACGTCATCGAGGACGAAGCGCTGGTGGACAACGCCGCGCAGCGGGGAGAACAGCTGCGCGCCGGTCTGGAGGACTCCGTGCGCACGCATCTGCCCGCGAAGAGCAACGTGCGGGGTCTAGGACTGATGCAGGGGGTGGAGTTCCGCGACGCCGACGGCAGGCCCGACCCCGCAGCGGCCTCGGCCGCTCAGCGCCGCGCTCACGAGCACGGCCTGTTGCTGCTGACCTGTGGAGCCTGGGGACAGGTGGTGCGCTTCATCCCCGCCCTGATCGTGGACGACGCGCTGGTCAGCGAGGCGTTGGCCACCTGGGACCGGGTGCTCGGCGACGCAGCCGCTCAGGACGAGCCCGCGAGGGGCTAGCACGCGTCCTCCGCTGGCGCGCGGGGACGCGTGACGTTCCTGGGACCCCTCGGCAGCGCAGGGCGACCATGTCAGCAGCGGGTCATCATCACGTCAGCAACAACCCGGGGTGCGGTCCGCTGTGAGCAAGGCTTGGCCAGATTCGCATCAGAGGCGAGGAACGACCACTACCGAAGGCCTATCGTGACGGGGTGGAGGGGCATGGTCGGCCTGGGGGGCCACGAGGCGTAACCGACGACGTCACGGCGGGTCGGGTGGACCGGCGCGCCACCGACCGCAGCACCGCGATCGTGCAGGCCGCGCTCGACTCGATCGTCACGATCGACGAGCGCGGGGTGGTCGTCGAGTTCAACCCGGCATCGGAGCTCCTCTTCGGCTGGTCTCGGCAGGAGGCCTGGGGGCGCCGACTCGAAGAGCTGTTCATCCCGCCCGAGCTCGCGGGCGCCCACCGCGAAGGGCTCGAGACCTTCTTGCGCACCGGTGAGGGCCCCGTGCTCAACCGACGGCTCGAGCTGCCTGCCGTCTGTCGCGACGGGACCCGGCTCGTCGTCGAGCTCATCGTCGTGCCTACCGTTCACGAGGGCCGCCGTGAGTTCACCGGGTTCCTGCGCAACATGACGGAGCTGCGCCGCACCCAAGAGCTGCTCCGCGCCTCTCAAGCACGCTACGAGGCCATCGTCCGCCACTCCACGCGGGCTCTCGTCCAGTGTGGAACGGACAGCGGGTGTGTGCTCCTCGCCGGCGAGGACATGTTGGGCTACCCGACCGACACGGCGCTCGACGGCGGATTCCTCGGTTTGGTCCACCCGGAGGACCAAGCAGGCGCCCTGGACCTCATGGCCGAGGTGAGGGCGGGCACGCGCGAGCCACACGAGAGTGAGGATCTGCGCCTGCGCCGCGCCGACGGCGAGTACCTGACCTGCGAGGTCGTGATGGAGGACCTGAGCGATCTGCCTGAGGTCGGAGCCCTGCTCGCGCGGGCCGCAGACGTGACCGAGGACCGCGAGCGCCGTCGCAGGCTCGCCGACGCCACCGCCCAGATGCGCAGCCTGATCGACCATCTCGGCGCGGCGGTACTGCTGGAGGACGCCACCCGGCACGTCCTGGTGGCCAACCAGGCGCTGGTCGACCTCTTCGGCTTCCCGGTGGCGGCCGAGGACCTGTTCGGCACCGACTGCTCGATGGCGGCCCACGCCGTGAAGGACCTGTTCGCCGATCCCGACGGCTTTGTCGGGGGCGTCGAGCGGCTGCTGGCCGATGGGGAGTCCGTGCTGGCCGAACACCTCGCGACGGCAGACGGCCGCACTCTGGAACGGGACTACGTCGTGATCCGGAACGCAGGACGCCCGGCCGGACACCTGTGGGTGTACCGCGACATCACCCAGCGGATCGTCGAGAACGTCATGCTCGCCGACCAGAACCGCTCCCTGGCGCAGCTGGCCGCACTGAAGAACGAGTTCGTGGCCACGGTCTCCCACGAGCTGCGCACCCCGCTCACCTCGGTGGTGAGCTTCGCCGACATGCTCCGTGACCCCGATACCGGGCCGCTCAACGAGAACCAGGAGTCGGTGCTCGAGGTCATCGACCGCAACTCCCACCGACTGCTGCGCCTGATCGACGACCTCCTGCTGGTCGCCAAGCTCGAGTCTCACACGCTGCCGCTGTCCCTGGGCCTGGTGGACCTCCCCGACCTCGTCCGGCAGGTGGCCGCCGAGCAGCAGCCGGTGGCGGCGGAGAAGGAGGTAGGGCTCGAGGTGCAGACGGCACCCGGGCCTCGCGTCCGCGCCGACTCCGTCCGGCTCCAGCAGGTCTTCTCCAACCTGGTGGGCAACGCGTTGAAGTACACACCGGCCGGCGGCCGGGTCACGGTGACCTGCCGACCAGGGGAGCCCGGCCACGACTGGACGGTCGCCGTGGCCGACACCGGGCTGGGCATTCCCGCAGCAGAGGTGCCCAAAGTCTTCGACGCCTTCTTCCGCGCCTCGAGCGCTGCCGGCGGCGCGGCAGGCACCGGGCTCGGGCTCGCGATCACCCGGCTCATCGTCGAGGAGCACCACGGCAGCGTCGACGTCGACAGCACGCCTGGCGTGGGCACCACCATGACCGTCCGCCTCCCCTACGAGGACGACTGAGATGGCCCGCATTCTGATCGTGGAGGACGACGAGGACATCGCGCTCGTCCTGACGATGCTGTTGCAGCGAAACGGCCACCGGGTCTCCTCCGCCCCGGACGGGCCCACCGCCCTGCGGCGCGCCCATGAGGTGCGTCCCCAGCTCATCGTCCTCGACATCGGCCTGCCGGGTATGAACGGCTGGGATGTGCTTTCCCGCATCCGGGAGGTCAGCGATGTACCGGTCCTGCTCGTCACGGCGGCTGGACGTGACGAGGACAAGGTGAGAGGGCTACGGGGCGGCGCCGACGACTACCTCACCAAGCCCTTCCACAACGCCGAGCTCCTCGCTCGGATCGACGCGCTCCTGCGGCGCGCCGACGGCGCCGAGTGGGAAGGCTCAGACGTCACGCACGGTGGTCTGGTGCTCTCCCCGACGCGGGGCGTGGTGACCATGGACGGCCAGGACGTCCGGGTCACGCCGCTGGAGTTCCGGCTGCTCGCGGTCTTCCTGCGGCACGTCGGCCAGGTGCTCACCCCGGCTCAGCTGCTCTCGGCCGCGTGGGGCGACGACAGCGGCACCGGTCAGGACCGGGTGAAGTTCGCCGTACTCCGTCTGCGCCGCAAGCTGGGCTGGGAGGAGGCGTCCCACTCGCCCCTGCAAGCCGTGCGTGGCATCGGCTACCGCCTCGACGCGAGCGAGGACGCCCACATCTGAGCAGCCGAAACCTGCTCCCGATCCGCAACCGTTCCACACCGAGATCGGCAACCGTCGAGGCTCATGGTGGTTTCCATGACACCTTCCACCCGCATCCTCGTCGTGGAGGACGACCCCGATGCTCTGCTCGTCCTCCGTCACCACCTCGACCCTCGGCCGGACTATGAGGCGACCTACTGCAGCAGCGCCGCCACGGCCGCCGAGCACCTGACCCGCGGCCGGTGGGACGTCCTCGCCACCGACCTGCACATGCCCGGCATGGACGGGCTGCAGCTGGCGGCTCTTGCTCGCCAGCGCGACGCCCGGCTGCCCGTGCTGCTCATCACGGCGCACGCCACCGTCGACGCGGCCGTGCGAGCGGTCAAAGGTGCGGTCACGGACTTCCTGACCAAGCCGCTGCAGCGCGACGCCGTCCTGCAGGCCATCGACAGCGCGGTGGCCCACCGGCGCGCGCAGGGGCGCCGGGTGCTCGCCGTGGGCGCCCACCCCGACGACGTCGAGATCGGAGCCGGGGCCACGCTGGCCGGGCACGTGCGTGCCGGCGACCACCTCACCATCCTCACCACCAGCTCCGGCCGACGCGGCGGTGACGCCGGGCTGAGGGCCGCCGAGGCCCAGGAGGCCGCCGCCCGCCTCGGGGGCACGCTCGTGCTGGGTGACCTCGAGGACACGGCCATCCCCGACCGTGGCCCCACCATCGACCTCATCGAGGGTGTGTGCGCCGACGTGCAGCCCGACACGATCTATGTCCACTCCGCGCACGACCTGCATCAGGACCATCGGGCCGTGCATGCCGCGACGCTGGTGGCCGCCAGGGGGGTTCAGCGGGTGCTGTGCTACCAGTCACCGAGCGCCACGATCGACTTCCGGCCCACGATGTTCGTTCCGGTCGGCACCGGGATGGACGCCAAGCTCGAGGCCATCGCGGCCTTCGCCACCCAGACCTCCATCCGGGACTACCTCGAGCCCGACATGCTGACCGCCACCGCCCGCTACTGGGGACGCTTCGCGCGCACCCGGTTCGCCGAGCCCTTCGAGGTCGTGCGCGAGAGCCAGGGGGTCGACCGTGTTGCCGTCTGACCTCGCTCTGGCCCCGACCCGCGACGACCACGCCCCTTCGACTGCGCAGACCGATCCCGGCCGGCCGGCCCGCGTGTTGGTCACCGGCGCCGGTGGACCCGCGGCGATCGGCTTCCTGCAGCTGGCCTCCCGCCCCGACGTGGAGATGTTCGCTGCCGACATGGACCCCGTCGCCTCCGGTCTCTACCTCGTGCCCCAAGCCCGCCGGCTGGTCGTCCCCCGAGGTGACGACCCGGACTTCGCCGACAGCATCCTGAGGATCTGCCGGCGCCTCGGGATCTCCGTGCTGGTACCGACCGTCGACTCCGAGCTCCTGCCCTTGGCGCGCATTGCTCACCTGCTCGCAGCGCAGGGCACGACCCTGCTGTCGGCGCCCGCATCCACCTTGGCCGTGTGTCTGGACAAGGCCGAGCTCGCACAGGTCTGCGAGGGCTCGTGCGAGGTCCCCGCCACGAGCGAGCTCCTCGTCGACACCCCGATGGCCTATCCGAGCATCGTCAAGCCGCGGACCGGCAGTGGCTCCCGTGGCATCCGGCTGGTGCACGAGGCTGAAGACCTGGCCGGGCTACCCCGGGACGGGAGCCAGCTGGTCCAGGAGTATCTCCCCGGTGAGGAGCTGAGCGTCGATGTCTTCGTACGCGCCGACGGCGCTGTCGTGGCGGCCGTGCCTCGTCGGCGCGACCGGGTGGACTCCGGCGTCGCCGTCGCCGGGCGGACCGTGCACGACCAGCAGTGCATCGAGCAGGCCGTGGCCGTGTGCCGGGCGATCGGTCTGCGAGGCATCGCCAACGTCCAGCTGCGCCGACGCAGTGACGGGACCCCGGCTCTGCTCGAGGTGAACCCCCGTCTGCCCGGTTCGCTGGTGCTCTCGGCCGCCGCCGGAGCCAACCTCGCGGGCCTGGCGCTCGCCGAGGCCCTCGGGGAGTCCGTACCCGCCTTCATCCCGTTCCGCGAGGTCGCCATGGTGCGCTACCTCGCCGACGTCGTGGTCGAGATCGACGAGTACGCCGACACCGAAGTGGGGGCCCTGCGATGACCCTGCCCCTCGACCTCGAGACTGACTGGCACACCCACACGAGTCTCACCGACGGCAGCGACAGCCCGAAGAAGATGGTGCGCGCGGCGGGGGCGGCGGGACTGCACCGCATCCACGTCACCGACCACGTGCGCGCGAGCTCCACCTGGGTGCCCGACTACGTCGCCGAGCTGGACCGGATCCGTGCGGCCGCCCCGATCGACGTCGTCTGCGGGGTGGAGGCCAAGATCCTGGACGTGAAGGGCAGGGTGGACCTTCCGACCGACCTACGCGGCATCGAGCAGGTCGTCATCGCCGACCACCAGTTCCCGACTCGTTCCGGCCCGGTGACCCCCCAGGAGATGCGCCGCCGGATCGAGACTCATCGGATGCGGGCCGACGACGCGGTCGCCGAGCTCGTCCTGGCCACCGCACGAGCCGTCTTCGTACACGAGCTGGTGGTCGTGGGTCACCTGTTCAGCGTGCTCCCCAAGGCGGGCATCGACGTCTCGCTCGTCACCGACGAGATGCTCTCGACCCTGGCGGCCGCCGTGCGCGCGTCCGGGGCGGTCATCGAGGTCAACGAGAAGTGGCGCACGCCGTCGGTGCCCATGGTGGACAGGCTCTGTGCTCTCGGCGTCGAGTTGGTGCCCTCCTCCGACGCCCACAGCCTCGATGCACTCGGCGCGTGGGACCACGTGGCGGATGCTGCGCAGGCGGTCGCCGGATGACCAGTCCTGGCGACCTCTTCGGCCTCCTGGCCGATCTGGGGCTCTGGGTGTTGGTCGCCCTGGTGCTCGCTGGAGCGGTGCCGTTGCTGGCCGCCACGTATCAGTTCCTCCTCATCGGCGCACACGCCTGGAAGAACCACTACGCCGACACGGCACCGTACGAGCCGAGGGTCGGCATTCTCGTTCCGGCGTGGAACGAGGCGGCGGTGCTGGAGGCCAGCATCGACCGGCTGGTCGGGCTCGACTACCCGCCCGACCGGCTGCGGGTCTACGTGGTCGACGACGCCAGCACCGACGCGACCCCTGACGTCGTCCTGGCCAAGGCCGAACAGTACCCGGGGCAGGTGGTCCACCTGCGGCGGGAGAAGGGCGGAGAGGGCAAGGCCCACACGCTCAACCACGGTCTCGCCATCATCCTGGCCGAGGACTGGATGCAGGCTCTGCTCATCATGGACGCGGACGTCATCTACGAGCCCGACTCCCTACGCAAGATGACACGGCACCTGGCCGACCCCGAAGTCGGTGCCGTGACTGCGTACATCAAGGAGGGCAGCCAGCCCGGCAACTATCTCCAGCGGTTCATCGCCTACGAGTACGTCACCGCTCAGGCCGCTGCTCGACGCAGCCAGAACGTGCTCGGGGCCCTGGCTTGCCTCGCCGGTGGCGCGCAGCTGCACTCCCGGGCCAACCTCGAGGCCATCGGCGGGAGGATCGACACCACCAGCCTCGCCGAGGACACCTTCACCACGTTCAACACCCAGCTGGCCGGCAACACGGTGGTCTTCGACGGCAACGCCACCGTGTGGGCGGAAGAGCCCGACGGCATCGTCGGCTTGTGGAAGCAGCGCCTGCGCTGGGCGCGCGGCAACGTCCAGGTGACGTTGCGCTACAAAAGCCTGTGGTTCCGGCCCCACTCCGGCCACAACCTGGGGAGCTTCACCTTCGGCGTCTTCTGGTTCTGCCTCTTCCTGTTGCCGATCTTCATGATCGTCTCTTCGGCTGCCTTGCTCACGCTGTACTTCGCCGACTTCGAGCGCGCATGGGCGGTGTTCCAGCACCTCTGGATCATCAACGCGCTGTCCTACCTCTTCATCACGACGTTCGCGCTCGCGATCGACCCCACCACCGCTCGGCGGGCCTGGCGCGAGGCGATCGCGTTCCCGGGCGTGGTCTCGTTGCTGGTGATCCTCTACACGTGTGCGCCGGTGCTGTTCTCCTGGCTCGCCTCCCTCTGGTCGGCGATGACGGGACTGACCTGGGGCGAGACGAGCACCCACGTGGTCATGCTCATCGCCTACTCCTGGCTGGCCCTGTGCATGCCCGTCGCATGGCTGGGCAAGAAGGCTGAGGAGAAAGGGCGGCGCTGGCTGAGCCCCTTCTTCGTCTACCTCGGCGGGTACGGTCCGTTGTTGTGCGCCGTCACCTTCACCTCCTACGTCTACGAGCTCCGTGGCGCCGAGATGTCGTGGGACAAGACGGAGAAGACAGGGAAGGTCGCGCTACCGAGATGACGTCCTCTGGGCCCGACAGCATCGTCGGTGCCCATCACGTCGTCGACCCACCCGAGGAGGGCGAAGACGCGGGGACGCGCCACGAGCGGGAGCGGCGCGAGTCGCTGCGCGAGGAACGCAGACTGCTCAGGTGGCAGATCATCTGCCTGGTGCTCGTCGCGTTGTTCATCGTGGTGAGACAGCTGTGGCTGACCTGACCGAGGCCGGGCGGGGCTGAGGCCCCACCCGGCCTGGTCCGGGAGAAAGGTGCGGGGTGCCTACTCCCGGGACTCGGCCTCGACTTTCTGCTGGCCGTCGCCGTGCCAGGTGGTGTCGGAGTCGCGCGGCTCGCCCTCCTTGACTCGACGTTCGAGCTCCTCCGGCGCCGTGCCGGGTGGGCGCATCAGGTCGTCCTTCTCGGCGATCAGCGCTTTGAGCAAGGCGAACATCATCGCGAACACGAGGATGAAGATGGGCAGGCCGATCACCGTGATGACCTCCTGCAACGCGACCAGCCCCGCCTCGCCGCCGAGGACGATGAGCGAGGCGGCGAGGGTGCCCTCCGAGACGCCCCAGAACACGCGCTGACGAACCGGGCCCGCCTCGGCATCGCCGGCGCACAGGATGTCGACGACGAGGGAGGCCGAGTCGGACGACGTCGCGAAGAACAGGGCCACGACCACGACCGCGATGCCCTGGATCAACGTCGCCGCGGGGAAGTTGTCGAAGAAGGCGAACATGGCCAGCGGGATGCTCTCCGAGACGGCGGCCGAGATGCTGCCGCCGTCACCGCCGATGCCGTCGATGCGCATGGCCGACCAGCCGAAGATCGCGAACCACACCAGGGTGAACAGCGAGGGAGCAACCAGCACTCCCAGCACGAACTCACGGATGGTCCGGCCCCGCGAGATCCGGGCCAGGAAGACGCCCATGAAGGGCGCCCAGGTCACGGTCCACGCCCAGTAGAAGACCGTCCAGCTGGCCTGCCAGCCCCAGCCGTCGTCCGTGTAGCCGGCCATGGCGTCGTTCCAGAACGACAGCGGCACGACCTCTGAGGCGTAGATTCCGGCGCTCTCGATCACCTGACGCAGCAGGAAGACGGTGTCGCCGAAGAGCAGCACGAAGATCATCAGGCCGACGGCCATGAGGATGTTGAGGTTCGACAGTCGCCGCACGCCCTTGTCGAGCCCGGCGACGATGGAGGCCACCGCGACCACGGTGAGCGTGGTGATGATGATGACCTTGGGCCACACCGCGTCGGGCCAGCCCAGCAGCTCGGTCAGCCCGGCGTTGATCTGCGAGGTGCCCAGGCCCAGCGAGACCGCCAGACCGAACAACGTCCCCAGCACTGCGAAGACGTCGATGGTCTTGCCGATCGGGCCGTGGATCCGCTCCCCGATGAAGGGGTAGAACACGGAGCTGACCCGCATGGGCAGCTTGTGCCGGTAGATGAAGTAGGCGAAGGCCAGGCCGGGAAGGGTGAAGATGGCCCAGGTGTGCAGGGACAGGTGGTAGAGCGAGAAGGCGATGGCGTCCTCCGCCGCGGCGGCGCTGTAGGGCTCCACGTCCCGCGGAGGAGCGCCGAAGTGCGAGATCGGCTCGGCCACACCCCAGAACATCAGGACGGTGCCGATGCCGCCGGCGAAGAGCATGGCGAACCAGGACAGGTTGCCGTAGTCGGGCTTGGCCTCGTTGCCACCGAGGCGGATCCGACCGAAGCGGCTGAAGGCCAGGAACAGCAGGAAGAACAACCATGTCGTCACCCCGAGGATGAAGAACCATCCCAAGTTGAAGGTGATCCACTCCCGGCTGGCCGAGAAGGCCGACCCGATGGGGTCCGGGAAGAGCAGCAGCAGGGCCAGGATGACGATCATCAGGCCGGCGGAGACAAAGAAGATGATCGGGTCGGTCCGCAGTCCGAGCCGTCGAGCGAGAGATTCCATGGGGGTCAGTACCTCCAGATCGGGCCTTCCGGCCTGCGACGTCATCGCTTGCGCTGGGCATGGGCCGGACCGTCGACATCTAGAGTTGTCCAATTGTTGACAAATGTCTACCCCGACGCGGCGCTCCTCGCGCGGCGCGGGACGCCGCAGCCCTCGCACCGAACCACCTGCGCGGAAGGCCGGAGCCAGTTGACTTATCGACTTTCAATGTGTTTCGATTGTTAATCAATCTAGGAGGACACATGAACACTGTCGGTCTGATGGCACTGCGGGCGGTTCTGGGCGCGGGCTTCGCTGGCACCCTGTTCGTGCTGTTCGTGATGGTCCCGCTGTTGGCCATCGACCTCCGCGAAGTGGGTGGCGACATCACCGAGGTCCGGATACCCATCCTGGGCATCGTCGCCGTGGGCATCGTGGCCATCCAGGTCGTGCTGGTCTGCACGTGGCGCCTGTCGACCATGGTGCGTCGCGGCACCGTGTTCAGTCCGGCCGCCTTCCGTTGGGTAGATGTGGTCATCGGCGCCATCGCCGTCGGCTCGTTGCTCACCTTCGCCCTGGGCGTCGTGGTGGCCCCGGGGCACGCAGTGCCGCCGGGGCTGGTGCTGTTGCTCGGTGGAGCCGGGCTACTGGTGGCAGGCGTGGCGCTGGTGGTGTGGATCATGCGGATGTTGCTCGTCCAAGCAGTGGATCGAGACGCCGAAGCCCGCACCATGCGCGCAGAGCTCGACGAGGTCATCTGATGGCGATCGTGGTCGACATCGACGTCATGCTGGCTCGGCGCAAGATGAGCGTCGGCGCTCTCGCCGAGCAGGTCGGCATCACGCCGGCCAACCTGGCGGTGCTCAAGAACGGCCGCGCCAAGGCGGTCCGGTTCACCACCCTGGCCGCCCTGTGCCAGGCCCTGCAATGTCAGCCCGGTGACCTGTTGCGTTGGGACGCCGAAGGCCATCCGGGACGGTGAGTACGAGGCGGCAACCAACGCCGTGACGCGCTTGCGCCGCGTCAGTCGTTGTCGCCGCCGGTGTCCGACATCACCGCCGGTCCGCCGTGCTCGGTCGCAGTCTCGCCCACGTCGGGACGCACCCACGCCGAGACCTCCGGCGAGTCGGTGCCGTGCTCCCGGGTGTAGGCGCGGGCCCGCAGCCGGGCATCGACCATCCGTTGGCGCAGCCCGGCGTGCCGGTCGGACAGGCCCGGCACCCGGTCGATCACGTCGATGACCAGCTGGAAGCGGTCGAGCTTGTTGAGCATGAGCATGTCGAAGGGCGTCGTCGTGGTGCCCTCCTCGATGTAGCCGCGCACGTGCAGGTTCGCGTGCCCGGTGCGGCGGTAGGTCAGCCGATGAATCAGCCACGGATAGCCGTGGTAGGCGAACAGGATGGGCTTGTCACTGGTGAAGATGGTGTCGAACTCGCGGTCGGACAGGCCGTGCGGGTGCTCCTTGTCGTCCTGCAGGCGCATGAGGTCGACCACGTTGACCACGCGCACCGACAGCTCGGGCATGTGCTCCCGGACCAGGTCGGCGGCCGAGACCACCTCCAAGCTGGGGACGTCACCGGCGCACGCAAGCACCACGTCGGGCTCGACGCCCTCGGTCTCGGTGCCTGCCCACGGCCAGATCCCGAGGCCACGGGTGCAGTGGAGCATGGCCTCCTCGGCGGACATGAAGGTCGGTGCCGGCTGCTTGCCCGCGACCACCACGTTGACGTACTGCTTCGTGCGCAGGATGTGGTCGTAGGTCGAGAGCAGGGTGTTGGTGTCCGGCGGCAGGTAGACGCGGATGATGTCCGCCTTCTTGTTCACCACATGGTCGATGAAGCCCGGGTCCTGGTGGGAGAACCCGTTGTGGTCCTGGCGCCACACGTGGGATGACAGCAGGTAGTTCAGGGACGCGATAGGCCGCCGCCACTCGATGTGGTTGGTGACCTTGAGCCACTTGGCGTGCTGGTTGAACATCGAGTCGACCAGATGGATGAAGGCCTCGTAGGAGCTCAGCATCCCGTGCCGGCCCGTGAGCAGGTAGCCCTCCAGCCACCCCTGGCACTGGTGCTCGCTGAGCATCTCCATCACGCGTCCGGAGCGCGCCATGGGGTCGCTCTCGTCGGTCTCGGTGTAGTCGGCGTTCCACTGCTTGTCGGTGACACTGAACACTGCTTGCAGCCGGTTGGACGCTGTCTCGTCCGGCCCGAAGATCCGGAAGTTGTCGGGGTTGCGCACGATCACGTCACGCAGGAACTCGCCCAGCACCCGCGGCGCTTCGGTGAGCGTGGCATCGACGGGCACGGCGTAGTCCTGCCAGTCCGGCATCCGCAGGTTGCGCAGGACCAGACCGCCGTTGGCGTGCGGGTTGGCGCTCATCCGCAGCTGGCCGGTGGGGGCGGCGGCCAGGATGTCCGGGCTCACCGCTCCCGCGTCGTCGAACAGCTCCTCCGGCCGGTAGCCGAGAAGCCAGTCGCGCAGGTTGCCCAGGTGCTCCTCGGTGTCGCGCGCGCTCGACAGCGGCACCTGATGGCTGCGCCAGGACCCTTCGGCTTTCTTACCGTCGATCTCCTTCGGGCCGGTCCAGCCCTTGGGAGTGCGGAAGACGATCATCGGCCAGGCGGGACGCTGGACCTCTTCGCCTTCGGCCGAGGCCTGGACGGCGTCGGCCTTGATCTGCGCGATGGCGTCGAGGACGGTGTCGAGCAGCGACGCGAAGCGTCGGTGGATGCTCTCGATCGGCTCGTCGTCGAAGCCCGCGGTGAAGAAGTACGGCTTGTGGCCGTAGCCGCGCATCAGGTCAGCCAGCTCGTCTTGGCCGATACGCGCCAACACCGTGGGGTTGGCGATCTTGTAGCCGTTGAGATGCAGCACCGGGAGGACGACGCCGTCGGTCACCGGGCTGAGGAACTTGTTGGAGTGCCAGGATGTCGCCAGTGGCCCGGTCTCGGCCTCTCCGTCGCCGACGACCGTGAAGGCGAGCAGGTCGGGGTTGTCGAACACGGCGCCGTACGCGTGCGAGAGGGCGTAGCCGAGCTCGCCTCCCTCGTGGATGGAGCCCGGGGTCTCCGGGGCGACGTGGGAGGGGATCCCGCCGGGGTAGGAGAACTGCCGGAACAGCCGTCGCAGCCCGTCGGCGTCCGCGCCGATGTCGGGATAGGTCTCGGAGTAGGTGCCCTCGAGATACGAGGCGGCCACCAGGCCGGGGCCGCCGTGGCCGGGGCCGGTGACGTAGATCGTGTTGAGAGCGCGCTCGGCGATGGCCCGGTTCATGTGCGCGTAGAGGAAAGTCAGCCCCGGTGTGGTGCCCCAGTGCCCGAGCAGGCGAGCCTTCACGTGCTCGGGGACGAGCTCCTCGCGCAGCAGAGGGTTGTCCCGCAGATAGATCTGCCCCACCGAGAGGTAGTTCGCGGCCCGCCACCACCGGTCGAGCTGATGCACGGTCGCATCATCGAGATGGTCACCACTGCCCGCTCGAGGTGCGGATGTGTGGTCGCGCGACAAGCCTGGTGCCATGGGTTCCCTTTCCCTCGGTGTCCCCAGGATGCCGGGGCCCGGGGCAACAGGCCAGGGCCTAACGGTCCTTGACCTGCTTCAGCCACTCCAACAGCCCTGTGCCGTGCACGGCGAGGTAGGCCATCACGGTCGCGATCGAGGGCAGGACGGTCATCTCCAGCGGAAGCCCGAAGATCATGCTGGTCAGGATGATGACCATCAGCGGCAACGGGATCAGCGAAGCACAGGCTCCGGCCGCCAGCGAGCTCACCGCCACCACCGCGGGCAAGCCGGGGATGATCTCGGCCAGCAGAGTTCCCAGGACGGCGCCGATGAAGAGCAGTGGGAAGAACGGCCCGCCGAAGAACCCCCAGCGCATGGAGATGGCGAAGGCCAGGATCTTGCCCACCAGCACCATGGCCAGCAGGCCCACGCCGAGCGAGGCTCCGTGGTTCAGGATGACGTCGAGCTCCTGCCGGCCGCTGAACATCGTCAACGGCAAGGCGTATCCCAGTGCGGCGATGACCGCCGCACCGATGAGGGCCCGGGCGAGTGGGCTGCTCACCCGGGCAGCCAGCCGGGTGGACACCCCGATCACCACCGCGATCAAGATGCCCAGCGCCGCCCCGACCAGGCCGAGCAGCAGCGCGAGCGGGATCCACCACAGCCGCAGCTCCGGAGCGGGAAGCTGGTAGACGGCCAGGAAGGGCGTGCCCAAGGCCGGAAAGAGCACCAGGAAGGCGGCCACCGCCGCGATGAGCCCGGGCGCGATCCGCTTGAAGCCGCTGGACCACCGGGGGTGGTAGATCTCCATCGCCATGATCGGGCCCACGTAGGCGAACGTGCCCAACCCGCCGAAGACGGCGGAGATCCCGGCGAACGTCAGGTCGGCCTTCTCCTCCTCGTCCCCCCCGCGGCGCTCGGCGACCGAGGTGCCGATTCCCGCTCCCAACGAACCCAGGGACGCTTCTGGGCCTACCGAGGCCCCTCCGACGAGGCTGGTGAGGCCGATGCTCGCGATGCGCACCGAGTGCCGCGGGTCGACCTCTCCTTCGATCAGCTCGTCGATGAAGTTGGGGTCCGGCCCGGTCATCTGAAACCGCCCCCGGAGGTAGCCGACGAGCGCACCGGCCACCATCACGATCGCCACCGCGTACAGCGAGCCGCTGAACCAGCCGCTGGGAACCTCCTGGCCCGACCAGACGAGCTCATGCAGCAGGTACTCGGCGGCGAAGAAGACCAGTACCGAGACACCGGTGAGCACCCCCACCAATGCCGAGCGCAGCAGAAGGCGGCCGTATCCGGTGTCGAAGACAAAGCCTTTCGTGACCACGAATTCCTTTCGGCGAAGCTGAACTAGCGGCACACTACGGGGAAAAGCAAGCCATCGGCTAGCGTCATGAGCAGCGATAACGGTGAGGGATATGGTGCCAAGGTGAATATCGTCGGCACGGTCACCCCCGGGGACGTGGAGCGGATCTCGGGCAAGGTCTTCATGACCGAAGGCGATAAGTCACGCAACCTGTCGGCCTTCTGGGTGCTCTTGACGCTGTCTGCCGTCATCGCCACCGCAGGAGTGATCGCGGACTCCACCGCCACGGTGATCGGCGCCATGATCGTGGCGCCACTGATGACGCCGATCCTGGGCACCGCGATGTCGATCGTCCTCGCGCGCCGGCGAGCCATGCTGCGCAGTGCCTCTCTCGTGGCCGGCGGTGCGCTGCTGGTCATCGCGGTGGGCTACCTGCTCGGCCTCGTCATGCCGGTGTCGGTGGTCGCGGAGACCAACTCCCAGGTCTCCGGGCGGGTCAACCCGGGCATCATCGACCTCGTCGCGGCACTGGCCACGGGTTTGGTCGGGGCTTTCGCGCTCCTGCGCTCCGAGATCTCCGACACCCTGCCCGGGGTCGCCATCGCGATCAGCCTGGTGCCCCCGCTGGCGGTGATCGGGCTCACGGCCGAGGCCGAAGCCTGGCAGCAGTCTTTCGGCGCCCTCGTGTTGTTCAGCACCAACGTGGCCGCGATCATCGCCACCGGCACCCTGCTCATGCTGCTGGCCGGAGTGCGTGACATCGCCAAGGGCTCCGGCATCCAGGTCGGTAAGCTCCGCGGCCGGACGCTTTTCGGGGTGGGGGCGATGCTGTTCGTCGTCAGCCTCCCGCTGGCCGTCGGCAGTGGGAACGTCCTGCTCAAGCACTACCTGGTCATCCAGGTGCAGGACGTCGCGGACAAGTGGGCCGAGCAGGAGGACTGGGTGGTCACGGACGTGTCGGCGAGCAACAACTTCG
>Ga0102946_1000171_pt1 | contig 22319 bp, 18 predicted proteins | sample SalPon2A_A_D1_MG_FD_78209 | JGI IMG/M metagenome (GOLD analysis project Ga0102946, IMG submission 78209) | Soil microbial communities from South San Francisco under conditions of wetland restoration - Salt Pond MetaG R2A_A_D1_MG | ecosystem: Environmental > Terrestrial > Soil > Wetlands | place... | reverse complement strand
CCCCTGAACCGACCGGGCCCGGGTCCAGGTCCGGGTCCAGGTCCAGGTCCAGGTCCAGGTCCAGGTCCAGGTACGGGCTACGGACAGACGTCGACATGGAGGAACTGGTCGCACTCGTCGTCGGTGAGCGTGCGGGTCACGCGCTGGTGCGCGATCGTGACCAACTCGTCGAGGTCGAGGGTCCACACGCGGACCTCGTCTTCCGCACTGGACGCCAAGGTCGTTCCGTCACTCCCGAAGGCCACGGCCCCCACTGGTCCGCCGCTCCCACGCAGCACCAGCGTCTGCGATCCGGACTCGAGATCCCAGAGCCGCACCGTCCCGTCCAGGCTTGCCGTGGCAACCGTGCGTCCCGCCGGATGGACGGCGACATCGCTCACCTGTCCCGTGTGCCCGGTGAGCGTCGCGATCCGCTCCCCCGTGTCCGGATCCCAGACCGCGGCACCCGTGGCCAGGTCGTTGGCGACGAGCAGCTCACCGGTCGGGTCGAAGACGGCCGCCCACGACGCCGCCGGCATTCGTCGGAGCACCGCTCCGTTCGACGCATCCCGCACGACCAGGCCCTCGTGGACGGTCAGCATCCGGCCCAGGGGCCGCCGCGTGGTGACGAGCCGTTCACCGCTGGGATCGAAGGCAAGGCTGACCGGGCTGAACCCGGCTTCCTCGTCGAACCGCGCCATGGTCCGGCCCGAAGGGTCGAAGATCGTGATCCAGCCCTGGTCGGCCGTGCTGCCGATGGCCGCCAACTTCCGACCGTCCGGACTCCATGCCGCGTCGGCGGTGAAGGCGGATTCGTCGCCCGTGAACTGGAGCACACCCGACCGTGCATCCCACACACGCACCGGAACCCCCGGAGGGCCAGCAGTCGCGACCAACTCGCCGTCTGGGCTGAGGTCCATGCGCCACGACTCGTGGTCGGGATCCCCCGCGGTTCGCGGCCCAAGGGTGCTGACCTGCTCGCCCGTGGCCAGCTCCCACACGGTGCCCGCCGTTCCTGCCCTGCTCGCGACCAGGGTGGTCCCGTCGTCGCCGAAGTCCAGCGCGCTGAAGACGCCCGACTGGCCCGGCAGGCTCATCACCTCGGCGCCTGCCGTGGGCGCCACGTCCCAGACCCTTGCAGATCGGATCGCCCCGTCACCGGTCAGCAGCTGCTGACCGTCCGGTGAGAAGGCGACATCGCTGACCACACCCTGCGTGTCACGCGCTGACAGCCGCACCACCTCGGTCCCACCGCCGTCGGAAACGTCCCAGACCCGCGCCGTCCCGTCCTCGCCCGAGGTCGCGAGGCGTGCCGAGTCAGGTGCCCACGCCGCCCCGACCACAGCACCGTCGTGGCCCGACATCGACGCGCGCAGATCACCGGTGTCGGCATCCCAGACGAGCGCACGACGATCCGTGCCCGCCGTGGCGATCCAGCGGCCGTCAGGGCTCCACGTGGCAACCTGGACCGAGGCGTACCCGAGGGGATGCGGCGCGCCCCCTTCGACGGTCACCTCCACAAGCCGCTCGCCCGTGACGGTGTCGACGACGACTGCCTGCTGACCGGCGGCCATGACGAGCCGGTCGTCATCTGGTGCGAATGAGGTGCTGGATGCCGAGAGCACGAACGCACCGACCTCGTCGCCGCTGTCGAGGTCGAGGACCCGCACGGTGCCCTCGTCCCGCCACGATCCCGCGAGCAGCCGGCCGTCGGCGTTGAACGACAGCCCCACCACAGCACCGTCGTGGTCGAAGACCGCCACTTCCTCCCCGCTGGCAACGTCCCAGACCTTGGCAGCACCGTCGTCACCCGCCGTCGCGACCAAGGCGCCGTCGGGGCTGAACACGACGTCGTTGATGTCCACGTCGTGGCCCGTGAAGGCCCGCACTGATGCGCCCGTGGTGGCATCTCGGATGTCGACCAGACCAGTCTCTTCCGGACCTTCGGTCACGAACATCGAGCCGTCCGGGCTCCAGTCCACCGCACCACCGAGGCCCGGCACCGACAACACGATCCGTGACGACGTCACGGCCTCGTGGAGGGCAGCATGGGCCTCGGGCACGACGGTGCCATCGACATTCCTCGTCTGGTCAACGGCTGCCAGCGCGACGAGGATGCTGAGCTCGGGGTCCTCGTCCAGAGACGCGACCGAGGCCGCGGCCAGCTCACGCGCCACGGCCACGCGCTGCTCGCCCTGGGCCCGGCGCCGCTGGTCGAGGGCCAGGAAGCCACCGATGACGGCGACGACCAAGGCAGCGGCCACTCCCGCCAGTTGCAGTCGCAGGCGACGATTCGTTCGCTCCTGGTTCGCATGGAGTTCACGCTCCTGTCGCCGCGCCTCGTCACGTGCGTACGTGCTGGCCACCAGGAATTCCCGTGCGATGGGTGGCAGGCGAGCCGTGCGACCGGCAAACACCGCCAACGCCTGCTCGAGACGAGAACCCGCGTACAGGGCACCGGGGTCGCGGTCGAGGGCGTCCCACTCCCGGGCCGCGATCCGGAGCTTGCCGGCCGCCTCGATGGCGCCTCGATCCTCCTCGATCCAGGCCGACAGGCGAGGCCATTCCCGCAGCAGCGCCTCGTGGGCCACCTCGATGGTGGGCGCTCGGGTCTCCGGGTCATGGTCATGGGTCACCAGCCGGGCCTCGACCCATGGTTCCACCAGATCGGCGACGGGTTTCCCGGGGACCACCAGGGCCAGTTCCGATCTCGGCGTGCGCCGACGGGCCGGCGTGCCGTCCGCACCGATGACGACCAGGCGCTCGAACAGGCGTCGCACCTGCCGGTGGTCATCGTCGAGTGATCGGTACAGGGCCTCCGCACGCGTGGCGATGGCGCCGCCCACCCCACCCAGAGCCCGGTGGGCGGCCAGCGTCAAGCCGCCCCCGTCGGCCCCCGCTGCCAGGTCGTACAGGGCCAACTGCAGTGACGGCATCGCAGCCGGCTGGTCGATGACCGCCGCCACCAGTTCGGCGACCAGGGGCGCCTCGACCGCAAGTCCCACCCGGCGGGCAGGACCCACGATCGTCGCCTCGAGTTCTGCCGCCCGCATCGCCGGCACCGTGACCGTGGCGCCGCGAACGAGCGCGCCGAGTCGCCGGAACCTCAGGGGGCGGTCGTAGAAGTCGGCGCGCAGGGTGGCCACGAACCGGACCCGGCTGTCGGGGTCGGCCACGGCATGCACGAGCCCCGCGATGAACCGACGCTGCTCGTCCTGCGCGCTCCGTGTGAACAAGTCCTCGAACTGGTCGATGACCAGCAGCAACTCGGTCCCGTCGGGAAGGAGTCGGTTCACCGTTCTCGTGATCCCGAGCTCGTCCCTCGCCAGCTCTTCCACCAGGTCGATGGACGAGTCGCCGGGCGGGTGCTCGGGCGAGTCATCCTCGGGCTCGTTGACCGGATTCAACGACGACCCGGTGCCGGATCCGTCACCTGCCACGACGGGCGGCTGCGTTGCGACGCTGGCCAGGCCCTGTGCGAGCTCCTTGAACGGGCTCGCGCCGGGCATCATCGTGGCGACGAGCCAGTGCTCGGAACCGGGCACGGCGCCGCTGCGCACCCGGGGCAGCAACCCGGCGCTCACGACGCTGGACTTGCCACTCCCGGAGGCGCCCACCAGCAGTACGAATCGACCCGGCAAGGCGTCACTGGCCATGCGTTGCAGCAGTTCGTCGACCAGGCGGTCACGTCCGAAGAAGTCCGCTGCATCGGATTCTGCAAACGCGCGAAGCCCCTTGTAGGGATTCACCCACGCCACGTCGCCATGCGGCTCGACGCCCGCGGCCCGATCGAGGCACGCCACCATGGCCTGCAGGACGTCGGTCCGTGGTGGACCGGCACGCAGATCCTCGAGCTGGGCCAGCAGCGCCGATCGAGGCTCGCGAGCGTCGTCGGCAGCGCCGACACCGCTCGCCATCGTCCGGATGACGAGCGCGACCAGTGCTGCCACGTCGTCGTCCTGTGACGCATCCGCGCTCCCCAGAGGAACGTCGGACAGGGCTGCGGCGCCGCTGGCGTCGAGCAGCACGCTTGCCGCCGTCACCCTTCCATGGACCATGCCCTGCTCGTGCACAGCGTCCAGCGCAGTGACGAGACGCCTGGCCAGGGCGGCCACCTCGACGACTGAGAGCGGATCGTCTTCCAGTCGATCTCGAAGCGACCCGCCATCCATGCGGCGCATGACGACGTAGGCGGCACCCGGCTCCCTCCAGTGGTCGTGGATCGGGACGACCGGCACGTCATGGAGGGCCGCCACCCGCGCATGGTTCGCCTCGAAGGATCGAACGACGTCGGGCCGGTCGGCGATTTCGGGCGGCACGATCCGGATGGCGAGGTCACGGTCGACGCCGGGGAGTCGGGCTGCGTGGACCGTGCCGTCACGTCCGGAGCCCAGGCGGGCCCCCAGGCGATATCCACGAATCACCCGCTCCGACGTGTCGCGCATCTGGAGGTCTCGGTCGTGGACCAGGATCCGGTGCTCGAGGTCGACCAACGCCGGTGCCGGGTCCAACCCGAAGTCCGTGGCCAGGATCTCGCGGTACTCCTGCATGGCGCGCAGTGCCTCCACCTGCTGACCGCTGCGGTACAGGGCCGTCATGAGCTTCGCGCGGAACGACTCCCGCAGCGGATGCTGCGCCACGAGTGTCTCGGTGCGGGCCACCACCTCTGCGTCCAGGCCGCATGCAAGTTCGGCGTCCAGGAGGTGGTCCTCGGCGGCCAGGCGCACATGGTCGAGGCGCTGGATCTCGGGCCGCGCCCAGTCCTCGTCGTCGAACTCGGCGTAGGGCTCACCGCCCCATCCCCCCAGCGCCTCGCGCAGGACCGCCAGGGCGCCTGCCGGATCACCCTCGTCCAGCAGCGCACGACCGCCGGTCACCCCGGCCTCGAAGGCGCCGGCGTCGATGGCTTCGTCGGGTACCCACAGTACGTAGCCCGGAGGACGGGTCTCGAGCACGCCCGGGTCGCCGCCGCCCTCCTCGAGCACCCGACGCAACCGTGCCACGTAGGTGCGCAGGGTGGCCTCGGCCCGGGGTGTCGGCTCACCGGCGAAGACGGCATGCACCAGGCGGTGGGTGGACACCGTCTCGTTGCGGTGCACCAGCAGCATGGCCAGCAGGCGACGCTGCCGCTCGCCACCCACGTGCAGGTCCACGCCCTGGTCGAGGATCTGCACCGCACCGAGCACGCGATATGCACGCATGCTGCCAACCCCTCACCCCACTGGCGGCACCCGAACGTCGGTCGCCATCGTGTGGATGCCCCCGGGGCATCCGAGATCCACCCTACATGTGCTCGACGATGGCCAGCACGTTGCCGAAACGCGATGTCGTCGCCCGGCCGGTGGACCTCCAGCTCACTGCTCGGTCACTCGGCTCGGTCACTCGCACGCGAGTCCATCGCGCAGGGCGTCGGCATGGTCGGTGTAGACCTGTGCCTGTTCGACGGAATGGGCTCCCTCGGCCACCAGCTCGGCAACCTGGTCGGTGCGCCCCCAACTTGCCGCAGACGGCGCCATCGTTGTTCGGGTTGCCGTCTGACAGCAGCCGGCCCGCCTGGCCGAGGTGACCAACCAGGCTGCGCTCGACACCGCGGGGAAAGCCCTGGGCCTCGATGTCATCGATCAACACCTGGACGCGCGCCGGTCCGGTCAGGCGGACCGTGCGCGTTGGTCGGTGATCAGACGTCGTCGAGCAGCAGCTCCAGGTCACGGATCAGCAAGGCCCGAGCGGGTCAGCGGTGCGGGCGGGTCCGCACGGCGACGGTCTTGGTACGGGTGTAGCCGACGAGCGCCTCGAAGCCCTTCTCGCGGCCGTGGCCGGAATGCTTGACCCCACCGAAGGGGAGGACGACGCCGCCCCCAGCGCCGTACTGGTTCACGTAGACCTGGCCGACGTCGAGTTGGTGGGCCAGCCAGTGCGCACGGTCGACGTCTCGCGTCCACACGGCCGCGATGAGGCCGTAGTCGGTCGCGTTGGCCAGGCGGGCGGCGTCGTCGAGGTCGTCGAACGGTGTGGCGGCCATGACGGGCCCGAAGACCTCCTCCCGCGCCACCGTGGCGTCGCTGTCGACGTTGGCGAACAGGGTCGGCGACCAGTAGAAGCCCCCGGCGAGTCCATTCCCACTCGGTGGGTCCCCACCCATGACCAGGGTGGACTCCCTGGCCGCGGCGCCGACCATCGACGCCACCCTGTCCCGCTGTCCGGAGGAAATCAGTGGGCCCAGGTCCGGATCGTCCATGCCCGGCCCGATCGTCGTGTCGGCGAAGGCGGCGGCAACACGGTCGACCACCTCGTCGTGGACCTCGCGGGCGACCACCAGCCGTGACCCTGCCGAGCAGGTCTGGCCAGCGTTCTGGAGGATCGAGTTGACGATGACCGGCACGGCCTCGTCGAGGTCGGCGTCGGCGAACACGATGTTGGGGGACTTGCCGCCCAACTCCAACGTCAGGGGCGTGAAGGTCTGCGCTGCAGCGGCACCGACGAGGCGCCCCACCTCGACGGACCCGGTGAAGGACAGGTGGTCGATGCCGGGATGGGCGGCCAGGGCGGCGCCCGCTGCCTCGCCGATGCCGGGCACAACGTTGAACACCCCTGCCGGGATCCCCACCTCGAGCGCGAGTTCGGCCAGCCGCACCGGGTTCACCGGCGCCTCCTCGGCGGGCTTGAGGACCACCGTGTTGCCGGTGGAGATCGCCGCCGACACCGCGCGACCGGTGATCTGCAGCGGATAGTTCCACGGGATGATGACGCCGGCCACACCGTGGGGCTCGCGGCGGGTGTAGGCAAGGGTGTGGTCGTCGGTCGGGATGACGTCGCCGTGCAGGACGCGGATGCCGCCGGCCGCGAACTCGAAGTACTGGGCGCACTGCTCGACGTCCACGCGGGCCTGCGACAGGGGCTTGCCGGTGTCGCGGCTCTCGGTCTCGGCGAGGTCGTCCACCTCCGCCCGGATGCGGTGGGCGAAGGCCGTCATCAGCTGGCTGCGCTCCAGTACCGGCGTCGAACGCCATGCCGGCAGCGCCCGCCGCGCTGCGCGCACGGCGCGGTCGACGAGTGCTGCGTCACCCGCCGGCAAGGTGGCGAACACCTGCCCGGTGGACGGGTCGAGGGTGTCGAACGTCGTCGGCATCCCGACGTGTTCGCCGTCGACGATGGCAGTGATGGTTGCAGTGGTGGTCATGGCCTGCTCCTCGTGACCGTCGGTTCAATGCCCGACGGTTCGCTGTCTGTCAGTTCGATGCCTCGACGCGGACAGCGGCCGGCTCCTCGCCGCGCACGGCCAGGCCCGACTCCGAGTCGAACACGTGGACCCGGTCCACGTCGACAGCCAACCGCACCGGCTCGCCCACCGCCGGGTCGGCGTCCGGCGCCGCCTTGACGCGGACGAGGTCCTGGCCCACCTCGACGTCGACCAGGCAGCGATCACCCAACGGCTCGACCGCGTAGACGGCCCCCACCAGGGTCGCGTCGGTCGAATCCGTCGTGAGGGCAAGGTCCTCTGGCCGCACCCCCAGCTGGTAGCGCCCGCCCGTGACCGATGCCGTCGACGGGACCGGCACCTGCCAGCCGGTCTCGCCGCGCAGCTGGCCGTCCCGGAGTTCGCAGTCCAGCAGGTTCATGCGCTGGGCGCCGATGAAGGTCGCGACGAACCGGTTGGCCGGGCGGTCGTAGATGTCGGCCGGCGTCCCGACTTGCTGGAGGCGGCCGTGGTCGATCACCGCGACCTGGTCGGCCATGCTCATGGCCTCGGCCTGGTCGTTGGTCACGTACAGGAACGTGGCGCCCAGGGTGCGGTGCAGGCGGGTCAGCTCCGTGCGCATCTCGACCCGCAGCTTCACGTCGAGGTTGGTCAGCGGCTCGTCCATCAGGAACGCCCGGGGCTCGCGCACCAGGGCCCGACCCAGGGCGACACGCTGCTGCTCACCGCCCGACAGCTGCTGGGGATGGCGGTCCAGCAAGTGGTCGATGCGCAGCAGCGAGGCGACCTCGTGAACCTGTTGGTCCGCGGCGTCCGCGTCGATGCGCCGTGCACGCAGGGGAGACGCGATGTTTTCGCCGGCGGTCTGCTTGGGGTACAGCGCGTAGCTCTGGAAGACCATGGCGAGGTCGCGAGCCGAGGGCGCGGCGCCGTCGGCCGGCCGGCCGTCGAAGGAGACCGACCCGTCGTCGGGAGTTTCGAGCCCCGCGATCAGGCGCAGGGTCGTGGTCTTGCCGGCGCCGGACGGCCCCAGCAGGACGAAGAAGGCCCCGTCGTCGACGTGCAGGGACAGGTCGTCGACGGCCTGCGTGTCACCGAAGGCCTTGGACACCCCGTCGAGGTCGATCGCACTCATGCTGTCCCCGCATCGGCGCCGGAGCGCGCCGGGTCGGTGGTCGTGGGTCCGGGCGCAGCGTCCCCGGGTGCCCGCATCGCCTGGGCAGGGGCCGGGTCGGCCCCCAGGAGGCGCCCGGTGTCACCGTCATAGACGCGAGGCTCGAAACGGGCGAAGTGGTGGACGGTGACGGCATCGCCATCGCGCCACTGTGCGGTGGGCGGCTCGCGGACCGACAGGCGTTGGTCGGCGACGTCCACCACGTAGATCGTCTCGTCGCCCAGCGACTCGGTCGCGACGACCTGGCCGCTCGCGCCGTCACCGTCCGGCCCCGCGATGCCGAGCCACTCCGCCCGGACACCGGCGACCAGGCCGGTCCCGGTGGCGTCGGCGGGGCGGGGAAGCCGCAGGCCGCCCGGGCCCACCAGGGCCGGTCCGTCGACGGCGACGTCGAACAGGTTCATCGGCGGCGTGCCGATGAACCCGGCGGTGAACAGGGTGGCCGGGTTGCGGTAGACGTCCAGTGGCGCGCCGACCTGTTCGAGCCGGCCACCGTTCATGATGCCGATGCGATCCCCGAGGCTCATCGCCTCCACCTGGTCATGGGTCACGTAGACCATCGTCGTGCCCAGTTCCGCCTGCAAGTGCTTGATCTCGGTGCGCATGTCGATGCGCAACTCGGCGTCGAGGTTGGTCAGCGGTTCGTCCATCAGGAACGCCTGTGGCGCCCGCACGAGCGCGCGCGCCAGGGCGATGCGCTGCTGCTCGCCACCGGACAGGCGCGACGGCTTGCGGTCGAGCAGGTCGGTGATCTTGAGCATCTCGGCCGAGGCTGCGACCCGACGTTCGACCTCGCTGGTGGCGACCTTCTGGGCCCGCAACGGGAAGGCGATGTTGTCCCGTGCCGTGAGGTGGGGGTACAGCGCGTAGAACTGGAAGACCATGGCGATGTCACGTTCACCGGCGCGGCGGCCGTTGACCAGTTGGTCGCCAATGCGCACGTCGCCGCTGGTCTGGTGCTCGAGCCCCGCGATGCAGCGCAGCGTCGTCGTCTTGCCGCACCCGGAGGGCCCGAGCAGCACGAACAACTCACCGTCGGCGATCTCGAGGTCGAGATGCTCGACGGCGACGGTGCCGTCCGGGAACTGCTTGCGCAGTCCCTCGATGTGGATGCCTGACATGCGATGCCTCCTCTAGCGGCGCACGGCGCCGAATGTCATGCCGGCGACCAGGTGCTTGCGGACCAGGAAGCCGAAGGCCAGCACCGGCACGGCGAAGACCATGGCAGCGGCAGCCACCAGGCCCCACGGTGTCGACTGGCCGCCGAGCAGCCCGGCGATCGCCGGGGGCACCGTCCGTGCCGTCGAGCCGGTCAGGAACACCGCGAACGTGAACTCGTTCCAGGTGAAGATCATGCTGAAGACCGCCGTGGCCAGGATGCCCGGCACGAGCAACGGCAGCGACCCCTGGCGGAAGGCCTGCAGTCGCGAGTACCCGTCCATCATCAGGGCGTCCTCGTACTCGCCGGGGATCTCGTCGACGAAGCCCTTCATCATCCAGATGGTGAAGGGGAGGTTGAAGGCCGTGTAGAGGAGGATGAGCCCCGTCCGGGTGTCGTACAGCCCGGCCCACCGGTACATCACGAACAACGGGATCACGACCACCACGGGCGGCATGAAGCGGGTCGACAGGATGAAGAACAGCTGGTCCTTGGCACCCTTGATGTCGAAGCGCGAGAACCCCCACGCCGCGGGGACCCCGATCAGGGTCGCCAGCAGGGTCGCCATGGCCGTGATGATCACCGAGTTCGAGAAGTTGGTGACCAGGTCGGAGGCACCGCCCGCCGCCGACGTCGAGACGAACACGTCCCGGTAGTTGTCCAGCGTCGGCGTGAAGTCGAAGACAGTGGCGGCGTAGACGTCCTGGATGTCCTTGAGCGACGTGATGAGCATCCAGAACGCCGGGAAGAGCATGAGGACGACGGCCAGCATGAGCAGGCCACCTCGGAGCGCGCGTGCCGGCCTCACTTGGCCTGCACCCGGGTCAGGTACTTGACGTAGAACTGGGTCGCGATGGTCACGACGATCACCATGAGGATTCCGTAGGCGGACGCGACCGCGGTGTCGGAGTTCTGGAACGCGATCTTGTAGAGGTGGTAGGACAGGGTCTCGGTCGACGAGCCGGGGCCGCCGCCGGTCACCACGTAGACGATGTCGAAGAGGCGGAACGCGTCGATCGCACGGAACATGATCGCGATCAGGAGCAGGGGCCACACCAGCGGCAGGGTGATGTGGCGGAACTTGAACCACTCCGAGGCCTGGTCGATCTCGGCGGCCTCGAACAGGTATTCGGGAACTGCGGTGAGTCCGGCCAGCGCGATCACCATGATGAAGGGCGTCCACTGCCACGAGTCCACCACGACCAGGGAGAACAACGCCAGGCGTGGTTGGGTCAGCCACAGCACCTGGCCGATCCCGATGGCCTCGAGGAAGCTGTTGATGATCCCGAACTGCGAGTCCAGCATCAGCTTCCAGAAGGCGCCGACCACGACCGGCGACAGCATCATCGGCAACAGCAGGAGCACGGTCAGGACGCCGCGACCACGCTCCTGGCGAGACAACAACCAGGCGATGAAGAATCCGAAGAACGTCTGCAGTCCGACTGCCGCCACCACGAAGATGAGCGTCGTGATCGCACGCTCCCACACCTGGGGGGAGGTGAGCACGTCGATGTAGTTGCCGAACCACACCCATTCGATTGGCTGGTTGCGCGTGGCCGAGTACGTCGAGAACGACAGCACCACCGCCCACAACAGCGGGAACAGGAACAGCCCGACCAGGAAGAGCATCGCCGGTGCCACGGACAGACGCGCCAACCAACGATCGGTCAGGCGGCCCGAGCGGCGGGCGACGGGCGGCGGCTCGAAGTCGGGGCCCTGGTCGGAGGGCTCGGCCGGCGTGGCCACCGAGGTGGTCTGTGCCATGCGGTCGTGGGCTCCTGGTCGGTGGGAGGGGGGCACGGGACGGGTTGGAACGGGCCCCGCTGCCCGGTGCAGCGGACAGCGGGGGGGATGGCGGGAACCGGGGACCGTGCCCGCCATCAGCGGAAACGGCCCCCGGAGGACGCGACGGCTACAGGCCGCCGTCCTCGATGTCGTCCATCACCTCTTGTTGCTGGGAGGCGATGTTGTTGAGGGTGTCCTCGGCCGACTGCGTCCCCGACAGCATGGCGTTGGCCTCGCTGTTGTGGATGTCGAGAAGGCGGAAGTACTCGGGCATGTTCCAGAAGTCCTTGAGGTCCCCGACCGACTCGACGAACGCCGGGTTCCACGGACGCGCCGTCAGGAACGCGTCGGACTCCAGGGCCGCCGTCTGGGCAGGAACGCCACCGAACTCACCCCAGGCTTCCTGGATCTCGGGCTGCTGGAACCAGGCCAGGAAGTCGAGGACCTCCTGCTCGTTCTCGGTGTAGGCCGAGACCGACATGCCCATGCCGCCCAGCGACACGATCTCGGTCTCGTCGGTCGGGACCCGCGCGAAGCCGAGCTTCTCGAGGATCTCTTCCTCGGTCTCACCGAGCGCACCCGACACCTCGGGGGTCTGGAGACCCTCGAGACCGGCAACCCAGTTGAAGCCCATGCAGGTCTGGCCCTGGGCCATCGCGGCGTTGACCTCGGAGATGAATGCCGTGCCGACGAACCCGGGCGGAGTCAGGGGGAGCATCTCGTCGGTCAGCTGCGTGGCCGCCTCGATGTTCTCGGGGGAGTTGAGGATCCCCTCGACCTGGAGCTCCTGGGCGTCCCAGATCTCGCCGCCGTGGGTCCACAGCTGCGTGTTGAGCATGACCGCAGCCTCGTCAGAGCCACCGGAGCCATGGAATGCGAGGCCGTACATGCCCTCGTTGTCCGCCTGGCACTCCGCTGCCTTCTCGATCATCTCGTCCCAGGTCGCCGGGGCCTCGCCGATCAGGTCCTTGCGGTAGATCAGCACGTAGGAGTCGGCCAGCGCCGGGAGTCCGTAGAGGTTGCCGGCCGGGTCGTACAGGCCGTCCTCCGCACGCGGGTACTGCCCGTAGGCGGACAGCAGGTTCTGCGGGTAGTCGTCGGGGTTGATCGACTCGGCCGCGAAGTCGGTCAGGTCGAGCACGTGCCCGCCCTCGACTGCCTCACCGATCCACTGGGAGTCCAGGATCGCGATGTCGAAGTCGGTCTGGCGTGCCGCGAACTGGGTGAAGATCGCGTCGTGCCACTGGGGGTTGGGAACCGCGTCCATCGAGATGGTCACGTTCGGGTTGACCTTGGAGTACTCCTGGTTGGCGAAGTCCTCGAGCAGCTGGGCGGGCGCCCACTCGAACCAGACGACGCTCAGCTCGACCGGTTCACCGTCACCGGCGGCCATCGTCTCGGTCTCTGCCGACCCATCCTCGGTCGCCTCGGTGGCGTCGGCCTCGGTGGCGTCGGCCTCGGTCGTGTCGGCGGCCTCGGTGGCGTCGCCACTGTCGTCGTCATCGCCGGAACTGCATCCGGCGAGCACGACGAGCATGGCCGTGAACACGACCCCCCATCGCCGTAGTTTCCCTGTCCTGCGCATGTGCGTACTCCTTGGTTGGTCAGCTCCTGTGAGCTGGGTCGTTTCGATTCCCCCGCGCTCGCGTGGGCGAGCGCAGTCGCGGTCAGACATCCCGGCCTCCATCGACATCGAGCCCGATTCCCGTGACCATGGCGGCCTCGTCCGAGGCCAGGTAGACCGCCGCCCACGCGATGTCCTCGGGAGTGGACAGTCGTCCGAGCGGAATGGTCGCCTCGAAGGCCTTCCGAGCTTCCGCGGGATCGCGATCTCCGGAGAAGGCGCCCAGCATGCCGGTGTCACCCATCACGGGATTGATGGCGTTCACGCGGATGTTGTCGGGTGCGAGTTCGAGGGCAAGGGTCTTGGTGAGGTTGAGGGCAAAGCTCTTCGAGGCGTTGTAGATGCTCAGGCCGGGTCGTGGCCGGATGGCCGCGGTCGACGCCGTGATGAGGATGACGCCGCCGCCCTGGCGCTTCATGGCAGGCACGGCAGCACGACAGCCGGCGAAGACCCCGTACATGTTGATGCTGGCGATCCGGTCGTAGAGGTCGTCGGACGTCTCCTCGATGGGGGTCGGCGACATCGGGATGCCGGCGTTGTTGAACATGATGTCGAGTCGGCCGTACTCGTCGACGGTCCTGGCAACCATTGCCTCGACGTCGGCACTGCGAGTGACGTCGACGATCTCGGCCCGGGCCCGACCACCGTCCCTGGTGATGTCGTCGGCAACGGACTTGGCGCCGTCACCGTCGATGTCGGCAACGACGACGGTGGCGCCCTGGGCCGCGAACAGCCGCGCTGCCCCGGCGCCGAACCCGGCCCCGGAGCCCGTGATGATCGCGATCTTGCCCGCCAGCCGATCGGTCATCAGGCTGCCGCCTTGGCGAGCACGTCCATGAAGGCACGTGACCACTCCGGCAGGTCCGGCCAGCCGGTGCAGGACACGACGTTGCCGTCGACGACGTCCTTGCCGGCCTCGAAGGTCGCCCCGGCGTTGACGAAGTCCATCTCCAGGGGCGGGAAGCCCGACACGGTGCGACCGTCGAGCAACCCGAGCGCTGCGGGGACCTGGGTGCCGTGGCAGATCAGCCCGACCGGCAGGTCCTTTTCGAAGAAGTGGGTCGTGATCCGGCCGACGTCGGGGTCCATGCGGATGTACTCCGGGGCACGACCACCGGGGATGACCAACGCGAGGTAGTCGTCCTCGTCGACCTCGGAGAAGGCCAGGTCCACGGGCAGGTGGCGGCCGGGGCGCTCGGTGTAGGCGTCCCAACCCTCCTCGAAGTCGTGCACGACCAGCTTGACGATCTTGCGGCTGGGCGCGGCGACGTCGACCTGGTATCCCGCCTCGCGGAGGCGGTAGATCGGATACATCGCATCGAGGTCTTCGCAGGCGTCCCCGGTCAGGACGAGCACGCGGTCCATGAGTTCTCCTCGGTTCTCGGCAGTGGCTTCCGGTTCCAGACCAGAAGATTGTCGACAATCATAGAAAGAACAGCGCGCATGTCAAGGGGTGGAGCAAGATTAGTTGGGCGGGATGCCGAAATTGGTGATTCAGACCTCGGGAAGGTGTTCCACGATGGCACTCCAGACCCTGGATGTGGGCTCGATCACCGGAAAGTGGTCGGCCCCGGGGAACTCCAGCAGGGTGACGTCGTCCCCGGCTGCCAGCGCCGCGTCCCGGTGGGCACGGGCATGGGACAGCGGCACGTGCTCGTCGGCGTCCCCGTGTGCGAGCAGTTGCGGCACCCCCAGCGGCAGGTGGTCGGCCGGGGACGCCACGTCGTAGCGGTCGCCCACCTCGTCGGGCGTCCCACCGAGGAACTCCACCGCGGCCCCCTCGCCCAGGTCGTCTGCCGCCGCGGCTCGCAGGTCGGCGACACCGGCCAGGCTCACGACGGCGGCCGGGACCACCCGAGGTCCGGCGCCCGGGACGCCAGTGGGCAGGTGGGGTCGCGCCGCAGCCCACAGGGCGAGGTGGCCACCAGCAGAGTGGCCGATCGCGAGCACGCGGTCGAGGTCGAGTGGCTCATCGGCGACCAGGCCGGCCAGCGCGTCCACCCCTGCGGCGACATCGGTCAGCGTCGTGGGCCAGCCACCCCGGCCACCGACACGTCCATACTCGAGGTTGTACGTCGCCCAGCCTCGGCGGGCCAGGTCCTCGGCCAACGGCGCGACCATGTCCAGACCCCGGTGCGAGCGCCAGAAGCCGCCGTGCACCACGATGGCGACCGGCGCCGGCCCGTCGACGCCTGACGGAAGCCGCAGGTCGGCGAACTGGTCGGGGGCGGATCCGTAGGTGATCCGACGGACGTTGCCAAGCGTGGGCGACATGTGGTTTCCTCTGGTTTGTTGACGATCCTACAAAGAGGTGGTCTCCTACGTGGGGGTCGGCCGGAGGAGGAAACCCGATGTCGGAGTTCGAGCCGGTCGCGCGTCGATCCACACCCGAGATCATCGCAGACCAACTCCGTGAACGCATCCTTGACGGGACGCTGGCACCGGGCACCCAACTGGGCGAGGCCGCGCTGGCACGCAGCATGGAGGTCAGCCGGGGCCCGATTCGCGAGGCCATGCAGCGGCTCATCCAGGAGGGACTGCTCGAGAACATCCGCCATCGGGGCGTGTTCGTGATCGAGCTCGGCCCGGACGACATCGCCGACATCTACTCCGCTCGCAGCTTCCTCGAGCGGGCCGCCGCCGAGGCGCTCATGCAACGCCCCGACCAGGAGCCACTGGGGATCCTCGCGGACCTGCTGGAACGGATGGCCGCGGCCGCCGACGCCAAGGACTGGCCCCGCCTGTCCGACCTCGACCTGCGCTTCCACGAGACGATCGTGATGGCCTCGCACAGCATCCGACTGGGGCGCATGTTCCACACGCTCATGGCCGAGACCCGCATGTGCCTGGCCGCCCTCGAGCCGGCCTATCCCCGGCCCCAGGACATCGTCGACGAGCACCGGGCCATGTACGAGGCGATCGCAGATGGTCGTCGCGACGAAGCCCTGGAACGGATCGACGCCCACATGGTCCGCGCCCAGCGCAAGCTCGCCGCACGTCGCCCGGACACCGCCGCCGAGGTCGTCGGCTGACCATCAGGGTGCGGCACGTGCTGCCTCGTCCGGCAGGGTGACGGGCGCGACGACGACGGCTGCGCAGGTCACGAACCCAGTCGTTGGTGGTCGACCTCCAGGAAGTCCGCCACGTCGCGCATCCACACGTCGGCCACGAAGGCCTGGTGATCCGGGTGCTGGTCGTAGGCGTCGTAGGCCGCCTGGTCCGCGAACACCATGGTGGCGCCGTGGGTGAAGTCGTTCTTGTCCCCCACGTCGACCAGCAGCTGGAAGTCCTGGACGCCGTCGATGTCGGCAAGCGCCCCGAAGCGGCCCAGGAACGCGTCCCGGTCTGCTTCCGGTCGCAGCCGGAAACTCACGGTGTGGCGGATCGTGGCGTCGTCGCGAAGCATGTCGACCTCGAGGTGTTCGGCAGGCGGTCGGGCGCCCGACGGTCGCACGACGGGCAAGCTCGGCCGGCGGTCGACCGAGCGGCGGGCACGCTAGCGGGACCGGTCCCCCACGTCGACGCGGTCTCGCCGATGCCCACGACACGGCGTGTCGCCGGCGTGTCGCAGGCAGAAGTCTCGATCGTTGGTGGGGGTGCCATCGCAACATGAGTGGTCACCACTCAATCCATCGTGCGTGGCGATTCGTAGCGTCCCTGTCATGACCCATCGACAGGTGACATGATGACGAGCCAGTCGACCCGACAGGCGACCCGACGGACCACGGCCACGATGTCGATCGCGATGCTGCTGGTGGCGGTTGGCCAGTCCGCCACCGCCATTGACAACTGGATGGCCCACGCGTGGAGCAGGGACTTCGAAGACCAAACGGTTGGGCATCAGTAGGGCTAGCCGGAAGCGGCATTGCAGACAACCCCGTAGCCATGCGCGAAGGCCTCGGGTGGACTCGAACCAATGTGATCTCGGGGGACGGCGCATCGCCTTCGGCACCCGCGACGAACAACTGCGGCACGTGAAGGAAACCGGATGGCCCTCACCGATGACTGCAGCATCTACGGCGCTGTGCATGAGGACGGGATCAACCTCGTGCTGCGCCACATCATGCAGCAGCGACCGTCCTACTTCAACTTCGCCACGGAGCTCTTTGTCAAGCACCCGGAGCGACTTTGCGTGCCCATCGAGCCCGCGCAGTCAGTCGAAGAGGCGGCAAATCCGCTGTTCCGTTTGGTAGCCCCCATGCCAGTGCTGGACGCGCCGAGGCCAATCGGGCTGAACTGGTGTTTCCAGTTGACCGAGGCTCAGGTCGATGTCCATCCCCTCGATGAGTTCGGTCTGCCACCAGAGATCGGCAACCTCCCGGACCAGCATCTTGCTCTCAGGTTCGCCGGATGTCTTGGGCTTGGCTGTCTCGACGACGCGGTCTACGACGAGTGGGTAGCGATACAGATCGAAGAGGTCCTCTACAAGAACGCACACGCTCCAGCCGGCGACGCGCCATCACCGGGGTATTCGACGCAACCGGTCGAGGAGATCGACGTCCCCGAAGTTGGAGAGATCACGTGCTTCTGCATGGAGGTCTTCGCGGTCCTCCGCCCCGAGTGGTGGCGGATCGGCAACGATGACAGCGCCGAGTACCACCTCACCCTGCACCTGGAGCAGTTGGAGATCGTCGATCTGGAACCCGACGGGTTGGAGACGATCATCGAGTGCTACGTGACGGCGCTGCTGCGCTTGAGTCTGCTGCCCCGCCTGACGCTCGGTCTGCGCGACATGATCTTCGACCTGACCGGTCCGCTGCATGCCGTCGGGGTGGGGAAGGGCAAGAAGATCGTGCTCCAACCATCTCCGCCTTCGGCTGCCGTTCCGAACAACCCGGCGGTCGAGGACGACCAGCTCAAGGCCTTCGTCGATCTGGTGATCACCCCGTAGGAGTCCACAATGGCACACATCACGATCGCGGTGTCCGAGCAGACCTTCCGCGACTCGTTCGAGCTTCTCCGCGACAGCGTGAGATTCGAGGAGCAGGACACGTTTCAGGCCAATCCCTACATCCAGGTGGAGTACGACGTCAAGGGACACCTCGCGGGAGGGACGCTGAATCTGCTCGGGAGCAACAGCATCGAGATCAAGGAGCTCGACCTCCGCTGGGACAGATTCAAGATCACACTCCGCATCGACATTCCTACGCAGTATGTCGGTGGCTGGTGCATCGGCGGCTTCGGCTGGAGCTTCTGTGTCCCGAAAGTGCCATTCTTCTCGAAGTCCACGGACGTCGAGGTCAAAGAGGACGTTGCGCAGTTCCTGTCTCAGGAGCTGTCGCTGAGTTGCCACCTGGACGCCCGCCACTACGACGCCAGTGGACCCGCCCCCTCTCCTCCGTGCTCGCTCCTGCGCTTCGTCCCATGGCCCTCGCGCGATCAGTGGGAGATCTATGTCGACCCGGACGGTCAACCGGACGTGGATCTATTCGACCTCGGCCAGATCGGCTCCGACATCTTCCGCAACGCGCTCACAGACAAGATCGAGGACTTGATCCCCAATGACCTGATAGGCGCACTGCTGCTCTCACAGGTCAAAGGGCTCGCGAACCTGATCGGCAAGATCCTTGACGTGCCCGATGACCTGACCGAAGCAGTCTCCAAATGGCTCCACAACGCCGGGCTCGACAAACGGCTCATGACTCAGCTGCTCGACTCCTTTGCGAAGTGCAACCCGATCTACGGGATCGACGATCCGTACCAGATCCTCCCAGCCTCCGACGGTCTCGTGCCCGTTCGCATCCCCGTGAAGGACGTCTCGGTCACCACGACCGACCACGAGATGATCGCCACGGCAACGGTGGGAGAGTGACATGACGAGACCGAAGATGGAGATCAACCGCGGGCTGTTCGCCCGACAGGTCTACGACAGCGCGTCGTTGACGGTCCCCACCACCTTGTTCCACCGCCTGAGGCAAGAGGGGACGTACGACGTGCGTGTCCACCGTGGTGAACAACTGGCGCACCGGACCACGGTGCGGGTCAGCGAGCAGGGTGTCCCGCAGATTGACGTTGACCCTGCGGCCGGGGGGCACAAGGCCGACGGCGACGGTTGCTGCGATGGTGCCGTCAGAGGGCAGGAGCTGCTGCCCGGCGGCGCGCTGTGCTTCCACGTGTCGGAAGGGGACGGCGGGTACGACGCGGTCGTCGAGCGCGTCGGCCGGGACGGCAGTGTTGACACGGTGCTCGACTCAAGCGAGGCGATTCCTGCGGGTGGCGTGTTCGCCGTGACGATGGTGCTGCCCGGGGAGTATGGGGTCATGCTCAACGGCGAGGACAAGGAGTGGGCCCGGGTACGCGTCGGCGAACCGGATCCAGCCAGTTTCCGTCCCGCTGAGGGGACCGTGCTGACGCTGGGACCACGCGGTCTCGAGCCGGACCAGGCCGACCTGGGCTTCGGCCAATCGGTCGCCATCATTCTGGAGGTCGACGCCAGCATCCAGGTGGCCCCGCTGCATCGCGAGTGACATCGCCTTGGGTCGCGTCCGAGGCCAGGAGCTTCGTGCAAGTGGGGTTGTCCGGAAGACGTTTTTGGGGCCACCCCGGTGTCGCGGCTGCCCGAGTCCGCCCTAGCGTCGTGTGACGTGCAATACAGCGACCTGGGGGCGTCACATGGCAAGCAAGATCCCGTGGGCAATCATCCTGTGCCAGTACCCCGACGAGCCCGCTGCGCCGCGCGACCCAGCGTGGTTCCGCGAGTTGCTGTGCGCGGATGGGCAGGGCACCGGGAACCTGGTCGATTACTGGCGCGACGTGTCCCGGGGCGAACTCGACCTCTCCGAGAGCCAGGTCTTCGGGTGGTTCGACCTTCCAAACACACGGGCGAGCGAGATCGCCAAGCATGTCGCAAACAAGGCCAAGAACGGAGGCAAGGACGACACACCCTGGCGGTACCTCAGGATCGCAGCAGGAATCGACGTCGCCCGGGAACAGGGTGTGGACTTGTCGCCGTTCACCCACGTGATGGTGGTGCACAACGCAAAGACCGACGTGGGAGGTGCCGGAACCGTCGAGGGGTTCAGGGGCGTGCTCATCGATCGTCCGGCCTGGGACGCCGACTGGCCTGGTGGTTGGGTGGCAATCCATACGATCATCGCGCACGAGATGGGCCACGGCCATGGGTTTCCAGATTCGCAGTACCTGACCGAGGGGGTGGTCGATCACTACAACGACGAACTCGACATCATGAGCGCGATGTCCAACCTGATCCGATTCCCGTCCACGTACGGACTGTGCGGGCCGGGCTTGGGGGGAGCCTTGCAGGCGAGCGCCGGATGGCTGCCGATGGATCGCGTGCACACGGTGGGGCCCACCGCGACGGAGATTCAACTACAGGCGCTGCCGTCGGACACGGGGACGATCGCGGCCCGGATCACGGACATCGTCTTCCCCGGCCCCACAGCGGAGAGCGGGCAGTACCTGGTCGAGTACCGAAGCCCAACCGGCTGGGACCGTGGACTGTCCGGTGGCTGCGTGGTCGTGCGCTTCAATTCGGCCTCCAGGCCGTCGGTTGCGATGCCGTCACATGCAACCTCCGCCGGCCAACATCCGATCCCCGAGCGCCTCTTGGTCAAGGGATCTACCTTCGTCGACCCGATGAACGACGTGATGGTGACCGTCCTGGACATCGACGACGGCGCCGGACGGGCCACCATCCGCGTCGGGCCTCTGCCGTCGGCCGAGGTGACGACATCGGTGGTGACCATTGACTCCACCGACGCCGGGTCGGGGGAGTATGACTTCCCGGGGATCCTCGGTCGATGCCTGGCGGAGACCTACACGTACGCCATCGTTCATCAGCACCAACAGGTCACCATCCAGGCGAAGCCGCCCCACCCGAACGCGCCGGCGCTTGCCAACGTCCACTGGGCGGTGGAAGGTGTCCCGATCACGGGGCCAACGGGCTCGCTGACGGTGTCCGTGGATGCTGGGCTCATCCCGGCCCCGGGCGACGCACCCTTCCCCCACGACGTCTCCGCCACGCCGGTGGTGGTGGACTACGAGACTTCCGGGACGAGCCTCGAACTGCGCAACCGCGTTCAGGATGGCCAGTACCTGCTCACGATCGACATGCATGGCGTCGTGGACGGTGACCCCGTGCATGAGCAAACCACAGTTCGGTTCGACGGCATCGTGCATCGCTTCAACCCCGCGGACCAGGCCGCAATGAACGAGTGCTGGTTCGACCAGCTCTATGGGGCGATCTACGCATCGCTGAAGGACGTGCCGATCGGCAAGCTCGTCGACATCAGTCCCACGCTGGTGTCGCGCAACCCGGCGCGGATGCCGTTCGATGTCGATGCGTGGATCCACCAGGGACTCGTTGACCACCTGCGGGGACCTGCCGCGTCGCGTCGGCTCCACTCACGAGCCCTCGTCGGTTCCCAGCGATGGCGATGGCGGCGGTGATCGTGGCCTGCGCGCCGAATAGAGATTCAGTCGCCGTCGGCCGCAGCTTCGGCACCGGCTGTTCAAGGGCCGTCGTCCTCGGACACCTCGGCGTCGGGTTCGGCGTCGGGCCGCCACTCGTCCACCCAGGCCGAGAAACGCAGCCCGGACGTCTTGCCATGCCTGGCGGAACACGAAATGGATCGTTCGACTGAGGTTGATGTCTCGATCCGTACGATGTCCTTGCAGGCCTGCGCGATCCTGCAGGTCGTGCCGTTGGTGTGACGGACAGCACTCGACGTGAGAGGCGCGTACGTGAACTGGCCACCCAGCACCGCGAAGCACATCGGAGCCTCCATCACCTCGACGCCATCTCTCGTTCCCGATCCTGTGCCCCTCGATGGGCAGCACGATGCAGCCGATGACATCCTTGCCGCCACGTGAGCGGCAGTGACCCCCAGGACACGCCCGAGCGCCCCGACCGGGCGCTGCTGGACAACGGGCGGCTCGCGCTCGTGCTTTCGGGTGGCGGTGCCCGCGGTGCGTTCGATGCCGGTGTGGTGTCGGCCGTGTACGAGGCCGGGCTGCGTCCGCAGGTACTGGCCGGCACCTCCGCCGGTGCACTGACTGCCGCGGCCGCCGCGATTGGCTGGTCACCGGAACGCATCCGCGAGCTCTGGACCGACCAGAGGTCCCGGGACGTCTACCGGGCCCGGTTCGACGTGCACAGGCTGGTGCGGCCCGATCGCCTGCTGCGCGATCCCCTGCGACTCCCGCACCGCATCCTGGGCCTGGGTGAACACACCACGACAGAGTGGCTGCTCGACCTCTTCGGGTGGACCTGGCTGTTCCACCTCGAGCCCCTGCGCGCCCAGCTGGTCGACGCCATCGGCGGCGAGGTCCTGCCGCTCGAAGACGACGTGACCCTGGTCGTGTCGGCGGTCGACGTGGCCACGGGCGAACTGGTGCGCTTCGCCAACCGGCAACCGCCCGGACGCCCCGCGGACGGGTT